>Ga0247773_1000351_pt1 | contig 20868 bp, 19 predicted proteins | sample UWRJL092311B6_FD_179934 | JGI IMG/M metagenome (GOLD analysis project Ga0247773, IMG submission 179934) | Plant litter microbial communities from Arlington Agricultural Research Station in Wisconsin, United States - UWRJ-L092-311B-6 | ecosystem: Environmental > Terrestrial > Plant litter >...
CCTCACCATCATCGCCACCGCGCTGATCGACACCGGCAGCCGCGGCGACGAGGTGATCTTCGAGGAGTTCAAGGGCACCGGCAACAGCGAGATCGTGCTCGACCGCGACCTGGCCGACCGCCGCATCTTCCCGGCGATCAACGTGGACAAGAGCTCCACCCGGCGCGAGGAGCTGCTCTTCCCCGCCGAGGTGCTCGACAAGGCCCTGCAGCTGCGCCGCGCGCTCAACTCGCTGCAGCCCACCGCGGCCATCGAGCTGCTCAACAAGCAGCTCGACGACACCAAGACCAACCGCGACCTGCTGATGCGCCTGCGCTGACCGGGAGCATCGGTCGACGAGAAATGCAGTCGGCAGAGTAGTTGATACGACGTAACTGAGAAGAGGACGGAAGCAGCGCGCTTCCGTCCTCTTCTCCTGTATGCTGTATACCGTCGGCCGTCAGCCGCCGTCAGCCGCCGTCAGCCGCCGTCAGCCGCCGGCGACCGGGGCGGCCAGGATGCCGCAGGCGATGCGGGCGCCCGAGTTGCCGGCCGGGTCGCTCACCATGTCGTCGGCCGTGGCGTGCACCACCAGGGCGGTGCCGTCGGCGTCGAAGAGCGGCGCGGCTCCGGCGCTCAGCGAGCCGCGCACCACGGCCTCCATCCGGCCGCGGCCGTTGGCGCCCACCGTCAGGTTGGGCAGGTCGCCCAGGTGCGGGCCCTGCGGGTTGCGCATCCCATGCTGCCGACTGGTGGGGTTCAGGTGCGGCCCCGCCGTGGTGAACTGCGGCGCGTCGCAGCGGCCGGTGGTGTGCAGGTGCGTGCCGTGCGTGCCCGCCGGCAGCCCCGTGCTCTCCACCACCAGGCGCACCGAGTCGGCGCCCACCTGCGTGGCCGTGAACATCCCCACCTGCTGGCCGGCGGCGCCGTAGATGGGCACGGTGAACTCGCGCGGCCGCGCGGTTCCCATCCCCTGCGTGGCGCCGCACGCGGCCAGCGCGCCGATCGCCGCTACCCAAGCCATTCCCTTGATCATCCGTTGCATCCCGTTCTCCTCGTGACCCGTCTGCCGTTGCTCCAGCGAAACCTCGCCCGGCCGGCGCGCAAGGATCGTGCGGGGTGGACGAGCGAGCGAGGTTCGGGGCGGGTTCGATCAAGTGCCCGTGCATTCGGAGTGACCATCACGGCAGAATGTCACACGGAGGAACGGAGGAAACGGAGGAAACACAAGCAGTTCTCCGTTTCCTCCGTTGCTCCGTGTGATCCAGTTCGTCTGTGGACGAATGCACGATCATTCAGGGGAATCGGGATGAGAGGCCAGGGATGCCGTGTGGCCGTGAGCATGGGGGTCGGCCCGAGGCACGCCCCGTCGACGGAACGCCGATGGCGCCTGAAGGACTTCGAGGCCGCGGCTACCGTGCACAGGCTCTGGTGGACGGCCGGCACACGCCCGAAGCGGCCACGGAAAGCGTAGCCTGCGGCCATCTTCGCCGGGGCCAGCAACATCGCCCATCGCAAGAGGAACCTGGGGCCGGTGCGGCGGTATTCACCTGTGCGGCTGCGGCGCGCCTGGCGCGTTCTTCACCGTTGACGGGGCACGCGGAGCGCACTACGTTGTGCGCCCCCACGGCTCCGGGAGCGAGCGGACCGCCGGCAACTTTACAGGACGCCCCAGTGCACATGAGCACGACGCAACCAGGCATGCACCAGATCCGGACCGGCCGACGTCCGGCCCGCGTCGGCGCGGCCGTGCGGCTCCCGAGCGGGGTGCCCTTCTGGCTGGGACGGGAACAGGCGTAGCGCGCGGCATCCATCGGCACCGCGCTCCGCCCCGCTTCCCGCCCGGCTGCCCCCGCAGCGCCGGGCGGGTTTCTTTTCCCGGCGGGCAGATGTTTTGCAGAGCGACGACCTTCCGGCCCTCGCGCCAACCAGTGGCGCGGCGGGCTAGACGGCGAATCAGCGACTTGACGACATGGCTACGGCAGCGCGGAAGAACACCCCGACACGCAAGCGCAAGCGGACGGCCCCCCGGCTCGACGGTGAGTTCGGCGCGCCCAACGAGGATCAGTCCAGTCTCGACCAGTACCTCAAGGAGGTGAGCACGCACAAGCTGCTCACCGGCCCCGAGGAGGGCGAGCTGGGCCGCCGCGCGCGCCTGGGCGAGGAAGACGCGATCAACGAGCTGGTGCGGGCCAACCTGCGCTTCGTGATCAGCGTGGCGAAGAAGTACCAGAACCGCGGCGTCTCCCTCTCGGACCTGATCCAGGAGGGGAACGTGGGGCTGGTGACGGCCGCGCGGAAGTTCGATCCCGACCAGGGGGTGAAGTTCATCTCCTACGCGGTGTGGTGGATCCGGCAGGCGATCCTCTCGGCCCTGGCCAACCAGGGGCGCAGCGTGCGCGTGCCGCTCAACCGCGCCAGCGACCTGGCCAAGATCTTCCGCGAGCGCGAGCGCCTCAAGCAGGAGCTGCGGCGCGACCCCAGCCCGCAGGAGCTGAGCGAGGCCACGGGGCTTTCCCCCGAGATCGTGGAGAGCCTGCAGACGCTGAACGCGGCCGAGATCCGCCTCGACGCGCCGATCGGCGACAGCGACGACAGCCAGCTGATGGACCGCTTCATCGCCGAGGAGGCGATCGTCACCGAGGACGAGGTGGAGGAGCGGCTGCTGTCGGAGCGCGTGGAGAAGGCGCTGGGCACGCTCCAGCCGCGCGACGCCAAGGTGCTCAAGCTGTACTTCGGCCTGGAGGGCGGGCGCGAGCACACCCTCGAGGAGATCGGCGACATCCTGGGGGTCACGCGCGAGCGCATCCGCCAGCTGCGCGACCGCGCGCTCAAGCGGCTGCGCGAGGGCGAGATGGGCGAGGCGCTTGCCTCCTTCGCCGCCGCATGAACGCTCGGCCGGCCACCGGCACCAGGGCACCCCGCCACCCGGCGGGGTGCCCTTTGCATTCCCATCCTCCCGTCATCATGCCCACTCCGTTCTCACACCCGGCTCCTCTGACGCCCATGACCTCGCCCCTGCCATGCTGACCGGAACCGTGCTGCGCCGCGAGGGCGGCGTGTACGAGGTGGAAACCCCCGGCGGCATCACCGGGGCGGGGCTGCCCGGCAGGATGAAGCGCAACGACCGCTCGGGCGACATGGTGGTGGTGGGCGACCGCGTGGACATGGAGCGCGAGCAGGCCGGCACCGGCGAGGCGTGGTCGATCGTGCGGGTGCACGAGCGCAGCACGGTGCTCAGCCGCCGCGCGCCGGGGAAGGCGCCGCGCCCCAAGGTGATCGCCGCCAACCTCGACCAGGTGGTGATCGTGTTCGCGGCCGCCAACCCCACGCCGCACCTGCGCATGCTCGACCGCTTCCTGGTGATCGCCGAGGACGCGGGGATCCCCCCCGTGGTGGTGGTCAACAAGGTGGACGTGGCGGGCGAGGACGAGGCGCGCCGCACCTTCGCGCCCTACGAGAAGGCCGGCTACGTGGTGATGTACACGGCCGCGAAGAAGGGGGTCGGACTGGACACGCTGCGCGAGGCGCTGTGCGGCACCACCTCGGCGCTCACCGGCCCTTCGGGGGTGGGCAAGAGCAGCCTGCTGAACGCCATCCAGCCGGGGCTGGGCCTGCGCGTGTCGGCCATCAGCGAGGCGCTGAACAAGGGGCGGCACACCACCGTCACGGCGCAGCTGATCCCGCTGGAGTGCGGCGGCTACGTAGCCGACACGCCGGGCTTACGCGAGCTGGGGCTGTGGGAGGTGGACCGTCAGAACCTCCAGTTCTACTTCCCCGAGTTCACGCAGCTGCGCGACCAGTGCCGCTACCCTGGCTGCACGCACGTGCACGAGCCCGGCTGCGCCGTGCGCACCGCCACCGACGCCGGCGAGCTCGACTTCGGCCGCTACGACAGCTATCGCCGCATGTTCACCGGCGAGGACGAGGAGTGGCGATAGGGGCTTGACGGCCGTTCAATCCGGACACATTGTTGTGGCGTACGGAGCGTCCGCTTAAAAGAGCCACAAATGATAAACCTGGACACCGATCGCACCTCCCCAGGAGAGATGGTCCCTGCAACGCACGAGCTCGAGCGTGTGTACGAGGAAGCCGCTCGTTCGGGTCTGTACACGCCCGATCAGTTGTCGCGCATGCGCGGGATGCGGATCCGTCCCTCTATCCACCCCATCCGCAGCTCGGACCGGCTGGTGAAGAAGCGGCCGGCGTGGCTGGCGTTCGTGCTGCGCCTGTTTTCCCGAGCCTGAAGGACGTCCCGTGCTCTTTCTCGACACGAGCGCGCTGGTGAAGGCTTATCTCGACGAGCCGGGCAGCGAGGTGGTTCGCGAGATCATCAAGCACCGCAGGCAGTCCGTCTACGTGTCCGACCACGTTGCGCTGGAGACGCTGGCGGCATTCGCGAGCAACCTGCGGCGGCTTCACATCGTGCCGAAGCGCTACCTCCACGCACGATCAGAATTCCTTCGCGACTTCCCCGGTGGCTTCAACGTCGTGGAGGTCGAGGCGGAGATGGTCCAGGACGCAATGCAGCTCGCCGATGTGTATCACCGGCTTGACGTAGGCGCGATGGACCTGCTCCACGTAGCTACGGCGATGCAGGTGCGTGCTGCGGTTTCCGCCCGGTCGCCCACCATCGTCTGCGCCGACCGGGCGATGCGGAACCTGGCGACCGCGGCGGGGCTCGGCGTGTTCAACCCCGAGACCGACGATCCCGCCTCGCTGCCCGTGTAGCCGGTTCCGCCGCACGCGCCCGCTACCCATTCTGTAGCAGTTTGGCCCCCGCCGCGTAATGTGACGCGAGCGGGGGTTGCTGCGTCTTGGCTGCATCGGCAGGGCAGCGGCGGCTGGTGCCTGGGGCCCCGGGCCCGCGTGGGCGGAGCCGGACGCATCCTGCCGTCAGAGAGACCACGGCCGTGACGAATTCCGCCCATACACCCGAAACGAGACCAGACCATGCGCAAGATCCTGCTTCCCCTGGCCGTGCTGGCGTTGGGCGCTTGCAGCGACGGAACCGGCGGCAACGGGGCACGCACCCTGTCCATCCGCCTGCACGACGCGCCGGGCGACCTCAAGGAGGCCTGGGTGAAGGTGGACCAGGTTTCCTTACAGGGAACCAGCGCGGCCGACAGCACGTCGGGCAAGGTGGTGCTGCTGGGCACGCAGACCGGCTGGATCAACCTGACGCAGCTCACCGGCGGCAGCTTCGCCACGCTGGTGAACGGCGCGCAGGTGCCCGCCGGCAGCTATACGCAGCTGCGTTTCGTGGTGTGCGAGGCCTACGCGGTGACGAAGGACAACCAGGTCTACGCCACGCCGGGCGCCGCGCTCCCCGCGGGCGTGACGGCCACCGGCCAGCTCCAGGTGCCCAGCGGCTGCCAGAGCGGGCTCAAGGTGAAGCTCCCCGGCGGCGCGGTGAGCGTGGCCGAATCGTCGCAGATCCTGTCGGTGGACTTCGACGTGAGCCAGAGCTTCGGGCACCAGGCGGGCAACTCGGGGCGCTGGGTGATGCATCCGGTGCTCACCGCCACGGCGGTCGGCTTCAGCGGCAACATCGCGGGGACGGTGGCGCTGGCGCAGGGCGTGGCGCTGCCCACCTGCGGCGGCGCCGCGGTGACGCTCGCCACCTTCAGCCCGCGCGCGGTGGCGGGCGCCGACTCGGTGTCGGGCACGGTATCGGCGGCGGGGGCGTACTCGCTGGCGGTGGCGCCGGGCACGTACGCCATGACCTACGCGCCCGCCTACAGCTTCACCAACGGCGACTCGCTGCTGGTGGCGGCCACCCCGGCGCCGGCCACGGCCACGGTCACCGGCGGTGCCACCAGCACCGTCAACTACACCATCAACACCGCCACCTGCAAGGTGAAGCCGGCCTGAGCCGGCGCGTCTTGGGAGGCGGGTTCGTGGCCGGGGGGCCGCTCGGCGCGAGCGGCCCCCCGGCCTTCGTCTGCGCCCGCCCCTCGTCTCTCCCCGGCGCGGGTGTATGTTGATGGATGCCGTGGTGGGGATCGAGCTGGACGGGCCGACAGCGATCTGGGGAGCGGGATGACGGAGACGATGCGGCAGAACGTGTTCGCGGGGGCGGGGTTCGACCGGGCCGCGGCGCTGCGGCGCGACCGGGCGTGGATCGACGACCGGCTGCGCGACCCCTCGTCGCGCTTCGCGCCGGTGTGGGAGCTGAAGAACCTGTTCGTGGTGAACGGCGGGCCGCGCGTGCGCTGGCTGGCGGCCGCGGAAGCGGCCCCGCTGCTGGGTGCCGGCACCGCCGTGTTCCTGGGGATGCACGAGGGCGCGGCGCACTTCGCCATCGAGGTGGGGCACGGCGACCCCGCCGACGTGGCGGCGCTGGCCGGCGGCGAGTTCGACGAGCTGCGCCGGCACGGCGCGGCGCTGGAGGCCAGCGAGGCGGGGATGCTGGCGCTGGCCCGCGGGATGATGCACTGGCACGCGCGCCACCGCTTCTGCGGGGTGTGCGGCGAGCCCACCGAGGCGCGCGACGCGGGGCACCTGCGCGCCTGCACCTCGCCCGCGTGCGGGGCGCTGCACTTTCCCCGCACCGACCCCGCGGTGATCATGCTGGTGACGCACGGCGGCCGCGCGCTGCTGGGCCGCCAGGCCGCGTGGGACCCCGGCCGTTACGCCACCCTGGCCGGCTTCGTGGAGCCCGGCGAGAGCCTGGAAGACGCGGTGGCGCGCGAGGTGATGGAGGAAACCGGCGTGAGCCTGCGCTCGGTGCGCTACCACTCGTCGCAGCCGTGGCCGTTCCCCGCGTCGCTGATGGTGGGCTTCACCGGCGAGGCGGCCAGCGACGCGATCCGCATCGACGACGACGAGCTGGAGGACGCGCGCTGGTTCACCCGCGACGAGTACCGGCGCCGTCTGGCCGACGGCACGCTGCTCCCGTCCGCGAACCTCTCCATCTCCTACCGTCTTGTCTCCGAATGGCTGGAAGGCGCCGGCTGAGCCTTCCGGCCCGCCGACACTGCCGCGTCCAAACCGAGATGCCGCCTGAAGTCCAGGGCGGCCTCTTCGTATCTCCATCCACCCGCTGTTCCTGAAGCTCGAGATCCGTCGATGCCTCAGAACCACGCCGATCTCCGCGTGGGAGTCCGCGAGGCGGACTTTGGTCCGTCGCCGCGGATTCATCCCCTTCCCTCTCTGCCGCTGACGATCCAACCTCCGCCGGGCTCCGACGCCAGCTACACATCTGGCGTGAACCTTGACCATTCCTCGCACCGGCAGGCCACGCAACGGCGAACTGGAACGAGGCGCGGTGTCGAAGAGCAACGGCGGGCGGCGAGCGGGCAGGCTGCTGGTGATCGGGGGCGCGGAAGACCCCGGCGAGAACGACGGGGTGATCCTCCCCCGGCTGGTGGAGATGGCCGGCGGGCGCAGGGCACGCATCGTGGTTTGCGCGGCGACCTCGGAAGACCGCGGGGAGAAGGCCGGCGTGTACGGCGACCTGTTCCGCAAGCTGCGCGTGGCGGAGGTGATCCCGGCGCGGCTGGCCGGCCGCGGGGAGGCCGACACGCCGGAGCTGCTGGCTGCGCTGGAGCGGGCGACGGCCGTCTTCTTCACGGCCGGCGACCCGCTGCGGCTCACCGACTGCGTGGGGGGCTCGGGGTTCTGCGAGCGCGTGCGCGAGCGGCTGGCGGACGAGGGGCTGGTGGTGGCCGGCACCAGCGCGGGCGCCAGTGCGCTCGGCGACACGATGATCATCGGGGGGCGCGACGAGGGCACGGTGCGCCGGGACGACGTTTCACTGGCGCCGGGGCTGGGCTGCTGGACGAACACCGTGGTGGACACCCATCTCAACCAGCGCGGTCGCCTCAACCGCCTGCTCACCGCCTTCGCCGAGAACTCGCGCCTGCTGGCGATCGGCATCGACGAGAACACGGCGGTGGAGGTGGAGCCCGGCCGGTGCTTCACGGTGCTCGGAGAAGGCGCGGTGATCGTGCTGGCCGGCCCCATGAGCCACACCAACGCGCCCGACGCGGGTGATGGCGAAGCACTCGCCCTCACCGACGTGCGGCTGCACGTGCTGGCCGGGGGATACGGCTACGACCTGCGGAACGGCCGCCCCGTCCTTCGCAGCGGCGACGCGGTGGCCGGGCCCGACACGGACGCGAAGAAGCCGTCGCGCTCGCGCGCGCTGCAGGCGGCATGAGCGGCGTACCGATGGATGCCCCACCGCCGCGCGGCCGCGAGCCGGCCGACGCCGTGCGCGTGGTCGGCGACCGCTGGAGCGCGGCCGCGCACGAGGTGAGGGACTTTCTCACCCGCCGCCGCGTGCCCTACCACGCCTACGACCCCGAAACGTCGGCCGAGGCGCGCCGCCTGCTGGCCGGGGTGCCCGAGGGCGAGCGGGCGAAGATGCCGCTGGTGCTCTTCCCCGACGGCTCGCGGCTGGCCGGGCCGTCGCTGGCCGAGCTGGCCGGGAAGCTGGGCCACGCCACCGAGGCGGCGGCGCCCTTCTACGACCTGGTGGTGGTGGGCGCGGGGCCGGCGGGGCTGGCGGCGGCGGTCTATGGCGCCAGCGAGGGGCTGCGGACGCTGGTGATCGACCGCGAGGCGCCGGGCGGGCAGGCGGCGCAGAGCGCGCGCATCGAGAACTACCTGGGCTTTCCCGAGGGGCTCACCGGCGCCGAGTTCGCGCAGCGTGCGCTGGAGCAGGCCGCCAAGTTCGGCGTGGAGGTGGTGGTGGCGCGCGCCGCCACCGGGCTGCACGCCGACGGCCACTACCACGGCGTGCGGCTGGACGACGGCGCCGAGCCCGGCGCGCACGCGGTGCTGATCGCCACCGGCGTGGCGTGGAGCACCTTGGATGCGCCCGGCTGCCCCGACCTGGTGGGCCAGGGCGTGTACTACGGCGCCGCCGCGGCCGAGGCGGCCAACGTGAAGGGCAAGGACGTGTACCTGCTGGGCGCCGGCAACTCGTCGGCGCAGGCGGCGCTGCTGCTGGCGCGGCACGCGCGCACGGTGAACATCCTGGCGCAGGAGGCCGACTTCAGCGAGCGCATGTCGCAGTACCTCTACGGCCGCCTGCGCGAGCAACCCAACGTGCGCATGCGCCCGCTCTCCACCGTCACCCGCGCGGGCGGCGAGGGACGGCTGCGCGAGATCACCGTTCGCAACGTGGAGAGTGGCGAAGAAGGGCCCGAGGCGTGCGAGGCGCTGTTCGTGTTCATCGGCGCCGCGCCGCAGACGGAGTGGCTGGGCGACGCGGTGATGCGCGACGAGCGCGGCTACCTGCTCACCGGCGCGGCCGTGCGCCCGCGCTGGCGCCTGGAGCGCGACCCGCACCCCCGCGAGACCAGCCTTCCCGGCGTGTTCGCCGCGGGCGACGTGCGCGCGGGCGCGGTCAAGCGCGTGGGCTCGGCCGTGGGGGACGGCTCGGTGGCCATCCAGTTCATCCACGAGTACCTGGCCGAACGCTAGCGCGATCAGGTAATCCCCCCGCGGCTCCTCGACTTCGAAGTGAACGGAGTCGCAGCGGTTCAAGCGCGCGGTTCAAACGCCGTCCAGCGATCTGGAGAGCACGCGCTTCATGTGCCCGGGCCGGAACGGTAGATGCACACTTCGGCTCCTTCGTGCGCCCCGACGGGTCGAGGGCGCGGATCGAGGGAACCCGAAGTGGAGTGAGCGTGACGCAACGGAAGTACGCGCCCGACAGGGAGCACAGCCCGCGGCTGGCCGGGGTGGTGGAGCGCAACATCCGCGCGCTGCTGGCGCGCCGGCAGATGGAGGAGCGCAACAAGCCGCTGGGCGGGCGCGTGGCCGACACCGTCACGGGCTTCACCGGCAGCATGCGCTTCGTCTACATCCACCTGGTGCTGTTCGGCCTGTGGATCGTGGTGAACCTGGGGTGGACGCCGCTGCCGCGCTTCGACGAGTCGTTCGTGGTGCTGGCGATGGTCGCGTCGGTGGAGGCGATCTTCCTGTCCACCTTCGTGCTGATCAGCCAGAACCGCATGCAGGCGCTGGCCGACAAGCGCGCCGACCTGGACCTTCAGGTGAGCCTGCTGGCCGAGCACGAGATCACCCAGCTGATCTCGCTGGTCACGCAGATGGCGGCCAGGATGGGGATCGAGCAGGCCGCCGACCCCGAATTGGCCGAGCTGGCGCAGGACGTGGCGCCCGAGAAGGTGCTGGACGAGATGGATGCCCACGCCCGCGACTTCGAGGCGGTGCCGCGACGCGTGGATCGCCGCCCGCCGAACGGCGTGGAGCGGAGGGCGTGAGCCCAATCGCTCAGTGGCTGTGTCTTCTCGAAGGAGCCCGGGTGGACGGCATGAACACGGAGCAGCGGAGAGCACGGAGGAAGCGGAGAACGGCGATGTGTAGTCCTGCGCTCCCTCCATTTCCTCCGGTGACGAAGCCACGAACGCCTTCTGCGGCGAACGCAACCGAGCCGGGCGACGGGGGTCCGTAGCGAGGACGCGGTGAACCGAGGGCCGCCGACGCATGATGCGCTCGGCGGCCCTCGGTACGTTCAGTCGTGGCGGCGGTGCACGGAGTTGGCCCGGATCAGCAGCCCCTCCAGCTCCTCGGGGGGCGATGCGTCCCAGCCGGCGGGAATCGGGGTGAGGCGGCGCTTGTCCATGCCGTCCTCGAAGCACAGCCAGCCCCGCTCCAACCCCGGCGTGAGCAGCGCGGGGGTGCGCACGCGGCGGTCGCGCTGGCGCCGCTCGGGCCCCGTGTACGCGCCCGAGGCCGCCACCCGCCGCTCACCCGCGCGCCGCTCCGAGGGCTGCCCCGCATAGGGGACCACGTCCCACACCCTCCACTCGTGCCCTTCCCGGTCCCTGAAGTGTCGCAGTGGCATTGCTTTACGCTCGTTCTGAGGTCACCTTCCCCAGTGCAGGTTGCGTGCCCACGGACAATCTGCTACAGATGTAGTTAATCCCTTGTTGCAACAGGCATTTACCGCTTCGAGACCACCGGAACGACGCCCGCCCCCGCGGGCGCGCCGGCAAGCCGGTCGCGCCGCGGGGGCGGCGATGGAAGCGTTCAGCGCGAGAAGAACAGCGATTCTCACACAGGGTCAACAGAATCAACAGTAGACTGCCGTCAACTGCTCACCCTGTTGACCCTGTGTGAGGCAACGCTTTTCCCGGATTCCGGGTCAGTTCGCGGGCAGCGTGGCGAAGGTGATGGAGAAGGGGCAGATGCCGGTGGTCACGGTGCGCTCCACGGTGGTGAACTGGCCCGTGAGCCCGAACTCCTTGCCCGGCGTGTTGGGGCCGCAGTCGCCCGGGTTGAGCGTGTGCAGCCGGCCGGCGTAGTCGAACGCCAGCGCCGACACGGGCGGCGAGCCGCCGGGAACGAGCGCGTTGGCCTGCCCGCGGATGAACTGCCCGCTGGCCGGGTTCCACACCAATATGCCGGTGCCGTAGACGCCCACGTACACCAGCCCGTCGGGCCCCACGCCCACCGAACCGGGGAACTCGCCGAAGCCCGGGACGTTCGTTTCCTGGGTGCGCGTGGACAGGTTTACGATGGACAGCGACCCGTCGGCCTGGCCGAAGTGGCCCGCGTTGATCACCACCAGGCGGTTGCCCGCCACGATCCCCGCCTGGGGGTTGACCCCGGTGAGCGGGATGGTGGCCACCACCGTGCCGGCCTGGCTCACCACGCTAACGCTCCCCGGGCCGGCCGGCGAGAAGTTCACCAGGTTGGCGTTCAGCACGTAGGTCTCGGCGACTCCCTCCACCAGCGCCTGGGGATAGGTGCCCACGGCGATCTCGGGGCCCACGGTGCCGCGCAGCACGTTCACCGGCGACACGGTGTTGCGGCTGGGGTTGCCCACCAGCGCGATGCTGTCGTTCAGGAAGGCCGCGCCGGTGGCGCCCGAGTTGGCGGGGAGCGCCGCGGTGCGCGCCACCGTGCCGGCGCGCAGGTCGAGCACCGCGGCGAACGGGTAGATGCCCAGCGGCACCACCGCGTAGCCGCCGCGCGCCGCCGCGCCCACCGGCGTGCCCTGCGCGCCCAGGCTGACGGTGCGCACGGTGGGCGTCACGCTGTCGGCGCTCACCAGCGTCACCGAGTTGGACACGCTGTTGACGATCACCTCCAGCCGCGTGAAGTCGGCGCCGGAGATGATGGGGTCGTCGCTGCACGCCGCCAGCGCGGCGGGGAGCAGGGCCAGCGATGCGAGCCGGGCCAGCCGGCGAGGGATCGTGTTGATCATCGGGTCGATGCGTCCACCTTCAGGGTTGATGAAGATCCGCGCGCGACACGCGCAGGTCGAAGCGAACTCGCCGTCCCGGCTCGGGATAGCCGGCGATCAGCGACTCGGTCTCGTCGAAGAGCCGGTCCACGTCCACCGCCGTCACGGCGGCCCATCGCCCCACCCGCCAGGCGCGGGAGACGCCGAAGTCCGCGCTCCAGAAGCCGGGGAGCGCGTTCACCCGGTCGGGCACCGGGTAGCGCAGCCCCGTGTAGCGCGCCGCCAGCTCCGCGCGCCAGGGGCCGGGCGTCCACCGCGCGGTGAACAGCCCCGAGTGCTCGGGGCGGTACACCACCTGGATGCCGGTATCCTCTCCGTCACGGAGATACGTGATGCGCGCGGCCGACCACGCGCCCGCCAGCCGCAGCTTCGCGGCGGGGAAGCCGGCCTCCACCCGCGCGTCGGCGCCGCGACGGGCCACGTCCAGGTTGCGCGGGCTCCAGCGGAAGGCGAAGTCGGGGAGCCACACGATCATCCCCTTCACATCGCCGGTAAACGCGGATGCGGACACCGACAGCTCCGCCGCGCCCAGAGAGCGCGCGTACTGCGCGCTCGCCTCCCACTCGCTGGGCACGCGCTCGGGGCGCAGGTCGGGGTTGGGCACCACGCCCACCCCCTCGCGAAAGAACTGGTCGCCCAGCGAGGGCGGGGTGAAGCTGCTGCGGTTGGCGAGCTGCACCCGCAGCGGCCCGAACGCCGTGGACGCGGCGAGCGCGCGGCTCATGAACCACTCCCCCGTCACCCCGTCGCGGTCCGCCCGCGCCTCGGCCGAGAGCGCGACTTCCTTTCCGCCGAGGGCGAGCGCGCCGCCCGCGTGGCCGAAGGCGCCGAAGTCCCTCCGGGTGCGCGGCGCGGTGGCCGAGAGCGCGCCGGCCTCCACCCGCTGCACCCCCGCCTCCACCCCGCCGCCCACCGAGCGCAGCGGCCCCGCCGCCACCAGCCGGTCGGCGTCCAACCGAGCGATGGCGGTGCGGACGCGCGTGGTGTCGTCGTAGGCCAGCCCGAACGGCGGCGCGGGGTCGGCGAAGCGGACGCGCTGGGCCGCGCCCGACACCATCACGCCCAGCGACGTGCGCTCGCCGGCGCGGCGCCACGCCAGCGACGCCCGGCCGCGCCCCAGCTCCTCGCGCGCGTCGGGCGACGGCGTGTGCCCCAGCCCCGGCAGCCCGCGCCGTAGCGCGTCCCACCCACCCCGCACGCGCAAGTCGCCGCCGGCCAGGGGATGTGCCAGGGCGCCGAACGCGCTCCATTCGTCCAGCCCGGCGTTGACGCGGCGCACGACCACGGGGTCGTTCACGTCGCGTACGTAGTCGAAGCCGCCGCCGATGCGGCGCAGGTGCGCGCCCGCGCTCCACGCGCCCGGGCCCAGCGCGGCGCCCACCTCGGCCCGCGCGCTCCGCTCCCCCAGCGACCCGGCGGAGATTTCCGCCGACTGGCGGGCCCGCGCCGCGCGCGTTTCGATCAGCACCACGCCGGCCTGGGCGCGGGGGCCGTAGCGGGCGGTGCGCGCGCCGGGGAGCACGGTCACGCGCTCCACGCCGCCGGCGGGCACGGCGCTCAGGTCGGCCACGCCGGTGACGGGGTCGTTCAGCGGTGCGCCGTCCACCAGCACCAGCACCTCGTCGGCCGAGCTGCCGCGGATGCTGATCGTCTGCTCGCCCGTGGGCCCCGTCCCCCGCACCACCACGCCGCCCGCGCGCTCCACCACGTCGGCCGCCGTCCTCGCCCCGCTCGCCTCGATCTGCTCGCGCGTCATCACCGTGCCGCTCGCCAGCGACGCATCCGCCGTCACCCGCAGCGCCTGGAGCGCGACGGGGACGGGGCGCAGCGCAACATCGAGCCGCGTCGTCGCGCCGTTACGGACCGCGGATGCGGCCTCGCGCGTGGCATAGCCCGGCCGGCGGACCGTCACGCGGTAGTCACCCGGCTCCAGCCCGCGCAGCCGGAACACGCCCGAGGCATCGGTCCGCGCCCCCAGCGCCACGCCCGCCAGCTCCACCGACGCGGCCTCCACCGGCGCCCCCGTGGCCGCGTCGGTCACCGTCCCCGCCAGCTCCCCCGGGAACTGCGCGAGCAGGGAAGACGCGCCGAGCACCATCATCCCCGCCGTCATCCCCACCACGAGGAGGACGACGCGCAGCGCACGGATAACGGACGACGCACCGCCGTTCCTGGGCACTGGGCACCGGGCACCGGGCACTTTGCCGTTATGCCGCATCCGCATCCCCCCGCGCCGTCATCCCCGCGCACGCCTCGCCCGAGAGCGGCACCACCTGCGGCGCGCCGGCGTCGGGGCCGGGGCCGGGGTGCGGGTCGATCCGCACGGGCCAGCCGTACACGCGCTCCACCGTCTCGCGCGTGAGCACCTGCGCCGGCGTGCCCTGCGCGGCGATGCGGCCGCGGTCCAGCAGCACCAGCCGGCTGGCGTAGCGCGCGGCCAGGTTCAGGTTGTGGGTCACGAGGAGGACCGTGGTTCCCGCCCGCCCCAGGTCGCGCAGCAGCTCGAAGATGGCCATCTCGTGGCTCACGTCGAGCGCGGCGGTGGGCTCGTCCAGCGCCAGCGCGGCGGGCTCCTGCGCCAGCGCGCGCGCCACCCGCGCCCGCTGCCGCTCGCCGCCCGAGAGGGTGGAGAGGGGCCGCGACGCGAACGCCAGCACGTCCGCGCGGCGCATCGCCCGCTCCACGGCGCGGCGGTCGGCGTCGCCCTCGCGGCGCCAGGGGCCCAGGTGCGGGTAGCGGCCCATGGCCACCAGCTCGCGCACCACCATCGGGAACACCGCCTCCTCGCCCTGCGGCACCACGCCCACCTGCCGGGCGATCGCCTCGCGCGTCCACCCGGCCAGCGGCTTTCCGTCCAGCTCCACCTCCCCCGCCTCCGCCCGCAACGTACCGAGGAGAACGCGCAGCAGCGTGGACTTTCCCGAGCCGTTGGGCCCCAGGACGGCGGTGCACGCGCCCGCCGCCACCTCCAGCGACACGCCGTCCAGCGCCGGCCGGTCGGCTTCCGGATAGCGGAAGCGCACGCCGCGGCAGCTCCACCCGCTCACGCCGCCCTCCGCCGCAGCAGGTAGATGAAGAAGGGGACGCCCACGAACGCCGTCACCACGCCCACGGGAAGCTCCGTGGGCGCGGCGACGGTACGCGCCAGCGTGTCGGCCAGCACCACGAACGCGGCGCCGGCCAACACCGATGCGGGAAGGAGGAAGCGGTGGTCGGCGCCCCACAGCATCCGCACGACGTGGGGGATGACCAGGCCGACGAAGCCGATCACCCCGCTCACCGCCACCGCCGACGCGGTGAGCAGCGACGCCGTGCCGTAGGCCAGCAGCTTGGTCCGCTCCACCCGCGTCCCCAGGTACGCCGCCGTCTCCTCGCCCACGGACAGGAGGTTGAGCGGCCGGGCGAGGGTGAGAAGGACCGCGAGGCCGGGGACCATCGCCACGGCGAGCAGGCCGATCCCTCGCCAGGTCGCGCCCGAAAAGCTCCCCATCATCCAGAAGATGGCCGAGCGGAAGGCGTCGGCGTCGGCGAAGGTCAGCGCCAGCAGGATGCAGGCGTTGAAGAACGCGCCGACCACCACGCCCGCCAGCAGCAGGATGCGCGTGTCCAGCGCCTGGCCCACCACGGCCGCAATGCGGAAGACCAGGACGATCGCCAACACCGCCCCCGCCAGCGCGCAGGCGGCCACGATGCCGCCCGACGCGGCCGCGCCGAGGAGCGCGATGGCGAACACCGCCCCCACCGCCGCCCCGCCGCTGATCCCCAGGATGTATGGCTCGGCGAGGGGGTTCCGCAGCAGCGCCTGGAAGGTGGCGCCGCTGGCGGCCAGCGAGCCTCCCACCATGGCCGCCAGCACCGCGCGCGGCAGCCGCAGGCGGCGCACGATGGCGATGGTGGTCGCGTCCCCCGTCCCTCGCACTCCGTCCAGCACCTGGCGCAGCGACAGCGGCACGGCGCCCAGCCGCACCGCCGCGAGGAGGGCGAGGGCGACGATGCCGGCCAGGAGGAGGAGGCGCGCGGCGGGCTTCATCGCGGGCGCAGCTCGGGGTGGATCGCGTCGCGCATGGCGCGCGCGGCCTCGGCCAGGTGCGGCCCGGGCTGGTTCACCACCTGCGCGGGAACGGACACGCCGCGCCCCTCGCGCAGCGCCCGCAGCTCGCGCCAGCCCACGGCCGTCTTCAGCGCATCCAGCCGCACCGTGCCCTGCTCGCCAACCGGCACGACCACGAAGCCGGGCTGGCGGCGCACGATCTCCTCCAGCGACACGTTGGGCCACAGCGCCGCCTGGTCGGCGAACGCGTTGCGGCCGCCCGCCACCTCGATCACCTGCGAGACGAAGGTCTTCGGGCCCGCGGTCATCGGCGGGTCGTTCCACACCATGAAGAAGACGGAGGGGCGCGGCGCGCCGGCCACCGAGGCGCGCACCTCGTCCAGCCCGCGGCGGATGGCGGCGGCGGCCGAGTCGGCGGCGTGCTCGCGCGCCGTGAGGCGGCCCAGGTTGCGGATGGAGCGAAACACGTCGGTGGTGTCCTCCGTCTTGATGGCGAAGACGGGGATGCCCAGCGCGGTGAGGCGGTCGCGCAGCTCGGTGCGGCCGCTGGTCTCCCACCCCAGCACCAGGTCGGGGTGGAGGGAGACCAGCGTCTCGATGCTGGGGTCGAGCCCGCCGCCCACCGAGGGAAGCCGCTCCACCGCGGGCCCCTTGTCGTAGTCGGTGCGCCCCACCAGCCGCTCTCCCGCCCCCAGCGCGATCACCGTCTCGGTCACCGCGGGGATCAGGGCGACGATGCGGCGGGCGGGGTGGGCCAGGGTCACGGTGCGCCCCGCGTCGTCCACCACCGACACCGGCGCGTCCACCGCGACGACCGAGTCCGCAGTGGACGCGGCCGAATGGCGCGCGCCCGCATCGCCGCCGCAGGCGGCGAGCAACGCGGCGGCGAGCGCCGGGATCAGATGGAGCCGTACGGCTGGACGCAAAGAACCCGTTCCTTCCCACGTGTCGCGGGGAGAGAACGGGTGCGAAGACGGCGGGGCGCCCACGGGGGGACGCGGGGGCAAGCCCCCGAGGCCGGCGATCGGACCCGCTCCCCTCCCGCGAGGGGGTGTTCGTGCGGGGGCGAAGGGGCCGGTCTCCTGGCTCGAGGCAGCTTGCGCTCCACCTTCCCGGGCTTGGTCACCCAGTGGCTTTGCGGGGGGGATGAGCCCCCGCGGAGCGGGCCGGACCGGCGGCGTGCGTCGCTGCCGGGCCTCTCACAGTGGCGGGGCCGCGCCGGAATCTCACCGGCTTCCTAAAGGCCCCTTCGCTTGAGTTGTGGGGACGAAGGTACGCGTGCGGCGCGGCGGGGACAACCCCGCCATGCGTTCACGCCCCGGCACGACCGGCTCACACCTCGCTCCGGCCGTCTCGCGCATTGTCACAAGACCCCTGCTTCGCGCGTTTGCATCTTGCCCGTCACCCGGTGCGCGCCCGCGCGCCGACAGGCCACGAAACCCGAGCCACCCCGCCGCATGCTCGCATCCGTGTTTTCCGCCCATACCGCCCGCACCGCACCGCCGCGCCCGCCGGCGCCCACCGCCCGAACCCTCCACTCCATGCCCTCCGCATCCGATCCGGCTCGTGGGTTCCGACGGCCCGCGCCGCCGTCCGCGCCGTCGCTGCCCGCATCGCTGCCGGCCAGCTTCCGCCGCGCTCCGCACCTGCCGCCGCGCCTGCGCGAGGCGCTGGCGCTGGCGTGCGACGACCGCCGCGCCATCCGCACGGTGGAAAAGCTGGCCGCGGCCGCTGGCTGCGACCGCCGCACGCTGTGGACGCACTGGAAGCAGTCGGTGGGGCGCCGCAGCGAGCTGCGCCTGCAGGACTTCCTGCACTGGGTGCTGCTGCTGCGCGCCACGCACCGCAAGACGGCGAGCCGCCCCTGGGCCGACGTGGCCGAGGAGATCGGCATCCACCCACACACGCTGGGCCGCCTGGCGCGCCAGCTCACCGGCAGCTCGCTGCGGGAGCTGTCCACGCGCGGCCACGGCACCCTCGCGCACGCCTTCGAGACGCAGGTGCTGCCGCAGGTGCTGGAGCCCGCGACGGACGTGGCCGCGAAGTAGCGCCGCCGGCCGCCACTGCCCGCACGAGCACGACGAGCGCAGGCCCCTCACCCGCGGTTCTGGCGAGGGGCCTGCTCCTTTCTCCGGCGACGACGCGCGCCGCTTCGACCCTGCGGCGTGACGGCTACGTGGCTCCCGTCTCCGCGCGCTTCTTCCGGACGTGGATCACCTTCTCCACCTCGGCGTGCACCACGCCGGCCGCGTCCACCAGCTCGACGTTGTACGTCCGGTCGATCGCCTTCTCCGTCTCCAGCGCCGTGCGGATGGCGTGCAGCTCGGCGTCGTCCACGGTGAAGACCGCGTGCAGGCGCGAGCGGCCGGGCTTGCGGAAGCGGATGGACGCGGCCTTGTCCCACACCACGTAGCCCGGCCCCAGGCGCTTGATCAGCATCACCATGTAGATGGGGTCCACCGCGCCGTACATGCTGCCGCCGAAGATGGTGCCCACGTAGTTGCGCGTGCGGCGGCTCAGCGGGACCTCCACCCGGATCTCGCTCCAGTCGTCGGCCGCGTACGTGATGTGCCCGCCGGTGCCGCGGTAGGCGGGGAAGAGGTACGTGTACGCCAGCCGCGTGAGCCGCGTGCGAAAGGACTCGGGCATCGGGGAGCCATGCGAAACGGGGAGCGCGCAACCGCCGTGGGGGCGAACGTAGCGCGGCCTGCGGGCGATCGCGAGGGACGGCCCATTCGAGAGAAACGGCACGGACGGGGTCACGCGGAGCAACGGAGGGAACGGAGGAAAGACGGGCAGTCCTCCGTTCCCTCCCGTGCCTCCGTGTGACCCCGTCGTTTTCGTTGTCTGGACGAGACGAAAGAGCGCCCTCCGCGATCGATTCGCGGAGGGCGCCCTTCCGTACTCTCGTACTTCCGTACTCTCGTGCTCCCTACGGCCGGTACGCCCGCCCGTCGTCGATGCGGCGGTAGCGGTCGCGCAGCTGCGTCTCGCGCGAGACCAGCGGCACCTCGCGGCCGCGGATGATCACGTGGCTCACGCGGGTGAGCAGCTCCAGCGGGTCGCCGTCCCACACCACCACGTCGGCCACCTTCCCCGCCTCCAGCGAGCCATAGCGGTCGGACACGCCGAAGATCTGCGCGGGGGCCAGCGTCACCGCGCGCAGCGCCTCGTCCCACGGGAGGCCGTAGGCCACGGCGTTGCCGGCCTCCTGGCGGATGTTGTAGGCCTTGAAGGTCTCGCCGCTGGTGATGGCCACCTGCACCCCCGCGCGCCGCAGCCGCGCCGCGTTCTCGTAGGTGGCGCCGAGGGACTCGAAGCTGCCGGGGAGGTTGTTGAGCACCTTCACCAGCACCGGCACTCGCGCCTGGGCCAGGTCGCTCGCCACCATCCACGCCTCGGTGCCGCCCACGATCACCAGCTTCAGCCCGTACTCGCGGCCGATGCGCAGCACCGTCTGGATGTCGCTGGCCCGGTGCGCCTCCACCGCCAGCGGCATGCGCCCGGCCAGCACCGGCTGCAGTGCCTCCAGGTCGAGCCGGCTCACCGAGAAGTCGCGCGTCTCGCCGCGCTCGAACGCCTGGCGGTTGCGGGCCCAGGCGCGCGCGTCCTCCAGCACCTCGCGCAGGCGCATGCTCTGCCCGCCGCGCGTGCCGCCACCCGCGTCGCGCGAGTTCTCGGCGATGCTGGCGAACATCGCCACGGGGCCGCCGATCAGCATGTCCTCCATGCGGTTGCCGGCCAGGTCGATGGCCACCGCCTGCCCCGCGATCAGCCCGCCCGAGGGACGGCTGACCGCCGTGGTCACCCCGGCGATGCGGCTCACGGGGATCACCATCGAGCGCGGGTTGAGACCGTCGGCCACGTTGAAGGCGGCGGCCACCTGGTCGCCGCTCCCCGGCGCCACGTCGCGGATCTCGTAGTCGTTGGTCTCGCGCACCGCGTCCACCTCCACCAGCCCCATGGTGGTGGACGACTCGAACAGCCCCGGCGTGACCCACTTGCCCGTGGCGTCGATGCGCTGGGCGCCCGCGGGGATGGCGATGCCGGCGCCGACGGCCGTGATGCGTCCGTTCTGGATCAGCACCGTGCCGCCGCGGATGGCCGGGCCGCTCACCGGGTAGACGGTGCCGCCGGTGATGGCGATGGTCTGCGCGGCGGCGGGCGCCGCGGCCAGCAGCAGGGCGGCGGCGAGGAGATGGGAGCGATTCATCGGGCGGCCTCCGCGGGGAAGAGGCCCACCTCGAAGTCGGTGCGGGGCCTGCGGTTGGGGTTCATGCGGTCGAACATCAGGGCGCCGTCGATGTACACCTGGTCGGCGCGCGTGTACACGCTGAACGGGTTCCCCGACCAGATCACCACGTCGGCGTTCTTCCCCGGCTCCAGCGTGCCCACCCAGCGGTCGATCCCCAGCGCCCAGGCGGGGTTGGCCGTGAGCCAGCGGATGGCGGTGCTGTCGGGCACGTCGATGCCGATCTCGCGGCCGGCTTCCAGCGCCTTGGCGGCCTCCTGGTTCAGCTTCTGGATGCCGGTGGGGTCGTCGGAGTGCACGATGGCGCGCACGCCGGCCTCGTGCACCAGCGCCAGGTTGGCGCGGGTGAAGTCGAGCGCC
>Ga0247773_1000352_pt1 | contig 20829 bp, 10 predicted proteins | sample UWRJL092311B6_FD_179934 | JGI IMG/M metagenome (GOLD analysis project Ga0247773, IMG submission 179934) | Plant litter microbial communities from Arlington Agricultural Research Station in Wisconsin, United States - UWRJ-L092-311B-6 | ecosystem: Environmental > Terrestrial > Plant litter >...
CATGCAGCGGTCTTGCCACACGTCGGCCGTGCTACCCTCGGCCGGGTACACCATGTGGCCGCTGCTGTCGTGCTGCACCACCTCGTTGGCCGGCATCCATACGCCGTGACAGTTGCTGGTCTCCCCGAAGGCGAAGGTCCCCATCTCGTACGCGCCCCGCCAGTCGGCGTGCGGCACGACCAGCGTCGGGGCGGGGAAATCCATCCCGTAGTCCATCCGCAGCAGCCCCAGCGGCTGGTCGATGCCGCCGGCATGGGCGTACAGCACGCGCCCGCTCCTGCGCCCAGTTGGAGGTGTTGGGGCCGCCGTACGCGGGCCGCCCGGGGTGGTGGGGGTAGCGGCCCGCTTCGCGACCGCGGCCTGGTTCAGCGAGTCGAGCCCCGTGTCGGTGTTGGAGCCGTCATATGGGTGGTTGCTAACAACTATATCGGGAGCTACGACAGGCAAACTCCCCAGATATAACGGGCACGAATACCGGGTACGGCCATCAGGATACGAAACCGTATCCTGGTAGTGAATCTAAAACCTGTACGTCGGCTGAGCCGGGCATTAGCGTACAGCGATACTTTCGGACATCTCGCCGTTCGATCGCCCAGAAATCTGCACGTAACTCATTAGCGTCGCCAATCAGAGACGGGGCCTGAAGGCGACTCACGATGCTCCTGTCCGGAACAGGGCGCGCCACTCGACTGAAGGAAGCAGCGTCGCGGAACACGTATGGGCGGACATCAGGGGTCCGCCGGGTCGAGGTTGCGTATACCAGTTCGGTGCATTCATCAATGGCACTAACCACGTCCGGAACTCTTCCCTCCCCGATGATCGCAACCAAATCTGCCGGGGTACGAATTAGTCCAACACGTTGAGCGCGCACCGCCGCCAAGGAGCGAAAAACGACATCGGCAGTACCGCGTGGGTGGTACTCGCCCCAGTAGTAAACCAGGCCGTTAACAACTCCGGAGGTATCTACGATGATGTTCAGCGTACTCGAATCTGGAGCAGGATAGTACTCAGCGGAACGGCCCGTAAGGTCGGTAATCAGAATTCTTCTTGCGGCCATCAATGGGTCCTGTATGGGTTTCGGTGCGCTACCAACCACGCTGGCATCCCGTCTACCGCCGACACCACACCCTAAGATAAGCAAGACAATTAGGAGGAACGCGGAACTCTGGCGTATGCCACCCTGGTACCGGATTGCGCTACGATCAGAAAGCATCAGCAGGATCCTCCTCTTCTCGCAATCGTTTCGCAGGCGTCCGCATCCACGGCCCGGCGCCACCCGCCCGGATCGTTTCGGTACATGCGGTAGAGCGGGTCGAAACCGCCTCTTGTCGGCTTCAGGTTAGCGGGCAGCAAGCCCCATACCCGTAACGCCGCTGCCTGCACCAGTGGTTCCTCATAGCGATAGTGGACTGCAAAGACAGTACTAATGTCAGGAATGAGCGCGTGATGCGTCTCGTGTACAATTTGTGATGCAACCATCGCGACGTTGGTACCGTCGGACAGCACCAGATCGCGACCTGCCTGACATGCCGCCGAGTCATCGCCGCACCGTGCAGCAAGTGTGGCCGCATCCACCTGAATTGGGTTTAAACGTAGATTCAGAATTCCTTTGATCGTACGAGCTCCGTCCTTCCCTCCGAATTGATCGATTGCCCTTACCGCATCCCCAACGGGCGTATCAGGGCAATCTTTTGTGATACGGTTACGCCCGCCCTTTCCTCCGTCGTACGGGCACAACCCATATGGATCTCCATAAGTCACCGGATCCCCCTCCGCGAACCCGTAGCTGTTCACGCCGCCGGCCAGACCGATCGGATCCTCCTGCGTGAAGCGGCTGGAGATCGGGTCGTAGTAGCGGTTGCGGCGGTACATCAGGCCGCTGGCGTCCTGCGCGTCCTGCACCAGGCTGCCCATCCACGCGACGGGGCCGGCAACCGTGGGGCGGTTCAGCAGCCGCGTCATCCCCATGTGCTTGCCGGGGAAGTCGATCTCCATGCAGCGGTCTTGCCACACGTCGGCCGTGCTACCCTCGGCCGGGTACACCATGTGGCCGCTGCTGTCGTGCTGCACCACCTCGTTGGCCGGCATCCACACGCCGTGGCAGTTGCTGGTCTCCCCGAAGGCGAAGGTCCCCATCTCGTACGCGCCCCGCCAGTCGGCGTGCGGGACGATCAGGGTGGGCGCGGTGAAGTCCATCCCGTAGTCCATCCGCAGCAGACCCAGCGGCTGGTCGATGCCGCCGGCGTGCACGTACAGCACCCGCCCGCTCTGCGCCCAGTTGGACGTGTTGGGGCCGCCGTACGCGTGTCCGCCCGGCGTGGTGGGCGTGGCCGTGCGCTTCGCGACCGCGGCCAGGTTCAGCGAGTCGAGCCCCATGTCCTGGTCGGCTTGGCCGTTGGGGTAGCGGATCTCGGCCAGCACCTGGTCGCCGTCCCACACGGTGCGCCGCGTGGTGTTGTCGCAGCGCCAGGCGCACTGCCCCAGCCCACCCATCGGGGTCACGGTGCGCACGTACACGCGCCGCCCCAGCGCGTCGTAGCGGTACGTCTCGGTACGGTCCTGCTTGAGGTAGTCGGGCACCTGGTTGGTGCACACGGCCGAGCTCGCGTCCAGCGAAAGGAGGCACCCGGCGTCGCGCGTCATCTCCATCAGCCTGCCGTCGGCGCGGTAGCGGTAGCCGGCCGTCATCCCCTGCACGGCGCTGTTCCCCGACACGCCGTCGTCGGTGTCGGGAGCGGTGTTGCCGGGGTGCCCGTTGGTGTTGGCGCCGAAGCCCAGCTTCAGGCTGGTGCTGTCGATGCGGACCGAGAGGTTGCCCGCCGCGTCCCAGGTGTTGAGCACGTCGTCACGCGCGCCGTACGGCAGGTAGGCGCGGGTCGCGGGCGCGAAGATGCTGCTCAGGTGCCGCCCCGTCCACCGCTGGTAGGCGTAGACGGTGGAGTCGGCCTCCTGCGCCTGCGCCGAGCCCGTGAGCGAGTAGGTGACCCGGCGGTGGGCCAGCGTGTTGCCCAGCGCGTCGGCCGTGTACTCCTCCTCGCGCTGGTTGGCGCTGGTGGAGTGCCAGTCCCACGTGCCCGAGTGCACCAGGTGGCCCAGGCCGTCGTAGGCCGTGCGGGTGCTGTCGCGCAGCGTGATGGCCAGCAGCGTCTTGCCGCGCGGGCTGTAAAGGAGCGAGTCGGCATACAGCGGCGCGGACGCGCCGGTGAGCCCGCGCGTGCGGCGCACCATCCGCCCGTCCGCGTCGTAGCGGTAGGTCTCGACCGCCCCCGGCAGCCGCAGCGTGTCCAGCGCCCCGTCCAGGCGGTGGGCGAAGGTGAACGCGTTCCCCAGCGGCTCGGTGACCGAGCGCAGCGCCCCGGTTCCCGCGTCGTACGCGTAGGTGAACTGCCGCTGGCTGGAAGAGGGCGCCACCGCCTCGGGCACCGTCATCCCGGTGCGGCGGCCGTTGCGGTCGTACTGGTAGGCGGTCACGTACACGTGCTGCGACCCCAGCGTGCCGGCCGCGTCGGCCACCTGCAGGGTGTCGGCGAGCAGCGCGCCGTTCAGCGCGTAGCCGCGCCGCACCACCGCCGCGGCGTTGCTGGCCGAGCGGAGGTTGCCCATCCGGTCGTAGGTGAACACCTCCACGTCGCCCGGCACCAGCGGCGCTGCGGGGATGGTGCGCTGCACCAGCCGCCCGGCGTCGTCGTACACCATGTCGATCGCGAAGCCGCGGCGGTTGATGGCGCGCACCACGTTGCCGGCCGGGTCGTAGACGGTGCTGTCGCGGCTCTCGGCGGCCCCCGGCGCGCCGGGCGCGATCTCGGCCACCCTGCGCCCGGCCAGGTCGTAGCGCCAGCTGGTGGTGACGGTGTCCACCTGTGCCGGGTCGGGCGATGACCAGCGGTCGGTGCGCAGCAGCAGCCCGCCGTCGTCGTAGGCGTTGCGCACCGACAGCGTCTGCACCTGCCGGAAGCGCGGCCCGCCGTCGTGCAGGCGCAGGTAGCCCGTGGCCGGCCCCCGCGTCTCTGACAGCACCGGGCGGCCGTTCACGTCGTACACGGTGCGCGCGCGCACGCCGGTGGCGCGCAGCGCGGTGGAATCCTGCGCGGTGGCGCTGTCGGCGGGCGTGATCACCAGGGTGTCGCGGCCGATGGCGTCGCCGTAGCTGAGCGTGTAGAAGCCCAGCGCAGAGCGCGACGCGTGCGGGTTGCCGCGCGCGTCGTAGTCCACCGTCTCCACCGCCGGCGCGCCCCCGGCCGCGGTGGGCGAGGTGACCGAGGCCAGCAGCCCCGGCGCGGTGGGGTGGCTCGCGGGGTTGTAGCCGAAGACGACCCGCCGCGCCGAATCGGGGCCCGGCTGCACCCAGGCGGCCTGGCAGAGCGGCGTGTAGCCGCGCAGGGTGAAATCGCCCTCGGGCCGGGTGACCCGCGTGGGCATGTCGCAGCCGCGGTCCCACTGGTAGGTGGTGGTGGCCACCCGCACGCCGTTCGACACCGACCAGTCGGTGCTCGTGGCCAGGTTGCCGCGGTCGTCGTAGCTGGCGGTGAGGGTGCGCCCGTTGGGGGGGTCCATGCGCGTCACCAACCCGGGAAACCGCGGGTCGGTGCGGTAGATGTAGGTGTCGCCCTGGAGCGGCAGGTTCACGCGCGACGGCACTCCAAGCACGTCGAGCACGAAGAACATCATGTCGCCCGTGCCGGGGCGCGGCCCGTCCACCAGGGTGGAGAACTCGGAGGTCGCGGACGCGACGCCTTGACCCTCCTCGGGGCGGAAGGTGGTGACCAGCGTGTCGCCCACCGCGGCGGGGATGCGGGCGCTGGTGAGCTTGGAGCCCTCGCCGTAGGTGTAGCGCGTGGTGTTGTTCCGCCGGTCCCTGCGGGTGGTCACCCGCCAGTCGGCCCCGGCGTAGCCGTAGCCCACCCAGCGGGTGTCGGGGTCGGTGATCCCGGTTACGCGGCCGCTGGCGTCGATCGCCACCGTCGTGGCCAGGGCGCCGGTCGCCCCGGGCGAGGTGACGGCGGAAAGGCGCGTGCCGCCGTTGTTGCCGTAGGTGAAGGTGTACGCGTAGCCTGCGACCGGGAGCAGGATGGAGCTGAGGCGGCTCCCGTCGTAGTTCCAGACGAAGGTGGTCGTCCGCCCCAGCGCGTCCACGGTTTCGCTGTGGTGCCCGCTGAGGCGGTAGCGCACCTCGGCGTGGGCGGGGAGCAGGCGCACCAGGCGGTCGCCGCGCAGCTTCAGCGTGTCGGGGCGGTCGTACTGGTCGGCCACCCAGGTGGTGTCGTTCACCTGGCCGTAGACGTGGTGGCTGCCGTCGCCGCCCACCCACATCCAGCGCTGCCCGGCCAGGGGCACGAGCTGCTCGAGCCCCGCCAGCCACCACCCGGCGCCGAACGGGCTGGCCCGCCGGTTGACCACCACCAGTTCGGAGGCGACGGAGGACAGCGTTTGCGTGGGGCTGCCGTTGTTGAAGGTGCCGACCACGGTAAAGGTGTAGGGCTGCACGCCGGTGAGCCCGCCATTCAGCGCCGACGCGTCGAAGCCCACCGCCACGCGCCGCAGGCTGTCGGTGGCCCACCCCGGCCACTTGCCGGTGTAGGTGGCGCCGTTGATCACCAGCGCGGCGCGCACCGTGTCGGGGCGGGTGGCGCCGGTGAGCTGGACGTAGGCGGCGACCACGGGGTACGGCGCCGCGTGCTGGCTGCTGTAGATCAGCGCCGGCGCCGCTGCGCGGTTCAGCAGCCGCACGCCGGGGAGGCCGTGCGCCAGCCGCAGGTCGCCGCACTCGAGGGCGGCGCCCGCGCCGGCGCCGGCGATGGCGCAGCGGTCGCGGTCCAGGCGGCGCCGCGTGGTGGTCATCCCCTGCCGGCCGCGGGTGGCCATGGTGTCGGTGGTCACGGTGTATGACCCCGTGGCCGTGACCGCCGCGTTGCCCGTGTTCCACGCCTTGAGCGAAACCACGCCCGTGGAGCCGGCCGGCGCGTTGGGAACGTAGGTGACCGCCACCACGGCGCTTCCGCCGGCGGGCACGCTCACCTGCGGCTGCGAGGTGGCGCAGTAGAGCGCGGCCCCCGAGCAGATCTCCTGCAGCGCGTAGGTGGCGTCGGTGTTGCCGGGGTTGCTTACGGTGAAGGTCTCGCTGGTGAAGTAGGTGACGGGCCGCGCCACCGCCTGCGACGCGGGCGACACGCTCACCAGGTAGGTGGGCGCGGGCGGCTGCGCGGGCGGCGCCGTGTAGGTGTACGTCACCTGCACGGGCGCGCCCACGTTGCCGGCCGCGTCCTCGATTGCCGCCTGCAGCACGTTGCTGCCGCCGCCCAGGCGCACCCGGCCGGTCGAGGTGGCCAGCTTGCCGCTGCCGCCGTAGGTGAACGCCGTGTCCACCGGCACGCCGTTGAGGGTGATGCTGCGGCTGGACGCGTTCAGCGCCACGTCGTCGCGCCAGGTCACCGTCACCCGTACCGTGTCCACGCCGTAGGCCGACGAGCCGGGGCTGATGGTGAGCGTGGGCGGCTCGGTGTCGAGGCCGCCGTTGATCTGCGCGCGAAGGGCGGCCGGCACGCACGCGAGGAGCGCCGCGGCGGCAAGCGCGAACCACCAGTGGGCGAGACGCCGCCGCGCCCGGCGATCGGCCACGGGCGGGCGCACCGGCCGCGCGGCAGCGGGACCCTCGCGGCGAAGAGTGCTGGACGGGGGCAGGACCCTGGTTGCAACCTGGTGCACGGACGACCGCGTTTGGTTGAGGGTGTGCTCCAGGCGGCGCCCGGCGCCCCCGGATCGGGGCGTGGGAGTACCGGGAACGCGCGTTGGATTCAGACGCCGGCAGGCGTTCGAAAGGCTTCAGCCGGAACCGCCGCCCGCGATTCGCGGCGCGACGTGTGGCGGCAGGTCGGCGGCACATCAGCCGGCGCGTCGTTGCCGGGGCCACCGGAACGCCGGGCGTGGATCGAGGGTCGTCACCGCACCGGCCCTGCCTACTCCAAACAACGCGGAAGCCGTCCGCAATAGGACGCGCGACTACGGTTCCCCCCACGTTACGGTGAAGCGCGGTGTGCCTTCCATCGACCCCAAAGCACGAAGGAGACGATGATCGCGTCGGTGCCGGGTTTTGGCGACGATCCCGGCTGCGTGTGGGTTGGGATCGGCACGGATGCCTCGGGTTCGCCACGGCCGCGGCCTGCGCTCGCCGGCGCCTTCGCCCACTGGCCGCCACGCGGCTGGCCCGCCCGCTTCGCGCTACCGGCGTGTCCAGATCAGGATGATGCCGCAGGCCGAGGTGCTGCCGCGGTACTCGGTGGGCACCTCGGCGGCGCCGCGGTAGACCTCCACCCCTGCCACGTCGCGCAGCGAGAGCGCGTCGAGGTTGCGGGCCTCGTCGGGGCGGTCGTGGGTCTGCATCAGCTGGCCGTCGAGGTACACGTCCATCCAGCACCAGTCGGCCCGGCTGATGCTGGTGCTGGCCCGCCCGCTGGCGATGCGGTACGAGTCCTCGCCCATGGTGCGCTGCTGACCCTCGGCCGAGTAGCGCACCAGGCGGACCCCTTCCACGCGGCGCAGCACGTCGGAGAGCCGGCCGGCCTGGCGTGCCTGGATGGCGCTGTCGGTGAGGAACACGCCCCCGCCGCGCTGCCGCCGCGCGTAGAACCCCTGCAGGTCGAGCGCGCTCGAGCGCGCCGCCGACCGCGCCTCCACACCCGCCAGCGCCACCACCCGGTTGGCCACCACGACGAGTGACGTGCTTCCCGCGCCGCCCGCCGGCCGGATCTCCACGCCGCCCAGGCCGGCGGGCACCGTCACCCGCCCGGTGAGCGTGCCCAGCGTGGGGTGCGCCATCGACACCGCGTACTCGCCCGCGGGGAGTGCCGCGCCGCGTGCGCGTCCCCCCGCGTCGGTGACCACGGCGGGGAAGGGGCCGATGCGCACCGTGGCGCCGGGGAGCGGCCGTCCGCCGGCGTCCAGCGCCGTGATCGCGACGGTCGGGGCCGCCGCGCTGCCCGGCAGCGGCCTCTGGCCGGCGGTCAGGTCGCGCAGCTCCAGGTCGGCACGCGCGGGGGCGGCGCGCGACGGGCGCACCTCGGCCTGCGCCTGCGCGGGGCCGGCCTGTGCGCGCACCGTCACCAGCGCCTGCGTGCTCACGCCGCACAGCACGTAGAAGCCCTGCGGGTCGGGGCGGGTGGCCACGCTCGCGCGGGCGGCGGCGAAGGTGTGGTTGCTGCCCCCCACCGACCACCAGCTCCCCGTGACGTGGCTCCCCGCCGCGCCCGGGCCGGTCACGCGCCCCAGCGCGATCCCCCCTTCGCGGCTCCCTGCCGGGCAGAGCGCCTCGGCCGCCGCCGCCCAGCCGCGCACCGCCAGCGCCACCGTGGCGGTGTCGCCGGCCGTGGCCGTCACCGCCTGGGTGCGTGACACGGCGGCCAGCGGGCCCAGGCCGGGGTGGGTGAAGGCCAGGGTGTAGCGCCCCTCGCCGGGCGCGCGCAGGGTGAAGGTGCCGTCGGGCCCCGTTTCGGCGGCGGCCTGGGTGCCCGAAAGGTACACGTGCGCGCCGGCCAGCGGCGCCGCGCGGGTGCTGTCCCACACGGTGCCGCGCACCACCGGCGCGGCGGCCGAGGCCAGGAGCGGCCGTCCCTCGCCGGTGGAAACCTCCGTCACCTCGCCGCCCCGCTCCACGATCGCGGCGAGCTGGAGCGTGGTCTCGCGCATCGAACCCGGCAGGCCGGTGGTCACGCTGGTGGCGCGCACCGCCTTCAACGCCTGCTCCAGCCGCACCTGCGGCATGCGGATGCTCCAGCGCCGCACGATCCACGGCCCGCCGGGCATCCGCTCGTACTCGATGGTGCCGCCCACGCGCGGGTTGTCGCTCTCGCGCGGCCCTCCCTGGTAGCCGTACTCCACGCGCCGCAGCTCGGCCGAGCGCCGGTCCAGCCACAGGGTGCCGCGAATGTCGGCCACGCGCCGGCCGCGCACCGGCTCGAACGCCAGCCCCACCAGCGCGGGGTCGTTCCCTTCCACCACGCGCATGCAGTGGTCGTTCAGGAACTCGGGGGAAAGCATCACCGCCGCGTCGGGGCCCCAGTAGCTCACCGAGTCGGCGGCAGCGCCCTGCACGTATCCCTTTTCGCTCAACTCGCCGGGCGGCAGGCTGTGGAAGGGGAGCTCGGCCACGCCGCTGCCGGTGCTGCGGTCTTCGCGGCGCACCGTGCCGTCGGCGGGGTCCATCTCTCGCGTCCACTGGTTCACGTCGTAGCGGAACAGCCGCGAGCTTTCCCCGAAGGCGGTGGCGTTCAGCGCCTTGCGCGCCTCCTCCCACAGCGTGGCGGTGGCCACCCCCGCGCCGGGGCGCACCGCGCAGCGCCGCGCCGCGGGCGACACCGTGAGTCCCTGCAGCATCACCGCCGCGCCCGACGCCACCAGCCGCTCGGTGCGCGTCTCGCCGTCCTTCAGCTCGAACGCGGGCGAGGTGACCGCCGCATAGCCGATGCGCTCGGCGCGCAGCGAGTAGCGCCCCGCCGCCGGCGCGCGCACGCTGAAGCCGCCCTCCGCGTCGGTGAGCGCGCGGGCCACCTGCCGCCCGCCGGCGTCCACCAGCGCCACCAGCACGCGGTTCACCGGCGCGCCCGAGGCCTCGCGCAGGGTGCCCTGCACGGTCTGCGCGGCGGCGGGCGCGGCCATGGCCAACAGCGCGGCCAGCGGGAAGAGCGTGCGCATGCGTGGGATCATGAAAGCCTGGCGGGGCACGGCGTGGTGCAGGGTAGGGAGGGCTTCGTCTGAACGCGCGGTGCGGCATCGTTCTGACGCCGTCCGGACATTTGTTTCCGTGCTAATCCACTGGACCGAGCGGATTTGGAAAGGGTGACGATACACACGCACGAACGCCCGCGCCACCGTTGCGGCACGGGCGTCCGCATCCGTCGTGGCAATACGGGGTGGACATTCCACCGCTGCCCCCGCACGATGCCACGTCCTGCGCCGTTGAAGTCCGCGAAGGCGCCGCGAAGGCGGACCGTGTGCCCTTGCAGCCGCGACTTCAGTCGCAAATTCGCACCGAATCCGGCACCACGCCTCACCTCGCTCCACCCTCGGCGATTCCTGGTTGATCGATGCGCCTGGGCGAATCCTCCCGGCCCCTCAGTGCTTCGTCCAGATCAGCACCACGCCGCACGCCGAGGTGCTGCCGCGGAACTCGGTGGGGATCTGCGAGGCCTGGTAGACCTCCACGCCGATCACGTTGCTGGTGGACACCTGGTCCAGGTTCTGCGCGCCGTCGAGCACGTCGGCGCTCTGCACCTGCGAGCCGTCGAGGTACACGTCCATCCAGCACGGCCCCGCGCGTGAGATGCCGGTGCTGCCGCGCATGCTGGCGATGCGGACGTGGCCGTCCAGGTCCATCCCCGCGCGGTCGCCGCTCATCCCCGTCATGTGGGGCGAGAAGCGGATGATGCGCACCCCTTGCAGGCGGCGCAGCACGTCGGTGAGCCGGCCCGCGCGGCGCGACTGGATCTGCTCCTCGGTCACGTACTGCCCCGGGTTCACCTCCTGGCGGTGGTAGAAGCCCACCGCTTCCAGGGCGGGGCTGCGCTGCGCCGTCGCGGTCACGCCGGCCACCGCCACCGCCCGGCGCACGGTGGCCGTGAGCGCGCCTTCGCCCGCGGCGGGGCTCAGCTCCAGCGACCCGGCGTCGGCGGGAAGGGTGACGCCGGCCGTGCGCGTGCCGATCGCGGGGTGTGTCACGCTCACCCGGTACGCCCCGGCCGCCACCGCGGCCACCCGCGCCCGCCCCGCGCTGTCGGTGGTGGCCGCGGGCCGCTCGCCCACGCGCACCACGGCGCCGGCCAGTGCCTCGCCGCCCGCGCCGCGCACCACCACCTCCAGCGAGGCCTGCACCGGTGCCGCATCGCCCGCCGAGCTCGGTGCATGGGCCGGCGGCGCGGCCGCGGTGGCCAGCAGTGCCCCGGCGAAGGCGAGGACGTGCATGGGGATCATAGGCACACTCGGCGGCGGATGGTGACCGGCGGAACGGGCGGATGGGGCGGCGGCGGGGCGGGCCGGGCTCCCCGCGCGGGATGGCGTTGCGCGGCGGCGCGGGAGTCCGGAAGATGACCGGCTGGCCGGGCGCGAACAAGCGCGGCGGGACAAAGTGATTGCGTTCATCCCCGAGCCTGAATGGAAAGTGGGCAGGCCGGCTCCAGACCGGCGGCTGAAACGCTTGGTGTGAATTGGCAAGTCGTTGCAGCACAATGATCATTACGGAAATACCAGTCGATTCTGACCTTCTGGAGACCGGATTTTCGTTCTGATTGGACCATCGGCCGCGGTAGAGACCGCAGCGTCGGGCCTCGGTCGTCTTCAGCCGGATTCAGATCCTATTGTTGATCAATTACTTACGGCTGAGAACGGCGACCGCGGCTAATTCACACCAAGCGTTGAAGCCGCAGCAACGACTACGAAAACCCTCGCAAGCCGCGCGAGGCTCGACGGCTGAGTCGTCCCGTCCGGTGGCCGTCCTTTCACCTTCCACGGTCGCGCGCAGCGCGGTGGGAGACTCGGGATGCACACCGAGCCCCGGCTCGATGCACGTTTCCTCCGGGCCAAACAGGAGACGGCCGGCAGAGGAAGCGGCCCGCCGTCCAGCCGGTGATCCGCGCGTTTCGTTGCGGGGAACATGGCGCGCTTCTTTCGTGTTTTGATGCGGATGCCCGATTCCACCAGAACGGAAGCCGACCCGATGAGCACACCCCAGTTCCGCCGGCGAAACCCCACGCCCGAGCCCCTTCGCAGTCGCCTGGTGGAGGTGCGGCGCGGGCTGCTGCGCCTGCACAAGGCGCTGATCGACGCCGAGCGCGGCGAATGGGAGCGCAGCCGCGGCCCGGTGACCAACTCGCAGCTCCTCCAGGCGCTGATCGAGGAGCCCTTCTTCGCGTGGCTGCGGCCGTTCAGCGGGCTGATCGTGCAGATCGACGAGGCGCTGTCGGGCGACGAGGCGGTGACGGAGGAGCAGGGCCGCGCCTTCGCCGAGCAGGCGCGCGAGCTGGTGGCCGTGGACGAGGGCGACGAGCCCACCGTCAACCGCTACGACCTGGTGTGCCGCCGCGACCCCAACGTGCTGCTGCTGCACGTGGAGCTTTCCAGCCGCATCGACGACGCGCTGGCCGGCGGCCCGGCCGGGGCGTGACGGGTGGCGCCGCGCGCCGCCTCCCCCGAGGTGCGCGGAAGCGGCCGTGGCGGAGCGCCGCGCGGGCGGCGTGGCTCCCGGCGCTGCTGGCGCTGGCGGCGTGCGCGCTCCCCGCGCGCGACCTGGGCGACGAGCAACCGCCGGGGACGGAATACGGCGCGCTGGAATGGGAGCTGTTCCAGCGCGTGAGCCTGCACCGCGACTCGCTGGGGCTGCCACGACTGCGCTTCGACCAGGGCCTGGCCGACATCGCCCGCGCGCACAGCGTCAACATGGCGTTCGGCGCCGTCCCCTTCAGCCACGAGAACTTCCCGCTGCGCGTGCAGCTGTCGGTGAAGCTGGGGTTCCGGAGCCTGGGCGAAAACGTGGCCTACAACGACTATCCGCCCGACACCACCGCCGCCGTGGCGGTCGCCGGCCTGATCGCCAGCCCTCCGCACCGCCAGACGATGGAGGGCCGCTGGACGCGCACCGGCGTGGGCGTGGCGCGCAGCCCGGGCGGAAGCTGGTACTACACGCAGCTCTTCGGGCGGTGACAAACGCATCTCCCGCGTGAGTCGGACACACTCGGGTGGATGCCAGGAAGCGGGTGGATGCCAGGAAGATCGAGAGGGCGCCGGGATCACCATCCGGCGCCCTCCGCTTTTGCCGCTCGCCTTCGCTTGCTCCCCGCGCTCCCGCGCCTCGTCCCTCCGCACCCTCCCGCACCCGTTTCACTCCCCGCTCCCGCGTCTTCACGCCTTTCCCGTCCGGGCTATCCGGCGTGTGCGCCTACGTTTGGAGCGCGAACGCAATCGCGTTCCGTCACCACACCCGTTCCCCGTTCCCGAAGGTGGAATGATGAAGAAGCTTGCAGGGTGGATGCTCCTCGCCGCGGCGCTGGCGGGGTGCTCCGACCGGGTTCCCACCGAGGCGTCGCCCGGCCGCGGGCCGGCGCGCGGGCCGGCGCACAGCCTGTCGTACAGCGACGCCGACGGCGACGGCATCGACGACGGCCACGAGGCCGACCTGATCGACATGTACGCGCCGCTGCTGTACATGCCCAACCTGATCGAGCGCGCGCAGGCGGGCTCGGTCTCGGGCGACTGGACGTGGCCGGCCAACGTGCAGTGGTACTTTCCGCAGGTGCGCATGCGGATGCACCACAACAACTGCCCCGACCACGCGGTGCTCGACTTCGGCTACGTCAACACCGCCAGCCTGATCGCCCAGAGCCACAGCCGGATGACGCTGGGGTGGACCGGGTGCTCGCACACCAGCCCGGTGCAGTATTCCAACGGGAGCTGGCACGACGACGACCACTTCTTCCTGCAGGCCGGCACCGACGACCAGGTTCACCCCGGCATCCACACCGGCGCCGACGGCTGGAAGGTGTACGCGCACGCCTACCGCAACAACATCGGGGGAACCAGCATCCAGTACTGGTTCTTCTACGCCTACAACGACTACATCAGCAGCGCCAACCACGAGGGCGACTGGGAGCACGTCAACGTGCGCCTGGACGCCAGCGAGCAGGTGAGCGCCGTGCACTACTCACAGCACGACAACCTGCTCACGTACACGCCGGGCCAGCTCACCTGGTCCGGCACGCACCCGCAGGTGTGGGTGGCCGACGGCTCGCACGCCAACTACCCCTCGCAGTCGGCGTGCGGCTCGGGGTGCTGGACCAACTACGACCAGCGCTGGTTCACCTGGGCCGGCGGGAAGGGGAGCGCCGCGGGGCTGCAGGGCGGCGGGATCATCAACGTGGGCGAGCGCTTCGCGCCCATGGCCGGGCAGGAGTGGATCCGCTACTCGGGCCGCTGGGGCGAGGTGGGCAACGTCGACGGCACCAGCGGCCCGCGGGGCCCGGTCTACAACAAGCACAACTGGTGGTACACCGACCAGTACGTGCCCCCCGCGCCCGAGCCCACCGACCCCGGCAGCGGCTGCGAGCCCACCGGCCCGGGGCAGGCGCTCCCGGACATCTGCTGATCGCGGCGCGCCGCACGGCCTCACCGTACGAATCGAAGCGGAGCTCCGGGCTCCGCTTCGACTTGCACCTTCGACACTTGCACCTGCGACGGATTGCGCGCCGAAGGCATGTCGCGACGGTTCACTCCCACTGGAGGTCGATGTTGTCCCCCTGAGTCCGGCCCCACCCTGCTTGTCCCCCCCGCCGCACGGGTGTAACGTTCTCGGCACTCCACAGGCATGCCCACCCGCGCCCCATCTTCCGAAGCGCATGGCCCACGCACCGTTCGCCCCCGACGCCCGTCCCGACGGGGACCGCGCCGCCGACCCCGCATCCCAGGCCGCCGCGGCCGCCCACGACCGGCTGCCGCGCAAGCTGGGGGTGTGGAGCGCGGCGGCCGTGCTGGTGGGGTCCACCATCGGCAGCGGGATCTTCCGCATCGTGGGCAACGACAACGGCGTGGCCGACCGCGTGGGCACGGTGGGCGCCATGTCGCTGCTGTGGCTGCTGGGCGCGGTGGTGGCGCTGATGGGGGCGCTCACCATCGCCGAGCTGGCCACCATGTTCCCGCGCTCGGGCGGCGTGTACGTCTTCATCCGCGAGGGGTACGGCCCGCTCCCGGCGTTCCTCTTCGGGTGGACCGAGCTGCTGGTGATCCGCCCCAGCGCGCTGGGCGCCATCGCCGTGCTCTTCGCCGAGTATGCCGACAAGTTCTTCCACTACGGCAACCTGGGGACGAAGCTGGTGGCCGCCGGGGCCATCCTGCTGCTGGGGCTGGCCAACATCCGCTCGGTGAGCTGGGGCGCGGCGGTGCAGAACCTGAGCACCGCGGCCAAGGTGCTCGCCATCTGCGGGCTGGCGGTGGCGGCGTTCCTGTTCGGCAACGGCTCCGGGGGCGCGCTCGCCAGCCCCATCGAGTGGTCGCCCACCACGTGGAGCGGGTTCGGGCTGGCGCTGGTGAGCGTGATGTGGGCGTACGACGGCTGGGCCGACCTCACCTTCATCTCGGGCGAGGTGAAGGACCCGGCGCGCACGCTGCCGCGCGCCATCATCGGCGGCGTGCTGGCGATCGTGGCGATCTACGTGGCGGTGAACGCGGCCTACTTCCTGGTGCTCACCGTGCCGCAGATGGTGGCCTCCAAGCTGGTGGCGGCCGACGCGGCCACCGCGGTGTTCGGCGGGGTGGGCGCCTCCGTCGTGGCGGCGATGGTGATGATGAGCGCGTTCGGGGCGCTCAACGGCTCGATGATGACCGGCCCGCGCATCTTCTTCGCCATGGCCGACGACGGCAACTTCTTCCGCCCCGTGGCCGCCGTGCATCCCAGGTACAAGACGCCGTACGTGGCGATCCTGCTGGCCACGGCGCTGGGCATCTTCTACGTCTCCTTCCAGAGGTTCGAGGAGTTGGCCGACGCCTTCATCCTGGGCATCTGGCCGTTCTACGCGCTGGCGGTGGGCGCCGTGTACATCCTGCGCGTGCGCCGCCCCGACTTCCCGCGGCCGTACCGCACCTGGGGCTATCCCGTGGTTCCCGCCGTCTTCCTCCTGGCCAGCGTGGGGATGCTGGCGAACGCGCTGATCAGCGACCCCAAGGTCACGCTCATCTGCTTCGGCGTGATCCTGGCCGGCATCCCCGTCTACCTGCTGTGGAAGGGGCGGGGAAGCGCCGCCGCGTCGTAGTGCCCCAGCGGTGAGACACGGCAGCACGGACCTGGGAAACCAGGTCCGTGCTGCTTTCGCTTTCTACAACTGCGCGGCGACCGTCGACTCAGGTTGGCAGGTTCCGCCGCACGTCGCACGGACGGAACCGGGGGATCGTCCTCGCTCAAGCTGCCATCAACAGACGGCGGTCACCGCTCCGCACTGTGGTTCGCACGTATGCTTGGGCGGACACGTGTTCTCGCAGGTGTACGGCGGGCAGGCGCTGAGGCAGTTCGTGCAGGCGGTAGGGCAGCTCACGCAGACGACGATGTACGTGCTGCCATCACACGCCTCGAGCGTACAGACTTCCGTATCGGCATCGTGGCCGTTCACGGTGCCGCCCGGCCTGTTTTCTCGCGTCGTGGCAAACGATTCGACGGTGATGGTGTCGAGACGAAGCTTGTGCTGCCGCATCGGTCACCTCCATGGAAGAGATGTATCGCACGCGCCCCGGCACACGCCGCAATTTTTGTACGCGATGACTGCAAAGGAGTTGCAGCGCGTGTAGTGCTCTCGGCGTGATCCTGGCCGGCATCCCCGTCTACCTGCTGTGGAAGGGGCGGGGGAGGGCGGAACCAGCGTCCTGAACCGCGGTCCTGGCGGGCGCCTCGCAACGCTCACCGGGCCGGGGCTGGACGGCAGGCACGCGGACCATGCACAGGGCTCCCCGGTAAATCCGGGGGAGCCCTGTCCGCGTGAAGGCTGTCCGCGGAAGGTAGGAATTTCGCGGGCGGCATGCCGCATCATCCCCGTGGACGCGTGCCGTACGGGGTGGCTGGATGCAGCGGACGGCGCGCGCTCCCCGCGCGGCCTTCACGGGCAGCTAATCGTCCAGAGCTGTGGTGCGAGGCCCACGGACGCCGCCGCGGCGCCGGCGGCGCGAGGCATTGACGCCAACCGGGAAGCGGGTGTGATGCAGTGGCGGCAGGTTGAAGCGCCAACGCGGCAGCCGCCGCACGCCCCGCACCGCACCTTCCGGGAGCCACATGAACGACAACGACTGCCTGCGTCCCACGCTGATCTGCGCTCCGCGGCCAGACGAGCCCGGCGGCACGTGCCCGCCCCTGCTGCCCATGGACTGCACCACGCTGCGCATGATGGCCGCGTGGGCCGGTGCCCTGCCGAACCAGCGCGTGGAGTTCGTCTACAATGGAGACCCCGAGACGAGCTCGTATCCCACCCTGTCGCTGTTCAACCCGTTCGCGCAGCCGAAGTGCGGGGTCTCGGTTCCCAGCTACACGCGCGCCCGCCGGGCCGACATGGCGTCGATCGACTGCACGGTGAACCTCGCCGGGGGCACGGCCGCGCCGCTATCCGTGACCGGCCGGCTGGTGGCGGCGGTGACCTGGGACTGCGCCTTCTGGAGCGAGTCGGCGGTGGAGAAGTTCGTGGTGCCGTACGTGGCCATGCTGGGGGGTCCGCAGGCGCAGGCGTTCCTCGACAAGCTGCTGCTGGCGTGGAACGGCTATCCGGCGGAGCGTCTCGCCTTCGGGCTGCTGCGGCGCGGCGCGGCGCCCCGCACGCCGTCGCTGGACCTGTGCTCCCTCTTCGACGTGGCGTACGTGGACGTTCCCGGGCGGTCCATCTCCACCGCGTCGCTCCGGGAGTTCCTGGACGGGTGCACGCCGCCGCCGGTGCCCGCCGAGATCCCGGTCCCCTGCTGGAGATGCGAGCCGGGGGGCGAGCCGGCCACCCTTCCCGACCAGCTCAGCCTCCGGCGGCTGGCCGAGTGGGTCAGCGCCTGCCGCGACGAGCTCTTCCTGTTCTCGTTCGATACCGCCCGCGGCCAGTTCTGGCCGATGTCGCAACCCGGCTGCGCGCCGCTGGTGATCGGGGGCTTCACCCCCCGGACGCGCGCCGACCGCCCCGCCGTGCAGAGCGTGACGCTGCGCAGCGCGGCCGGCGGCGAAGCCGTGCTCGCGCCCGACGTGGCCGACGCGGTGTTCTGGGGAAGCGGCTCGGTGAACCACGTGATGCTCCCCTACTACGCGTCGGTCTACGGCGGCCAAGCGCTCCAGGTGCTCTCGCAGATCCTGGACGTGTGGAACGTGCCCGCCGACGGGCCGGGCACGGCCAGCCTGGCGGCCGACCCGGCGGTGTACGCGCTGGTCCACCTCCCCAAGTCGGACTGGGACCCCGAGATCAGCGTGGCGGAGGACGTGATGAGCCGCGTGGGGCTGCTGGTGGCGCCGCGCGAGCCGGGCGACGCGCTGCAGGTGCGGTCGTTCAGCGACTACCGGGCCGACGCGGGAGGCTGACGGGGGCCGCCGGCGGCGTACAGCCCCGCGAAGAGCGGGTCGCGGGCGATGAACGGGCGCATGGCCGGCGACGCGGCGAGATATTCCCCCAGCCGGAGCCGCGCGCCGGCCGTGTCGCCCAGCGCCAGCAGCACGTACGCCTCGTCGTAGGCCATCGGCACGGTCACCGCCGTATCGCCGCCGGCCAGCGACGGGGCGCGGGCCAGCTCGGCCCGCGCCCGCGCCGCGTCGCCCGCGCGGGCGCTCACCGCGGCGGCCACCATCCGGCGGTAGAGCGGTGCGTAGGCGCGGCCCGCGGCGCGCGCCCGGGCCGGGGGGTCGAGCCGCTCCAGCTCGCCCACCAGCGTCCACGCCAGCGCGGCGTCGGGCGGGCGCGACTGGTCTTCGCGCAGCAGCGTCAGGCGGCACTCCACGAAGTGCCAGTCACCCGGAAAGGCGCGCGCGCCGCGCAGGCAGACGTCGCGGGCGCTGGCATAGTCAGCCTGTTCGAGCGCGGCGAAGAAGACGCGGCGCAGCAGCGCTCCGGTCTCTTCGAGCCAGGCGTCGGCCGCCAGCGCGCGGTCGGCGGCCACCCGCGCCTCGGCCACCCGCCCGCGCGCCAGCAGCAGCCTGGCCAGCGCACCCCACGCCGGCGCCAGCAGCGAGTCGGCCGCCACGGCGGCGCGCAGGTCGCGCTCGGCCGCGTCCATGCGGGGCGCGCCGCCGGGGCCCAGCGCGCGGGTGGGGCGGGCAGCCTCGCCCCGCACGTACAGCGCGAGCGCGTTGCGCGGCTCGCGCCGCAGCGCCAGGCCGGCGTACTCGCGCGCCTGCCGCAGCAGCGCACTGTCGCGCCCCGCCGGCATCCGGCCCGCCGCGGCCAGGGCGTTGCGCCCCCGCAGCGCCACGGGGAGCGTCCACCCGGGGTCCGCCTCCTGCGCCGCGGCCAGCAGCGAGTCGGCGCGCGCCGAGAGCCGCAGCGACGACCCCAGGTCGAGCGAGTCGCGGCTCTCGGCCACCTCGCCGGCCTGGTCCATGGCGTCCTGGGCGCGCAGCACCAGGCCCCGTGCCCGTGAGCTGCGCGTTCCCGCCTGCAGCGACCGCAGCTGGACCGCCCGCCCCAGCCGCCGGCGGAGGAATCCCCCCACCTCTTCGGCCAGCGCGCTCTCCAGCGCCAGCACGTCGCCCAGCGGCCGCACCACCACGCGGCTCTCCAGGGGCGACTGCGTGGCGGGGTCGATCAGCTGCACCGTCACCCGCACGCGGCCGCCCGAGCGCTGCACGCTTCCCTCCACCACGCTCCCCACCTCCAGCCGCGCGGCCACGCTGTCGAGCGGAACGGTGCCGCCGCGGTACGGCTTCACCCCGCTGCGCGAGATCACGGTGAGCGCGCGCACCTGGCTCAGCTCGTGGATCAGGCTTTCCGTGAGCCCCGCGGCCAGGTAGCCCAGCTCGCCATTCGGGCTGTCGTCGTCGAAATACAGCACCGCCACGTGCCGCGGGTCGCGCCCAGCGGCCTCGGGGGGTTCGCGCCGATCGTCCCTCCGCAGCGACAGCAGCATCGCGCCCAGCGCCAGCACCCCCGCGGCCGAGGCGACCCTGCGGCGCCACCACGGTCTTCGCCGCGGGACGGCCGCCGCGGCGGTGCGGGGCGGCGCGCTGGCCGCGAGCGGGGCCGCAAACGGGGTCGCCGCGCCGGCGCCTCCCCGAGTGACGTCCTCCGTAGCCTTGCCGGTCGGGCCAGCGGCTCCGGGTGCGACGCCGCCGCTCCCGGCCGCATCAGCGATCGCATCGGCGCCGGCATCGGCCACGATGTCGGGCGCAACGCCCGACATGACGGCATCGGCGGCGGGGGGATCTACGGCAGGGCTGGCAGAGGCGGCGGAAGCGGCGGAAGCGGCGGAAGCGGCGGAAGCGGCGGTGGCTGCCGGAAAAGGATCGGCCGCGGGCGTGGCGAGAGCGGCGGCGGGCGGGCTCGCGGGCTCCATTCCGGCGGGAGGGGTGGGCAGGGCGGGGCGGGGGAGCGGAGCCACCTCGGCCCGCAGGCGCTCGACGAACGCGGAGAGCTCCTCGCCCGGGCCAACGCCGAGCTCCTGGTGCAGCAGCGTCGCGTGCGTGTCGGCGTGGCGCAGCGCGGCGGTGTGCTCGCCGCCCTCGCGCAGCGCGCGCATCAGGCGCAGCGCCACGCGCGAGCTGAACGGGTCGTGCGCGGCCAGCCTGCGCCACCAACCGGCGGCGGCCAGCGCGTCGCCGGCCGCCTCGGCGCGCCCGGCCAGCTCTTCCAGCGCGCCCGCGAAGGCCCGGGCCAGTCGGTCGCGCTCGCCCTCGGCCCAGCGCTCGAACTCGAGCGCGCCGGGCACGTAGAAGCCGTCCAGGAACGGCCCGCCGTAGAGCCCCACCGCGTCTTCCGCCCTCCCCTCGGCCAGCGCCGCCTCGAACTGGTCCAGGTCGCTGCCGAAATGCTCGCGGTTCAGCCCCACCTCGTCACCCACCACCACGAACGCGGCCTCGCCCAGCTCCTTGCGCAGCACGTACAGCGACTCGGACAGCGTGTGGCGCGCCGCCTCGGCCGGGTGCTCGGCCCAGAGCATCCCGATCAGCCGTTCGCGCCCCACCGGCCGCCCCCGCGCCGCGGCGAGGATCGACAGCAGCGCGACTCGCCGCCGGTACGCGGCGCGGCCGGTAATGGGCCCATCAATGCCGCAGAGAAGTGGATCACCGAGAAGTCGGATTGAGATCACGGGAGGGAAACACCAAGGGATGACATGAACACGGAAGCCCATTGACGGCTG
>Ga0247773_1000354_pt1 | contig 20812 bp, 16 predicted proteins | sample UWRJL092311B6_FD_179934 | JGI IMG/M metagenome (GOLD analysis project Ga0247773, IMG submission 179934) | Plant litter microbial communities from Arlington Agricultural Research Station in Wisconsin, United States - UWRJ-L092-311B-6 | ecosystem: Environmental > Terrestrial > Plant litter >...
GCGTGCTGACCGCCAAGCAGGCCTCGCTGACCCCGCGGCACCTGGCCGCGATCGGCGCCGAGTCGGTGCCGATCCGGGTGGCCGGCATGGAGGACCAGCCGGAGTTCCGCGAGGTGATGCTGGAGGGCCGGCGCGCCGAACTGGACGTCGAGCGGATGCGGGGCGAGGTGCTCGCGGTGGCCGGCCGGCTGGCCGGGGACCCGTCGCTGGGCGCGGTGGTGCTGGAGTGCACCGACCTGGTGCCGTTCGCCAGCGACATCCAGCGGCTGCTCGGCGTTCCGGTGTTCGACATCGTGACGCTGTCCACCATGGTGCACGCCACGTTGACCCGGCACCCGTACCGCTAGCCCGGGTACGGGTCTTCGCTCGCGGCGGCCGAGCGAGCGGCAGCGCGCTGGCTAAGCTGCGGCGGTGCCTCAGGATTGCTCAGCACCGCCCCGCTTCGTGGTTATCGGTGACGTGGGCAGCGTCACCGAATACCACGTCGGGGACGACGCGATGCTGTTCGGCCTGCTCGCAGCGGCCGAGCAGACCGGCCTCGAAGCCGCCTGGACGGTGGTGTCTGCCGCTCCGGCCAGCGCGGCGACCCGATTCGGCTGCACCGCGGTGGTCGGCTTCGGCTTCGACGGCTGCTCCGACCAGGCCACCCGGCAGGCGCTGCTGGCCGAACTCGACGTCCTGCCGCTCGACGCTCCCGGCCCCGGCTCGCAGCTGCGACAGGCTCTGACCGATGCGACCGCGCTGATCATCGCCGGGGGTGGCAACCTCAGCCGCAGCTGGCCGGCGCTGACCTACGAGCGGCTGGCAGCGGCGCGGCTGGCCGGCCGGCTCGGCATTCCGGTGGTGCTCACCGGCCAGAGCATCGGGCCACGGTTCGGTACCGAGCTGCGGCCGTTGGTCGCCGAGCTGCTCACCGCCGCCGCCCGGGTCGGGGTACGGGAGCAGTACTCCGCCGCGCTGGCGCAGCTGCTGGGAGTGCCCGAGGAACGGTTGGTGGTGGGCGACGACGATGCCGCGGTGCTCGGCTGCCTGCCTGCGGCCGACCCGGACATCGATGGCGTGCCGGTGCCCGATCCGTTCGTGGCTGTCACCCTCAACGACCTCGGTGCGACCGCGCTGACCGCGCTGGCCGGCCAGCTGGCCGAGCACAGCAGCCGGACCGGAGCCGGTCTGGTGCTGGTGCCGCACACCGGCAACCTGTCCGGAGCGGCCGATCAGGACGTAGCCGCCGCCCACCTGGTCGCCGGGGCTTACGATGCCCGGCTGGCCGCGCTCGGCATCGACCGGCGGGCGGTCGTGGTGCCGCTGCCGTCGGCAGTGGAGGCGGTCCGGTACTGCCGGCAGGCCGAGCTGGTGATCAGCAGCCGCTACCACCCGCTGGTGTTCGCGGGCAGCTGCCGGACCCCGATGCTGTTCCTGTACCAGGACGCCTACACCGCGCAGAAGGGCATCGGCGCGCTGACCCGGTTCGGCATGGCCGACTGGCGGCTGTCGGTCGAGGACGCGGCGGCCGACCGGCTGCTGCCGGCGGTGACCGAGCTGTGGCAGCAGCGCGGCCGGCTCGCCGAGCGGCTGCCGGCCGGCATCGGTGAGCGCAGCCTCGACCGGCTGGCCCGGCTGCTGGACGGGTTGGCCGCCGGCACCATCCCCGCGCCGCCGATCGCCCGGCCGGACTGGCGCGAGGCCACCCTGCCCCAGTTGGTGGAGTTGTCCGAGGGCGACCTCGACGCCGCGCTCAGCGAGCAGTCGGCGTTGCGGCAGCATGCCGCCGAGGCTGAGCGCTACGCCCGATCGCTGCAGGAGCAGGCCGAACGCCAGGAACCCTACGTCCGGTCGCTGCTGCAGCGGGCCGAGGTCGCCGAGCAGTACGCGGCGTCACTGCTGGTTCGGGCGGAGGCGGCCGAACAACACGCGAGCGCGCTGCAGGCTCGCTCGAACCCAGCTGACGGCTGATCCGACGGCCGACGCACTGGCTGACTCGTTGGCTGCGGCCCGTAACCGGGCCAGTTCGGCCTCCAGGCTGCGGGCGTACTCGGTGGCCGAACAAATCGACTCCTGCAGGACGGCATTGTCGGCCCGCAGGCTCTCGGCGTACTCGGCTGCTGAGGCGGCGCTGGCCGTCCGGTCGGCGTGCTCGGCGCGCAGCAGGTCCAGGTACGGCTGGGCCGGCCCGGTCGAGGTGCCCAGGATCAGCGGGAAATGCTCACCGGTCAGCAGGTTGCGGGTGCGCGAGTCCAGGTAACAGGCGGTGAAGGCACGTCGCGGTTGTGGCGTCGGGTTCACCCCGCTGCGGTGGATCAGCCAGTTGTGCATCAGCACCGCGTGCCCGGCCGGCACCTCCAGCGGGTGCACCTGATCCTCCGGGCAGTACCGCCGGGCATCGTCCTCGGACAGGGTGCTGCCCTGTGCGGTCACCAGCCCGAGCCGATGGCTGCCCGGGATCACCTCGACGCAGCCGTTGGCGGCCGTCGCGTCGTCCAGCGCCATCCAGATCGTGATCAACGGGTCGCGATCGAGCGCCCAGACGTCACCGCCGTCCTGGTGCCAGGGCAGCACGGTGCCCTGCGCGGCCGGTTTGTTCATCACCATGGCCCGGAACAGCGAGGCCGAGGTGTGCCGGCCGTAGTGGTGGTCCGCGACCTCGGCCAGCACCGGGCCGCGCAGCACCGCCCGGAACAGCTCGTCGGTTTCCAGCCCCTGCACCTTGCGGTAGCGCAGGGTTCCCGAGCTGGGCTGGCCGGTCACCTCCGGCAGGTCCTCATAGCGGCCGCCGGTGTCCAGCTGTACCTGCACCCTCGGGTTCACCACCCGGCCCACCGCGAGGTCGTCGGCGCGCTCGCGCAGCAGGTGCAACTCCTCGGCGTCCACCAGCTCGCCGAGGTGCAGGAAGCCCTGCCGGAAGTACTGATCCCACTGCTCGTCGGTGATCAGGGTCGCTGTTCTGGTCATCGAACCGGCTCCTGGTCGGTCAGCCGCTGGGCCAGCCCGTCGAGGCGGTGCACCACCTCGACCAGTTGCCGGCGGTGGCCTTCGAGGTCGAGCCGGGCCCGGTCGGCCAGCTCGCCGAGCGCGTCGAGCCTCGATGCCTGCGCGGTGGTCTCGGCCCCGGCCTCGGCCTGCCGGGTGCTCAGCGTGTCGGTCCGGTCGGCCAGCGCCTGGTGGTGGGCACCGAGGCTGGTCAGCAACGACTGCAGGCCCGAGACCGCGCTGCGCTGCTCGCCGGCGACCGCCTGCAACTGGGCAACGGTACGGCGCAGGTCGCCCAGCCGCTCGGCCGCTTCGTCGCCCTGCTGCTCGGCACGCTCGGACACCGCACCGGCCGCGGCCAGCACGGCGTTGAGCCGCAGGTTGACCTGCTCGTCGTGGGAGGCCAGCACCCGGTTCACGGCGCGCTGGAACAGACGTGCCAGGCCGCCCCGGGCCGGCACCCGCAACGGGGTGTCGAGTAGCTGGTGGCCCGCCCGCAGCGCGCGGGCAGCCCCGGTCTCCACCGGCGGTTCCGGCTCGGCAGGGTCGGGATGCTCGTCGGTGAGCAGCTCGGAGATCCGGTGCACCCGATCGAGTACGAAGGCGACGCTGCGGTCCAGGTCGTGGTGGCTGCGCATGCTCTCCTGAGCCCGCAGGCCCAGCTCGGCAGCCTCGGCGGGGTGCTCGTGCACCCAGCGCAGCTGCCGCACCGCCTCGGCGAGATCGGGTTCGGCCCAGTGGGTCGGCGGACCGTAGGGGCGGGCGCTGGCCGGGATCTCGACCGATTGGTAGCCGACCAGCAGGCTGTTGTCGGCCGTCATGAAGTCGAGGTTTCCCGAGTACCCGGTGGCGATCACCGGCCGGCCGGCCGACATCGCCTCCGACATGGTCAGCCCCAGGCCCTCGGCCCGGTGCAGCGACACGTAGGCCGCGCAGTGGGTGATCAGCGATTGCACCACCGGGGCGTCGAGGTAGTCCTCGATCAGGTGGATGTCCGAGCGGCCGCGACAGGCCGACAGCAGCTGCTCGCGCTCGCTGCGGAACCGCTCGCCGTTGACGCTCTTGATCACCAGCGCCGGCCCCTCGCCGTCGGCGAACGCGGTGGTGAACGCCTCGACCAGGCCGACCGGGTTCTTGCGCTCGAAGACCGAGAAGTAGTCGAACATGTAGAGCAGGTACGGCTGCTGGCCGACGCCCAGGGCTGCCCGGTCGAGGTCGGTGCCGCGCGACAGCTCCGGCACCGGATAGGGGATCACGTGCACCGGCTTGTCGGTCCTGCGCGCGATCGCGTCGCGGACGAACTCCGAGATCGCCCAGATCTCGTCGACCAGCCCGATCGCGGTGTCGAAGCTGTCCGGGAAGTCCTCGACCTCCCACGCCCACACCCCGATGGCGTAGCGACCGGCCAGCAGCGAACTGCCGACCTCGCCGGCCCAGGACGGGAACTGGTCGGCGTTGATCGAGGCGATCGTGATCGGGTAGCGGACCTCGCCGACCTGCTCGGTGAAGTCGGCCTGCTGGCGGCTCAGGGACCGGGTACTGGTCACGGTGATGTGGGGCAGCCCGCTGGCTCGCACCACCTCGGCGAGCAGCCGGCCGATCTGGCCGACTCCGGTCTCGGTCCGGAAGTAGCCTGCCAGGTTCACTCCGAGCACGTCGGAACTGCTGACCGGCAGGGTGGACGACGCGGCCAGCGCCTCGGTCGGCAGCAGGGCCGCCGGCAGCTGCGCCTCCCGCACCCCCGAGGTCAGGCACCAGGCCAGCAGCCGTTCCTGATCGGCGCCGAAGGGATCGGGAAAGGCCAGTTGCAGGTCCGGCCGCTCCTGCCACAGGGTTTCGGCCAGCCGGTTCACCCAGCTGCCCTCGGTGACCGGCGTCCGGTACCAGGCCAGCACCTCGGCGTCGTCGTCGCTGAACGGCACCGGCGGGTACTCGGCTCCGGTCAGCTCGGCGTCCACCACGGCACTGCGGTAGGCCCGGCGCATCATCGGGGTGACCGCGGTGCCGTCGTTGAGCCGGCCGAAGCGGTAGGGCGTCCCGATCGAGCGGCCGAAGCCCTCGTCGGTCAGCGCGGCGGCGTACTCGTCGCACAGTTGGCGCACGGTGGGGTGCTCGGACAGCAGCACCCGGGGACGGTCGGCGACGTACCTGCTCAGGATCCACGGGGTTTCCAGGCGGTAGCCGCTGAAGTGGAAGAACCGCAGCGGCCGGCCCCCGACCGTGTAGCCGGAGCCGGTGCGCTCGACCGGCCGGCTGTCGAGATTCCAGTAGGCGACGTTGTAACCCGGATCGCGCAACACCCCGTGGTCGAAGTAACCCGGTACCAGGTCGATCCAGCGCTGGTCGGTGAACAGCATCCGCTCGGGTGCCGAGATCGAGTCCCGGCGCAGCCGCTCCTGCCACCAGCCCAGCATGTCGCGGGCGTCCTTGTTGACGGCGATGAAGCCCAGGTTGTAGACGCCGGCACCCATGATGTCGGCCTCGGACGGCCGCAGGTTGTCCCGGCGCATCGGGCTGACCGTGTGCGGGGTGAGCAGGATGCCGCTGTCCAGCGCCGCGTGCTCGACCTCGTCCAACGCGCTGTAGACGAAGATGTCGGGATCGAGGTAGACCGCCACCTCGGCACCCCGGTCCAGCAGCAGCTCCAGCGCCCAGGGCTTGAGGGCGGTGGAGAGTTCGGTGACGTCGTAGAGCAGCGCCATCCGGCGGAACTCGGCCGGGTCCAGGCCGAGCTCGTCGGGTGTCACCACCTCGAAGCCGTCACCACCGGGGATCTCGCCGGGCAGCGCGTCGACCACCAACACGCTGAACCGCGAGTGCGGATTGCAGGCCTGGAACGAGCGCGCCAGGGTGCGGGCCATGGCCAGGTAGTTGCGAGCCGCGATGGTGACAGCGTGCACCCGTTGCTCCGTCCTTCCCCGGTCGGAACGCCTGCTGGCGACGGCATGAACGGTAACGTTGCCCAGCGTGCGAACCGTAGATATGCCGCAAGGTAACACCGAACGGGTACTACGGCAGGGATCGACAGGGCGGTTCGCGCTCGGTCCGCTGCCCGCCGGTGTCCGCGAGTTGGCCGGCCTGCCCGCCCTGGCGCTGCTGCTCTGCATCGGAATCGTCGCGCCGCTGGAGGACCTGCTGCCCCAGGCCGGGCTGGACCCGAGCTGGCGAACGGCGCTGAATCTGGCGTCCCGGCAGGGCCTGCACTTCGGCCCGGACGTGCTCTTCACCCTGGGCCCGTGGGGTTTTCTCGACCATCCTGAGGCGACCAGCCGGGCCAACCTGGTGCTGGGGACGGCCTATGCGATCCTTGCGGTGGGCCTGGCCTGGCTGGCCTGCTACTTCCTGATCCGCCGGGTCGGCACGCCCGCGCGGGCCGGGATCGCCGCCGCCGTCCTGGTGGTGCTGATCGCTCAGGCCAATGCGATGAGTTCGCTGCTGCTGCTGGCCGGTGGCGGCTTCGCCCTGCTGTACCTGGGCGTCGCGCGACCGCCCGGCCGGCACGGCTGGCTGCCGCCGGCGCTGGCGGTCGAGGCGGCGGTGCTGCTGCAGGTGAAGTTCTCGATCGGGGTCGCGCTCGCGGCCATCGCCGCGGTCTGCGTCGTCCTCGGGCCGGGCCACCGGATCCGGCAGGCCGCGCTGACCACTGGCGGCTGGTTGCTGGCCACCGTGCTGGCCTGGTTGCTCGCCGGGCAGGCGGTGGCCGACTATCCCGGTTGGTTGGCGGGCTCGGTGCGGATCGCGGCCGGCTACACCGAGGCGATGTCCTTGGAGGACAAGCCGAACGTGCTGCCCTACCTGCTGCTGGCAGCGGTGCTGGCGGTGGTCGCCGGGTACTTCGTGCGCAGCTGGCAGGCCACCGGGCTCCGGCCCACCGCCGGGGTGCTGGCGGTCTCGGTGGTGCTGCTCTACCTCGGGTTCCGGGAAGCCACCGGCCGCCATCAGCCCGGGCGGCAGGCGTTCTTCTTCCTCACCGCGGTGCCGGTGCTGGCCTGGTTCCTGACCACGACGGTCACCCGGCCGGTCTCGGTCCACCCGGCCGCGTTCAGGCGATACCCGTTCCGGGCTGCCGTGCTGGCCGCAACGGTGCTGCTGGCCGCGCAGAGCTGGCTGCCCGCCGAGCCCTCCCGGGTGCTGGCCGCCTGGTCGGACCGGGTCCAGCTGGTCGCCGATACCGGCTACCAGCAGCAGTCCCTGGACCGGGCGCGGTCCGCCGAGCAGCAGGTGTACCAACTGTCGCCCCGGATGCGGGCAACGGTGGCGGACAACCCGGTGACGGTGGATTCCTTCGAGTCCTCGCTGGCCTGGGCGTACGGCCTGAACTGGCACCCGGTGCCGGTGTTCCAGACCTACGTGGCCTACACCGCCGAGCTGGACCGTCGCAATGCCGAGGCGCTCGACCGCGCTCCGGACGGCCAGCAGATCCTGCGCTCGGCCGTCGGTTCCATCGACGGGCGAAACCCGCTGTGGGACTCGCCGCGCTACGTCCTCACCGAGCTGTGCCGGTACCGGCCGCGGCTGGCCGACGCCCGCTGGCTGCTGCTGGCCAAGGCCGGCGACCGGTGCGGGGCTGCCACCGCCCTGCAGTCGCGCGCGGTCGGCCGGTCGGCTGCCGTCGCGGTTCCGCAGGTGGGCGCTGATCAGCTGCTGGTGATGTCGTTCGAGCCGGTGTCGCCGAGCCCACTGGTCAGGCTGGGGCGTGCCCTGGACAAGAGCTTCTCCCCGTTATTCGTAAGCTGTGGCGATTCGCGGTTCCGGCTGCCCCGGGCTCTGGCCGGGGGCCCGCTGGTGGTCAGGCTGCCGGCGGTCACCGGCTGGCCGGCCGGCTACCTGGGCGGCCTGTCCTGCCCGACGGTGTCCTTCACCGAGGCGGGCACGGTGCGGTTCAGCGCGATCGGTCTGGCCACCGGCTAGTCCGGACGCTTCTCCTCGGCCCGGCGCCGCGACATCGGCAGCACCAGCCACAGGCTGACGAAGAACACCGACAGCACCCCGGTGGCCACGACGGCGAAGGTCCGGCCGACCACGTAGTCCAGGATCAGCAGCACGCCGCTGAGCACCGCCAGCAACAAGAAGGTGGTGCCGCCGAGGGCCAGCACGTTGGTGATCCGGACCAGCTCGTCCTTCAGACCCTGCCGGAACACCAATCGGTGAAAGGCAACCGGGGCCACCAGCAGGCCGAAGGCCACCGTGCAGAACAGCAGGGTGGTCACGTACACGGTGCGCTGCAGGTCATCCAGGGTTTCGAAGCGTTGCTGGAACGCGATCGAGAGCATGAACGCGAACAGGATCTGCACGCCGGTCTCGGCGACCCGCAGTTCCTGCAGCAACTCGTTGTAGTTGCGGTCCAGCCGGTCGGCCTCCGACTCGTCCCGGTCGTCGTCGGCGGTGCCCTTGGCGTCGGCCACGATGGGTGTCCCCTCCTCGGTGGTGGTCCAGCCTCGCATGCCCGGAGTCAGCTTCCCAGGCCCGGCAGCGGCCCGCCAGGCTTTCCTTGCCCCTAGGTTGGAAGCATGAACGCCTGGGTCGGCATCTCCGGCTGGATCTACCCGCCCTGGCGCGGGGACTTCTACCCCGCGGGCCTGCCGCACCGGCAGGAATTGGCCTATGCCGCCTCGCGATTGTCCTCGATCGAGATCAACGGATCGTTCTACGCGCTGCAGCGACCGGCCAGCTTTCACCGCTGGGCGGCCGAGACCCCGCCGGGTTTCGTGTTCTCGGTCAAGGGTGGCCGCTTCATCACCCATATGAAGAAGCTGCGCGACGTCCAGGTGCCGCTGGCAAACTTCTTCGGCTCGGGCGTGCTGGCGCTGCAGGACAAACTCGGTCCACTGCTCTGGCAACTGCCGCCGACGCTGGGCTTCGACGCCGACCGGCTGGCCGACTTCTTCACCGGGCTGCCGGCCTCCACCGGTGAGGCCGCCTACCTGGCCCGGCGGCACGACGACCGATTGGCCGGCCGGGCCTGGACCGGCGTGCTGGCCGACCGGCCGTTGCGGCACGCCGTGGAGGTCAGGCACGACAGCTACCGGACGCCGGCCTTCGTCCAGCTGTTGCGCCAGCTCGGCGTGGGACTGGTGGTGGCCGACACCGCCGGTCGCTGGCCCCAGCTGTTCGACGTCACCGCCGACTTCGTCTACGTCCGGCTGCACGGCGCCAAGGAGCTCTACGTCAGCGGCTACGGCCCGGACGAGCTGGCCATCTGGGCCGAGCGGATCCGGGGCTGGACCGGCGCCGGCCTGGACGTGTTCGTGTACTTCGACAACGACGTCAAGGTCCGGGCGCCCTACGACGCCCAGGCGCTGCGGGCGCAGCTGGCCCGGGACGCCGACCTCGCGCCGGTCAGGTGACCGGGTCGGTGCGCAGCGAGCGGACCTCGCCGGCGTGCCGCAGCTGGATCGAGCCGTAGCGGGTCCGGACCTCGTAGGCGCGCTGGCTCCGGGTCGCCGGACCGGACAGCAGCTGCCCGTCGCTGACCCGGAACTTGGTGTAGTGCCAGGGGCAGACGATGCAGCCGTCGCTGAACTCGCCCTCGTGCAGCGGGGCGCCACGGTGCGTGCACCGGTCGGCGATGGCGTAGAGCTGCCCGCCGGTGCGCACCAGCAGTACCGGCACCTTGCCGTCGTAGACCAGCGTCGGCTGCTCGTCGACCAGGTCGGCCTCGGGCAGCACGTCGGTCCAGTCGTCGGAAGCGTGGTCGAAGACGGTGGTGTCCACCCCGACCCCCCGGGCATAGCTGAGGTGCCCGCCCAGCCAGCCGGTCACCCCGAGGGTGATCGCGCCGACCGCGGCCAGTGCCGCTCCCAGCCCCTGCCGTTGTCGGCGGCGGGCGAACCAGCTGCCGGCGTAGAGGCCGATCGCGAGGTCGTTGCCCACCGCGTGCAGGAAGCCGACCCGGCGTTCGGCGAGCCGGGTGTCGGCCCAGTCGTTGGTGCCGGTGAGTGCGGCCGGTATCGCCGAGGCGATGCCCAACCCGACCAGCTTGGTGGCCGCGGCCTGGCCACCCTTGCCCGCGGTCAGGTCCAGGTAGCTGGCCGCCAGCCAGGAACCGAGCGGCACCGTGACCAGCACCGGGTGCAGCGGGTGCCCGGCGGCCGTGCCGCTCAGCGCGCTGCGTAGCGCGGGAACGGAGTCCAGGCGCTGCTGGATCGCGGGGGCGAGCCGGTTGACCACCGGGTCCAGCACGGTGGTCCGCTCGACCCGGTCGATCAGGGCGTCCAGGGCCTGGTTGATGCGCCAGCTCAGCATGTCGGCCTTACCCGGGCGGGCAGTGTGCGGTCGCGGCACTGCGCGGGCCCGTGTGCTCGAGGGTCAGCTGCGGGTTCAGCTCGGCCGAGATTAGCGTGGCGCCGGGGTATGAGCCCGACCACATCTGCTAGCAGCCCGCTTGCAATTGCTAGCACCGGCGGGCACGGTGGAAGACGTGAACGTTGACGGGCTCAAGGAGACGGCAGCCAAGGCGCCGCTGATCGGCGTCGGCACCATCGGCGACTTCATCCGCGAGCAGCGCCAGCAGGCCCAGGTCTCGTTGCGCCAGCTCTCCAAGCTCGCCGGGGTGTCCAACCCCTACCTGTCCCAGGTCGAGCGCGGCCTGCGCCGGCCGAGTGCCGAGATCCTGCAGCAGATCGCCAAGGGGCTGCGGATCTCGGCCGAGCAGCTCTACGTCCGGGCCGGGATCCTGGAGGACCGGCCCGCCGGGGGCGAGCTGCTGCCGGCCATCCTGGCCGACCAGGGGCTGACCGAGCGCCAGAAGAACGTTCTCGTCGAGATCTATGAGTCTTTCCGCCGTGAGAACCGCGCTGCCGGCCTCGACCCGATGCCGGACGCAGCACGGCCGAACGCCGCTGACGCGGCATCTGAGAAGGAGTAACCACATGTCGATCGCCACCGACGTCCGCGCCTACGCGGACCTGGCCCTGGAGCAGGGCAAGAGCGCGCTCAGCCACGCCGGTACCGCCGTGGTCAACGCCAACAAGCGGCTGGCCACCGATGCCCCCAAGCCCGTGCTGGCCGCCATCGGCATGGCCGACCTGGTGGCCGACGCCCTCGGCAAGCAGGCCGACACCCTGGGCAAGCAGGCCGGCTACCTCGGCAAGCGCGTCGAGTCGCTGCCGTCCGACACCGCCGGCAACGTCGTCAAGGCGCAGGAGACCGGCCTGGCGCTGATCAGCCGCACCCAGGACGACGCGATCGCCCGGCTCGCCGAGCTGCGCGACCGGCTGGACACCGGCGTGGACACGGTCCGGGCGCTGCCCCAGCTGTCGGTCACCGCGGCCAGCACCACCACCGTCTACCTCAGCAACGCCCGGCAGGTCTTCGGCAAGCTGACCGCCCGCGGCGAGGCCCGGCTGACCGAGCTGCGCAAGGACCCGCGAGTGAGCAAGCTGCTGGGCGAGGTGGACGAGGCCGGCACCGCGGTCGGCGCCCGGCTCGACTCGGTCCGGTCGGAGGTCGTGCCGTACCTCGAGTCGGCCGTCGAGACCATCAAGGACGCCGACCTCGGCGAGCCGGCTCCGCGGGCTCGCCGCCGGGCCACCAGCCGCCCGGCAGCCCGGACCAACGCCGGTACCCGGAAGGCCACCGGTGCCACCACGAGCGCCCGCACCACCAGCACCCGCAAGGCGCCGGTCGCCAAGAGCACCGCGCGCACGGCACCGGCCGCCAAGGCCACCGCCCGCACGGCACCGGCCGCCAAGAGCACCACGGCCAAGAGCACCACGGCCAAGAGCACCACGGCCCGCAAGGCGCCGGCCAAGAGCAGCACCGCACGCAAGGCGCCCGCCAAGAAGGCCTGACCCTGCCCGTAGGCCCCGGCCCGAAAGCCGCTGCGCCCCGGCCCCTGAAACTGTTTCGGGCCGGGGCGCAGCATTTCTTCGATTACGCTGGTAGCCGTGCAGACCATCAGTAACATCGAGAACGGCCTGCTTCTGGTTGTGTTCCTGGGAGTGCTGGCCCTGCAACTGTGGGCACTGGTCGACTGCGTCACCCGCAAGGCCCCCGCGTTCCCGGCTGCCGGCAAGCTCACCAAGCCCACCTGGATCCTGCTGACCGCGGTCGCGGTCGCACCGGTGGCGTTCCTGCAGGACGTGACGAACCTGCTGGCCTACATCGGCATCATCGTCAGCTGCGTCTACCTGGCCGACGTCCGGCCCGCGGTCCGCGAGATCAGCGGCCCGTCGCGCTGGTAACCGTCCGTTCAGGCAACCAGCCGCACCGCGGGCTCGGTCCAGTTCGACGGGGTGCGGTGCTCGGGGTGGGCGGTCAGCCAGTCGCGGGCGATCACCGTCAACTCCGCATCCCGGCCGCGCAGCATCATCGCGATCATCTGGGCATCGCCGCGCAGTGACCACAGCGGATGGCCGAAGCTCGCCGGATTGTTCCCCTCGATCAGCCAGTGGCTCGGCCACGCGGTGCCGTAACCGAGCACCGGCAGCGCGGCGATCAGCCGGCGCCGGCCGGTGAACAGGCCCAGCACGGTCAGCGCCAGCCCGGACAGCGAGCCCACGGCGTGCACCCTGCGGGTCAGCGGCTTGGAGTGCATGGCCACGTAGTACGGAAAGAACTCCTGGTAGCTGCCGAACATCGTGTGCACCCTCCCGTCGGCCGACCGGGCGCGGCCTGGACGCCACCTGCCATTGTGGCAAAGCGTGCCGGTCGGCGCCCGGCGGGCAACCCGTGATCTATCTCGCCGGCGGTGCGGCGGTAGCCTGGGCTGATGGTGGATCACCCGGACGAAAGCCGCGTCGAAGCACGGTCACATCTCGCCCCCGAGGAGCTGGCCGCCGGCAGCGACGACCCGCACCGGCAGGCCGAGATCATCCTGGAGGACTCCGACGCGCGGGTGGCTGACCCCGAGCAGACCCAGCACGACTCGTCCCAGACCCCGGACCGGGACGACCACTAGGCACCCCAGCCGCCGCGGCCCGATGGCTCCAGGGTCGACCGGCCTCAGCCGCTCGGGGTAGGCGTCCAGCCGGCCGCGGTGGCGAAGGCCCGGACGGTGTCGATGGTGTCGGCCTCGGCGGCACTCTTGTCGGGCCGGTAGCGCAGCACCCGGGCGAAGCGCAGCGCCATGCCGCCCGGGTACCGCGAGGAGCGCTGCACGCCGTCGAAGGCGATCTCGACGACCTGTTCCGGACGGACCCGCACCACGTATCCGTCGGTGGGGCCGTCGGCCAGTTCCAGGAACCGCTCGGTCTGGAAGGCCAGGGTCGCGTCGGTCATCCCCTTGAACGTCTTGCCCAGCATCACGAAGCCCCCGGTCCGCGGATCGAGGGCACCCAGGTGGATGTTGGACAGGCTGCCGTGCCGGCGCCCGGAACCCCACTCGGCGGCCAGCACCACCAGGTCCAGGGTGTGCACCGGCTTGATCTTCAGCCAGCCCGCGCCGCGCCGGCCCGCCTCGTAGGCGGCGGTCAGCGACTTGGCCACCACCCCTTCGTGGCCGTGCGCGAGCGCGTCGTCCAGGAAGGCCCTGGCCCGGTCGGGATCGGCGGTGACCAGGCGCGGCACCCGGCGGGCCGGCGGTACCAGGCCCGCGAGGATCTCGGCCCGACGGCTGCCCGGTTCGTCGAGCAGGTCGGTGCCGTCCAGGTGCAGCACGTCGAACAGGAACAGCGTCGCCACCGCCGAGTCGGCCTCCGGAGCCGATCGGGTGCCCAGCCGGGAGGCGGTCACCTGGAACGGCTGGGGCCGACCGTCCGCGCGCAGTGCCAGCACCTCGCCGTCGACCACGAAGCGGTCGCTGCCGATGGCCCGCACCGAGTCGAGGACCTCGGGCAGCCGTGCGGAGATGTCGTCCAGCCCCCTGGTGAAGATCCGGATGTCCTCGCCGTCACGGTGCACCTGCACCCGGATCCCGTCCAGCTTCCACTCGAACGCGGCGTCGGTACCCAGCCGGCTCAGCGCGTCGTCGGTGCTGGCCGCGGTCTGGGCCAGCATCGGGCTGACCGGGCTACCCACCCGCAGTCCGAAGCCGGCCAGCGCCTGGCCGCCGCCGTCGAGTGCGGCGGCGGCCACCATCGGCAGGCTGGCGCTGAGCATCGCCGCCCGCCGCACCTGTGCCAGGGGCAGGTCGGCTGCCTTGGCCACCGCGTCAGCCATCACACCGGCCAGCGCACCCTGGCGCAGGTCGCCGGTGAGCAGCCGGACGAGGAAGCGCTGCTCGCCCCCGGTGGCGGCCGCGAACAAGGCGTGCAGCAGCTGGCGCCGGCGGCCCTGCGAGCCGCTGCCGGTGCTGGTGCCGATCTCGGTCAGGCTCGCCTCGACCGTGGCGACGTCCAGGGTGGGTTCGGCCGCGGGTGGCGGCAGTTCCCGCAGCGCGGCCCGGCCGACGCCGATCTGGCGCTGGGTCAACTCTCCCGACAGCCACGACACGACGGTCGCGGCGTCGGCTCCGGAACTCGCGCGCAACAGCGCCGCCAGCTTCGCCACCTTCTGGCCACGGGCAGGCGTGAGGGCCAGGTCGTCGGAGGTGTCGGTGACCAGACTGAACCGCATCTGCCCAGCCTGGCAGAAACCACCGACAGCCGGACCGGCGACCCGGCCTCGTACCGGTAACGGACCGTAGCAACTGGCTTACTGAATTGCGGCTAGGCATGTGCCGCGTCGAGGTTGACGATGGTTACACGACGATCTCGGTTGAACACCAACCGCATCGGTCAGTACCAGGAGATCTAGATGATCACAACAAGACCCGCGTCGCGGCGTCCCCTCGTACATCGGTCGGCAGCCCTGCTGGCGGCAGGATTGTTGCTGGCCGCCGGTACCCAGCACGCCGTCGCCGCACCCTCGGCATCCGGTACCAGTGCGGCAGGCAGCGCCACCACGAGTGCCGCCGCGACGTCGACCGGTACCGCCTCGAGCAGCTCGTCGGCCCCGAGCTGCCCGGCCCAGGTACAGATCACCCTGGGCCGGATCACGGTCAGCAACGGTGTCGTCACGATCCCCTTCACCCATACCGGGCAGGGCTGTTCGTCTGCCCGGCCGGCGCTGTTGCACGTGCACCAGAACCTGTTGTCGGCACCCCGGGCAGGCTCGGACCCGGTCCACCAGCGCAATGACGACTTCAGCATCGGACCGAACCATGCCGATCAGGTGACGGTGCCGCTACTTCAGGCAGTCGCCGGCAAGTGCTTCGTGCAGGTGGACGCTCATGCCAGCGGTACTGCACGCGGTCAGTTCTTCCCGACCGCGATCTGCCCGTCACCGAGCCAGAGTTCACCGGCACCCAGCTCGTCGGCGTCGAGTTCGTCTCCGGCGCAGTCCTCCACACCGCCGAGCTCCACCACGCGGACCTCGACTCCGCCGCCCAGCACATCGCAATCGTTCCTGTCGGCAAGCGCAAGCCGCTCCTCCGCGGCGTTCACCCTGGTTCCGGTCGCCCACCAGAGTCCGACGCCATCGTCGGGGTCGCTGGCAAGCACCGGAACGAGTCCGGCGGCACCGCTCGGCCTCGCGGCGGTATTGCTGATCGCCGGCGGCTGGCTGATGTACTGGGCCCGGCGGCCACGCCGGCATTGACCAGGACGTACGGGAGCAACTCGGCGCGGTCGAGCAGGTGAGCATGTCCAGTTTGGATTGCACAGTCGCGTAAAGGAATTCTGCGCCTGCCCTGGCGGTACCGCGCTTGGGTGGTTTCCCTATCCGGGTCGCGACGACAGGTTCAGGAGGCTGCCCGCCGCGCCTTTGATACGAATGTATTTCGCAGTGTGTTCGGGTGCTCCATCCCCACTTGTCTAGGCCTTTGCCGCGCAAATTCTCGATCATTTAAACATTGCATCAACATTGCGGATCCCTTTTGTTCCAAGGATGAAAATACCGTTCGCATCCTGTTGCGTTACCAGCTGAACGGGGTTTAACTTCTGTTCACCTTCGCCGAGCGAGCCTCGGTGATGCGGAACTTGTCGGTGGGCCGGCACAGCAGTGTGCGCCCGTCGAAAAGATTGAAGCGGGGGGCTTCTCTTGACCAGAATTGTTGATCGGGCACGTCCGGATACGGCTGAGGACGAGCTGGACTACCCAGCCGAATCGCTGACCGACCCGGCTGATCTGACGGTCCTGCCGCCCCATACCGCGGCCTGGTTCACGATCATCGTGCCGACCAGGAACGAGGAAGGCTCGGTCCGCCCGCTGCTGTCGTCGCTGGCGGACAGCCTCGACGGCATTCCGGCCGAGGTGTTGTTCGTCGACGACAGCGGCGACAGCACCCCCGAGGTGATCCGGCAGGCGGCGCGCGAGTGCGGGCTGGCGGTGCGACTGCTGCACCGGCCGGTCGGCGAGCGCGCCGGCGGGCTCGGCGGAGCGGTAGTGGCCGGCCTGAAGCACGCCCGTGGCAGCTGGGCCGTCGTGATGGACGGTGACCTGCAGCATCCGCCGCAGCTGGCGGCCAAGCTCGTCCAGATCGGCCAGTCGCGCACGCTCGACCTGGTGGCCGGCAGCCGCTACACCGGTGCCGGCGGGTCCGACGGCCTGGCTGACGGGTACCGGCGTGCGGTGTCGAGCCTGGCCACCCGGCTCACCAAGGCGGTGTTCCCCCGGCGGCTGTCGCGGTTGTCCGACCCGATGTCGGGGTTCTTCGCGGTGCGGCTGGCAGCGCTGGACCTGGACCGGCTGAACCCGATCGGCTTCAAGATCCTGCTGGAGCTGATGATTCGCCAACCCCGGCTGCAGGTCGCCGAGGTCCCGTTCGTGTTCGGTACCCGGATCGCCGGTGAGAGTAAGGCATCGCTGGCCGAGGGACTGCGATTCGTCCGGCACATTCTGCGGTTGCGGTTGCTGGTGTTGCGCAGCCAGGTCCGGCGCTCGTCCACCACCAACAGCGTCGGTCGGTTCGCCCGGCTGGCGGCCTTCGGCGCGGTCGGGGCGACCGGCGTCTTCGTCAACACCGCGGCCCTGTGGGTGCTGTCCGAGCACGTGGTGCACCCGCACTACCTGATCGCCGCCGTGCTGGCGACCGAGGTGTCGACGAGCTGGAACTTCGTGCTGACCGAGAAGTTCGTCTTCCGCGGACCGAAGCCCGGGACCCGGCCCGGCCGGGCGGTCCGGTTCTTCCTGCTCAACCACCTCGCGCTGCTGCCCCGGTTGCCGTTGTTGGCCTTGCTGGTCGGGGTGTTCTCCGCGAACCTGCTCCTGGCCAACGTGCTGACCCTGTGCCTGCTGTTCCTGGTGCGGTTCCTGGTCGCGGATTCGGCGATCTACGCCAAGCCTGACGAGCAGGTGGTCGACAAGCAGCCGATGCGCATCACCATCGACCTGACCGGTATGCAGCGGCAGGGCCGGCCCGAGGCCGAGACCCGCCAGGGTCACCATCGCGAGCACCGCCCGGTCAGCGCCACCAGTCGATACCTGCCCTACCGCTACGCGATCGACGGCGTGCTGACCGTCGGCTCCCAGGTGCCGCTGAAGGAACTGGAGTACTTCCGGGCCCAGTGGCTGGGCAATGACGTGGACCTCAGCATCCGGATCGGCGAGGTGTGCCGCGGCCCGCGGACCCGGGCGCTGATGACCCAGCACGTCTGCCCGGCCGGAGTCAGCTACTCCGAGCACCTCGGCCGCCTCGGCGCCAACTTCCGCGTCGAGATCGGCGACAAGATCGAGGTCACCTGCTCGCCGGCGCTGGCCCGCTCCCCGCACGTCCTCTACACCAATGTCATCGAAGCGTTGTTGCGCTTCATCTCGGTCTCGCGCGGGGTGATCCTGCTGCACTCGGCCTGCCTGGAACTCGACGGTCGCGGCCTGCTGCTGTCAGCCCGCACCGACACCGGCAAGACCGGCAGCGTGCTGAAACTGCTGCGCGAACACGGCGCCCGGTTCCTCTCCGACGACATGACGATCCTGCATCCGGACGGGCACGCCACCTGCTTCCCGAAGCCGCTGACCATCAGCCACCACACCCTGCGGGCCGTGCAGACCGGCGACCTGACACCGGCCGAGTGGCGTCGGCTGAAGCTGCAGAGCAGGTTGCACTCCAAGGAGGGCCGCAACTTCGGTCTGGTCCTGGCCGGCCTCAACATCCCGATCATGGGCATCAACTCCCTCACCCAGCGGATAGTGCCGCCGCCGAAGTACAACGTGGACCGGTTGGTGGACTGCCGGGTGGTGCGCAACACCCGGGTCGAGAACCTGTTCGTCATCGAGCGCGGTGAACCGGTGCTGGCCGACGTTCCGTTCGCCGAGGCCATCGAGACCCTGGTGGCCAACACCGACGACGCCTACGGCTTCCCGCCGTTTCGGCAGATGGCACCCTCGATCGTGATCGGCGACGACGACTATGCCGAGTTGCGCCGCAAGGAGCGCGCGATCCTGGAGCGGGCGATGGGCACCATCCGGGTACGCCGGCTGGGTTCGAACACCTTCTCCTGGGCCGAGGACATCGCGGCCCTGCTGCGCACCGGCGACCGCGCGCCGGACCTGGCGAGCAGCGCGGTCGCCGACCGCCCCGCCGCGGAGCCGCCGGTCAGCGGACCGGCCGTGCTGCCGGCTCCGGCATGACCAGCGACACCACGCCGGCTTTCCTGTCGGCGGTACTGGCGCCGGCTCGCGAAGGCCTGGCCGCCCGGCGTGAGGTGCGCCCGGGCGGTCGGACCCGGCAGCGCTGGCGACCCGGCCCGCGGCTGGGCACCGCGTTGCCGTTGGCGCTGGTGCTCGGGCTGGCGGCTTTCCTGCGGTTCTGGCAGCTGGACCGGGTCGGCTTCAACAGCGACGAGGCGGTCTACACCGGCACCGCGGCCTCGCTGGCCGGCAATGACGTGCTGGGCACGATGTTCCCGGTGTTCCGTGCCCATCCGTTGTTCCTGCAGATCCTGCTCTCGCTCGGCATGCACGGCGAGGTCAGCGACTGGTCCGCCCGGGCGGTCACCGCGCTGATCGGGGTGGTGGCGGTGCTGGCGACCTATGCCCTGGGTCGACGCCTCTACGACCACCGGGTGGGGCTGCTGGCGGCCCTGATCCTGGCGGTGATGCCCTATCACGTGGTGGTCAGCCGCCAGGTGCTGCTGGACGGGCTGATGACGCTGTGCGCCACGCTGGTGCTGTATTGCGTCGCGCGCTACGTCGAGTCCGCGGCACTGCCCTGGATGCTGGCCAGCTGCGCCCTGATGGGCGCGACGGTGCTGTCGAAGGAAACCTCCATCGTGCTGGTGGGCGGGCTGTACGCCTTCTTCGCCCTGACCCCGTCCGTCCGGCTCCGATTGCGGCACGTCGGGGCCGGGCTGCTGGTGATGCTCGCGGTGATCGCGGCGTTCCCGCTGGCACTGGCACTGTCCGGACGGTCCGGCGCCGGCCAGCACTACCTGCTCTGGCAGCTGTTCCGCCGTTCCAACCATCCGATGTACTTCTATGCCGAGGTACTGCCGCCGGTGATCGGCTGGCTGGTGCTGCTGCTGGCCGCGGCCGGCCTGGTGTTGTTGCGGGGGCACAACACCTGGCGCGAGCGGCTGCTGCTCACCTGGCTGGCGGTCCCGGCGGCGTTCTTCACGCTGTGGCCGGTCAAGGGATTCCAGTACCTGCTGCCGGCCACGCCGGTGATCGCCGTGCTGGCCGCGCGCACCCTCGACCGGGTGGGCACCCTTGCTCCGCTGCGGCAACGGAGCCGGGCCGTCAGGTCGGGCGCGACATATGCCGTCGCGCTCGTGGTGGTGCTCAGCCTGGTGGTTCCCAGCTGGGCGCGGATCCAACCGTCCACCAGCCGTACCTACCTGGCCGGCACCGGCGGCCTGCCCGGTGGCCGGGAGGCGGGCCGCTGGCTGCAGGACAACGTCCCGGCCACCGCGCAGTTGCTGGCGATCGGCCCGTCGATGGCCAATGTGCTGGAGTTCTACGGGCAGCGGCGGGTCTATGCGCTGTCGGTGAGCCCGGACCCGGCCAATCGCAACCCGTCCTACGTCCCGGTGCCCAACCCGGATCTGGCGATGCGGCAGGCCCGGTTCCAGTACCTGGTCTGGGATGCCTACACCGCCGCCCGCTCGCCGAGCTTCGGTGCGAAGCTGACCGCGCTGGTGGCCAAGTACCACGGCGTCGCGGTGTTCACCGCCACGGTCAAGGTCCGGGGCAAGTCCGGGCCGGTCGAGGCGCCGGTCGTCAGGATCTACCGGGTGCGTCCGGCATGAGCGGGAGGCTGTGGGCAGCCGCCCTGACGCTGCTGGTGACGGCGTGGCCGGTGCTGCCGTCGGCGGCTGCCGCTCCGGTCGCGCCGACCACCCCGGTCAAGCATTTCGTCTATATGTTGCAGGGGGATCGGTCCTTCGACAACTACTTCGGAACCTATCCCGGAGCCGACGGCATCCCGGCCGGCACCTGTCAGAAGCGGGTCGTCACCGGAACGGAGTGCGTGCGGCCGTTCCCGCTGCACGGCCGCAACGTACCGGCGTTGGGTGCCGGCACCGTGGAACTGGACAACCAGTACGACGAGGGCCGGATGGACGGGTTCGTCGCGGCCTACCAGAACCAGGGCCGCGACGGCAGCACCGTGATGGGCTACTACGACCAGCGCGACCTGCCCACCTACTGGGGATTGGCCAACCGGTACGTGCTGTTCGACCGGTTCTTCGCCTCCACCCGGTCCGGTGAGCGGGTGAACCGCTCGTACTGGGTGTCGGGCAGCGCTCCGCCGACCGGCAGTTCCGCGGCGGTCGCGGCCGACTATGCCAAGCACCTGACGATCTTCGACCGGCTGCAGGCCGCCGGCGTCGACTGGAAGTTCTACGTGCAGGGCTATGACCCCAAGCAGACCTACCGCACCGCCTCCCGGACGACGCCCACCACCCAGCCGGTCCGGGTGCCGTTGCTGAACTACCCGCGCTTCCTGGATGATCCGGCGCTGCGTTCGCACATCGTGGACCTGGCCCAG
>Ga0247773_1000355_pt1 | contig 20777 bp, 21 predicted proteins | sample UWRJL092311B6_FD_179934 | JGI IMG/M metagenome (GOLD analysis project Ga0247773, IMG submission 179934) | Plant litter microbial communities from Arlington Agricultural Research Station in Wisconsin, United States - UWRJ-L092-311B-6 | ecosystem: Environmental > Terrestrial > Plant litter >...
TCCTCGGGGCGCAGGGTGTCCATGAAGGAGCTGACCGAGAACACCGCGTTGCCGGGCCGGCCACGCCGTAGCCCGGGGGCGGCTTCAGGCCGTGCTTCTCCAGCGTCTCGCGGTAGACTTCGAGAAGGCGGATGTGGTACTCCAGGGGCGCGCCCTCGGGGTTGTCGCGGCCCAGCGGGGTGGCCGGCTCGGGGCACCAGGTGGTGAAGCGCGGGGTCACGCCGCGGCTCATGAAAGAAATTGCGCCCGTCAACATCGTGGTCACGCCACGACGCTGAGCGTCCCTCAGGCTACGGAATTCCTGCCCTAGCCTTCGCCAGTGCGACCGTCTCAGCAGCCTGCTGGAATTGCGGCCATAAGACATTCTTCGCGGCGTGAGCCCGGTTTGACACACTCCGCATTTGTCCGACAATCGCTTCCATCTCCATTTCGAGAGTTTGGCGAGTCGCAGCAAATTGCCTATCAACCGCCGCAACATCGGCTGGGTCCAACCCTTGGTTCGGGTTGAAGACAAACCGCGCCTCGATACTCTGTCGCCATACGAGAAGCGCGCCGGTGCGCGTCGGACCGAACCTTGGCACCTTGCTGATCGCCTGACGCCGAATATCCGCCGCGGTTTCGATTCCGAAGGCGAGAAGCATCTGCTTCAGTTGAGGTCCAACACCCTCAATTTTGGCATTGCGTATGTAAAACTTCTCAAGATGATGCCTCAACTGGTGCTGGCGCTGATTCGTTACTAGGTCCTGCTTTGCCTTCTGATGCTCGCCCGGCAGCGTCCGATAGCGGATTTGCTTCATGTTCAGATCGGCTACCAATTCGTGAAATTTCTTTGCTGGAGTATCAACATCACGCGCGTAATCTGATGCTTTAGCATTCAGGGCAGTCTTCGCTTTTTCCACAGCACCGCGCAGGTTCTTTGCTTCCTGGGTGTCGGTGACGTTTCGGTGGCTCAAGCTCCCCGCGAAAGCGAACCCGATTGCAAGGAGTAAGCAGATTGGACCATAGGCAAACATCAGCATGAAACTCAAGACCCCCGCCGCGTACAGTGCGATCGAGATCGCCTCCATCTGATGGTTCTTGGAATCGACAGCAGGCACGCCGGGCCGCTTCGCGGGGTTCAACAGTGCTGCTGAGACAGGTTGGGGAGGCGTCGGAATTTGAGCCGCTCGACGAAGCAGCGTTTCCAAATCAAACGCGCGACCAGCACTTACCGTTTGCCCAGCAAGCGCAATGAAAAAGTCGGGACCTCCCGAGCGCTCGATTGCGCACCATGGGCAACCTGAGCCGGCGTAGACGTGCCCCCGATGAGCGGAGCATCGACGTAGGGACTTTTTGAGTTCCTCGAGCACGTCCACCCACTGTTCAGCTGAGGGTCGGTCCGGCTGATTCCCCAATTCGAAAGCTCGCTCAAACATCTCGCCGATCCGAGACGTCGCGAGGACGAAGGGGGCGACAGAATGGGGTGGAGAAGCCATCTCGAACTGCTGAGCGCGCCGTCCATAGGCGTACCGTCCCTCCCGGATTGCTTTGTCCATTGGCATGTCGCCCTTTCCACCTCTAAAGATGCCGACGAAGGGATGTCGGCCCATACAAAGCAGGTGAAAGATCAGCACGGCGAGACCGAAACGGTCGTGGTTGTAGGTCCGCACCACGCCTGTAAAAGACTTGCCCTGCAGTTCCGGCGGAGTAAAGTCGGGAACCCCCACCTCGCAGAGAAACTTCCGTCCATTCGCGGCAATCTGGAATGAGTCGCAGTCAATTAGGCGCACGGTCCCATTGTGCGCTACCACGACATTCTTCTGGTTCACATCGCCCATCACATGTCCAGCGGCGTGCACCGTCGCGAAGGCACGCGATACGTTATATGCCACGTGGACCAGGAAGTCCCATGAGGCCTCCGGAAATGCCTGCCGCCGGTGCGCTGGACTGTAAAGAACGTGCAGTTCCCGGTGCTTATCAACGAGTGGCATCAGCAGTCCAGCCAATTGGCCGTACGGACTTGCGTGTAGTGTTGCCGTTGGCCACGCCGCAACCTGAAGCAGTTCCGGCCGCGCGACCGCTGTCATCGCAGAAATCTTCTCCGCGTGCAGGCGGTCGGGAATTCTGTGGTATACCTTAGCCACACTAGCAGGAGTGGCTGGTACGGCGAACACTTCTCCTTCGCCGCCGCGGCCGAGGCTTTTTCCGAGCGCCACTGGACGACCGGCTGCATCGTAAAGCGCGGAAGGCATTATGCTACCTGCTCGTGCTCGCTGCTCAAATCGGAACCGGACGCATCATCGATCATGTGCGTGCGCTCCGACTCATGTGAAAAGGACGCGTCTGCTTCCTGCTGTGGCAAAGCCCGGATAGCGAGGAGCAGACTCTTATCGTCATCCGTACGTGCATTAATCATTTGTGACCCGAGAAAGGCCTCAAGCGGAGTCTGCAACTCCTCAGCTTTGCCCTCCGGCTGAGTACGAAGGCTATGGAAGAGCGGGGAGAAGAAACCGGGGTGCGCTGTGCGATCAGAATTACGGAGTGCGAGATTTTGGAGTCCATCACTTATTACAGCCACCCTCTCAGGAACCTCGCTCCCTGTAAGAGTTTGCACGCGGCTAAGGTGCTCTGGAGCGGTGATAAAAAACGTGGTGTTCGCAAATTCGCCTTGTTGGGGCCAAAAAATCGGCACCACATCATCGCCACAACCTGCGACAATTGCACCATCACCTAATTGGGCATACGCCGCGGTTTGCTCGTCGATCACTGCAACCAAAAGTGTGCACGCATAGTCCCGCACTGGCCGCACGTCCGCATCTGCCTCCACCTGAAGGTGCCACGCCGCAACACCAAACCACGTATGGAATGTCTCTGCCCCAATAGCGTCGACCGGATGTCCATCTGCAACAAAGTTCGCTGCGCTCTGGACTATCGACTGAACCGCACGCATCGAGCCTTCCCGAGACATGGGGGCACTTCCTGCCCCATCCGAGCAGACGAGTAGAAGGACGCGGCCATTCGGCCCGCCGTCTAGCATTCGGATGTCGGAGGCATCTTGACAGGGTGTGCCTGCGTGGATGTGGGACGTCCCACGAACGGACGCCCCGATCCACCTCCAAGTATGGAGAGATCCCACGATCAAGCGATGACCGCCCAGCCCGTTGGCGGCGGAATCGGTACAGCATCGCCCGGTTGTGACCGCGAAACCGATTTCATTGATTCAGACAGCCAGCGGAAGAGTTCACGGAAGGCGAGGCCTTTCAAGTGAAGAGGAGATCGTGTCGGTGGTGATATCTGCGCGAGTTTTCCCATGTCGGCGTTTTGGACCCCAACGGCGAAGAAAGAAAACTCTTTAGCTGCCTCTCCCTCGTGAATCCGATGTGCAGCGCTCTGCCATGCATCTGTCGGCGCACCGTCGGTAATGAGAAAAATCCATGGGCGATAGTATGCGATCCCGTTGCGCCGGTACTCATCTTTACGAGCGCGGAGCATGTCTAAGCCATCGTTGATAGCTGCGCCCATCGGCGTGTCGCCCTGAGCAGTGAGGTGCGGGGGTGCCCAGCTTGAGGCCCCCTCAAAATCGTGTCGCGTTAACGGCCCGAACTGCACCATGGCGATCTCGACTCGTTTCAGCGCGAGGTCGTCAGAATCAAGTTCATTACGGAAGGTGCGGAGGCCTTCATTCAACTCTGCGATTGGCGCGCCGGCCATCGACCCAGACACGTCCACGAGAAGCAAGCAGGGGCATCGCGGCTCTGGATTGTCGACGAGGTCCACGTTTTCTCCAAACGGAACCTGCTCAAACGTCGTGAAATCCGACATTGATCCCTTTCGAGGTGCACGATGGGGGAGGACAGCCGTGCGGCAGCAGCGCACGGGTTGATGAAGGGGTAAATAAAACCCTGGAATTCGTACAATTCGCCAAGAGCAGGACCGCAGAGATCGTAAGAACGTGACGGCAAAGTCTAAATGCGAGTATCCCTGCGAACAGCGCTGTTCCCACGCGGCTGCGAGAGTTACCGTTCCCCAAAATACAGAGCTGCGGGCCGCTCAACGTCCGAGGGGCCGCACGGATCTACTGGCCCTCAGACCACCGCGGGGACGGCTTCTTCCTCGGTCACTTCCTCGGGGCGCAGGGTGTCCATGAAGGAGCTGACCGAGAACACCGCGTTGCCGGGGCCGGCCACGCCGTAGCCCGGGGGCGGCTTCAGGCCGTGCTTCTCCAGCGTCTCGCGGTAGACTTCGAGAAGGCGGATGTGGTACTCCAGCGGCGCGCCCTCGGGGTTGTCGCGGCCCAGCGGGGTGGCCGGCTCGGGGCACCAGGTGGTGAAGCGCGGGGTCACGCCGCGGCTCATGAAGTGGTTCAACCCTTCCGCCGTGCTCGCGATCGCCTCGTTCACCGTGGCGAAGCCGAACGGCTTCGCCATCTCCACGCCGGCCACGAAGTTGGGGATCACGTAACGCGCCCCGAACACCTCGGCCGCGTCGAAGATGCGCCGGTGCCACTCCTCGCGGCCCACGTAGCGCTCCTTGCCGGGGCAGATGATCTCGAACAGGCGCTTGTCCCACACCTCGTAGTTGGGGTGGTAGATCTTGATGCCGTAGTCCTTGTAGCGCTGCACGTCGGCGCGCGGCAGCGCCTGCGCCACCACCTTGCCGATCCAGCGGTTGGGGAAGCGCTCCTCGATGGCCTGCGCGTAGCGGCCGTAGAAGTCGGCCTCCTCCAGCCCGTCCACCCTGCTGGTGACCGAGCCGCCGGTGAGCGTGTAGGCCTTGCTGGCCTTGCCCGTGTCGTACTGGTCGATGATGGCCAGCGCCTCCAGCACGTCGTCCACCGCCTTCACGCCGGTGTAGGGGCGGCCCTCCTGCTTGTGCTGGCGCCAGTTATGGTTGATATCGCAGTACTGGCACTCTTCCTTGGCGCCGAAGTACTGGCACAGCCGCAGCACGGTGAGGTAGATGAGGTAGCCCCACTGGATGGTGGGCGCCGTCTCCATCACCGTCTTGCCGTTGGCCAGCTGGTGCCGGTAGTACTCGGGCATGGGCGGCAGCCCCACGTCGGCCGCCACGCGCCCGTCCATCAGCAGCCGCAGCGCGCCGCTCTCGTCGCGCGCCACGCGATACGGCGAGTCGGGGTTCACGCGCACCGACACGATGGTGCGGCGCAGCTCGTACGGGCCGCCGGTCAGCGCGATCTCCTCGGGCGGGCGGCGGCGCGCGGCCTCGCCCAGCTGCGCCAGCGGCTTCTGGTCGAACGAGAAGATGAAGTACGACTTCGGCTTGACCTCGCCGTCCAGGTTGTCGGTCAGCGCCGAGTCATCGAACGCGATGCCGGTGCGCAGCAGGTCTTCCTTCAGCACCGCTTCGCGCGGGATGTGCGGAAAGCGGGCGATCAGCCCTTCGACGAGGGCGGTGCGTGTCTGATCCAAGGCGTCCTTCCGGGTCGTGGGAATACGCCGTGAATCTATCGACGCCGCAACGGATTGGCTACTGGGATCGAGGGGCGGAAATGCGGATATGGCGAGGGCCGCCAGTCGCGGCGGAGAACGGGAATGCCGCCTTTTTCGCTGGCTCTACGTGCCGAGTCACGAAGGTGGCGGGGGAGCCGGCTCCCCCGCCACCGCACCGCTCAACCGCGGGAAACCACGTAGCAGAACCCGTAGTTAGTGTCGTTGCAATTGTCCGTGCAGTCGTACGTCCAGTCGTTTTGCGGCGGCGAGCATTGCTCGCACGAGTCCCCGCAGGTGTTCCACGCGCCGTCCCAGGTGGGGCATTCCACCGGATCGGTGGGGGCGTGTGCGCGCACGGTGCCCTCACCGGTATCCGGGCCCGAGGTGATGAAGGACTGCACCTGCAACTCGTCGAGGGTGAAGCGGAGCTTCTCCACGGCACGTCTCCGGCTGTTGGGTAAGAACGAAGGTGTACGAGAAAGATTAGAGCGGCAAATATGGTTCACACAAGGCGGGAGGGCCGGGTGGTGCGCCGAAGCACTCTAATCTGGGCTACCGTCCGTAGCCGTCTGCCGGCGCTTCGGGACAGACGTCAGGCACGGCGTCCAGGATCCCGGCGTCAGCCGCGAACGGGTCCGGGAGCGGGGAATTCCACGCGGTCGTAGATCTCGTCCAGCGGGATCTCGCAGCCGAGCGCCTCGATCGGCAGCACCCCGCCGGGCTCGCTGATCTCGTGAAGTACCCAGTCGTTGCCGCGGCGGACGTACTGCTCGATCAGCCTCCCATCCTGCGCGATCAGGATGTATTCACGCAGCGTGTCGATCCGGCGGTACTGGATGAACTTCTCCCCACGGTCGAACGCCTCCGTTTCATCCGAGTACACCTCCACGATCACGGCCGGGTTCAGCAGCGTGTCTTCGAACGGATCCTCGAGCTCGGGCGCGCCGCAGAACGCCACCACGTCGGGGTAGGCGTACATCCCCGTCCGGCGCACCTTCACGCGCATCGCCACCGTCAGCACCTCGCACGATCCGTCACGCAGCCGCGCGTGGGCGTGCGCGGCGATGTTGCCCACGATCCTCACGTGGGCAAGGTTCGACCGCGCCCGGGAGCGGATCCGTCCATTCACGAGCTCGCTGCGTTCCTCCGACGCGCGCTCGATCGCCAGGTACTCTTCGGCCGTGTGGATCGTGCCGGCTGTCATCGAGATCTCCACCGCGACAGGGAATTCCGAGCTTCAAAGTGCACGAAGTCGCGTGTGGAATCCAGTCGTCCGACGGCCGCGGATCACCTTGTCCCCAGATAGTCGCGGCGGAAGTGCCAGTCGGCCTCGGCGGCCTGGCGGGTGGCGAACCACTGCGTGCCGCCGCTCCGCACCCAGGTGACGTGGTCGGCCAGGCCCAGCGTCCACGTTGTCTCGTGGCCGGTGATCACCACCGCACAGCCGGCGGCGGCCAGGGCGCGCAGATCCGCCTGCACGGTGTCGGCATCGAGCGGGTCGATGCCGCGGAAAGGCTCGTCCAGCAGCAGGCACAGTGGCCGCCGCAGCAGCGCCACCGCCAGCTGCGCCCGCCTCCGCTCGCCGCCCTAGAGCGCGCCGCAGCGCACGCGCGCCAGCTCCGCGATCCGCAGCCGCTGGAGCACCGCCGCGCGGTCGCCCGGGCCGAAGCGCGCCTCCAGCGCATCCAGGTGGTGCGCCAGGGTGAAGCCCGGCGCCAGGATCGAGCGGTCCACGGGGAGGAAGAACAGCCCGCCCGCCGCCAGCGCCGCCGGGTCGGCGCGAAGGTGGCGCCGGCCGCCGAACTCCACGAATCCCCCGTCCGCCGGAATCCACCCCGCCGCGATCTTCAGCAGCGTGGACTTGCCCTCGCCGTTGCGCCCCACCAGCGCCGTCACCGCGCCCGCGCGCGCCTCGAAGCAGGCCGACTTCAGCACCTGCCGCCCGCCGTACCGCTTGGCGATCGAGTCGGCGCGCAGCACCACGTTCACCGGCCCACCGCCACCCAGATTGCCAGCTCCACCAGCAGCGCCGGGGCCGCGTGCATCGCGATCTGCCGGCCGCGGCCGTAGCCCAGGCACAGCAGGAACGTGTCTTCGTTGGCCATCCGCGCCCCCACCCACCCCACCGCGGCCACGATCCCCACCACGTACAGCGCCGCGGAGGGCGAGATCCGCAGCGGGCTCGCGGCGGCACCGGCCGCGTCGGGGAGCCCGCCGGCGGCCACGGTGGCGGCCGCCCGCACGAACAGCCAAGCCACCAGCGAGCGCGTGACGATCGAACGGGTGAAGTGCGGGATGATGAACGGGAGCCTGCCGGCGCGTCCGTCCCCCGGGCCGGCGGGGCGGTGGGTCATGGCTCGCCGCACCCGTGCTGGCGCAGGCGGGCCGTGTCGAGGCGTGCGGGCGGTATCGAGCCCAGGTGGCGCCGCCACGCCGCCTCCATCTCCACCCCGCCGGCGCCGAGCGGATGCGCGTTCGCCTGCGGATCGAGCTTCCACAGCGCCTCGACGGCGCCCGCGCCGCCGGCGTGCGCCACGAACGCGACCGCGCTTCCGGCGGTGATGTAGGCGTGCATCTCGTCGATCTCCCAGAAGCGGTTGGCGAGCTCGCCGAGCGCCGGCAGCCGGCCGTCGCGCAGGAAGCCCGCCGCGATCGCGTCCACGCCGTGGCCCTGGCAACGGTCCTGCGCCCACGTGGCGACGCCCTCCGACAGCCACGAGGCCGTGCGCGGCGTGCCCCACAGCTTCAGCGACAGCGCGTGCATGATCTCGTGCCGGAAGAGAGGCGGCTTGCCAGGTTCCACCACGAAGAACGCGGTCAGCTCGCCGGGGATCGCCTGCCCCATGTATCCTTGACCCGTGAGCTGCCGCGCCTGCTCGCGCGAGTCGACCAGGAACAGCTCGACCGTGTCGCGCACCGCCGGCATCCGCGCGAGCGCCAGGTCGTATCGCAGCGCCGCTTCGGCCCTGCGTGCGAGTTCGGGCGCGTTCGCGGCGGCATCACCGCCGGGGAGGTAGTGAAGGTGGATGCCGTTCGCTTCGAGGGTTCGCCACGCGAACCCGGGGCGGGCCAGGGCCGCGCGCGCCGTTTCGCCCCCGTGCGGCGTTGGGCGGCCGGGCGCGCAGGCGGCCGGCGTGCATGCGAGGCCAAGGACGGCCAGGGCAGTGGGAATACGGAAGGTCACTGGCAGGCGCGATGGGGCGGCGTGGTTCGCATGCGGCGAGAAGGGGTGCCGGCGGATTCTACCGCTCGCGGCGGCGCGATGCTGCGGCGGGGCCATGAGTCTTCCGTTAACCCTGCGGTGACGCGCCGCTGGCGCATCCGTTGCGCTGGGACGGACGCGTCTCCATCAACCAATCCACAGAGGAGCTTTCGCTTGAGCGACGCCGGCCTGTTCTCGCCCCTCACCTTCCGCTCCGTCACGCTGCGCAACCGCGTGGGCGTCAGCCCCATGTGCCAGTATTCCAGCGTGGATGGCTTTGCCAACGACTGGCACTTCACGCACCTGGGCAGCCGCGCGGTGGGCGGCGCGGGCGTGGTGATCACCGAGGCCAACGCGGTGACCGCCGACGGCCGCATCTCGCCGGCCGACCTGGGAATCTGGAGCGACGCGCACGTGGAGGGGCTCGCCCGCTGCGTGCGGCTGATCGAGCAGAACGGCGCCGTGGCGGGAACGCAGCTCTCGCACGCCGGCCGCAAGGCGTCTACCGCCGCGCCGTGGGAGGGCGGGGGATCGGTGGAGCCCGCGGATGGCGGATGGAGGCCGGTGTGGGCGCCCAGCGCGGTGCCGTTCGGCTCGCGCTCGATCGTGCCCGAGGCGCTGGACGAGGACGGGATCGCGGGGGTGGTGCGCGCCTTCGCCGACGCGGCGCGGCGCTCGCTGGAGGCGGGGTTCAGGCTGGTGGAGGTGCACGCCGCGCACGGCTACCTGCTGCACCAGTTCCTGTCGCCGCTGGCCAACCAGCGCACCGACCGCTACGGCGGCTCGTTCGAGAACCGCATCCGCTTCACCTGCGAGGTGGTGGACGCGGTGCGCGCCGTGTGGCCCGACGCCCTGCCGCTGTTCGTGCGCATCTCGGCGACCGACTGGATGGAGGACGGGTGGGACCTGGACCAGTCGGTGGAGCTGGCGCGGGTGCTCAAGGGGCGCGGGGTGGACCTGGTCGACTGCTCGTCGGGCGGCGCGGTGCCGGGCGCGAAGATCACCGTGGGCCCCGGCTACCAGACGCCGTTCGCCGCCCGCATCCGCGCCGAGGCGGGCATCGCCACCGCGGCCGTGGGGCTGATCACCGAGCCCGCGCAGGCCGACGCCATCATCCGCGGCGGCCAGGCCGACATGGTGTTGCTCGCCCGCGCCGTGCTGCGCGACCCGTACTGGGCGCTGCACGCCGCGAAGGTCTTGGGCGCGGAGAACCACTGGCCGGTGCAGTACCAGCGCGCGGTGGATTGACGGGGCGAAGTCAGCGAGTTCAAGTGGGTCCCGGCGCCAGCAGATTCGCGTGGAGGCAGATTTCGCGGAAAATGCGAGTAAACTCGCGGCTACAACGGCACACAGTCCGCCTTCGCGGACTTCAACGTGGCGAAGGCTTCGTCTGGGATCGGCCGAGCGCGGCGTCGATGAAGGCCTGTTTGCCGGCCTGGTAGGCGGGGCGGTCGTGCGGGTGCCTCTCCGCGAGATCGATCTTGAGGCGCGCGTAAGCGGCGGCGAGGGCGGCGTCGGCGCGCAGCAGGTCGCGGAAGCGCAGGTGCTCGCGCCAGAAGCGCGACGCGGGCTCGGCCAGCGACAGGTGGTGCGTGCGGCGCTGGGGCGAGCCCTTCACCAGGTACAGCCGTTCCGGGATCTCGGGATCGGGCTTGTACTGGTAGCCGAGCGCGGAGAGGGCGGGGAACAGTGCTTCCGCTTCTCTCAGGCTTGGGACGCTGGCGGCGAGGTCGAGGATCGGCTTGGCGGCGAGCCCCGGCACCGACGTGCTGCCCACGTGCTCGATGGCGAGTAGCTGGTCGCCCAGCGCCGCCCGCAAGCGCGCCGCCTCCTCCGCGAACAGCGCGGCCCACGCGGCCTGATACGGTACCACGCGCACGGTGCCGCGATCCAGTCCCAGCGCGGGCGCCTCGTCAGCCGACAGCATCATAGTCCCCGAAGTCCGCGAAGGCGGACTGTGTGCCGTTGTAGCGGCGAGTTTACTCGCATGGTTGGATCTTTCCCACTCCCTGGCCGTTTCCTCCGCGCCGCCGACGGCTCTCTGCTCGAGATACACACGTCCCCCCCGATCTCGTCCGCCGCTCGGACGGTGGCTCATCCGCAATAGCCCGCTTCATCTCACGGCCCAAAATCGATGTACTCCACCGGCACGGCGTCGGTCAGCCACACGCCGTTCTCGGAGCGGAAGAACTGGCGGCCGTCGCGGTGCATTCGGCCGGCGGCGACGGTGAGCACCACCGGGCGGCCGTGGCGCTGGCCCACGCTGCGCGCCGTCGCCTCGTCGGCCGACAGGTGGACGTGCGTGCGTTTGGCCGAATGCAGGCCCGTCTTGCGGATCGACTCGATCGAGCTCGCGGCCGTGCCGTGGTAGAGCCGTTCCGGCGGGATGCGCGGCTCCAGCCCCAGGTCCACGCTCACCGAGTGGCCCTGGCTGGCGCGGATGCGCGTGTGGTCGGCGTTGAAGGCGAAGCGCTGCTTCTCGTTCTCGGCCACCACGCGCTCCAGCGTCTCCCGGTCGATCCGCACGCCGGCGCGCGCGGCGCCGGCCAGCAGGTCGTCCACCTCTGCCCATCCGCTGGCGTCGAGCGCAAGGCCGATCTTCCCCGGGTCGTGCCGCAGCACCAGGCTCATGAACTTGCTGACGCGAACGAGCTGTGGGTCCATGATTCGAACGAACGGATCGGGGTTGATGGGGTGACCGATCTGGATTGTGGCCGGTCCGGGGCCGACACCGTGCATCACTCGTGCGAATGCGGTGGGCCGGGTGCGCGCGGCGTCGCGGGCGACGTGTAGCGCACGCGGACGAGCACGGAATCGGTCCGTGAGCGCACCGTACGCCGGAACCACACCTGCGCCGGACGGTTGCCGAACACCATCCGCACCGCGGGCGCGTCCTTCAGCGTCAGCACCACGTCGTCGCCGCGGTCGCGCGCGGTCACCGTCCGGGGAATGGGCGGCGGTCCCTTCGGGTTGTGCGCGTGCATGCCCGTGACCGTGCTGCACAGGCACAGGCGCGACGGGTCGATCAGGCGGGCCAGCGGGGTGCTCCCGGCGCCCTCGCGGTCGGTGTTGAAGTGGCGGGCGCCGACCTCGAACTGCTCGGGCGAGGGAATCAGGACCGCCCACCCAAAGTCCATCCGCCGCTTGCTGGGCCGCACCGGCGGGGGAAGGGGCGTGTGGTCCCATCCACTGGGCATCACGAACACCGCCGAATCTTCCGTCACCACCGCGCTCACGCCGCGCATCGCCGCGCCCGGCCCGCGCGGCGCGCCGCACGACGCCAGCGGCGCCAGCAGCAGCGTCGTTCCGATCCATCCGCTCGCAACCCGGATCATCTACAGATAGTGACAGGGGTGATGAAGGTGCGTCCGTCGCCTCGCCTCCCGGCGACGACGGCCGGGCGCGACTACGGGGCGCGCGGCCGTTTGGTTGCGAGGCCCGTCACGGCGGCCCGGCCAGGCGGGGATCGTCCACGCGCGGCAGCACGCGCAGCGAGCGGAGGGTCAGGTCGAAGAAGGGGGCGCCGTTCGTGGTCAGCCGCATCTCGCGGAACCAGCGCACGCCACCGGCCTCCATCACGCCGGTCAGCCACACGTCCTGCCGCGTGGGCGCGCCTCCGTCCGGGTCCTGCACCAGCGTGCGCAGGTGCGCCAGGCGGCCGGCCGCGTCCACGTACACCTCCACCGCGGGCCGCCCGAGCTGCTCGGCGCGGAAGCCGGCTTGGGCCAGCGAGTCGGGCGGGATGGCGGTGAGCGTCACGCCGGGCGCGCGGAGCGGCACCAACCGCATCACGTCGTACAGGTAGAACTCGTCGCGCTCGCTGGCCAGCAGCGAGGGAGGCATGGGCTGGAACTGCGTGCCGCTCACGATCCAGCCGCGCGGCGCCGCCACCACCAGCGCCCGCGCGCTCGCCGGCCCGCGCGTCACGTCGTACGTCGCCACCACGGCGGTGTCGGGCGGCTGGATCATCCAGTCGCCGGCAATGCGCACCGTGCGCCCGCCCGCGTACACCACCGCGTCGCCGCTCCACGCGAGCGCCCGCCCGGCGGAAAGGGCCTCCGCCCCGCCGGCCTGCCGGATGGCGCGCGCCAGCAGCGCCGCGGGGTCGGCCGGGCGCGTCGCGGGCGCGGTGGCGCAGACGCGGCGGTCAGCGCCGCGAGGGCCGGTGCGAGGAAGGTCCGCGGGCAGAACGTGGACATCGGCAGATGATCGGGGTTCGGGTGGGACCACTCTTTCGCTTCGGCGCCGGGAACGGGCCGGTTCATCTCGGCTGTGCCCGGGGGGGCATGGGCATTGCGCCCCGGCGCGGCCCCCTCGCGCAGCCCACCCGGCGCGCCGCCGGATTGCGGGAGAGGGAGCACGAGGCGTTCCGCGCGCGGGGCGCCATCACGAAAAGAGAGGCCCATGATCACACGGTTCGACAAGATCGCGGTAGACCTGCCACGGCCCAAGCACCCCTCGCCCAACTCGGCCGCGGCCGTGCAGGAGCTGCTGGGTGGCAAGTTCGGTGAGATGTCCACGTTGATGAACTACACCTTCCAATCCTTCAACTTCCGTGGGCGCAACCAGATGCGCCCGTTCTACGATCTCATCGCCAACATCGCCGCCGAGGAGTTCGGGCACATCGAGGCGGTGTCGTACACCATCAACCTGCTCCTGACGGGCTCCACCAAGCGCGGCAGCGACCCGGCCGCCACGCCGCTGGCCGACGCGCTGGACGCGCGCAACAGCTACCACTTCATCGCCAGCGGGCAGCAGGCGCTTCCGGTCGACTCGCAGGGGAACCCGTGGAACGGCAGCTACGTGTTCTCCAGCGGCAACCTCAAGCTCGACCTGCTGCACAACTTCTTCCTGGAGTGCGGCGCCCGGGCCAACAAGATCCGCGTGTACGAGATGGTGGACGACGACACGTCGCGCGCCATGCTCGGGTACCTGCTGGTGCGCGGCGGCGTGCACATCGTGGCCTATGCCAAGGCGCTGGAGAAGCTGACCGGCGTGGACGTGGGCAAGCTGCTGCCGATCCCCGAGATCAGCAACAAGCGCTTCCCCGAGGCGCGCAAGAACGAGGAGCTGGGGCTGCACCGCATCCTCTACCGCTTCAGCCCCGACGACTACAAGAAGATCACGGAGATCTGGAACGGGCCACATCCCGAGGACGGCAGCGAGCTGATCGTGCAGGACGGCCCGCCCGAGGGCTTCGACCCGCCCGACCTGGACCCCGAGCCGCAGCTCACCTCGCCGCTGGGCCCCGACATCGACTCGGAGATGTTCAAGGACATCGCGAAGAAGCTCTTCGGCTGAGCGACCTCGTCTCGCCGGGTGGATGAACGGGGAGGGATCCGCAGGGGTCCCTCCCCGTCTTCGCTCCCGACGTGGTGAAAGGCGCCGTTCGCCGGATCGGCCTGACCATCACCCGCAGTGCATGGTGCCCGGCTGGCTCGCGCCGCGGGATCTGGAGTGCTCGAACCGGATCGTTTCCGGGCCGGCGCCCGGTCCAGCCTGCACGAAGCCGCAGCGCGCCAGCACGCCCACCGATCCGGCGTTCTCGGCGGTGGTGTGGGCGATCACCTGCCGCACCCGCGGGAAGGTGAACGCCTGCGCGACCAGCGCCCGCACCAGCTCGCTCGCGTAGCCGCGCCGCTGCCAGCCGGGGAGCACCGAGTAGCCGATCTCCACGCGCCCCTCCTCGTCCGGCGGGCCGAAGTAGCCGCCGGCGCCCACCAGCGCCCGCGGCCCGTCGGCGTCTGCCGCGCGCACGGCGTACCAGCCGTACCACCCGGCCGCCGTCTCGCCGCCCTCCTCCAGCCGCTCGCGGAAGAACTCCATCGCGTCGCGGTCGTACTCGCCCGTGGGCCAGTCGCCCGACACCTCGGCGCCCAGCAGCGAGGCGAGCTGCCCCGGCGCCTCCAGCTCCGTGCGCACGTGCTCCAGCGTGGCCGCCACGAGCGTGAGGCGGGGGGATGCCAGCTCGGGCGGGTGGATCAGATCGGTCACGTTTCGGGAGATGATTGGATCGGGGTGGGATGGTGTCTGAACGGATGCAAGTCATCGCGGGCCACCCCTGCGTCCGCCGGTTGGAACCAGCGGCTGGAATTTCGGGAAATCCGCCTTCGCGGCGTCTTCGCGGACTGCGGCGGCGGCATCGGCGCGCGTTTCGAGCTTCAGGCCGAGCGCGGATGCCGCGTCCACAGCCTCGCGCAGTTTGCGAGGCTTCCCATTGTCATAGCTTGCGGCTTCAGCCGCCCGTGGATGATGGCCGCCGCCTACGCGCGTGGCGCCGTCACCGTTCCGCCGCGGCCCGCCGCAGCCGGTCGTGGATGCCGGCCCATTCGGGCGCGTCGGGGACCTGCTCGATCCAGATCACGTCGCAGCCGGCGGCGTCCAGCGCGTGGAGCGCTGCGTAGAGGCGCGCGCCGTACTCGCCCGCATCTCCGGGCATCTCCACCACCTCGGCGCCCGACGCGGACACGGGCGCGAACGCGATCACGCCCACGGCGCGCTGGTCGCCGGCGGCCCAGACGGCCTTGGCGAACGCCGCCTCGCGCGCGCCGGGGTCGAACAGGCGCACCTCGGCGCGCGGCGCGTAGTGCCGGTCCAGCATCCCCGGCGACGGGCGCGCGGCGGTGCCCCGCGGTGCGGCGGAGGCGACCTCCACCCGCCCCAGCACCTCGCGCAGCTCGTCGGCACCGATCGAGCCGGGGCGCAGGATGGTGGGCACCTCGCCGGCCAGGCTCAGCACGGTGGACTCGATGCCCACGGGGCAGGGGCCGCCGTCCACGATCACGTCCACCGCGCTGCCCAGGCTGCGGCGCACGTGCTCGGCGGTGGTGGGCGAGACGCCCATCGAGCGGTTGGCGCTGGGCGCCGCCACGGGCACGCCCGCCGCCACCAGCAGCGCGTGCGCCACCGGGTGCGCCGGCACGCGGACCCCCACCGTGTCCAGCCCCGCGCTCACCGCGTCGGGTACGTCGGCCGCTTTCGGGACGACCAGCGTGAGCGGCCCGGGCCAGAAGCGCTCGGCCAGCAGGTCGGCCTCCGCCGGCCACGCGGCCGAGAGCTCGCGCGCCGCATCCACCGACGCCACGTGCACGATCAGCGGGTTGTAGGCGGGCCGCCCCTTCGCCTGGTAGATGCGTTCGACGGCACGCTCGTCGAGCGCGTGGGCGCCCAGGCCGTACACCGTTTCGGTGGGGAACGCCACCAGTCCGCCCTGCCGCAGGACCTGCGCGGCATCGCCCAGCGCGGACGGGTCGGGAGCGCCTGGATCGACTCGTAAAATGCGCATTTTCAAGGAGATCCGGCGGCCCTTCCGTGGGCTCGCAACGGCATGCGCTTTGCCTCTCCCGAAACCGGAGCGCAGGCGACGCGCAGCGGCACCGGGGACCCAAGGGAGGACGAGATGTTCTGGATGTTCATGACGGCGCTCTGGGTGGTTATGCTCCTGGCCCCGCTGGGACTTCTGGTCGCCCTGCTCCCCTCCGGCCGCGACTGTCCGCGCTGCGCGAGCGAGACGCTGCCGATCCGCGTGGTGCTGCTCCGCCCGGTGATGCGCCTGCTCAACCGCCGCTGGTGCACCTCGTGCGGATGGGAGGGGATCATGCGCGTGTCGCGCCACGTGCCCGTGCCCGCCCTGGAGGTGGTGCACGAGGAGCGCGACGAGTACGATGACGACGCCGTGTGGCGCGGCGAGCGGGACAGCGGCGGCGGCGTGATGTAGATCGCCGTCCGCCGGAGTGTCCCGCGCGGACCCGGCGCCCGCGGGCCCTCACCCTGGCTCGTTCCTCGCCTGTCCCTCCCCCAAAAACGACTTGGGGGAGGGACAAATTGCGTCGGCGTGCCCAGCAGGTCGCGGGGCACACCGCAGGTGTCGGCGTGGCAGGATGTTGGCCTCCATGCCTGCGCTTGCGCCTCTATCGAAGTTCGCAAAGGCTGACCGTCGAGGTCCATCCGCCGACGCGGCGATCCCCGCCCGCCGCGCCGGTACCGACGCCGCAGTCCGCGAAGGCGGACTTCGTGCCGTTGTTGCCGCGATTTCAATCGCCCGGCCACCCCCCGCGCCAGCCTACGCTCGTCCCTCCGAAGCCTCTCTGACGGCGGACACCGCCGCATCGTCACTCAGACCGTGGAAGCCGGATCGTCGCGACCGGGTCTACTCCGCCGTGATCCCGCCGCCCACCACCACCCGCACCAGCCGGTCGGGGTCGAAGTGCCGGCGGGCGATCTCGCGCACCTCCTCGGCCGTCACCGCCTCCACCTGCACGGGGAAGCGCTCCCACCAGTCGTGCGGCAGGCCATAGGCCTCGATGGTGGCCAGGCGGCTCGCCACGCCGGCGGGCGTCTCGAACACGCGGGGGAGCGAAAGCATCAGCGCATCCTTGGCGCGGCGCAGCTCGGCATCTTCCACCGGCTCGTCCATCAGGCGGCGCATCTCGCGCACCATCTCGCCCACGGCGTCCGCCGTTACGCCCACGTCCACGGCGGTCTCGGCCACCCACCCGCCGTGCACCATCCCCGACGCGAAGTGCGAGCGGACGCCGTAGGTCCACCCCTTGTCCTCGCGCAGGTTGGCGCCCAGGCGGCCGGTGATGGTGCTGCCGCCCAGCAGGAAGTTGGCGACGCCCGCCTTCACCCAGTCGGGGTCCAGCCGCCGCATCCCCGGCCCCGAGATGCGGATCTCCGACTGCGACGCATCGTCCCACTCGGTCACCACCAGCCGCCCGGCGTTCGGCGGCGCCGGCTCGTGCTGGGGATATACGGTCGGCGGGGCCTCGCCCCTCCACTCGGCGAACGACTGCTCCAGCGCCTCGCGCAGCTCCGCCGGGTCGAACTCGCCCGCGGCCACGATGAAGGCGTTCGCCGGCCGGTAGAAGGCCGCGTGGAAGGCCACCAGCGCCTCGCGCGGCACCGAGCGTATCCCCTCCTCGGTGCCGAACGGCGGCCGGCCGTAGGGATGGCCGGCACCGAACACCTCCAGCCCCGCGCGGTCGTCGGCCACGTTCCCCGGCTCGTCGAGGCGCGCCACCAGCGCGTCGAGCGATTCGGCGCGGATGCGCTCCACCTCGTGCTCGGGGAAGGCCGGCCGCATCACCACGTCGGCCAGCAGCGCCACGCCCTCGCGCAGCGTTTCGCTCAGCAGCACGGCCTCCACCTCGGCGAAGTCGTGCCCCACGTTGGGGCCCACGGCGGCGCCCAGCAGGTCGAGGCGCGCGTGCAGCGCCTCGGCCGTCATCCCCGCCGTGCCCTCGGTGATCAGGTGGCCCACGAGCGAGGCGGTGCCGGGGAACTCGCGCGGGTCGGCCGCCGAGCCGGCGGGGAGCACCAGCCGCAGCACCACCTGCGGCACCCCGTGGCGCGGCGCCGAGACCACGCGCAGCCCGTTGGCCAGCGTGTAGCGCTCGGGCCGGGGCACGCGCGGCACCGGCGGCGGGCCCAGCGTGGGCTGCGGCAGGATGGCGGGCCGCGGGGCGCCGGGTTGCATCGTCGCGTCCGTCATCTCACCACCTCCCCGCTGTCATCGTCGCCGTCCGAGTCGTCCGAGTCGTCCACGTCGTCTGACTCGTCGAAGTCGTCCAGGTCCTCCCCGTCGCCCGCATCCTTCGGCGGGTTGCCGCTGGGCACCACCACCAGGGTGGCGCCGCGCTCCGCGCCCAGCCACTCGGCGGCGGCGCGGGCAACGTCGTCGGGCGTGACCTCGCCGTAGAGCTCCATCATGCGTTCCAGCGCCTGGGGCCCCTCCAGCACGGTGGCGGCGTAGGCCAGCGCCTCGGCACGCTCCTCCACCATTGCCAGCTCGCTCACGTGGTCGCGGCGCACGCGGCGCACGGCGCCCAGCACCTCGTCGTGGGCCACGCCCCGCGCCACGTCGTCCAGCACGCGGCGGACGGCGGCCTCCAGCACCTCGGGCGTCACCCCGGTGCGCGCCGTGACGACGACGCCGAAGGCGCCGCAGAGGGCGGTGGGGTAGAGGTAGGTGTCCACGTCCTGCGCCAGCCGCCCCTCGCGCACCAGCGCCCGCTGCAGGCGGCTGCTGTCGCCGTCGGCCAGCAGGTAGGCCAGCACGTCCAGCACCACCCACTCGCGCGTGCCGTAGGGCGGCGTGGTCCACGACTGGTAGACTCGCGGGAACGACACGTCGTCGGGCATCACCTCACGGCGCACGGTGGCGGCGGGCGCGGGGTCGGCCGGCGGCGGGGCGGGGGCGATGGCGGGGCCGCCCGGCAGGTCGCCGAAGTAGCGCTCGGCCAGCGCGAACGCCTCGTCGGCGCCCAGGTCGCCGGCGAAGACGAGGACCGCGTTGCCGGGGGTGTAATACGTCTGGTAGAATCCCCGTGCGTCGTCCAGCGAGATGGCCTCCAGGTCGGGCACGTAGCCGATGGTGGGCCACGCGTAGGGATGGCCGCTTCCGAACAGCATCTCGTGCAGGCGCTGGTCGGCCAGGCCGTAGGGGCGGTTCTCGTAGCTCTGCCGGCGCTCGTTGATCACCACGCCGCGCTGCACCTCCAGCATCTCGGCGTCGAGGACGGGCAGGAAGAAGCCCATGCGGTCGCGCTCCAGCCACAGCGGCAGCTCCACCGCGTGGGACGGGACGGTCTCGTAGTAGTTGGTGCGGTCGAGCCAGGTGGAGCCGTTGTTGGTGCCGCCCACGCGCTCGAGCAGGTCGTCGAACTGCCCCTTGGGCGCGTGCTGCGAGCCCTCGAACATCAGGTGCTCGAGGAGGTGCGCCAGGCCGGTGCGGCCGGGCTGCTCGTGGCGCGAGCCCACGTGGTACATCAGGTGCACGGCCACGATGGGCGCGGCGCGCTCCTCGTGGTGCACGATGCGCATCCCGTTCGCCAGCGTGCGCGTGGTGATGGGGAAGCGGAGCGTGGTGCTGCTCGTGGTTGCGGTATCCGTCACGTGTTCAGCGTTCTCTCGGTGTCGAATGCGGAGCTCCGGGCCGGGTGCTCGCCCCAGCAAGACGCGGGCGCGGCGGTTTTCGGGGCGCGCAATCTAACACCGCCCCGCCCGCGGCGCGCGCCGTGCGGGTGAGGGCGGATGGGCGGGAGAAGGCGGGACGGCGGGGAAGGCGGGAGGATTCGGAGCCGCCCGGGCGAGGTTCCGCCGCATCGGCGGCATCATCGCCCCGAGCGGGCTCCACCGGCGGATGAATCCGCAGCAACGACCACGGGAAGCCTCGCAAACGGCGCGAGGCTGCTGCGTCGGGCGCTCGCGCGGAGGGGCGGGCATCGCGGCGATGCCGGGTGCAGTCCGCGAAGACACCGTGAAGGCGGACTTCGTGCCGTGGTTGCCTCGGATTTCAATCGGGGGGGGCCGAGGCGGCGCCGATGCCTTCGATCCGCATCGATACCGCCCTGCAGCCCGCGATGGCGGACTTCCCGACGTTCCAGCGGCCGGTTTCAACCGGCGGACGGCAGGGGGCCGCACCACCGTGCGCCATCATCACACAGACTCTCAAGACGACCAGATGCCCAACGATCCGTCGATTCCCGAGCAGCCCAGCCCCGCCGCCGGCGAAACGTCGCCCGGCGCGGCCGAGGTGCGCGAATCGCCCGAGGTGCCCGGGGCGCAGGGGCGGGCGATGCTGGCGGCGCTGGGGCGGCTGCCGCAGGGCGCGCTCAGCCGCGCCTTCGGGCGCCTGGCCGACGTGCCGCTGCCGAAGCCGCTCCGCGCCCCCGTCCTTGGCGGCTTCGCGCGGATGGTGGGGGCCGACGTGAACGAGGCCGCCGAATCGCTTGACACCTTCCCCACGCTCAACCGCTTCTTCACCCGCACCCTGAAGCCCGGCGCCCGCACCTGGCCCAACGACCCGCGCGTGGCCGCCAGCCCGGTGGACGGCGCCACGGGCCAGCTGGGCCGCGTGGCGGGCGGGCGGTTGATCCAGGCCAAGGGCCGCACCTACTCGCTGCGCGACCTGCTGGACGAGGACGGGCAGTGGGAGCGCTTCGAGGGAGGCGCCTTCGTCACGCTGTACCTGAGCCCCAGGGACTATCACCGCATCCACTCGCCCACCGACGGCACCATCCCGCGCGCCCGCCACGTGCCCGGCGCGCTGATGCCGGTGAACCTGCCGGCCGTGATGCACGTGCCCGACCTGTTCGCGCGCAACGAGCGGCTGCTGTGCTACATCAACAGCCCGCTGGGCCGCG
>Ga0247773_1000356_pt1 | contig 20764 bp, 18 predicted proteins | sample UWRJL092311B6_FD_179934 | JGI IMG/M metagenome (GOLD analysis project Ga0247773, IMG submission 179934) | Plant litter microbial communities from Arlington Agricultural Research Station in Wisconsin, United States - UWRJ-L092-311B-6 | ecosystem: Environmental > Terrestrial > Plant litter >...
CGCCCGCGCCGAGGCGAGCGACGCGCAGCTGGCCGCGCTGCAGGCGCAGGTGAACCCGCACTTCCTGTTCAACGCGCTGAACACCATCGCCGCGCTGGTGCGCACCGACCCGCGCGCCGCCGAGACCACCACCGAGAACCTGGCGCGCATCCTCCGCCGCACCCTCGACCGCACCCACCGCAGCAACTGCACGGTGGACGACGAGATCGACTACCTGCGCGCCTGGCTGGCGGTGGAGCGCGAGCGCTACGGCGAGCGCCTGCGGGTGGACTTCGACGTGGACGTGGCGGCGGCCGAGCTGAAGATCCCCACGATGACGCTGCAGCCGCTGGTGGAGAACTCGCTGAAGCACGGCATCGCGGGGAAGCTGGAGGGTGGCCGCGTGGCCGTGCGGGCGCGGCGCGAGAATGGCCGGCTGCACCTGGAGGTGGAGGACGACGGCGCCGGCTTTCCCCGCGACCCGCGCGAAGGCACCGGGCTCACCAACCTGCGCAGCCGCCTGGAAACCATCTACGGTGCCGCCGCCGAGCTGCGCGTGGAGCGCCCCGCGGCTGGCGCGCGCGTGGTGATCGAGCTCCCCGCCTCCGGCCCGCGCCCGGCGCCCGTCTGACCCGCTTCCGCCGCCATCTTCCGCCAACGCGGCCGAACCCCTCATCGGCCGAGCTCCTCGATTGGCGCTTCCCGCTCCATCGCCTCGCGCTGTTTTCAGAACCGGCATCGTGACGTAGCTTGGCCCGCGCTCTTTCGCTCCAGGCACATCAATCCGATCACGACCCCGATGACACATCCGAGACACAGGATCCCCCGCGTGCTGGCGCTGTCGGTCGCGGCGCTCGCGTGGGCGCCGCCGTCCGCCGCGCAGGCCGCCGACCCGCTGCGCGGGCTCGACGCGTACGTCGAGCAGGCCATGCGCGACTGGGAGGTGCCCGGCATGGCCGTGGCCGTCGTCCGGCACGACTCGGTGATCTACGCGCGTGGCTTCGGCGTGCGGCAGCTGGGCCGGCCCGAGCGCGTGGACGAGAACACGGTGTTCGCCGTGGCGTCCAACACCAAGGCGGTCACCGCCACCGCGCTGGGGATGCTGGTGAGCGAGGGGAAGCTGCGCTGGAACGACCCCGCCACGCAGTACCTGCCCTACCTCCAGCTGAGCGACCCCTGGGCCACCCGCGCGCTCACGGTGAAGGACCTGCTGGGCCACCACGCGGGATACGGCACCTGGCAGGGCGACCTGCTGTGGTACGGCAGCGACCGCAGCATCCACGACGTGCTCACGGGCTACCGCAACCTGCAGCCCACCAGCAGCTTCCGCAGCGAGTACGGCTACAACAACATCCTGTTCGTGGCCGGCGGCGAGATCATCCCCGCCGTGGCCGGGCAGAGCTGGGCCGACTTCGTGCGCGGCCGCATCCTCGTGCCGCTGGGGATGACGCGCACCACCACCAGCGTCGCTCAACTGCGCGGCATGGACAACGTGGCGCAGCCGCACACGCTGATCGACGGGCGGGTGGCGGCGGTGCCGTACCGCGACGTGGACAACAGCGCCGCGGCCGCCGGGCTCAACAGCAGCGTGCGCGACTGGGCGCAGTGGCTGCGCCTGCAGCTGGCCAGCGGCGCGTACGGCGGCCGGCAGCTGGTGGACAGCACCATCATCCTGCAGACCCGCGCGGCGCAGACGGTGATCCCGGTGAGCGCGGGCACGCGGCGGCTCTTCCCCAGCACCCACTTCCAGGCGTACGGGATGGGGTGGTTCCTGCGCGACTACGCGGGCAAGCTGGTGGTGTACCACAGCGGCGGGATGGATGGAATGCTGTCGTACACCGGCTTCGTGCCCGAGGCGGGCGTGGGCGTGGCCGTGTTCAGCAACTACGACGAGCAGAGCCTCTACTCGGCGCTCTGGTGGGAGATCGTCGACCGGCTGCTGGGGGTGCCCTCGCGCGACCGGAGCAAGGTGGTGCTGGAGCAGACCCGCGCCGCCGCCGCGCCGAGCGTCGACGCCGCCCGCGTGGCCGGCACGCGGCCCACCGCGGCGCTGGAGCGCTACGCGGGCACCTACGAGAACCCGGTGCTGGGCGAGGCGCGCGTAAGCGCCGAGGGCGGAAAGCTGCGGCTGCGCGTGGTGCACAACCCGGGGATCACCGGCGACCTGGCCCACTGGCAGTACGACACCTTCCGCGCCACCTGGGAAGACCGCTACCTGGGCACCAGCCAGGTGACCTTCACCGTGGACGCGAACGGCCGCCCCGACACCTTCCGCATGCAGGTGCGCCCCGACTTCGTGGACCCGCAGGAGTACGTCTTCCGGCGGAAGTGAAGGATGCAGTGCGGAAGTACGAAGGTGCGGAGTACGAAAGTGCGGAAGTGCCGGAAGACGAACATACGGGTAGATGCGAAGAGGAGCGCCGGCCGCGAGTGATCTCGCGGCCGGCGCTTTCATTGAGGAAGAGCGCTCGTCGAGCCGTAGAACTTCCGACTTCCACGTCCGATGCAGCCGCCTGCCTCACCACGGCGACATTAGCGCGTGACCTTGGTGAGGAAGTGCTCGTCGGGGCGCGAGCACTTCGCGTGCGCGTTGCACACCCACCGCACGCGCTCCATGGGCACGCGGGCGAACAGGCCGATCAGGCTCTGGCGGTTCATGCGCGTGTCGGCGCTGAAGAACGGGTCGGCGCCGCCGTAGCCCCGCAGCGGCTTGCGCGCCACCGCGTCGCCCACGAACAGGACGCCCCGGAACAGGTACGCCGCGCTGCCCCGCGTGTGCCCCGGCAGCGAATACGCCAGCACGGTGTCGCGCCCCACCACGAACGTGGTGTCGCTGGCGAAGGGGCGCACATCCACTTCGCCCGGCCGCGGGCCCGTGTGGCCGAACGCGCGCCGCGCCGTGCGCGAGGGAATGTCCGCATGCCGGCGCGTGCCCTCTAGCAGCGGCTCCTCGGGCATCCACAGGTGAAAGCGCGCCCCGCGCACCGTTTTCCAGGCGCGCACGTGGTCGCGGTGGCTGTGAGTGAGGAACACGTCCGTCACGTCGGCCGGCACCGCGCCCAGCGTGCGCAGCTTGCCGCGCAGCCTGGCGCCGGCGCCCACGTACCCCAGGTCCACCAGCACCACGCCGCTGTCGGTGCGCGCTGCGTACACCATGCTGCGCCACGGCCCGGCGGTGGTGAACGCCACCGCGCGCCCCGGCTCCTGCACCTGCGCCAGGTGGTAGGTGCACCCGCTCACAATGAGCCCGAAACACGGCATCAGCCTGCGCCGTATGGAGCTATGGCGGGCGAAAGAGAACACTCTTGCGCTCCCGGGCGAAAGTGTATAAAGTAAATGGACGCTGCTCTGACGCACACCAGGAGACCTACCATGCTTGCGCAGACCTCCACAATCCACGTCTTCCCATCGCCGCGTGGGCCGCGCCGCGGCGGCACCCTGTCACGCGCTCAGCTCGGGCGCCTGCTGGTGCTGGTGGCGGTGTCGCTGGTGGCCACCGCGCTCACGAGCATCGACACCCTCGCGGCCGCTGGGTTCTGGGGCTCGCTGCGTGCCCTGGCGCTGGTGGGCGCGGCCGAGCTGACGCTGCTTCTGCTGGCGATCGCGGTGGTGCGGCGGCTCGGCGCCGGTAGCCCGCAGTAACCCGCGGCGCCAGGAGAGAGCCGCCGGCTCCGCGATCGTCACTCACGTAAGCGGACTTTTTTTACCGGCGGTTTCTCTCCAATGCTGAACCCATCTTCGCCCGAGAGCGGCGACGACGAGCCGGTGGACCACGCCTCTGCCGCCACCGCACCGCCGGCCGCGGTGCGGATCACCGGCCTCGGCGCCGCGGCGGCCGACCGCGTGATCGCCACGCTGCCGCCGGGCCGCTTCTCCCCCGCCGGGTTGGCCGAGCTGAAGGCGCGCGTCGATGCCTACGCGCTCGACCTCGTGGCCGAGGCGATGCGGATCGCCGAGTGGCACCAGGCCGACGTGGTCTCGCCCGCCTACGTGCGGCAGGCCAGTGCTTATCTGGTGGTGCGGGCGCGCAACCGCAAGCTCGCGCTGCTGGGGTCGCTGGGAGCCGTGGTGCTGGGCACCGCCTTTCCCAGCTTCCTCGAGGTGACGTGGGGGAAGGACGTGTCGGTGACCCAGGTGATGGTCTCGGCCGTGCTGGGGATCGCGGGGTCGCTGCTGGTGGCGCTGCAGTTCGTGAAAGACTAGCCGGAGCAGAGGGGGGGGACTCGTAAGAAAGGCCCGCCGGGTGGCGGGCCTTCGTCGTTCAAGCCGGGGCGCGGCGCTCTGAGCCAATCTGCGCGCCGCGGCTGGAACTCCCGCGGTCCGACGCGGATCGGGCCTCTCGCCACGCGTCTCCCCTTCTCCGTGCAGCGCTGGGGAAGGGGAAACGTGCGGATGAGGGCGCGGGGTCAGTGCATCATGTGGCCGCCGCCCGAGCCGAAGGGGTTGGCGCACTGGCCACTGGCGGGGCCCTTCGCGGGGTCGTACAGACACAGGTTCTGCATCATCCCGCGGTCTTCGTGGAAGAGCATGTGACAGTGGTACACGAACAGCCCGGCCAATCGCGGGTCGGTGTACACGAACCTCACCCGCACCCCGCCGCCGCGCGGCAGGTACACCGTGTCGAGGCGCTCCTTGCGGAACACCGGGTGCCACGCGGTGGAGCCGCTGTCACGCTCGGCCACCACCAGGAAGTCGCCCTGGTGGATGTGGAAGGCGTGCTGGTCGTCGGAATTGTTGTTCAGGTCCCACTCCTGCACCTCGCCGATGGCGATCGTCTTGTCGATGCGGTTGGGGTTGTAGGTGATGTTGTTGATGAAGAACGAGTCGGGGTTCTGCGTGAAGTTCAGCGTGTCGCGGTGCACGGTGACCGCGTTGCGCAGGAACTGGATGGTGTCGGCCTGCTCGCGCGAGCCCTGGGTGGAGAGCGCCACCACCCGGCCAGCGCGCAGCGGGCGCGGGCCCACGGTGATCCAGCCGAAGGTCACGCGCGGCATGATGCATTCCGGCGTGTTGGTGACAGTGTTCGCCGGGTTGCGCAGCACGGCCTCGCTGTACAGCTCCAGGGTGTCGCCGGCGGCGGGCGCCGTCACCATCACCTCCCAGCGGTTCCCCGGCACGCTGAAGATCGAGTCGGTCACGTACTGCTCGGCCACCGCGTTGCCGTCGCGCGCGATCACGCGGAACGGCAGGCGGCGCCCGTGGATGCTGCGCACCTTGAGGTTGTACACCCGGTCGGAGCCCACGTTGGCGATGCGCCAGAACTGCTTCTCGCCCGCCGTCATGGTCAGGTGCGTGAGCGGCTGGCCGTTCATCAGCGGGTAGGGCTGGTTGGGGCCCCAGCAGTTGTTGAAGCCCTGCGCCGCGTCCAGGTACGAGAAGTCGCGGAGCATCATGAAGCGCTCGGGGATGTCGCTGGGATACCCCACCTTGGCCAGCACGTCACCCACCGAGATCGGCCCCGACATCCCGCGCTGCACCTGCATCTGGCTGATGCCGTGGGGGTGCGGGTGATACCAGTACAGCCCGGGCGAGATGTTCTGGGGGAGCCCGAACTGGTAGTGGAACGAACTGTCACGGCCGATCTGGATGAAGGTCACGTTGTCGGCCGGCGGCATCGGCGAAACGTTGAAGCCGTGGTAGTGGAAGTTGGTCCACGCCACGAAGCTCGAGTTCGCCGAGTCGGGCCGCAGGGCGTTGCGCACCACGATGTCCACCGAGTCGCCCGGGTTCATCCGCAGCACGTCGGCGTTGATGTGGCCGTTGTAGGTGACGGTGGGCATCACCCGCGGCGTGTCGCCCGGCGCCGCGCGCAGGAGCCCGTCGCGCGCCACGATGTTGGCGCGGAACACGCGCCCGGGGCCGGTGCGCACCGCGATCGGAGCGTTGTACGGCGCGCCCAGGTAGCGCGGAGGGGTGGGGGGTGCGTCCTGCGCATGTACGCGCGCTGGCGCGATGAGCGCGGAGAGGGCCGCGGCCGCGGTGGCCGCGCGGAGAACGGTGGGGCGCATGGTGTGCCGTCTGGTGAGAAGGGTGCGGGCGGGCGTGGTGCCCACGGCGAATCCGGGAGGCGAGGCGCGTAATGACGGAGAATGCGCCTGCTCACGCTAATCGTAAACTCACTTGACTTAAACTGCAACGATATTGTGTTGCAGTTTTATAATTGGCACGATGTGGACTTAACAGGATGGGCGCACTTCCACCGGCGTTTGCCACGCGTCAGCGTGATCACAAGAAGGGGGATGCCGCGCCGGCATCCCCCCTCTTTGATCCACCCCATTCTGTCGCTTCGCTCCAATCCGTGGCTCGGCAGAGACCTGTGCGCTAGCTGGCGCCGGCCGCGTCCTGGGCGCGGGTGCGGTCCCACAGCTCGCCGCGGGCCGACCAGAGGAAGGGGAAGAACGACGCGCGGACCATGGCCATCCGCTCCAGGAAGCGCACGCCCGTGGTGTGCCCGGTGCCCTCGGCATCGGGGCCGATGGTGCGCTCGGCGGTGCGCGCGTGCACGAAGCGCCAGATGCGCACTTCCTCGTCGTACTCCAGCAGCGCCTCGGCCAGCAGCACCAGGTCCCAGTGCTCGGCGCCGGCGTGGCTGGCGGCATAGGCGTCGGCGGGCGACACGCCGCGCTGGGCGAACAGCGCCTGCGCCGCGCTGGAGACGGAGGGCTGCTCCCACAGCTCCGCCAGGCGCGGCGTCCACAGCCCCACCTGCGGGCCGGCGGCGTCGCCCTCGCGCGGCTCGGCCTGCAGGTAGCGCAGGAGCTCGGGCTCGCGCGCGCCGGAGAGGATCTCCACCTCGTGCCACTGCCCGCTCTCGCCGCCGCTGGCGGGGACCAGGTGGTGGCGGAAGGCGTAGAAGCCGCCCAGCGTCATCGTCTCCAGCACCCGCATCATGGGCGAGAACATGCGGACGATTGCCGTGCAGCGCCCCATCAGCCAGGTGGCCATTCCCGCGTCGCCCCGCTGCAGGGCTTCGACCACGCGCGGCAGGTCGGTGATCAACTGGCTGAACCACAGCTCGAACGACTGGTGGGTGACCACGAACAGGTGCTCGTCGGGGTGGCGGGCCTGGCCCGGGCCCGGCTGCAGCGAGAGAAGCTGGTGCAGGTTCAGGTAGCTGCAGTAGTGCGTTTGCCCGGGGTCGGCCAGGCGGTGCCCGCAGGCGAGCGTGTCCACGTTCAAAAGCTCCAGCGAGATCGGGTGGGTCGGTGCGCGGCGGCAACATCGGTCCGCCGCACCGGCCCCGTCAAGCAGGCCCGGCGCCGCGTCGCCGCGGATCCATCCCCATCCCCCATCCTTTTGCGACCTGACCCCTCCGTTCGGCCCGGTTCCATCCACAGGCGCGAGACGGGATGCGGACGACCCGGGGCCCGTCCGCACGGCGTGCCCGTTCCGATCCATCCCGGACCCCGTTGCCACCCCGAGGCCGGCCGGGCTCGCCGTGGACAGTGTGAGGAGAACAGGGGCCGGCGGGGAGGCTCCCCCGCCGGCCCGCTGACCGTCACACCGTAGAAGTAGGGCGCCGGTCAGTGGCCCGCGTTGGCTCCAGATCCGGGGAAGAAGGTGTTGCAGGCGGTCCTCGACTTCGGGTCGTTGGGGTCGTACACGCAGACGTTGCGCATCATCCCCGAGTCTTCGTGGAAGAGCTGGTGGCAGTGGAAGACGAACGGGCCCACGGCCAGCGGCACGAACTTGAAGCGCAGCACCACCGTGTCTCCCACCACCTGCGTGCCTCCGCCCGCAGTGGGGATGGTGTGCGTGCCCACGAAGATGTTGTCGCGGTACACCAGGTTCACCGGGGCGCGGCCGTTGATGCTGGTCACCAGCATGTCGGTCTGGTGCAGGTGGAACGAGTGGAACTCGTCGGTCTCGTTGATCAGGGTGTCTTCCTGCACCTCGCCCACGGCGATCGCATAGTCCAGGCGGGTGGGGGAGTACACGGTGTCGTTGAACGAGTAGACGTTGCCGTTGTCGTGCACGTCGTAGCGCCAGGTGCGGTGCTGCGCGACCGCCGCGGTGCGGAGCTTCGTCATCGAGTCGATCAGCGCCTGGTTGACCGTGGGCTTGCCGACCGGGATCGGGAGCGGAAGCGCCGGGCCGGTGAAGACCCATCCCAACGTGGGCCCGGTGAAGTTGGCTGGGTTGCTGGCCGAGTCGGAGTACAGCTTCCGGTAGCCCGGGGTGCCGCCGATCACGATCACGTCGGCGCGCGAGCCCGGCGCGAGGACGAGCGAGTCGGCCGCAACCGGCGTGGGCACCGGGTTCCCGTCGTAGGCCAGCACCATGAACGACAGGTTCTGCAGCTTCACGTTCAGGAAGTCTTCGGCGGTGGCGTTCAGCACGTGCCACAGCTGCTGCTGCCCCTGCACCACCTGGATCACCGGGCAGCGCACGCCGTTGATGCTGTAGTCGCCGTTCTGGTTCAGGTCCTTGATCAGCATCACCCGCTCGGTGGCCACCGTGTACTCGGGGAACAGCTTCTGGATCTGCCCCACCACGATGGCCCCCGCCAGGCCGCCCGACACCTGCGGATCGGTGTTCCCGTGCGGGTGCGGATGGTACCAGAAGGTCCCCTGCGCATGGTCGCCAGGGATGCGCAGCCCGTAGCGGATCGAGTCGCCCGCCGCGATGTGGCGGTTGGTCACGTTGTCGCCCGAGCTGGTGTCGGCGCCGAACACCGCGCGGAAGGGCTGCGGCGTGGCCACGAAGCCGTGGTAGTGGTGGTTGGTAGTGTCGACCTGCGAGCCGGTCTGCGCCGCGTTCGCCTGCATCTGGTTCACCACCCACATGTCCACGCTGTCGCCCGGGTTCATGCGCAGCGTGGGGGGCGCGTACAGCCCGTTGTACAGATTGGAGGTCACCGCCCCGCCCGCCGACGGCGCGGGCCCGGGCCGCATGGCCAGGCGCAGCTTCATCACGCCGCCGTGCGAGAACGAGTCGGGCGGGTTGACCAGGGCGCTGGTGGTGGGCGTGGCGCAGCCCGCCGCAGTGCGCGCGGCAGGCGGAGCGGCGGAGCCCGCCACGGCGGCGCTCAGCAGCGCAGCCGTGGCGACGCCGGCGAGGGCGAGCGGCAGGGTGGGGTGATGTGGCATCGGGTGCGTTCTCCAAGCTGGGTGGGGGGATGACTGGGCAACGGTCGCAAGCAGAGGGTCCGTCGATGATTCAAGTCGAGCTATCTGATACTTAAATCGGTAGCACATGAATAATGTGGCTACGCGCTTCCCGCAATCCGTTTGCAATCCGCCGTCGCGATGGTGAACGACTTGGTCTGATGCTGATACCAACCGCGTAAATCGTTGATGTCATCACAAAAGAAGAACCAGCGATTCATCGCAGAGTCATCAGTCAAACCCGTTGTTGACTGCTCAGTCTGCTGACTCTGCGTGAGGCAAGTCTTTTACCGGATTTGGTATCAGCCAGATGGCCGGAAACGGAAACGGGGCTCGCCGATGTGATCGGCGAGCCCCGCTGGTGGGTCGGAAAAGCGGCGGGTCAGCCCCCGCCGCCGCCGGCCATGCCGCCGCCGGGGATGCCGGGCTCGGTCATCTCGCGCACGTTCAGCACCTGATCGAGCTGCTCGTCGGTGAGCAGGCCGCGGCGCTTCACCACCGCGCGCACGCTCTCGGCGTTCTTCGCGCTCTCCTTCGCCACCGCCGCCGCCTCGTCGTAGCCGATGTAGGCGTTGAGCGCGGTGGCGATGGCCGGGTTCAGCTCCAGCAGCTGGCGGCAGCGCTCGCGGTTGGCGCCGATGCCATCCACCGCGTTGGTGCGGAAGGCGTCGCAGGCACTGGCCAGGATGGCGACGGACTGCAGGAAGTTGTGCGCCATCACCGGCATCATCACGTTCAGCTCGAAGTTGCCGTGCTGGCCGCCCACCGTCACCGCCACGTGGTTCCCCATCACCTGCGCGCACACCATCATCATCGCCTCGCTCATCACCGGGTTCACCTTCCCCGGCATGATGGACGACCCGGGCTGGATGGCCGGCAGCGTGATCTCGGCCAGCCCCGAGGTGGGCCCGCTGGCCAGCCAGCGGATGTCGTTGGCGATCTTGAGCAGGCTCACGGCCAGGGTGTTGAGCGCGCCGCTGGCGCTGACGTAGGCGTCCTTGGCCCCCTGCGCCTCGAAGTGGTTCTCGGCCTCGCGGAACTGGAGCCCGGTGAGCTCGCCGATCTTCTCGATGGTCTTCGCGGGGAAGCCGGGAACGGCGTTGGTGCCCGTTCCCACCGCGGTGCCGCCCAGCGCCAGCTCGGCCAACTCCTCGCTCGCGTTCTTCAGCCGGCGGATGCCGTGGTCGATCTGCGACGCGTAGCCGCCGAACTCCTGGCCCAGGCGCACAGGGGTGGCGTCCATCAGGTGCGTGCGGCCGCTCTTCACCACGTCGTCGAACTCCGCCGCCTTGGCCAGCAGCGCATCGCGCAGCCGCTCCAGCGCGGGGATCAGGTCGTGGTGGATGGCCACGCGCGCCGAAACGTGCATGGCCGTGGGGATCACGTCGTTGGAGCTCTGCCCCATGTTGACGTGATCGTTGGGGTGCACGCGCCCGTCGCCGCCGCGCAGCTGCGTGGCGCGGGTGCCGATCACCTCGTTGGCGTTCATGTTGGTGCTGGTGCCGCTCCCCGTCTGGTAGATGTCCAGCGGAAAGTGCGCGTCCAGCTCGCCGGCGATCACCTGGTCGGCGGCGCGCACGATGGCGTCCACCGCGCCGGCGTCCAGCAGCCCCATCTCCTGGTTGGCCAGCGCGGCGGCCTTCTTGATGGTGCCCATCGCGTGGATGAAGCGCCGGGGGAAGGGGATGCCGCTGATGGGAAAGTTCTCCACCGCGCGCTGCGTCTGCGCGCCGTAGAGCGCATCGGCCGGCACGCGCATCTCGCCGAGCGAATCCTTTTCGGTGCGGAAGCCGGCGGCGTTGCTATCGCTCATCAGAGTTGATCCTTATGGGTTTGTATGTATGCTGACCCGACATACAGCACTTGCGGCAAGATGGCAGGCGCCTGCCCCGGGCGAAAGTCCGGGATGTGGGGAGCGATGTCTTCGCGGGTCGCTGCAACTTCCCACCGCGTGGAGCCAGCTGGCGCGAAGCGCCCCACGTCCCTCTCCTGCAGTTCGGGAGAGGGACAGCCGCGCAGCGGCAGGGTGAGGGGCGGTCCCCCACCCGAAAGCGGCCACCCGTCGTACCACCCCCGCGCGCCGCCTCGCATCTCCGCCCTCCAACCCCGTCGAGCAGCCGTTCGCGCGGGCGTTCGCCCCATCTCCCCACCTTGCCGCGGGCGTCTACCGCCACCACTTTCCGCGGCCATGTCCCCAAGCAACCCCCCGCACGAGTTCGAGGTCGTTCGCGACCCGCTCTGGAACACCATCCGGCTGGACCCCACCGCGGTCGCGCTGATCGACACGCCCGAGTTCCAGCGCCTGCGCAACATCCGCCAGCTGGGGCTGGCCTACCTGGTGTACCCCGGCGCCACGCACACGCGCTTCGACCACGCGCTGGGCGTGTATCACCTGGCGCGCTGGGCGCTGGGGCTCCTGGGCGAGCGCGGCGAGCTGGCCGGCGTGGACCCGCACGACTGCGCGCTGGTGCCCTACGCGGCGCTGCTGCACGACGTGGGGCATTACCCGTTCAGCCACGCGCTCGAGGAGCTGGGGGGCGAGTGGGTGCCCGGCCACCACGAGGCGCTCACCGGCCGCTTCCTCTCGGCGCCCGGGATCGAGCGGGTGCTGGAGGGCGTGGCGCCCGGCGGCCGCGCGCGGGTGGAGGCGCTGATCCGCGACCGCTCGGGCTCGCCCCTGCAGGGGCTGGTGTCGGGGAGCCTGGACCTGGACAAGCTGGAGTACCTGCGCCGCGACGCGCGCTTCTGCGGCGTGCCCTATGGCGAGGTGGACGTGGACCGGCTGCTGCACGCGCTGACCATCCTGGCTGACCCCGCCACGGGGCTGCCCGAGATCGGCATCCACGAGAAGGGGCTGTCGGCGCTGGAGTCGATGCTGTTCGCCAAGTACCAGATGTTCCGCAACGTCTACTGGCACCACGCGGTGCGCTCGGCCACGGCGCTCTACAAGCGGCTGGTGCGCGAGGCGGTGGACGGCGGCCTGCTCGCCCCCGACGACCTGGTGGGGCTCAGCGACGAGCGGCTCTTGACGATCCTGGAGCTGCGCGCCGAGGCGGCCGACGGTGCGGAAGCCGAGCGCGTCGCGCGCCGCTGGCTGCCGTCGCTGCGCGAGCGCCGGCTGCCCAAGCGCGCGCTGGAGCTGCCGGGCGAGGCGCTGCGCGGGCTGGCCGGCGAGGAGTGGCTGGCGGGTGACCCGTCCACCCTCTTCAAGCTGGAGGCGCGGCTGGCGGAAGAGCTGGAGCTGCCCGACGGCGGCGTCTTCATCGACTACCCCGAAAAGCCGCGCATGCTGGGGCTGGACCTGCTCCTGCTGCGCCGCGACGGCAGCCTGCACCGTCTCACCGACCAGGGCCGCGCCGGGCTGATCGACCTGCCGCGCCTGGCCGACGAGCTGTACTACACGGCCCGCGCCTTCCGCATCTTCACCGTGGAGCGCCGCACCGTCGCGGCCGACCAGGCGCTGGCGCTGCTCTCGCTCACCGCCGGCGAGGTCGAAGCGAAGATGAGCGGCGGCGCGGCGCTGCTGGGGTAGAGCGGCGAAGACAGGGGCTTAGCGGGTCGAGCCACATCGCGAAATGGATCGAGCGCTTGGAGGCAGGAGCAGGCGCAAGTAGTTTGCAAGTGAACTCGCCGCTACAAGGGCACACAGTCCGCCTTCGCGGACTTCAACAACGTGCCCCGGGTGTTCGTCACGTCAAGCGAGGGGAATCGATGGTGGTGGTACATGCCGCAGCGCATGCGGAGAGGCGGATCACGAGGATGCTGCTGGCCGAAGGGGCCGACCGGCCCGCCACCGCGCAGCCCCTGGACGTGTCGTTCGTGCGGCGGCGCGCGCTGCGGCGCCTGGTGCACAGCGGCGTGGTGCGCGAGGCGGAGCCCGGGCATTACTGGCTGGACGGCGCGGCCTACGATGCGTGGCGCGCCGCCCGCCTCAACCGCGTGCTGTGGATGCTGATGGTGGTCGGCGTGCTCCTGGTGGTGGGGATCGTGCTCGGGATGATTCGGCAGTAGCGCCCGGCCGGGCTTTCACGAGGACCGGCGCGGGACGAGCATGCTCGATGCTGGACGACCTGCAGCCGAGTCTCTCTCGACCGGCCCATCACCCTCGCCCGAGTCGAAAACCGGATCCCTCCCGCTCGTCCGTCTGCCGATCTCACCCGTCGACTCGCCCTTTCTCCCCCGGGGCGCCCGCCTTACCTTTCCCGCTCACCCCGCACACGTTCCGACCCCTTCCCGCAAATCGCCGGGCACCGGGTTCCATCTCCCCCAAAGCCGTGAACGAACCGCTCCCCGTTCCTTCGCTGCGCCTGGAAGATCCCGCCGGCGAGCACATCCTGATCGCCGAGGACGACCCCGGCGCGGCGCGCGTGCTCCGGCAGATCCTGCAGCAGATCGGCTACCGGGTGACCATCGCCCCCGACGGCAACGCCGCGCTGCGCATCCTGGACGAGCAGGGGCCGCCCGACCTGCTCCTCCTGGACTGGATGCTCCCCGGCGTGTCGGGGCTGGAGATCTGCCACCAGGCGCGCACCCGGTGGGACCCGCTTCGCCTCCCCATCCTGATGGTCACGGCCAAGACCGACCCCGAGAGCGTGTACGCCGCCTTCGACGCCGGCGCCAACGACTACGTGGCCAAGCCCTTCCGCGGGGCCGAGCTGCGGGCGCGCATCGCGGCGCACCTGCGCACCCGGCGGCTGGTGGAAGAGCGCCGGCGCATGGAAGACCACCTGAGCCAGCGCGACCGGCTGAGCACCCTGGGCCTGCTCACCAGCGGCGTGGCGCACGACCTCAACAACCCGCTGGCGGTGATCAGCGCGCACGCGCAGATCCTGTTGCGCCGCGCCCCCGACGAAGCCACGCAGGGCCAGCTCCGCGAGATCCTGGACGCGGTGGAGCGCAGCCGCCGCATCGCCGGCGACCTGCTGGGCTTCGCGCGGCGGCACCCGGTGGAGCGCGAGCCGCTGGACGTGAGCGAGGTGGTGCGCGCCGTGCTGGCGCTGCGCCGCCGCGACCACGAGGCCGGCGGCGTCCGCACGGTCGCCGAGATCGCGCCCGACCTGCCGGCCGTCACCGGCGACCGCCACCAGCTGGGGCAGGTGTTCCTGAACATCGTGATGAACGCCGAGCAAGCGCTGCGGGGCGGTGGCAGCCGCATCTCGATCGGCGTGGGCGCCGACGCGGCGCGCGAGTCGGTGACGGTGCGCCTGGGCAACGACGGCCCGCCCATCCCCCCCGAGGCGCTGCCGCACATCTTCGACCCCTTCTTCACCACCAAGGACCGCGACGAAGGCACCGGCCTGGGGCTGGCCATCTGCCGGCGCATCGTGCAGGAGCACGGCGGCGAGATCACCGTTCGGAGCGCCCCCGCCGGCACCGAGTTCACCATCCGCCTCCCTGTCGCCCACGACTGATCCCGACGGGTTGTGTGTATCCGAGCAACCCCTGGACACATCATCCTGAGCGTCGCCGCCGAACGCAACCTGCGTCTGCGACAGAGCTTGGCGGCGCCCGAAGGATCCATGGCCCGCACTCGGAGCCGGCCGTCCGGAGCGAGCCCGGGTCCGCAACCGGCCGTCAAGCGCCCGATACGGTATTGCCCGTGGCCCGACGGCGAATGGCCGAATGACGAAGGGGCGCCTCCCGCCAGTGGAAGCGCCCCTTCGTACGTATTCGTACTTCGATCCGATGACGCGACGGCGTTACGCGGGCTCCGGCTCGGCATCCAGGATCCGTACCAGCACGGCGGTGATGTTGTCGCGGCCGCCGCGCTCGTTCGCGTCGGTCACCAGGTCGGCCACGCGCTGGGCCAGCTCACCGCCGCGCACGAGGATGCGCCGCAGCATGCGGTCGGTGAGCATCCCGGTGAGGCCGTCGCTGCACAGCATCACCACGTCGCCGGGGAGCAGCGTGCCGGAATACACGTCGGGCTGGTCGAGCGAGTCGGCGCCCAGGGCGCGCGTCAGCACGTGCGACTGGTGGTGGCGCCGCGCGCCGAGCTCGGTGAGCCGTCCCTCGTCCACCTCGCGCTGCACCCAGGTGTGGTCGCGCGAGAGCTGCGTCAGCTCGCCGTCGCGCAGCACGTAGCAGCGGCTGTCGCCGATGTGGCCCAGGCGAAAGCTGCCGTCGTCGCACATCACCATCACGGTGAGCGTGGTGCCCATCCCGCGCGTCTCGGGCTTGGCCAGCGAGTAGTTGACGATGCTGCGGTGCGCGGCGTGGAAGCTCTCCACCATCGCCTCGGCCAGCAGGTCGGTCTTCAGCCCCGCGTCCACCCCCTGGCGCATGGCGGCGCCCACCGCCTCGCTGGCGATGGCGCTGGCCACCTCGCCCGCGGCGTGGCCGCCCATCCCGTCGGCCACCAGGAACAGCCCGCGCGGCGCGTCGATCACGAAGGCGTCCTCGTTGTGCGCGCGCACGCGGCCCACGTCGGTGGCGCCGGCGGCCTCCCAGGTCACCTTCACGGGCGGGGCGCCTGCGCGGCGGGGGCGTCCACCGGCACCGGCACACGCCGCGGCGCGGGCACCGGCTGCTGCATCTGCCACACCGCGTAGGCGGCCAGCGCCAGCAGGATCACGATCAGCAGCGCCAGCCACAGCGGGAAGCGGACGCCGCGGCGCTCCTCCTTGAGCGTGCTCTCCCTGGGCGGCGGCACGTAGGCGCGGCGGGCGGCGTCCAGGTCGGCCGAGTCGACCTCCTGGAACTGCAGCCGCACCCCGCCCAGGCGCACGGTGGCGCCGTAGGGGAGCGGCGTGGGCACGTTGGGCGCCAGCTTCACCCCTTCGATGGCGGTGCCGTTGATGCTCTCCAGGTCGGTGATGCGCCAGGCGCCCAGGTCGAACTCGAGCCGGGCGTGCCGCGCGCTCACCGAGTCGTCGTCGATCACCAGCTCGCACCCGCTGGCGCGGCCGATGGTGACCACGGGCGCGGGCACGGGGATCTGCTCGCCGTAGCGCGGCCCGGCCGAGATGCCGAACGAGGCGAGCGGCCCGGCCTGCGGGAGGTTGGTGGACATGGGGTGTGCGGCGCTCCGGCCCGGGGAGAACGGTGTTTATCTGCAACGCTTTGCGGCGCGCGCCAACGTATCGCGCGCGCGGTGTGGCGGCAAGTCGCGCCGGTGCGTGCCGCCGGGGGCGTTGCGTGCGCGGGTGAACGGCAACTGCAGGATTCGGGCGTGTCCCTCCGCTGCGCTCCGGGCCGGGCTGCGCGCGCGGTAGGCAACGATACCACTGTTGCCAACCGCGCCGGGCCCACGGCGTCCCGCCCCTGAACCTTACCCGGCGGACGCGGCCGCGCGGGCGGGCCGCCGCGTTCCCGGCCCTCCGGGCGCGCATCCCTCACGCAACCCGCGTTGCCCAAACGACTTCGCAATAGCTCGCCTCCCCCGGTTCGTGCCGGCGGTTCGTGCCGGGGGAGATCGGAATTTCGTGGACAGCCGTACCGTCCACGAACATCCGGGTGGAGGCTGCCGTCGCAGTTCTCCCCTTCTCCTGCGGTTCGGGCGAAGAGGCCGGGGGATGAAGGCCCGCCGTCCTCCTCTCACGCCGCCGCCTGTCTCCGGCGAAGGTCGCTACGCCGGCCGCCGGTGCGCGCGGGCAAGAACCTTTGTGCTCACGCAAGCCGCTGCGCCATCGACAGATCACCGCGGCGTGGCCCGGCGCCGGCCGCGTGCCGGCGGCGCGGCCCGATACCTTCAAGAGGTCCGGGGCACGTCCGGCGCACACCGTTCCGGACGCAAACCCATCATCACTGACCCCGCTCGATATCATGAACACCTCGACGATCCTGAAGACCGCGCTGGCCGGAGCCGTGGCGCTGCTGGCCGCCTGCAACGACTCGACCGGCAGCACCCGCACCGACCCTGGCTCGCTCAGCTTCACCTACACCGGCGCCCGTTCGGGCAGCTACAGCGTGACCGGCCGCTACGAGCCGCGCACCAGCAGCTTCGCCAAGCAGCCGTTCGCGGTGGGTGCGCGCTCGACGCAGGTGGGCGAGGAGGCCGCGGCGCTGCTGTCGTACCTGCCGGTGACCTCGTCCACGGGCCACATGCTGCTGATGGGCCTTCCGGGCGTCACCGGCACCGGAACGTTCACCTTCGACTCCAGCGCCTGCGGCGACGAGCCCACCGTCTGCCCCTTCGCGCTCCTGCTGTTCGACACCAACCCCGACCTCGAGGAAGACGACTCGCAGGTGTTCTCCTTCAGCAGCGGCACGGTGAACGTCACCTCCAGCACGGGCGGCCACCTGCGCGGCACCTTCAGCGGCACCGCCGAAACCTTCTTCGGCGACAGCGTGATCACCGTCACCAACGGCACCTTCGACGTGCCGGTGATCAGCCCCACCGCCCTCGGCCTCGACCGCGCCGCCGCCCGCTCCACCCGCCTGCTGAACCGCCACGCCAAGCAGCCGTAGCCCTTTCTGGGGGGGGGGATCGGCCGGGATGAACCATGGGAGGCACCCGAAGATGGGCGCCTCCCATCGTTCATCCCGGCTACGGAACTGGAACGGTTTCTGAACGACGCTCACAGCGGTCGCCCCTCGAAGTCCGTGAAGGCGGACTGCGTCCCGTTGTAGCCGTGAGGGCCGCGAGTTTACTCGCATCTCATCCCATGAATCGATGTCGGGATTACCCGCTTACGCTGACGCGCTCCTTCGCGTGGCCGACGAACCCGCCTTTGCCGACCAAGCCGAAGCCCCGCCCGGAACGTGTCCGGGCGGGGCTTCGTGGTGTGGCGGTCGACCGTGGCCAGCCGAGCCTACCGCTGCGGCTCGATCTTCAGCGTGTAGGGGCCTTCGTTCTCGCCCGACAGCGCCTTCACCCGGATCACGAAGGTACCGGCGTTCGGGAGGGTGGCATCCAGCATCGAGTTGGTGCCCTCGCTGGCGTCGTCGTTCGAGTCGATCTCGTGGAACTCGCCGTTCTGCAGCGTGCCCAGCGACAGGTAGGTGTCGAACGCCTCCGACGCCAGCGTGATCCGCACCCGCTCGCCCTGGCGGCCCTGGTAGGTCCAGTAGTCGTAGTACGAGTCGTCGTCGCCCTGCGGATCGCTGTCGTTGAGGGTGCCGCTGACCTCGGCGTTGGGCTCCAGCGCGCGCGGCGTGGCGGCCACGGGGCCGGCCTCGCGCTCGGTCACCACCAGCGTGTAGGCGCCGGTGGCGCCCGCGCCCACCGAGTTGGCGCGGATCACGTAATTGCCCGTCTCGGGCAGGGTGATCCGCAGGCGCGAGTTGGTGCCCCCGCCGCCGTCGTCGTCGGTGCGCAGCGAGGTGAACGACTCGCCGTCCATCTTGCCGAAGTTCACGAAGGTGTCGAACGAGTCGGCCGCCATCTCGATCTGCAGGCGCTGCCCCTGCTGGCCGCTGATGGTATAGGTGTCGTAGTAGGTGTCGTCGTCGTCCACCACGTCGGTCTCGGCCAGGCGCCCGCTCAGGTTCTGCCCCACGCGGATGGGCCGCGCCGCCGCGGTGGTGGCCGCCGGCGCGTTCTCGAGCTGCAGCGTGTAGGCGCCCTTGCCGTCTTCCGAAAGCGACTGGGCCACCAGCAGGTAGGCGCCGTCCTCGGGCACCGAGAAGCGGATGCGCGAGTCGGTGCCGCCAGCGCGGTCGTCGTCGGTCTTCATGGCGTCGGTCACGCCGCTCAGCACCCGCCCCAGCGTCAGGTAGGTGTCGAAGTCCTTCGAGCGCATGGTGGCGATCAGGGTCTGCCCGCGCCGCGCCGTGAAGGTGTACACGTGGAAGCGGCCGCGCTCGGTCATCTTCGCGTCCGACTCGGCCAGCGTGCCGGTGACCGTCTGCCCCGGCCGGATCGGCCGCTGCTGGGCCTGCGCCGGAGCCGCGCCCAGCAGTGCCCACGCGGCGGCCGCGGCCACCGCGCACTGTATCGGTCTCATCGAGATCACCCTGTGGATGGGTTGTGGAGAAGGGAGGGTAGGAAACTAGCGTTGGAGACGTGCACCGGGAGAGTCGTACCCGGTGCCGCGCCAGAGTTGCAGGCGAGGGTTGCCCCCGCGAGCGCCAATCTATCGTTCGCCGTTGAAAAGAAAAGACTTTCGCGGCGCCGGGCCCGAAGCGGCCCCGGCCTCAGTCGTCCTCGTACAGGGCGCGCTGCTCGGCCTCGAGGGTCTCGGCCAGCGCCTGCCCCCAGCTCACCCCCTCGTTGAAGGTGCGCGCCTGCGCGTCGTTCCAGATGCGGCGCAGCACCACCTCGCCGGCCGACGCGGCCAGCCCCTCGCGCGCCCGCCGCAGCTCCGACGCGCGCAGCGCGATGGGGAGCAGCTCGGGCGGGATGTCGGCCTGCGGATCGAGGTACTTCGCGCCCGCCGTCTCGGGCGTGCGCCCTTCTCCCTGTTTCGCCGGCGGCGCCTTGGGCCCGCCGGGAAAGCGGCGCGGGTCGCGCGCCACGCGCAGCGCCAGGCTGCCGTCGGCGAAGGGCTGCCACCACTCGATCAGCCCGCCGTTCAGCTCCTCCAGCAGCTTCTCCACCGCCAGGCGCACCGGCCCCTTGCCGCGCCCGGGGCGGCCGCGCTCCACCACCAGCAGCAGGTCGGCGCCGGGCTGCTCGTGCGCGAACGACTGGATCCAGCGCAGCGCCCGTTCGCGCGCGCTCTCGGGGCCCTCGGCCTGCAGGTCCAGCCGCCGCGTGGGCGGGTAGTGCCGCGCCTCGTACTCGCGGGCCAGCTCGTTCAACCGTATCACGTCAGGTCCCACCCGCTGTTCGTTTCAACCGGCCACGCGCCGTGGTACACCCGATACGCAGGGAAGGGACCGCGCCCACCGCACCCGCCGCGCGGCGGAACGGGGCTTGCTCCCGCGGGGCCCTCCTCATCAACCGCGAACGGGAGGCTGGAGATGCGAGGCTACGACCGGGGATACGACTACGGGCTGCGCGGCTGGCCGCAGGCCCAGCGCCGCAGCGAGCCGGTGCGCACGCGCTTCGTGGGCGGGGGGTACGGCGGCGACTACCGCGGGCAGGGCGTGGCGCGCGACCGCCCGGTGGGCTGGGTGCGCCGCGACGAGGCCTACGGATCGGACTACGGCCCCCTGGACGGCGGCGGGCACCGCTGGGGCGCGCCGACCAACCGCGTCACCGCGCGCTACAACCTCGACTACGTGCGCGAGCAGCACCCGGGCGAGCACCCGGTGAACCACACGCCCTACGGCGGCGACCGCACGGGCCGGGTGAGCGACCTGCGCGAGTACCAGGCCCCCTACCAGACCATCGGCGGCACGCGCACCTGGCGCGGCGGGTGGCACGTGGGGTGGGAGCGCGGCCCCGCCCGCTACGACCGCGACCTCGGCTACGACAACGGCTACCGCCGCCGCTACTGAACGCGACGCGACCAGCGTGCGTTCGGAAGGACCGCTACGGCACGAGGTCACACGGAGCAACGGAGGGAACGGAGGAAGAACAGGCAGTTCTCCGCTCCCCTCGGTTGCTCCTTGTCAGTCCATACGTCTGCGGGAACCGGCACGCTCGTTCAGCCGAAACCGGAATGTCACGCGTGCGGCAAACGGCGGAACGGACCGACGACCACGGGCCGGACGGCACTCGCGCCGCCCGGCCCGCCTCGTCGCTGGATCCGTTGGACGCCTACGACTGCCTCGGCTCGTCGCGGTGATGCCCCAGCCGCAGGCCGCTGCCGTCCGACCTGGTGCGGCCGCTCATCTTCTGATACATCGCC
>Ga0247773_1000357_pt1 | contig 20735 bp, 20 predicted proteins | sample UWRJL092311B6_FD_179934 | JGI IMG/M metagenome (GOLD analysis project Ga0247773, IMG submission 179934) | Plant litter microbial communities from Arlington Agricultural Research Station in Wisconsin, United States - UWRJ-L092-311B-6 | ecosystem: Environmental > Terrestrial > Plant litter >...
CTGTCCGGCATGTTTTCGTTGAGCACCCAAGAGATTCTGGAATCACCGCTCACCCTTGTCGGCGACACCGACACGCTATGTAAGACGATCGACCATCGCCGCGCCACGTTGGGTATCTCTTACTGGGTTGTCAAGGCCAGCGTGATGGAGCAGTTCGCACCCGTCGTCCAGCGGCTGTCGCCGCGTCGAGCAACGTCCACCCCTTCCGCTACGGAGTTGAGTCTTGACTAACCAATCACGTCATCCACACCTCGGCAGCGTGTTCATCGGTGGCCCGTTCAAGAACATCGTCGATCAGGACGGTGTCATGCTCGCTGAGCACAAGGACCGGTACGAACGGCTGATCGACTACTTCGAGGCTCAGGGCTGCAAGGTTTACAACGCGCACCGGCGCGAGAGTTGGGGCCGGGAGTACTTGACCCCCGAGGAGTGCTCACAGCTCGATTTCGATGAGATCAGCGCCTCTGACCTGTTCCTGGCATTTCCGGGATACCCAGCTTCGCCAGGCACCCACGTCGAGATCGGATGGGCCACGGCGCTCGCCAAGCCGACAGTGCTGTTGCTCGAGCAGGATCGCGACTACGCATTTCTGGTGACCGGCCTGCCCGCCTGGTCCCGAACGGTCCTGCTGCGTTACGACCCGGCCGAGGAGTTGATCGACCGACTTGAAGGCGTCATCGCTGCCGTAATGAGCAAGCCAGGCCGTTCAGGTGCCGGAACCACCTGGCTCGATGACGAGCGAGCTGATGAGCGTCCCGGAGCTTAGATGAGTACCTTCGAAGGTCTGCCGCAGGCATACGTCGACAATCTGCGCGGCCTGTTGTTCGATGCCACCTACCGAAACTCGCCCCGTGGGTTCGCCAGCAAGGAAGAAGTCGGTGTGACGTTCAAAATCACCGATCCGCTGCAGCGTCTGGTGCTGTGCCCCACCCGGCGAAGCAACCTGGCATTCAACTTCGCCGAGTGCCTGTGGTACCTGTGCGGGCGTAACGATCTCGAGTTCCTGGCGTATTACGCGCCGACGGTGCGTAAGTACTCGGCCGACGGACTCACCTTGACCGGCACGGCGTACGGTCCGCGGCTCTTCCAGATGGGAGTCGGGCAGGTGGATCAGTGGCAGTCGGTCCGCCGCACCCTGGACTCCGACCCTGACAGCAAGCGAGCGGTGGTGCAGATCTTCCAGCCGGAGGAACTGTTGGTCGAGGACAACATCGACGTTGCCTGCACCCTGGCCCTGCAATTCTTGATTCGTGACCATCGGCTAGAACTCGTCGCGTTCATGCGGGCGAACGATGCGTATCGCGGCATCCTGAGTGACATCTTCTCCTTTACCCTGATCCAAGAAGTGATGGCGCGGCAGCTCGGCCTCGAGGTCGGCCATTACACCCATATGGTCGGCTCGATGCACCTGTACGAGCCGGACGAGTCGCGTGCCTTTGAGCTCCTGTCCCGCGCGGATGCCACCCAATCCGAGCCAATGCCCAGCATGCCGTCCGGTGATCCGTTTCCTGATATCAGAATGGTGGCAAGCATCGAGCAGTCCCTACGCAGGAACAGTCAGCGCCTCATGCCAGCCGATCTCGATGAACTCGCCCTGCCGGTCTACTGGAAGCAGGTTGTCGCGGTGTTCGAGGCTTATCGCTGCGTCCGGTATGGCGACGAAGCAGGTGCCGTGATGAGCTACCTCCAGCCGACGTACCGTGCGCTGCTGGCTAACAGGTTTGAACATCTGGCACGGGTTACCCTTTGAAAATCTGTGGGATCAAGGTCACCCACGACGCCGCCGTTGCTTTGATTGACGGCGACCGGCTCGTGTTCTCACACGAGATCGAGAAGCTTGGTAACAACCGACGCTACGCGGAGATGGGTGACCTTGAAGTAGTTTTTCGGACCCTGGCCGAGTACGGCTACGCCCCCTCCGACGTGGATCGATTCGTCGTAGACGGTTGGCACAACACCCACAAATCGATCGGGCTGTTCGGCCAGCAGGTCGACCTGACCCTCGCACCGTACCGACGTGGCGTGCAAACCTCGGACATGCTTGCGCACTACGGTGCCCGGGTGCTCGATATCGACTACGCAGGAATCTCGCATTACGCAGCGCATGTAGCTGCCTCGTACTGCACCAGCCCGTTCGCTGCCCGCGGCGAGGATGCGTTCGTGCTCACCTGGGATGGGCTGATGTTTCCCTACGTCTACCACGTGACTGCCTCTCCGTTCACCGTCACCGAGCTGGGAGCACCGTTTCGCCTCATCGGGAACACCTATCACAGCCTGTGTCAGGATTTCTCGCCCTTCGACGCGCCGATCGAGTATCCGGCCACGCTCGGTCTAGCCGGCAAGATCATGGCCTATATCGCGACAGGAGAGCCGAGGGAAGCCGTCGTGGCCGAACTCGAGCGCTGCGCGACGCGGGTGGAAAGGCGGGCTGTTGCGGCCCTGCCGTCGCCTGACGACCTCTGGAATCAGGTCGGCCTCGGCTGGCAGGTACTGGACGGTGTTCGAGCAGGATTCGACGGTGGTGGTCACGAAGACGGTGATGTGATCGCCTCGATCCACGAGTTCCTCCGGCGCCGGCTGCTGGCCGGGCTGAAGTCCGTGGCCGGCCGTTCGAACTTCACTCATCGCAACCTCTGTATCAGTGGTGGTGCCGGTCTCAACATCAAATGGAACAGCGCCATCCGAGCATCTGGGACCTTCGACGAGGTGTGGGTTCCGCCTTTCCCCAACGATGCCGGCAACGCTATCGGCGCAGCGTGTGCCGAATGGGCACTGACGTCAGCGGCCGGTGCCGTTCTGGATTGGGACGTCTACTGCGGACCGGCGTTGCTGCCAGCTGACATTCCGCCCGGCTGGTCGTCGCGCCCGCTGAGCGTTACCGGCGTTGCGTCGCTGCTTCACGACACCGGCCAACCGCTGGTCTTTCTCAACGGCCGCGCCGAAGCCGGACCCCGCTCACTCGGCAACCGCAGCATCCTCGCCGCTGCTGTCGACCCGGCGATGAAGGCGCTCCTCAATCAGACCAAGCAGCGGGAGTCCTATCGGCCGGTCGCCCCAATCTGCCTGGAGGAACGTGCTCCGGAAGTGTTCGCGCCAGGAGTGGCCGATCCGTACATGGTGTTCGATCACGAGGTGCGGCCAGAATGGGCCGATCGAGTGCCAGCGGTGTGCCACTTGGACGGGACGGCGCGCTTGCAGACCGTCAATCGCGAGCAGAACGAGGTCGTGTACCACCTGCTGGAGGAGTACGAGCGGCTGAGCGGGATCCCGCTGCTGTGCAACACCAGCGCCAATTTCGAAGGCTGTGGTTTCTTTCCCGACGCGGCCAGCGCGATGCGGTGGGCCGGCGTTGATCGAGTGTGGTCGGACGGTCTGTTGTACGAGCGGGACAGCTGACGTCGTCCGAACCAGCCCGGCGGTGGTCAGCGGCAGCGGCCCTTGCCGGCGTTCCAGCCGCGAGGGTCCAGGTACTCGACCACCTCATCCACGCCCATCCCTAGCGGCGCGCTTGGTGACGCGCGCTCGGCTGTTACAGATCGACCGGCTGGATCTGCACAGCCCGGTGTACGCACCGCAGCACCCGCGCGCGGGCGCACGTGGCCCAGCCACTACCCGCGAACGGATCCCGGTCGACGCCGAGATCGTACGGGTGCACCTCGTACATGTTGTAGTCGCGGCGGGTAAACGCGAACCGGTCCAACTGCTCCAAGGGCGGCCCGGTGGACTCCAGGACGTACACACGGGTGGGGTCGTACCAGCCCTTGGCTACGGCGTCGTCCATGTCACCGCCGGGGAAAGTCCGGGGTGGGCGGCCGGTGATGGCGGGCGGCAGGACGAGGTCGCCGGTGTCGATCCACGTGGGTGAGCAGTGCAGCCACATGCGAACTCACAGTAGTGGATCCGCGGTGACGGTTCCGCTCACCACGACGCTGCCGCTGAGCCCGGACGGCAACCGGGCAGGCCGCGCATGCTCCGTAGCGCACCATGCCAGCTTCCGTAGCTGTGTCGCTCTAGAACTACGGTTGTTGTGAGCCGGGGCCCTGGTCACGGGCCCGAAACGCTACTTCAGGATCTGGCGGGCGATGACCATCCGGTTGATCTGGTTGGTCCCCTCGTAGATCTGGGTGATCTTGGCGTCGCGCATCATCCGCTCCACCGGGAAGTCCTCGGTGTAGCCGGCGCCGCCGAAGATCTGCACCGCGTCGGTGGTGACCTTCATCGCGACGTCGGAGGCGAAGGCCTTGGCCGAGGCCGAGACCCAGGTCAGGCCGGGCTCGCCGCGCTCGGCCTTCGCGGCGGCGGCGTAGACCAACTGCCGGGCCGCCTCGGTCTGCATCACCATGTCGGCCAGCATGAACTGCAGGCCCTGGAAGTCGGCGATCGGCCGGCCGAACTGCTGGCGCTGCTTCATGTAGGCGATCGAGGCGTCGATGGCACCCTGGGCGATCCCGAGTGCCTGGGCGCCGATGGTGAGCCGGGTGTGGTCCAGGGTGGCCAGCGCGGTCTTGAACCCGGTGCCGGGCTCGCCGATCATCCGGTCGGCCGGGATGCTGCAGTTCTCGAAATGGATCTCACACGTCGGTGAGCCCTTGATGCCCAGCTTGCGCTCGTGACTGCCGACCGAGAAGCCCGGATCGTCCTTGTGCACCACGAACGCCGAGATGCCCCGCGCGCCCTGGGACGGATCGGTCACCGCCATCACGGTGTAGTAGGTCGACACGCCGGCGTTGCTGATCCAGGCCTTGGTTCCGTTGAGCACCCACTGGTCGCCGTCGGCCACCGCCCGGGTCCGCATCGCGGCGGCGTCGGAGCCGGCCTCCCGCTCGGACAGCGCGTAGGAGAACATCGCCTCGCCGGAGGCGACCGAGGGCAGGACCTGCTTCTTCAGGTCCTGCGACGCCGACAGCAGCAGCGGCATGGTGCCGAGCTTGTTCACCGCCGGGATCAGCGAGGACGCCGCGCACACCCGGGCGACCTCCTCGATCACGATGGCGGTGGCGAGTGAGTCCGCGCCGGCGCCGCCGTACTCCTCCGGGATGTGGACGGCGTGGAAGCCGGCCCGTACCAGGGCGGCCAGCACGTCGTGCGGGAACTGCGCCGTCCGGTCCACCTCGGCCGCCCGGGGGGCGATCTTGTCCTCGGCCAGCGCGCGCACGGCCTCGCGCAGCATGGTGTGCTCGTCGCTGAGCCGGTAGCTGTCGAAATCAGGGTTGAGCGCCATGCCGATAAGCGTTACCCATCGGTAGCGACGGCGCAACGCACTGCGCGCATCATCACTGCACCGGCCGGCGCCCGCCGCACCCGCATCGGCGTTCCCGCGGGGCAATGCGCGGCTGGTCGGCGAGCGCGAACGGTGCTAGGACGGCGACGCGATAACCTCGCATCCATGACTCAGCGTCCCCGCCTGTCAGTGATCGGAACCGGCTACCTCGGCGCCACCCATGCGGTGTGCATGGTGGAGCTCGGCTACGAGGTGATCGGCCTCGACGTCGACATCGCCAAGATCGAGGCGTTGCGGGCCGGCAAGATCCCGTTCTTCGAGCCCGGGCTGCCCGAATTGCTGGCCAAGCACATCGACTCCGGACGGCTGCGGTTCACCACCGACTACGCCGAGGTGGCCGAGTTCGCCGACGTGCACTTCGTCTGCGTGGGCACCCCGCAGAAGAAGGGCCAGTACGCCGCGGACCTGAGCTACGTCGATGCCGCGTTCCGCACGCTGGCTCCGCACCTGGACCGGCGGGCGCTGGTGGTGGGCAAGTCGACGGTGCCGGCCGGCACCGCGGTGCGGATGGCCAAGGTGCTCGCCGAGCTGGCCCCGCACCCGGAGGTGGAGCTGGCCTGGAACCCGGAGTTCCTGCGCGAGGGCTTCGCCGTCGAGGACACCCTGCGTCCGGACCGGCTGGTCTTCGGCGTGCACAGCGAGTGGGCCGAGCAGACGCTGCGCGCCGCCTTCGCGCCGGTCATCGAGACCGGCACGCCGGTGATCGTCACCGACTACGCCACCGCCGAGCTGGTGAAGGTGGCGGCGAACTCGTTCCTGGCCACCAAGATCAGCTTCATCAACGCGATGGCCGAGGTGTGCGAGGCGACCGGGGCCGATGTCACCCAGCTGGCCGACGCGATCGGTCACGACGCCCGGATCGGGCGGCGCTTCCTCAACGCCGGGCTCGGCTTCGGCGGTGGCTGCCTGCCCAAGGACATCCGGGCCTTCATCGCCCGGGCCGGCGAGCTGGGGGTGGACCAGGCGGTCTCGTTCCTGCGCGACGTCGACGAGATCAACCTGCGCCGCCGGGCCCGCACCGTCGAGCTGGGCCTGGACCTGCTGGACGGCTCCTACCGCGGCACCCGGGTGGCGGTGCTGGGCGCGGCCTTCAAGCCCAACTCCGACGACGTTCGCGACTCCCCCGCCCTGGACGTGGCGGCCGCGGTGGGCCGGCGCGGCGCCACCGTGCAGGTGTACGACCCGGAAGCCAACGCCAGCGCCCAGCGGCTGCACCCGGAGCTGGTCTATGCCGGATCGCTGGAGGAGGCGGTCGAGCAGGCCGACCTGGTGATGCTGCTGACCGAGTGGTCGATCTTCCGGGCGATGGACCCGGACGCCATCGGTGCCCGGGTCGCCCAGCGCAACCTGGTGGACGGCCGCAACGTGCTGGACCCGGTGCAGTGGCGGACCGCCGGCTGGTCCTACCGGGCGCTGGGCCGTCCCTAGTTCTAGGTGCCCCGGCGCTGGATCGGTCCAGCCGGCGGTCGCTTACGCAGGTCCCTCTTGCAGCAGTTGCCGTTCGGACTTGGTGATCGCGGGCAGCTGGGTGGTGCCCAGCGTGATGGTCTGCGGCAGCGCGTGGCTCTCGGCGTCGATCCGGGTGAACCGCTCGGACTTGGCCGGGGCGACGTAGGCCCCGGCCGGTCCGCCGACGATCGCGTAGCCGCCGGCCGGCCGGTCGGCCGCGTACATGGCCGGGGTCAGGAACAGCAGGTAGTGCCCACCGGTCAGCAGCGCCGGCTTGCCGGTCTCGACGTCGTCGCCCGGCGTCACCACCTCGATGTCGGTGCCGGTGACGCTGCCCGACACCACCTTGGTCACGTGCATCCGGACGTAGACGGTGGGTGCGCCGCCGGTCGGGAACGGCTTGGACACCAGCTTGCCGGTGGAGCTGGCGACCACCACCGCACTGGCCCGCTCGGACAGTTGCGCGACGTCAGTGAACACGTGGGCCCGCGAGCCGACCTCGGCGATGGTGGGAACCTTGGCGTCCGAACCGTGCCCGGAGCCGCAGCCGGCGACGCTGAGCAGGCCGGCCGACGTGACAGCGAGAATCACAGCTTTAGTAGAGCGCATTGACGCCTGCCTTGTCGTCGCTGGCCGGAGAGGTGACCGTGCGACTGTCGTAGGGGTACATCAGGATCGCGGTCGAGGCGGTGTTGTGGGCCAACCCGAAGGCGTGCCCGATCTCGTGGGCCGCCACGCCCTGGATCTTGGCTGCGCTGTAACCGGAGACCAGCGACCAGTTGAGGACGACCTCCATCTGGCCGGACACCCAGAGACCGCCCGAGCAGGGCGGGAAGTCCTGGACGGTGCCCACGGCCCGGGTCACGCCGGTCCAGGCCACGGTGTTGCCGCGGCTCTCGTTCAGGCCGGTGAAGTTGGCGGGGGTGGAGTTCCAGACGATGTGCCCGTCCAGGCCGCCCCAGGACGCCGCCGCGTTGCTCCAGTAGGGATAGGAGATGTAGGGCGAGGGCACGTAGAACTTGATCGAACTGCTCGACCACTTGCAGCCCAGCGTGTTGTAGGCCATCGCCTGTGGCGCATTGGCCACCGCGGCGACCGACAGGGCCGCCACCGCAGAGGAGAGAATACGGACAAATCTTCTTTTCATGTACGAAGCGTAGCTATTTGGTCCTAACCCGGCAAGGACTTCTCACAGGCAGTAATCGGCGGCGGCCGCTCAGGTCAGCGCGGCCGCCTTGCGCAGCAGCACCGCTCGCTCGGGCGCGTTGCGGCACAACCGGGCGGCCAGCTCCAGCTCGGCCCGGGCCTCGGTGGTCCGGCCCAGCCGGGCGAGCAGTTCGCCACGCACGCTGGGCGCCAGGTGGGACCCCGACAGCCGGTCGGAGGCGACCAGCTCGTCCACGATCGCCAGCGCCCGCTCCGGCCCGTCGGCCATCGCTACGGCCACCGCCCGGTTGAGTTCGACGACCGGGGACGGAGCCACCCGGCCCAACGCCTCGTACAGCAGCACGACCTGCTCCCAGTCGGTGCCGGCCACCGAGGGCGCCACGGCATGACAGCCGGCGATCGCGGCCTGCAGCCCGTACGGCCCCAGGCCGCGCCCGAGTGCCGCCGCCCGGCGGAGCGCGGCCCGGCCCCGCCGGATCGCCGACCGGTCCCACCGGCCGCGGTCCTGGTCGGCCAACAGCACCGCCTCGCCGTCCGGACCGGTGCGGGCCGGAAAGCGTGCCGCGGTGAGCTCGCAGAGGGCGAGCAGGCCGTGCACCTCCGGCTCGTCGGGTTGCAGGGCGGCCAGCATCCGGGCCAGCCGGATCGCCTCGTACGCGAGGTCGGGACGCAGCAGCCGCTCGCCCGCGGTCGCGGTCGAACCCTCGGTGAAGATCACGTACAGCACGCCCAGCACGCCACCGAGCCGCTCGTGCCGTTGCTCGGCCGGCGGCAGCTCGAACGGCACCCCGGCCGCGGCGATCGTCTTCTTGGCTCGGGTGATTCGCGCCTGCACGGTCGGCACGGACACCAGGAACGCCCGCGCGATCTCCTCGCTGGACAGGCCGCCGACCGCCCGCAGGGTCAGGGCGATCCGCGCCTCGGCCGAGAGCACCGGATGGCAGGCCACGAACATCAGTGCGAGGACATCGTCGGGAATACGGTCGGGATCCCATGGCAGGTCCTCGGGCACGGGCGGGACGGAAGCGCCCGAACTCATCTGGTTCTCGCCGAGTTGGCCGGCCAGCAGGGCATAGCGATCGTCGAGGGCCGACCGGCGGCGGAAGCCGTCGATGGCGCGCCGCCGGGCGGTGGTGAGCAGCCAGCCCACCGGGTTGGCCGGCGTCCCGTCCCGCGACCAGCTGACCAGCGCTTCGGCCACCGCCTCCTGCGCGATGTCCTCGGCGAGCGCGAAGTCGCCGGTGTAGCGGGCCAGCGCGCCGACGATCCGGGCCGACTCGATCCGCCAGACCGCCTCGACAGCCCGCCGGGCCGAGTCGGTTCCTTGCCGGACCGACTCGGCACCTGGCGGACCGTCTGGTGTCAGAGCTGGCCGGTGCTCTCGCGCCACGCCCGCTCCTTGACGACCCACTCGTTGTCCTGCGGGAACTCGTCGATGCCCGGCACCCGCCGGATCTCGCACTTGGAACCGGGGATCGACGGCATCCGCCTGGCCCACTCGATCGCCTCCTCTTTCGACGCCACGTCGAGCAGGTAGAAGCCGCCGAACAGCTCCTTGGTCTCGCCGTACGGGCCGTCGGTGACCACCGGCGTCTCGCCGCTGTAGTCGACCACCACTCCCTGCGCCGGGTCGTCGAGTCCCTCGGCCGCGACCAGCACGCCGGCCTGGATCAGCTCCTCGTTGAAGCGACCGACCGTGTCGAGCATCTGATCGAACGGGGTCGACATCATCGTGGCCAGGGATTCCTCGGTGTTACGCATGATCAGCAGGTACTTCGCCATCGCCGGTCTCCTCGCTACTCGGGTCGCCGCTCGACCCTCTCATCCCTTGGTCGAACGGGACAGCCGTGGATCGACATGGCGCCCGGAAATTTGCGAACGGCTTCGGGGACGCCCGGCGCGAACGGTAGCCAGAACTGTCGTACCCCTGCCCTAGTGTCTGGTGTATGACCTCGACTGTGACAGACGTTTCGCCTTCTGCCGACGCCCTGTCCGCCGTTGTCACCGACCTGATCACGCTGCCGCGTCCGCGCTGGGTGAAGCCGATCTGCTCGACCTGATGCGGCTGGCCGAGCGGGCTCGCCGGCAACTGGAGCACCTCGACCAGTTGCTGATCGCCGAGGTCGAGGCGCGCGCCCTGCCGGCCCGTTACGTGCTGCGCGGCACCAGCCACTTCCTGGCCGGCCTACTCAACCTCAGCCCGGCCGAGAGCGCGCTGCGCACCCGGCGGCCCCGCGACCTGGCCCCGAGGGTGGCCCTCACCGGCGACCGGCTCGAGCCACGGCTGCCCGCCACCGCCGCCGCGCTGGCCGACAGTGCGATCACCACCCGGCAGGCCGACGTCATCGCCGCCGCGCTCGACAAGGTTCGGGGCAGCCTGAGCGTTGCCGAGTTCTCCGATGCCGAGTGCTTCCTGGCCGAGCAGGCCCGCCTGTTCGACGCCCGGCTGCTGTCCGGCATCGCGCAGCGCCTGATCGACACCCTCTGCCCGGACGGCCGGTTGGCCACCGAGCATGACCAGCCACGACGGCGCCGGTTGGCTTGCGTCCCCAACGGTGACGGGATGTACCGGCTCAGCGGTGATCTGGACGGAGAAACCGCCGCGCTCGCGTTGTCGGTCCTGCACTCGCTCGGCGCACCCAGGCCGACCGACGCCGGCGGCCGGGACGAGCGCACCGCGGGCCAACGGTTGCACGACGCCTTCCGGTCGGTGCTCACGCTGGCACTGCGCTCCGGCGAGTTACCGGCCAGCGGCGGCGTTCCGGCGACCGTGCTGATCACCATGACTGCCGAGCAGTTCGAGTCGGGCACCGGCCTGGTGTCCACCGGCTTCGGGCAACTGCTGCACGTCGATCAGGCGATGCGGGTTGCCGACCAGGCCAGCATCGCCTGGGTGGTGCACGGCAGCAGGGGCGGCGTACTCAACTACGGCACCACCCGGCGGGTCGCCAGCGACAAGCAGACCCTGGCGCTGATTGCCCGGGACCAGGGCTGCACCTTCCCCGGCTGCACCGATCCGCCCGAGTGGACCGAGAAGCACCACATCGTCGCGTGGGCACAGGGAGGTTCCACCGATCTGGACAATCTGTGCCTGCTGTGCGGCTACCACCACGACCGCATCGACACCGGCGGCTGGCAGATCACCATGCGCGACGGTGTGCCCTGGTTCGTGCCGCCCGCCTGGATCGACGCCGAGCAAAAACCTCGACGCAACCAGCAGCTCACCCGGCGATGACCGGTAACGCACAACGAGAATGACAAGGCGTTGTGGAGTCCTGCTGGGGCCGGTTACCCTACGGCCCACTAATCCGTTGCAATGGCTTGCCGAGCTGATCCGGAGAAGGACATGAACGCCAATAAGGAGTTATGGGAAAAGGGCGATTTCACCCGTCTGGCAGAAAGCATGAGGACCAGCGGCGAGGCGATCGTCGCGAGCCTGTCGATCAAGCCCGAGGACAAGGTGCTGGACCTGGGCTGCGGTGACGGGACCACAGCGATCCCCGCCGCGAAGTACGCCGCGCAGGTACTGGGGGTGGACATCGCCGAGAACCTGGTCGCGGCCGGTAACCAGCGGGCCGAGCAGCACGGCCTGACGAACGTGACATTCCAGCAGGGCGATGCCTGCGACCTCGGCGACCTTGCGGACCAGAGCTTCGACCTAGTGCTCAGCTTCTTCGGCGCGATGTTCGCGCCCCGCCCCTTCGACGTCGCGAAGGAAATGGTCCGGGTGAGCCGACCTGGCGGCCGGATCGTGATGGGCAACTGGATTCCGGGTGACCCGACCCTGGTGGCACAGATCCTCAAGATCAGCTCGGCCTACTCGCCACCGCCGCCGGCGGGCTTCATCAGCCCGATGACCTGGGGCATCGAGGACAACGTCCGCGAACGCTTCACCGCCGCCGGCATCCCCGAGCACAACATCTCCTTCGCCAAGGACAGGTATACCTTCGAGACCGAGGGCAGCCCGTCAGATTTCCTGGCCACCTTCCGGACCTTCTACGGCCCCACCATGAACGCCTACCAGGCTGCCGAGACCGACGGCCGGGCGGCCGACCTGCAGCGTGAGCTGGAAGCGTTGTTCACCAGCCAGAACACCAGCGGCACGGACACCGAAACCCGCATCCCGGCCACCTTCCTGCGGGTCACCGTCCGACGCTGAATCAGCTGGTGATGTCCTTGGCCGCGAAGCGGGTCCAGGCCGCGGTCAGGAACACCGCGCTGTAGATCGCCGACAGCGCGCAGCCGCGGATCATGTCGTCCCAGCCGATCACCGGGGTGAGCGCGTCCAGCCAGGAGTACTGGAAGTGGGTCGGCAACACCACGCGGTACGGGTCGAGCGCGGTGATCGAGTCCAGGATGTTGGACACCACCACCAGGAAGGTGGCCCCACCGACGGCGGCCAGCGGCGCGTCGGTCAGCACGCTGAGCAGGAACGCCAGCGCCGCCACCAGCAATGCCTGGCCGGCCGCGTACACCGCCACGATCAGCATCCGCTGCAGGGTTTCGGAGTAGCTGAAACTGCCCCCGAACGGCGACCTGGCCGGCTCCCAGCCGAAGAACACCCCGCCCACCAGGTAGGCCCAGGCCGGCAGCAGCAGGTTCACGCCGAACGAGAACGTCAACGCCACCAACAGTTTCTGGCGCAACAGCCGGGCCCGCGGGATCGGCAGCGCCAGCAGGTAGCGCAGCGAGGACCAGCTCGCCTCGCTGGCGATGGTGTCACCGCAGAACATCGCCACGATCACCACCAGCAGGAAGCCGACCGAGGCGAACTCGGTGAACAGCGCGAAGTTGCCGGCACCGGCGGTCGCCAGGTCGACCAGCGCAGGCCGGTCCCGGTTCGAGCTTCCCGAGCCACCCAGCTTGAACGCCAGCGCCATGATGATCGGCAAAACCAGCAGGAACAGCCCGACCAGCTGGGTACGCCGCCTGGTGAGCTGGCGGGCGAACTCGACCCGCAGCAGCAGGGTGCGGCCGCTGTCAAAGCCTGCTGCCGCGCCCGGGTCGGGCGGCTCCGCGGCGAGCGCGGGCAATTGGGCGAGCCGGGAGTGGATGCCGCGCCGGGTCGCCGGGACACCGCCTTCGGACTCGCTCAGTTCGCTAGTCAACGCGTTCTCCGATCAGGTCCAGGAAGACGTCCTCCAGCGCGCGCCGGGCCGGCACCGGCCGGGCCCCGACGCCGGCCTCGGCCAGCACCGCGCGCGCCCGGTCCACATCGTCGACGGCCAGTTGGGTGGAACCGGTACCCGCCACCTCGGCCACCGACCCGGCCGCCACCAGCCGGCCCCGGTGCATCACCACCACATGGCTGCAGGTCTGCTCGACCTCGGCCAGCAGGTGCGAGGACACGATCACCGTGCGGCCGGTCGCCGCGTACCGGCCCAGCACCACTCGCATTTCGGCGATCTGCGGCGGGTCCAGCCCGTTGGTCGGCTCGTCCAGCACCAGCACGTCGGGCAACCCCAGCATCGCCTGCGCGATCGCCAGCCGCTGCTGCATGCCATGGCTGTAGGTCTTCACCCGGCGCTCCAGCGAATCCCCCAGCCCGGCGATCTCGAGCACCGTGTCGAACTCGGCCTGCTCTGCCGGCCGGCCGGACGCCGCCCAGAACAGCCGCAGGTTCTCCCGGCCGCTCAGGTGCGGCAGGAAGCCCGGTCCCTCCACGAAGGCTCCGAGCCGGGACAGCACCCTGGCACCGGGCACCACCTCGTGCCCGAACACCCGGATCGAACCGGCGGTGGGCAGGATCAGGCCCATCAGCACCCGCAGCGTGGTGGTCTTGCCGGCGCCGTTCGGCCCGAGCAGCCCCAGCACCTGGCCGCGCTCGACCCGGAAGCTCACCCCGTCCACCGCCCGGTAGCCGTCGGCGTAGACCTTGGCCAGGTCCTGCACCACGATCGGCACCGCGGCCAGGTCCGGGTCGGCGTCGCCGGGTCGCCGGGACCTCAGCCGCCACCAGCCGAAGGCAAGGCAGGCCAGCAGCACCAGCGCCGCCGCGACCAGCCAGCCGCGCGCGCCGCCGGTGCGCACCTCGGTGACCGGCAGCGACGCGACGCCGAGGGTGGTACCGCCGGCGGCCACGTTCTCACCGAGCGCGACCGTGTAGGTGGCCGGCTGGTCCGGCAGCTGGTAGCCGAAGTCGGTGGTGGCCACCTCGACGGCGAGCCGGTGCCGGGCCGGCACCTGGGCCACGATCCAGGGCAGCCGGGCGGTCACCAGGTGCAGCTGGCCCGGTTTTCCGGTCAGCCGGATCGGCGACACCAGCCGGGCCGGCAGGGTGTCCGAGCCGTCCGGACCGAGGTCGTGCAGCGAGACGAACAGCGTCACCTCGCCGGACCCGCCGGCCGTCACCGACAGCCGTACCTCGGACGAGCCGATCACCAGCTGCGGCTCGGGCAGCGGATCGGAGCTGAACAGCGCGCTCTGGCCGGGCAGGCTGGACAACCCCGCAGCGCCGCCCAGGCCGAGGCCGGCCACCCCGCCGACCAGATCGCCCAGCCCCGGGATGGTCGACACCGCCGCGGGGGTTCCGCCGGCCGGGGCGCTGATCCGCTGCGGCGAGCCGTGCAACACCAACGGGATGCTGCTGAATCCGGCGCGCCCGGCCACGCCGGGGTAGCCGGTGGCTCGCAGCGTGGTGTCCACCGTGCGACCGCTGGTGGCCGAGATCCCGGCACCCGGCTGGGTAAGCTCGAAGGTGCTGGCCGGACGGGCCCGGCCACGCAGCTCGGCGTCGAAGAATCGCCTTTGCATACCGGTCACATCGTCATCGGCGCCGGGCGCGTCGTGCCCGCCGCCGCGCCAGCGCAGGTACACCTGGGCACCGGCCGCGGCGAGCTGGCGGGCGTTCGCATCGGCCTCGCTGAGCGGAAACAGCGAGTCCTGCTCGCCCTGGGTCAGCAGGGTCGGCGCCCGCATACCGCCAAGCACGCCGGCTGGGCTCGACTCGGCAAGCAGGGTGGCCAGCCGCAGGTCGGACGTCCGGCGACCGTCTGCTGGTAACTGGCGCACAGCTCGGCGGCGAACCGGCCGCAACTGCTGGACCCGGCATCCCCGTCACCGGCGGCCTCGGGCCCGAACCCGCTGGAGAACAGGTAGCCGGCCCACAGCTTCTTGAACACCCCCGGGCTCGAGTCGGCGGCGTTGGGGAACAGCGACCGGGCCAGGCTGTTCCAGGTGATGTCGGCCGCCACCGCGCCGACCCGGCGGTCGGTCGCGCCCAGCATCAACGCCAGTGCGCCGCCGTAGGAGGAGCCCGCCACCCCGAGCACCGGCCGGTCGCCGGTCCGGGCCACCTCGGGACGGCCCTGCAGGTAGTCCAGCAGCCGCGAGCCGTCGGCCACCTCGTACCGGCGCGAGTCCAGGTGGATCAACCCACCGGACGCACCGAATCCCCTTGCCGAATAAGTGAGAACCACGTAGCCGGCACGGGCCAGGGTGCGGGCCTGGCCGTCCACGCTTGTCTTCGAGCCGCCGAAGCCGTGCGCCAGCAGGATCGCCGGTGCCGGGGTGCGCTCGGGCAGGTACAGCGAACTGTCCAGCAGCACGGGCCGGCCGTCCGGTTCGGCGGTGCCGCGGATCGTCTGCGAGCTCACCCGCAGCGCCGGCTCCCGGTTCAGCACCGCCAGCACCGCGACCACCACGCCGACCGCGAGCAGCGCGGCGGTCAGCTGCCTGGCCCGGCGGCTGGCCAGCCGGCGCTTGATCGAGCCGGCACGCCACCAGCGCCTGCCCGCTGGTGGTCGCCCGTTGCTCACCAACCGAGCGTACGGACCCGTTCGGCCAGCGCCCGGTCCTTGCTGAGGGCGGTCTCAGCAAGCTCGGCCTGGAACGCCTCGACCCGGGCCCGCAGCTGCTCGTCAGAAGCTGCCAGGATCCGGACGGCCAGCAGGCCGGCATTGCGTGCGCCACCGATCGAGACGGTGGCCACCGGCACCCCGGCCGGCATCTGCACGATCGACAGCAGCGAGTCCATGCCGTCCAGGTACTTCAACGGCACCGGGACGCCGATCACCGGCAGCGGGGTCAGCGAGGCCACCATGCCCGGCAGGTGCGCTGCCCCGCCGGCCCCGGCGATGATCACCCGCAGGCCCCGGCCGGCCGCGCCGCGGGCGTAGTCCAGCATCGCCTCGGGGGTCCGGTGCGCCGAGACCACCCGCACCTCGAAGGGCACCCCGAACTCGGCCAGCGCCTCGCCGGCCGCCGACAGCACCGGGAAGTCCGAGTCGCTGCCCATGATCACCGCTACCCGGGGCTGCTGGTCGTCGCTACTCATGGGCATCCACCTTCGCTCGCGTGCCCAGGGACAGGTAGTCGGCCGCGGCCCGGGCCCGGTCGCGCACCACCTGCGGATCGCTGCCCAGCGCGGTCACGTGCCCGACCTTGCGCCCGGGCCGGAATCCCTTGCCGTACAGGTGGATCTTGACGTCGGGCCACTTCGCCATCAGGTGGTGCACCCGCTCGTCCAGGGCCGGCTCGGTGTCGTCCGGGCCGCCCAGCACGTTGGCCATCACCACCACCGGGGCGGTCTGGGTGGTCACCCCCAGCGGGTAGTCCAGCACCGCCCGCAGGTGCTGCTCGAACTGCGAGGTGCGCGAGCCCTCGATCGTCCAGTGCCCGGAGTTGTGCGGGCGCATCGCCAGCTCGTTGACCAGCAGCGCACCGCCCCGCTCGACGAACAGCTCGACCGCCAGCACCCCGACGACGTCGAGTTCGGCGGCGATCCGCAGCGCGAGCTGCTGGGCGTACTCGGCCTGCTCGGCGCTCAGCCGCGGCGCCGGGGCGATCACCTCGGTGCAGATGCCGTCCTGCTGGACCGTCTCGACCGGCGCCCAGGCCGCGCCCTGGCCGAACGGCGAGCGGGCCACCACGGCGGCGATTTCGAACTCCAGGTCGACCTTGGCCTCGGCCAGCAGCGCGGTGCCGGCCGCCAGCAGCGGCTCGGCGTCGGCGAGCGTCTCGACGATCCAGACCCCCTTGCCGTCGTAACCGCCGGAGATCGCCTTCAGCACCACCGGCCAGCCGGTTTCGGCGCCGAACTCAGCCAGCGCCGCCCGCGGGTCTGCCTCGGCCGACAGGTCCCGCCAGGCCGGCGCGGCCACCCCCAGCTCGGCCAGCCGGCGGCGCATCGCGGCCTTGTTCTGGGCGAACTGCAGGGCCTGCGCCGAGGGCAGCACCAGCACCCCGTCGTCGGCCAGGGCGCGCAGGTGCTCGCCGGGCACGTGCTCGTGGTCGAAGGTCAGCACGTCACAACCGGCCGCGAACCTGCGCAGGTCGGCCAGCTCCCGGTAGTCGCCCACCTCGACGTCGCCGGCCACCAGGGCCGCCCCGTCGTCGACGGAGTCGGCCAGCAGCCGCAGCGACTGGCCCAGCGCGATACCGGCCTGGTGCGTCATTCTGGCGAGCTGGCCGGCGCCCACCATGCCCACGACCGGCAGTCCGGTACGGCTGTCCACAGTGCTGGAATCTAGCGCCTCGGCCACCGGCCGCTGTTCGGGTAGGCCGGTGCGGTCTCGGCATCGGTACCGTGGCCAGCATGATCAGTCCCGAACCTCAGCTGTCGGTGCGTACCGGCAGGCGGCGTGCCGAGGCCGTCGTGCTGGTGCTGCACGGCGGCCGCGAGACCAGCCTGGCGCCGGTGCGGGCCCGCCAGGTGGCGGTGCTGCGGATGCTGCCGTTCGCGCACCGGATCGGCCGGGCCGGCGCCGGCCGGGTCGCGGTCGCCCGGTTGCGCTACGCCACCCGGGGCTGGAACGCCACCGGCGGCCAGCAGCCGGCGCCGGTCCGCGACGCCGAGTGGGCGCTGGGCCGGCTGACCGAGCGCTTTCCCGGCCTGCCGATCGGCCTGGTCGGGCACTCGATGGGTGGCCGGACCGCGATGCGGGTCGGCGGCCACCCGCAGGTCCGGGGCATAGTCGGGCTGGCGCCCTGGTTGCCGCCCGGCGAACCGGCCGATCAGCTGGCCGGACGCCGGGTGCTGCTGATGCACGGCGACGCCGACCGGATGACCTCGGCGGCGGCCACCGCGGCCTTCGCCGGCCGGCTCGAGGCGGTCGGCGCGTCGGTGAGCCTGGTGTCGGTGTCCGGCGACGGCCACGCGATGCTGCGCCGGGCCGAGCTGTGGCACGACATGGCGGCCCAGTTCGTGCTCGGCACCGTGCTGCCCGACTTCGAGCCATCCGCGGGCCGCGACGCTCCGAATCTCATCCATCAGGTGTTGCGGGGCGCGGTTCGGCTCACCTGCTGACCTTGCAGCCCAGGAAGAGAGGCGGAGCCTTGAGCCGACGACGGATCGCAGTGATCGGCAGCGGCGTCGCGGGCCTCACGGCCGCCTACATCCTCCAGCGCTCGGCCGACGTGACCCTGTACGAGGCAGCCGACCGGCTCGGCGGCCACGCCGACACCCACCAACTGCTCGACGCCGCCGGGCGGTCGGTCGCGGTGGACACCGGTTTCATCGTGCACAACGAGCGCACCTATCCGCACCTGCTGCGACTGTTCTCCGAACTCGGGGTGGCCACCCAGGAGTCGGAGATGAGCATGTCGGTGCGCTGCGGCGGCTGCGGACTGGAGTATGCCGGTTCGCGCAGCCTGGGCGGCCTGTTCCCCACCGTCGCCAACGTGACCAACCGCCGCTACCTGCGGATGCTGACCGAGGTGCTCCGGTTCCACCGGCAGGCCAGGGCACTGCTGGCCGAGAGTGCTGACCTGGTCGCCCCCGAGACGGTGACCCAGTTCCTGGACCGGGGCCGGTTCAGCGACTACTTCCGGATGCACTTCCTCACCCCGCTGATCTCGGCCGTGTGGTCGTGCGCGCCGGAACTGGCCGGGCGCTACCCGGCCCGGTACCTGTTCCAGTTCCTCGACCACCACGGCATGCTGTCGGTCACCGGTTCACCCCAGTGGCGCACCGTGGTGGGCGGTTCGGCCAGCTATGTCGAGCAGGCCGCCAAGCACTTGTCGGCAGTGCTGACCTCGACCGCGGTGCGCAGCGTCCGCCGGCTCGAGGCCGGCGTCGGGATCGCGGACGATTCGGACGGCTACGACGAGTTCGACGCCGCGGTGTTGGCGACCCATCCGGGGCAGGCGCTGAGCCTGCTCGCCGAACCGACCGAGGCCGAGCGCCGGGTGCTCGGCGCGATCAGTTACTCACACAACCCGACGATGCTGCACTCCGACACCACCGCGCTGCCCCGCTCGCCCCGGGTGCAGTCGTCCTGGAACTACTACCTGCCGTCCTGCACGGCGCCGGCCTCGGCCGTGCACGTCACCTACGACATGAACCGGCTGCAGCGCCTGGACACCGAATCTCGATACCTGGTAACGCTGAACTCAGCCGGATCGGTGGACCGGGGGGCGGTGCTGGCCGAGATGGACTACGAGCACCCGATCTTCACCCCGGAGTCGGTCGCCGCCCAGGCCGAGTTGCCGAGCCTCGACGACGACCGGATCGCCTTCGCCGGCGCCTACCACGGCTGGGGTTTCCACGAGGACGGCTGCCGGTCCGGAGTCGCCGCGGCCCGCCGCCTCGGAGTGGACTGGTGACCTCCGGCCTGGTTGCCGGTGGTACGGATGCGGTGTTGTACGGTGCCGCGGTGGCGACCCCGGCCCGGTATGACGTCTGGATCCGCCATCAGCGGCGGGATCCGGTGGACTACGGCTTCGCCCAGCGCGGCAGCAGCTGGCTGATCGACCTGGACGCGGTGCCGCGGCTGCCCCGGGGACTCGGCTGGCTGTGCCGGTTCAGTGCCGCCGACCACCGGCTCTGCGACGGCCCGCCGGCACCGTCACTGCGGGCCGAGGTGGACCGGTTCCTGGCCGGCCACGGCATTGCCCGCCCGGCGAGCGTCCGGATGCTGGCCAACCCGCGGGTGCTGGGCTACGTGTTCAACCCGCTGACCGTCTTCTACTGCTTCGACCACGCCGGTGTGCCGCGGCACGCGGTGGCCGAGGTGCGCAACACCTACGGCGGCCGGCACAGCTACCTGGTGGAGCCCGACCGGGCCGGCCGGGCCGGTGTCGACAAGCAGTTCTACGTATCGCCGTTCTACCCGGTGGACGGCCGCTACGAGATGCGGCTCCCCGAGCCGGGCGCCGAGCTGAGCGTCACCGTCACCCTGTACCGCGAGCACGACCGGCCGTTCTCGGCGGTGTTGACCGGCCGCCGGGTGGGCGACCGGCCGGCCAGCCTGTGGGCCGCGCTACGCACCCCGCTGGCCACCCGAGCGGTGATGTACGGCATCCGCCGACACGGCATCGCCTTGTATATCAAGGGCTTACGCCCCTTTCCCCGAACGACGACCAGCGAGCGGCCCGCACCGCACACCGACCGAGAGAGCCGAGATGAGCATCAGCACGCAGGCCACTGAGGAGGCCATCGATCCGTTCCGCTGGCCCGGTGTGGTGCGGGTACCCGACCATCCGGTGCGGGCCGCGATCGCCGAAGGGCTGTTCTACCGGGCGGTGCGCAACCTGCCGATCCGGGTGAGCACCGCCGACGGCCGCCGGTCCGGGGCCGGCACCGCCGCCGACCCGGACCTGCACCTGGTCCGGCCGGCGGACTTCTACCAGCGGCTGGCCGCCCACGGCCTGATCGGCTTCGGCGAGTCCTACATGGCCGGCGACTGGGTGTCCGAGGACCTGGCGGGCGTGCTCACCGTGCTGGCCGGCCGGATGTCGACGCTGATTCCCCCGCTGCTGCAACGCCTTCGCACCGCCGTGGTGCATGCCCGGCCGGCCGGCCAGGACAACACCGTGGACGGTTCCCGGCAGAACATCCAGCGTCACTACGACCTGTCCAACGACCTCTTCGAGCTGTTCCTGGACCCGTCCCTGAGCT
>Ga0247773_1000359_pt1 | contig 20733 bp, 23 predicted proteins | sample UWRJL092311B6_FD_179934 | JGI IMG/M metagenome (GOLD analysis project Ga0247773, IMG submission 179934) | Plant litter microbial communities from Arlington Agricultural Research Station in Wisconsin, United States - UWRJ-L092-311B-6 | ecosystem: Environmental > Terrestrial > Plant litter >...
CCCGCCGTCGTTGACGTCTGCCCAGCCGTCACGCCGCCGCAGCGGACGCGGCAACGGGTTGCTCCGCCGCCGCACCCGGCTTGCCGATGGCGAGCGGTGCACCGGTCTCCAGCAGCGTCTTGAGGCCCGACAGGATCTTCGGCCATCCCCCCGAGATGCCGGTGAGCACCCGCGAGCCGGCCTTGAACCCGTCGTGGACCACGGTGAGCTTCACCGCGCTCCCCAGCGGCTCGATCTCCATCGATACGTGGCTGTGGCCCTCGCTGCGCGACTCGGCCGATCCCTCGGCGCGGAACGAATAGGCGAGCCGCCGCGGAGCGTCGGCCTCCAGCACCTCGCCGCTGACGGTGAGCGAGCCGTCCTCCGCCACCAGCCGCACGGGCGCCCCCACCCGCCACTCCGATTCGATCCGCTGTCCGAACCAGTAGCGCCGGGTGAAGTCGCCGCTGGTCAGCGCCTCCCACAGCCGCTCGGGGGTGGTGGTGATGTAGGTGGCGTACACGAAGCTGGGCCGTTCGCTCGTCTCAACCATCGTCGGTCTCCTGTTCCAGGGTGCGTTTGAGGTCGGCCAGCGCGTCCACGCGCGCCTGGTCGTACTTGCGGATCCACCGTTGCGAGATCTCGTGGATCGGCGCGGGGTTGAGGTAGTGCAGCTTCTCGCGTCCGTGGCGCCGCGTGACCACCAGGCCGGCGCGCTCCAGGATGTCCAGGTGCTTGGTCACCGCTTGGCGCGACATCTCCAGGTTGGCGCACAGCTCGCCCAGCGTCAGCCCGCCCCGGGCGTGCAGCCGGTCCAGCAGCATCCGTCGGCTCGCATCGGCGAGCGCCTTGAACACGTCATCCATGAAGACCAATATGCAACTATTTGGTTGCATGTCAAGCGTGCTCCGCGATTGAAGTCCGCGATGGCCGACTGCGTGCCCTTGTAGCGGCGAGTTTACTCGCATATTTCCCCACGATCGCGCGCATCTCCGGATCGACGTTGACGCGATCGTGGGGACGCGGTCACGGTGACGCGATCACCGCTATGCGACGATGACGACGGGAGACGACGGAAGACGACGGAAGACGACGGAAGACGACGGGAGCGGTGATGTCCGGATGCACGTCCCGCTGGGCCGTGGAACGCGAGAACCCCCGCCGTCGCGTGACGGCGGGGGTTCTTCGTATCCGCGGACTGCGAGGGGTCGCCGGCTCAGCGCCTGGTGCCGAGCCGGGGTCCCACGCTCAGCGCGTCCTGGTCGTGTCGCGCGAGCCGGAGCCCGAGCCCGAGGTCGAGCCCGACCCCGAGCCGCCGCGGCTGCCGCGCGACGAGCCCGACGTGCCGGTGCCGCCGCTGCTGGCGCCCGGAGTGCCGTGTGTGCCACCCTTGGCCGTGCCGCTGGCGGCGCTGGCGGCGCTGTCCACGCGGGCGCCGGTGGCGGGGCCGGTTCCGGGCGCGCGGCTGCTCCCCGTCATCCCCTCGTCGCCGAACGACTGGCCGCCGGCGCGCCCCTGGATGTCCTTGAAGTGCACCGGCACCCCGCGGCTGATGCGGTGCGAAAGGAACTGCGCGTCCCAGTTGGTCAGCCGCACGCACCCCGACGACGTCGCGTAGCCGATGGTCTCGGGCTTGTTGGTGCCGTGGATGCCGTAGTGCGGCGCCGACAGCGCCATCCACACCGCGCCCACGCGGTTGTTGGGCCCACCCGGCACCATCGCCTCGTGCGCCGTGTCGCTGGCGGTGGCGATCAGCTCGGGCTGGTAGTGCCACACGGGGTTTTGCTCGATGTTGGTCACCTTGAACTCGCCGCTGGGCGACGGGTCGTAGGTGGCGCCCAGGGTGGAGGGGAAGTGGAAGAGCACCTTCCCGCTCGCGTCCTGCGCCTGCACGTAGCTCCCCTGGCCCGACACCACGATCTGCGCCACCTGCACGTTTCCGCCGGCGTTCGCGTCGCGCACCAGCGGCGCGTTGATGGTCTGCCCCGCCTGCAGCCCGTCCAGGCTCACGCCGGGGTTCAGCCGCTTCAGCAGGTCGGGCGAGATGTGGAACGTCTCACCGAGCTTCTCGGTGAGCGAGTTGTAGCACGAGCACGGCAGCTTGGCCTGCGCCTGCACGTTCTCGGGGATCTCCATGAAGGGCCCCTTCACCTCGTCGGCCGTGAGCCGGTGCGCGGGCACCAGGTTGTTGGGCGAGCCGCCCGCGCGCGCCAGCGCCTGGAAGGTGGCGCTGTCCACCCGCGCGGTGGTGGGCAGGCCGTTGGCCTGCTGGAAGAAGTACACGGCCTTGGCGGTGTTCTTCCCGTAGTGGCCGTCCATCTCGCCCGGCGAGAACATCGCGCGGTCCAGCAGGATCTGCACGCGCAGCACGCTGGGGCCCGACACCTGGCCGCTGAGGGGAAGCACCATGGCGCCGTTGTTCACGCTCTCGGCGGTGATCTGCTCCCACTTCTCGGGGTTGCGCACCGGCACGCCGGCCCCGGTGGTGTCGAGCTTCACCACCTTGGTCCAGTCCTGCGCGAAGCGGCCCTGCTCGATCTGCTGCGGCGTGAGCGCCGTGTCCTGCACGTAGGCGATGTCGGCGCCGTTGGACGGCGCCGCGGCCTCGGCGGTGCCGCCGGGCTGCGGCGGCGCGGCCTTGCCGTCGCCCGCGTCGTTGTCCTTGCACCCCGAGGCCGCCAGGGCGAACCCCGCCAGCGCCGCGCAAACGATCTTTCTCATTGGGTCTCTCTGCCTTCGTTCGCTGAACGAACCATGTACGGAATGGCGCGCAGCAAGGCAGGTTTCGGGCCGGGTGCCGGAAAGCCGCGGGTAACCAGGAGGAGATCGCGGGATCAGGTGGCGAGCGGGGAGCACCGGGGAGGGTGGCAACAGCGGTGGCAGGGCGGATGAAAACCGCGGCAACGTCTACATCAGGCCCGCCTTCTCGCCTTCATGGAGCACGTGGTTGGCTCGGCCACGACGGTTCGGCACAGCCCGGCCTTCGTCGTTTCCGTGGCAGCCGCCAACGCCGGCACTCTTCCGCGAGAATGGCGCGCGCATAGTTTGCAGCCGCGCTCGTCATCCTCGATGAACCGACCCGTCACCGCCGACCACGCAAAGCAATTGCTCCCGCTCGCCGACCCCGTCCACGTCGCCCTCTACGAGCCCGAGATCCCCGGGAACGCCGGGGGCGTCGCGCGCCTGTGCGGCGCCACCGGCTCGCCGCTGCACCTGATCGGCCGCCTCGGCTTCTCCTTCATCCACCCCAAGGCGAAGCGGGCGGTGATGGACTACTGGGACGACGTGGATTACACGCACCACGTGGCCTGGAGCGACTTCGCCACCGCTGTCTACGGGCGGAGGACATGGATGCTCACCACCAAGGCGGAGCGCGCGTTGTGGGACGCGGAGTTCGCGCCCGGCGACGTCCTCCTCTTCGGCCCCGAGTCGCGCGGGCTGCCGGAAGACCTCCTCGCGCGCGACCCCGAGCGCTGCTTGCGCATTCCCATGCGCCCCGGCGCGCGCTCGCTCAACCTGGCCACCTCCGTAGGCATCACGCTCTACGAAGCCATCCGGCAGACACGGGGCTGACTCTGATAGCAGACCCGCATGAATAGTTGCGGCAGCAGGAGTTTGCCGAAGTGTCACACGGAGGCACAGAGGCACAGAGAAACACCCGCAGTTCTCTGCGTCTCTGTGCCTCTGTGTGAGAAAGCAGTTCAGCCGGATCTTGTATGACGATGACCAGTTGGACCGCGGCCGGCGTCCAGACAGTGGACGCCGGCCGCGTCTGCCCCTATCGGCCACCCTGGCTCAGCACATCGAGCCCGGCGCCGAGGCGCCGCCGTCGCAGCAGATGCGTACGTCGCTGGGAGGGTACAGGCAGAAGCAGGTGTACTCCCCGAAGGTCTGCGTGTCGCCGCAGCTCGTCGTGGGATACTTGCAGCCGACCTCCGTGGGCGGGTTGCACGCAGCCACGCAGGTGGCCTGCCCCTGCGTGGCGTCCATTCCGCGCACGGTGCCGGCCAGGCCGCCGTCGTGGCGCGTCGTGGCGAACGTGTCGACCTCGAGGTCCTCGAGCTTCATCCGCAGCTTCATCGTGTCTCCCCTGTTCCGCAGGCGTGGGTGGAGGGTGCGGCCCGGAGGCCGGCCTGCCCTGCGCGTTCGCACGGGCGCATCGGCACGCGCGCCCAGTGTACGCGCGGTGTGGGTGCGGCAGAATGGAAAAGGTGCGGACCCGCGCTTCCGCGGCGCGGAATGGATGTGTGGCGGAACGAAGGGGATCAACGGCCGGTTTTCGCAGCGGTCCGGCGGGTGTCGGCAGCCGGGCTTTTCATCCGGCGGAGCAGCCACGATCCACGCATGCCTTGTCGCGAGCTTCGTGGATGCCGTCGCCGCGATCCAGATCCCCCGGCAACCTAGCGCCGGGGACGGGAGACGGGATCGCCCGTTCCGCGCGCGACGGCGGCCGTGAGCGCTGTCAACTCCGCGCAGGTGCTTGGGATACGCATCGCCGCACGCTGCCCGTGCGCCCACGGCCCTGCGTTTGACACGCCATGGGGCGCCCTCTATGTTCCCCGCGCCCAGGGCGCTTTTGCGCGCGCGGGGCCACGAATGCGAACCGAATCCGGAACGGATCATGGACAAGATTACAGTGGTCGGGGCGGGGAACGTGGGCGCCACCGCCGCCCAGCGCGTCGCCGAGAAGGAGCTGGCGCGCCAGGTGGTGCTGATCGACATCGCCGAGGGAATCCCGCAGGGGAAGGGGCTCGACCAGTGGCAGTCGGCGCCCATCGAGGGCTTCGACAGCCGCATCACCGGCAGCAACGGCTACGAGGAGAGCGCCGGCAGCGGCATCTACATCGTGACCGCCGGCATCGCCCGCAAGCCCGGGATGAGCCGCGACGACCTGCTCAACACCAACGCCGGCATCGTCCGCCAGGTCAGCGAGAACATCGCCCGGGTGAGCCCCGACGCGATCATCATCATGGTCAGCAACCCGCTGGACGTGATGTGCTACGTGGCGATGAAGGCCAGCGGCTTCCCGCGCGAGCGCGTGATCGGCATGGCCGGCGTGCTCGACACGGCCCGCTACCGCGCCTTCCTGGCCACCGAGATCGGCGTGAGCGTGGAAGACATCCAGGCGATGGTGCTGGGCGGCCACGGCGACACCATGGTGCCGCTGATCAGCTACACCACGGTGAGCGGCATCCCGGTCACGCAGCTGATCGACCGCGACAAGCTCGACGCCATCGTCAAGCGCACCCGCGGCGGCGGCGCCGAGATCGTGAGCTTCCTCAAGACCGGCTCGGCCTACTACGCCCCCAGCGCCGGCGCCGTGCAGATGGCCGAGGCCATCGTCAAGGACAAGAAGCGCATCCTCCCCTGCGCCGCGTGGCTGCAGGGCGAGTACGGCTTCAGCGACCTGTTCCTGGGCGTGCCCGTGCTGCTGGGCCGGGGCGGGATGGAGCGGGTGATCGAGGTGGAGCTCACCGACGACGAGCGCGCCGCCCTCAAGGCCAGCGCCGACGCCGTGCTCGAGCCCATGGAGCTGGTGAAGTAGCGCCGAGGAGCGCCGCCACGCGCGCGCCGCGAGCCGTTCCGGCGCGCGGCACGCTTGGCGTGGAGGCGCACGGATCAACGCACGAGAGACCTACCGGAAGGCGAGACAAGCTAAATGGCTACCGTGCACAGGGTCCGCGGGCTGTGGACCGCGCTCCGGTACCGGGGGCGCGAAGGGATGTGGACCTGGCTCCTGCACCGGGCCACCGGCCTGGGCATCCTGCTCTTCCTGATCGTCCACGTGATCGACACCGCCCTGGTCATCTACTGGCCCGGGCTCTACGACCATGCGCTGGACCTGTACCGCAGCGCCTTCTTCCGCGTGGCCGAGCTGCTCATCTTCTTCTCGGTGCTCTTCCACGCGCTCAACGGCCTGCGCATCATCGTGCAGGACTTCTGGCCCGCGGTGATGCTGCACCAGCGCAAGCTGGGGCTGGCGGCGATCGGCGCGGCGGTGGTGCTGATCCTTCCCGTCGCGTGGATCATGCTGGCGCCGCTCTTCGGGCTGCGCGACGAGCCGGGAACGGCGCGCTACCGCGCGCGGATGCAGGCGAGCCAGCCGTCCATCAGCGACTACCGCGGCGCCGCCCCGGCGCAGCAGACCGCGCCCGTGGTGAGCGAGGGGGCCCGATGAGCGACCTCGTCCGCAACGGGCGCGGCGGCTACGACCGCCCGGGCAAGGACCAGCGCAGCAACTTCGAGCTGTACGCCTGGTTCTTCATGCGCATCAGCGGCCTGGCGCTGATCTTCATGACGCTCTACCACCTCACCTGGTGGAACCTGATCGTGGGGGTGGAGCACCTGTCGGCCGACGTGGTGCGCGAGCGCTGGACCAACCCGTTCTGGCGGCTGTTCAACGTGGGGCTGGTGAGCTTCGCCATGCTGCACGGGCTCAACGGCCTGCGCTACAGCATCGAGGACTACGTGCGCCGCCCGGGGCTGCGCATCGCCACCAAGGCCGTGCTCTACACCGTGGTTCTCCTGGCGCTGGCCTGGGGGATCTTCGCCCTGCTGACGTTCAACCCCGCCGTTCCGGGGCATACCGCATGATCCACACGCATACCTACGACGCGCTGGTGGTGGGCGGCGGCGGGGCCGGGCTGATGACGGCCATCTACCTGTCGCGCAACCCCAACCTGCGCACCGCAGTCATCTCCAAGCTCTACCCCACCCGTTCGCACACGGGCGCGGCGCAGGGCGGCATCTGCGCCGCGCTGGCGAACCTGGAGGAAGACCACCCCGAGTGGCACGCGTTCGACACCGTGAAGGGGTCGGACTACCTGGGCGACCAGGACGCCATCGAGACGATGTGCGAGGAGGCGATCCCCGTCATCATCGAGCTGGAGCACCTGGGCCTCCCCTTCAGCCGCACGGCCGACGGGAAGATCGCCCAGCGCCCCTTCGGCGGGCACACGCACCACTTCGGGCAGGGCCCCGTCCGCCGCTCGTGCTACGCGGCCGACCGCACCGGCCACATGATCCTGCAGACGCTCTACCAGAACTGCGTCAAGAACGGCGTCGACTTCTACGACGAGTTCCAGGTGGTGGACGTGCTGATCCACGACGGCCGCTGCTGCGGCGTGGTGGCCTGGCACATCCACACCGGCGACCTGCACGTCTTCCGCGCCAAGGCGGTGGAGTTCGCCACCGGCGGCTTCGGGCGCATCTGGAGCATCACCTCCAACGCCCACGCCAACACCGGCGACGGCGTGGCCGTGGCGCTGCGCGCCGGGGTGCCGCTTGAGGACATGGAGTTCTACCAGTTCCACCCCACCGGCATCTACCGCCTGGGGATCCTGATCACCGAGGGGGTGCGCGGTGAGGGCGGGGTGTTGCGCAACGACCACGGCGAGCGCTTCATGGAGCGCTACGCGCCCACCATGAAGGACCTGGCGTCGCGTGACGTGGTCGCGCGCGCGATCCACAAGGAGATCCGGGAAGGGCGGGGGATCGGGGGGAAGAAGTACGTGTACCTCGACGCCACGCACCTGGGCGCCGACGTGATCGAGAACAAGCTCCCCGACATCGCCGACTTCTGCCGAACCTACCTGGGCGTGGACCCGGTCAAGGAGCCGATGCCGATCCAGCCCACCGCGCACTACGGGATGGGGGGCATCCCCACCGACGCGTGGTGCCGGGCGGTGATGGGGCCCGACAACGCCGTCCTCCCCGGCCTGTTCGCGGCCGGCGAGTGCGCCTGCGTCTCCGTGCACGGCGCCAACCGCCTGGGCACCAACTCGCTCCTCGACCTGGTGGTGTTCGGCCGGCGCGGCGGGCTGGAGATGTCGCGCTTCTGCGAGACCGCCGACATGCCCGAGCTCCCGGCCGACCCCACGGCGCGGGTGGAGGAGATGTTCGGCCGCATCCTGGGCAACAAGAGCAACGGCGAGCCCGCGGCCAAGCTGCGCGAGGAATTGCAGGACGTGATGCAGGACGACGTGGGCATCTCGCGCAACGGCCCCGGGATGACGCACGCGCTGGCCAAGGTGCGCGAGCTCAAGGACCGCTTCAGCCGGGTGGGGGTGATGGACCAGGGCCGCGCCTTCAACACCGACCTGCTGGAGGCGTGGGAGCTGGCCAACCTGCTGGACCTTGCCGAGGTCTCCACGCTGTCCGCCCTGAACCGGACGGAGAGCCGCGGGGCGCACATGCGCGAGGACTACGAGAAGCGCGACGACGTGAACTGGCTCAAGCACACGCTGGTCACGCGCGCGGACGACGGCAACCTGGCGATCACGTACAAGCCCGTCGTGATCACCAAGTTCCAGCCCAAGGAGCGGGTGTACTGACATGAGCAGGCTGACGCTTCGCATCCTCCGCTACAACCCGGAGACCGACGCCGCTCCGTTCTACAAGGAGCACGTGGTGGAGGTGGACCCCACCGACCGCGTGCTCGACGCGCTGAACATGGTGAAGTGGTACCACGACGGCGCGCTCACCTACCGCCGCAGCTGCGCGCATGGCATCTGCGGCAGCGACGCCATGCGCATCAACGGCGTGAACCGGCTCGCCTGCAAGGTGCTGGTGCGCGACGTGGGCAACCACGTGACCGTCGAGCCGCTGATGGGCTTCCGGGTGATCAAGGACCTGGTGGTGGACATGGAGCCGTTCTTCGCGCAGTACCGCAGCGTGCTCCCGTTCTTCATCAACGACACCCGCCCGCCCGAGCGCGAGCGCATCCAGACGGTGGAAGACCGCGAGCGCTTCGACGACACCACCAAGTGCATCCTGTGCGCGGCCTGCACCACCAGCTGCCCCAGCTTCTGGGCCGACGGCGACTTCGTGGGCCCCGCGGCGATCGTCAACGCGCACCGCTTCATCTTCGACAGCCGGGACGAGGCGGCGGGCGAGCGGCTGGGCCGGCTCAACGACCGCGAGGGCGTGTGGCGCTGCCGCACCATCTTCAACTGCACCGAGGCCTGCCCCCGCGAGATCAAGATCACCAAGGCCATCGGCGAGGTGAAGAAGGCGATCCTCTACGGCACCTCGCGCGCGACGAAGTAGGGCTCAACGCGCCACCGTTGCGCACATTGTACGAGCGCCGGCCGTGTGCAATCGCACGGCCGGCGTTCTCTTTGTTCTCCCTGAAGGTGTCGCTAGCTTGAGGAATGAAAACCGGCGACATCATCAGGCTCCTGCAATCGCACGGCTGGTATCTTGCGCGAACCCGGGGGAGTCACCGACAGTTCAAGCATCCGGCGAAGCTCGGCACCGTCACGGTGGCGGGTAAGCCGAGCGTCGACCTGCCTGTGGGAACGGTGAACAGCATTCTCAAGCAGGCAGGTCTGAGGTAACTACCTCTTCCCACGGTAACTATGCAGTACGCGATCGTGATCGAGCGCAGCTCGAACGGGTTTGGTGCTTACGTTCCCGACCTTCCAGGGTGCGTGGCGGCCGCGGAAACAGAAGCCGAAGTGCGCGAACTCATCCGCGAGGCGATCGAGTTTCACCTCGAGGGGATGCGCGAGGACAACGAGCCGATCCCCGAACCTGATGCGCGTGTCGATTACGTGGAAATACCCCACGCGGCGTAAGGCCGCACCTGACGTGAAAACCGAGTACGATTTTCGACTAGGTGTACGCGGCGCGGTGATCTCGCCGCCGCCGGGAAAGACGCGCATTACGATCCGGTTGGACGAGGAAGTCCTGGACTGGTTTCGCACGCAGGTTCACGCCGCCGGCGGCGGAAACTACCAGACGCTGATCAACGACGCGTTGCACGAGCACATCGCCCGGCATCAGGAGCCGCTCGAGCAGATGCTTCGACGCGTCGTGAGGGAGGAACTCGATCGCGATGGTAGATCACGCGGCTTAGCGCGCTGGCAATGAAAGCCGAATACGATTTCAGCGGCGGCAAGCGGGGTGCGCTCGATCCCACCCCACCGGGAAAAACGCGCATTACGATCCGGCTGGACGACGAGGTGCTGAACTGGTTCCGTGACCAGGTCGAGCGCGCTGGCGGCGGCAACTACCAGACGCTGATCAACGACGCGTTGCGCGAGCACATCGACCGGCACTCGCTGGAGGTACTGCTGCGGCGCGTGGTGCGTGAGCTGACGCGGGTCGAGCCGTCCTCCGCCGAGCGCGCGACAGTGCCGCCGGGGGCGTGATGGTGTGGTACGCGATCGTGATCGAGCGTAGCTCCACCGGTTTCGGCGCTTACGTCCCCGACCTTCCAGGCTGTGTCGCGGCGGCTGCAAGCGAAGACGAAGCGCGCCAGCTGATTCTCGAGGCGATCGAGCTTCACCTGGACGGGATGCGCGAGGACGGCGCGCCGATCCCCGATCCCGCTGCGCGCGTCGACTACGTGGAGATCGCACCCGCAAGCTGAAGGCCCGCGCGGGCTGCACGGCGCCTGGAAGGATCGAAGCCAGGGCGACGACAAAGGGCCCCTCGCGTCGCGAGGGGCCCTTCGTCTTTCACCCCCGTCTACCGTCCGCTGCCGATGCCATCACCCGCCAAAGGGCGAGCCCGACTGCGGGGGCGGGTCCTGCTGGCGGGGCTGCCGCACGCGCGGGGCCTGGCCGAAGTTGTACTGGAAGGTCACGTGCACCGCGCGCGAGGTGGACGCCCGCTCGGTGAGCTGGATCACGTTGTCGTCGCCCGCCTGGATGCGGAAGCGCTGCTGGTTGAACGGGTCGGAGAGGCGCAGCGTGAGGCTGGCCTTGTCGCCGTTCAGCTTCTGCCGCACCGACACGTTGGCGTTGGCGAAGGCGTCGAACCGGCCCCGCTCGATCTTCATAGGCGCGCGGTAGAAGTACGCCGCGGTGAGCGCGGTGCGCGGGGTCACGTTCCAGGTGCCGTTCACGCGCGCCGACCAAGTGACGGCGTTGCTCGACAGGCTCGACTCGCCCCCGCCCCCGCTGGTCACCGTCTTGAACACGTTGAACCCCGCGAGCCCGCTGAACGCCTGCCCCATCCGCAGCGAGCCGTTCAGGTCGGCGCCCCACGAGTCGCCGGTGTCCAGGTTCTGGAAGCTCACCGACGTCACCTCGCGACCGGCCACCGAGTCGGCGGTGTTGATGATGATGCGGATGACGTCGCTGGTGCGGCGGTAGAAGGGCGACAGCTGCACCGAGCCCATCCGCGCCGAGTGCTGGAAGCCCAGCTCGATGGCGTCGGTGTACTCGGGGTTCAGCTCCGGGTTGCCCAGGAAGACGTTCTGCAGGTCGAAGAACACCGGGAACGGGTTCAGCTCCTGCGTGCCCGGCCGGCGGATGCGCCGCGAGTAGCTCAGCTTGAGCTGGTCCTGCTCGCCCAGCTTGTAGCTCACCAGGCCGCTGGGGAAGAGGCTTGCGTAGCTGTGCGGAAAGCGCTCGCCGGTGCTGGCCAGCGAGAACTGCCGGCCCGCGTACTCGGCCCGCAGCCCGCCCTGCAGCTCCCAGCGGCCCGCGCCGCCGCTCAGCACGCCGTACACCGCGTTCACCTGCTCGTCCAGCGCCAGGGTGTTGCTCAGGTCGCTGGGGGCGAAGCTGCCGGTGCCCAGCGGGTCGGCCAGCACGGTGTAGTCGCGGTCGTGCCAGCGCGCGTAGCCCTTGTAGCCGGTCTCCAGCTTGGTGTGCGCGCCCAGCCCGCGGGTGTAGTCCACCTGGCCGGTGAGCTGCCAGGTGGTGGCCCGGGTGCGGTCGATCTCGGCGTCGAGCTGGCTGGTGCCGCCCACCGGCTGGCGCCACAGGCCGGTGCGGTCGTCGTCGCCCTGGCGGTTCACGCGCCCCTCGGCCGACAGCTCGTGCCGCTGGGGCTGCAAGGTGCGCTTGAAGCCCACGGTGTAGTCGACCATCGCGTTGTCCGACTGGGAATCGCGGATGCGCTGGTAGCGGTCCAGGAGGATGCGCGTGGCGTCGAGCTCGCTGTACAGGCTGGTGGACGCGTCGGTGCTGCCGCGCAGGTTCACCAGCAGCCCGCTGGACAGCACGTTGCGCTCGCTCAGGCGGTAGTCGATGCTGCCGTTGAAGTTGTGGCCGCCGTTGCCGCTGCTCCCCGAGATGCTCTGCTCGGTGAACGACAGCGGCGCGCCCAGCGCCAGCCGCGTGCGGTCGTTGATCCCCGTGGTCGAGCGGTCGTCGCTGGTGAAGCCGTAGCTGAGGAACACCGTGGCGGGGCCCCGCTGGTAGCCCAGGTTCCCCGACGCCGTGTAGCGGTCGGCGGTGGAGGCGGCCAGCGTCACGCCGCCGCTCAAGCCCAGGTCCACGTTCTGCTTGAGCACGATGTTGATGATCCCCGCCATCCCCTCGGGGTCCTGCCGGGCACTGGGGTTGGGCACCACCTCCACCCGCTCCAGGGTGTTGGCGGGGAGCTGCTTGAGGTAGGCGGCCAGCTGCGCGCCGCGGATGGGCGACGGGCGTCCGTTTATCTGTACCACCACGTTCTCGTTGCCGCGCAGGCTCACCACGCCGTCGGCGTCCACCTGAACCGAGGGAACCGCTTCCAGCACCTCGCTGGCGTTGGTGGCCGCGGGCGCCACGTTGCGGGCGGCATAGGTGTTCCGGTCGGGGGCGATGGCCACGGCCTGGCGCTCGCCGGTGGCGGTGATCCCCGCCAGCGCCACGGCACCGCGGGCCAGGCGGATGGGCCCGGCGTTCACCGCGGGCGCGGCCGGGGTGACGGTGAGGGTGGCGCTGGTCTGCGGGGTGTAGCCCAGCATGCTCACGCGCAGGTAGTACGCGCCGGGCCGCAGCCCCTGGATGCGGAAGCTGCCGTCGGCGGCCGCGATGGCGCCGGCCACCAGCGAGCTGTCGGCGCGGCTGCGCACGGCGATGGAGGCCGAGCCGACCGGCGTGCTCCCCTGGCCGTCCACCACGGTGCCGCGGATCTCGCCGGGGCCGGCGGCGGGCGGCTGCGCGCCGGGCGGGCGGCGCTCGGGCGTCTGCGCGGCGAGCGGGGCGGCGGCGGCCAGCAGGGCCAGGGCGAGCGACGCGGCGGCGGCGAGCCGGGCCACGGAGATGCGCGCGGGGGACAGCGTTTTGGGTTGGATGGATGATCGGGTCATGACGAAACCTCCTGCGGGTACGAGCGGGGCGCTGAGGGGCGCCCCCGTGTGGGATGATGCCGTTACGTGGCCGCTCTCCGAATGGTTTCATCGGGGCGGCCGCGCGTGGAGCTTGCCGCGCGCCGGGGCCGGTGCCAACATCCCCACATCCCGTTCGACCCGCCGTTTTCCCGCATCCAGCCCGGTCCCTCCTATGACCTCCATCACCCGCCGCGACTTCGTGCGCACCGGCGCCGCCGCGGCCGCCGCCGCCGCGCTCCCCACGCCGGCCTTCGGCGCTCCCGCCGTGCACCCGCGCGGCGCCGCGCGGGCTGTGGTGATCGCCTCGGGCAACGGCAACGTCTACAGGAACGGCGGTGCCGTGACCGCCGTGCAGAAGGCGTTCGGCATGGTCGCGCAGGGAAGCGACGTGCTGGACGCCGTGGTGGCCGGCGTGAACCTCAACGAGCTGGACCCCGCCGAGGCCAGCGTGGGCTATGGCGGCCTCCCCAACGCCGACGGCGTGGTGCAGCTCGACTCGTGCGTGATGCACGGGCCGCGCAGGCGCGCCGGCGGCGTGGCCGCGCTGGAGGGCGTGCGCACCCCCTCCCTCGTGGCGAAGGCGGTGATGGAGAACACCGACCACCACCTGCTCGTGGGCGACGACGCCCGCACCTTCGCGCGGCAGATGGGGTTCACCGTGGAGGACGACCTGAACACGCCGCTGTCGCGCCGGCTGTGGCTGGAGTGGAAGCGGCGGGTGGACCCATCTCACTTCCTCGACCCGGCACAACGCGCTCAGGCGGGGCACCGGGCGGGGCTGCAGATGGTGGCCGAAGGACTGATCGACCGCCACCACTATTGGGGGACGATCAACTGCCTGGGGATCAACGCGCGCGGCGAGATCTGCGGCGTGACCACCACCAGCGGGCTGGCGTGGAAGATCCCCGGCCGCGTGGGCGACTCGCCGGTCCTCGGCGCGGGGCTGTACGTGGACGGCACGGTCGGCGCGGCCGGCTCCACGGGCCGCGGCGAGGCGAACCTCTACAACCTCACCTCGTACCTGATCGTGGAGAGCCTGCGCCGCGGGATGAGCCCGAAGGACGCGGGGATGGAAGGGCTGAAGCGGATCGTGGCGAACACGGTGGAGCGGCGGCTGCTGAACGGGCGCGGCACTCCCAACTTCGACATCCAGTTCTACGTCCTCAACGCCCGCGGCGAGCACGCCGGCGTGGCGCTCTACCCCGGTGGCACCTACGCCGTGTGCGACGAGACCGGCGCGCACGACGTGCCGCTGGAGCCGCTGCTGCAGGGATCGTCGCGCGATTGACCGCCGTTGCGCGGGAAACAGCGATCGGAGCAACGGATGATGATCGAAGCCGGGACGAAAGAACGGCGATGACTCACGCAGAGTCAGCAGAGGCAGCAGAGAACAACGGCTTTCTCTGCTGACTCCGCTGACTCTGCGTGAGGCGAGCTTTTGCCGAATCTGGCGTGAGCACGATCGACGGCGGCAGCCGATGCCGCGTACACAGGACCGGGGAGGAGGAATCTTCCCTAGCCCTCCTTCATTTCGTAAGTGGCCGTCGTGCCGGCGTTCGATCACCTCGGACGAAGCGGCTCCAGCTCCGGCGGGTGGCTGGCTCCGAAGGGGTTCCGTCAACACTGTTGTGCGGTCAACCCCGCCGGGACAATTTGATGGCGGACCGCGATCTCCTCCCATCCCCCCGCCCATGCCCACGCCCGCCGCACTGCTGTTCGTGCTGCCCTACCTCGTCTCCGCCGCGATCTCGGGCGGGGTGGGCGCGTATTGCTGGCGGCGGCGTTCCCGCGTGGCGGTGGGGGCGTTCGCGGCCGTCGCGCTGTCGGAGGCGTTCTGGACGGCGGGGTTCGTGGCCGAGCAGCTCGCGCCGGGGCTGCCGCGGAAGATCTTCTGGGACAACGTGCAGTTCCTGGCGCTCCCGGCGATCTCGGTGGGCTTCGTGGCCTTCGCGCTGGAGTATGCGGGCCGCCGGCCGCGGCGCGCGCGCCTGGTGTACGGGCTGATCGCCGCGCCGCTGCTGGTGCTGGCCGTGCTGGCGTTCACCGACCCGCTGCACGGCTGGGTGCGCGTGTCGCCCCGGCTGGCCGGCACCGGGCACGCCGCGCAGCTGGTGTACGGCTTCACCCCGCTGATGATGGCGGCGGCCGCGTACCTCGACGGGCTGGCGCTGGCTTCGATCGCGGTGCTCGCGGCCGGGCTTCCGCGCGCGCAGCGGCTGTACCGCGCGCAGGCCGTGCTGGTGATGGTGGGGATCGCGATCCCGCTGCTGGGCTCGGTGGCCACCATGACGGTGCTGGCCGGGTGGGCCGGGCGCGACCTGTCGCCGGTGACCTTCGCGGTGGCCAACCTGGTGATCGCGTGGGGGCTCTTCCGCCGGCGCCTCTTCGACGTGGTGCCGGTGGCCCGCCACACGGTGGTGGAGAGCCTGGTGGACGCGGTGTACGTGCTGGACCCGTCGGGGCGGCTGCTGGACCTGAACCCCGCCGCGCGGCGGGCCAGCGCGGCGCATCCCGACCCGGTGGGCCGCCCCGCGGCCGCCATCCTCCCGCTCGACGCGGAGACGGTGCGGCTGCTGCTGGAGGGCGCGCCGGCCAGCCTGGAGGTGGAGACGAGCGGGGCGGGGGGAGGGCCGGCCGAGCTGGGGGTGCACCCGCTCGCGGGCCCGCGCGGCGAGCCGCTGGGCAGCGTGGTGGTGCTGCGCGACATCACCGCGCGCAAGGCGGCCGAGCGCGAGCTGCGCCTGCACCGCGACCGCCTGGAAGAGGCCGTGCTCGCGCGCACGGCCGAGCTGCGCGAGGCCAACCAGCAGCTCCGCCACGAGATCGCCGGCCGCGCCGACGCCGACCAGGCGCTGCTGCACAGCGAGGAGCGCCTGCGACAGATCGCCGAGAACAGCGGCGAGCTGTTCTGGCTGGCCGAGGCCGGCGGCCGCGTGGGGTACCTGAGCCCCGCCTTCGACCGCCTGTGGGCGGTGCCACGCGCGCGTGTGGAGGCCGATCCGCAGGCGGCGTTCGAGGCGGTGCACGCCGACGACCTCGCCCGCGTGCACGGCCTGTGGGACGACGCCTGGCACGGCCGGCCCGCCGAGGCGGTGTACCGGGTGACCGGGCCCGACGGCGCCGAGCGCTGGCTGCGCACCCGGGCGGTGCCGGTGCGCGATGCCGGCGGCGAGGTGTACCGCGTGGCCGGGGTGAGCGCCGACGTCACCGGCCAGAAGCGGATGGAGGAGCAGCTTCAGCACGACGCCTTCCACGACGCGCTCACCCGGCTTCCCAACCGCGCGCTCTTCGGCGACCGCCTGCGCCACGCGCTCGACCTGTTCCGCCGCCACCCCGACCGCGGCTTCGCGGTGATGGTGGTGGATCTCGACCGCTTCAAGCGCGTGAACGACAGCTTCGGGCACGCGGCGGGTGACGGCCTGCTGGCCGCCGTGGCCGACCGGCTGCGCGCGTGCATGCGCGAGGGCGACACCGTGGCGCGCTTCGGCGGCGACGAGTTCGCGCTGCTGCTGGACGACGTGCCCGGCGCGCCCGAGGCGCTGCGGGGGGCGGCCGGTATCGCGGCGGCGCTCGAGGCGCCGTTCACGGTGGAGGGGCACGAGCTGATCGTGACCCCCAGCATCGGCGTGGCGCTGGCCGGCGGCGACGACGACGGGCCCGACGCGCTGGTGCGCCGCGCCGACACGGCCATGTACCGCGCCAAGGAGCGCGGCGGCGACTGCTGCGAGGTGTTCGACCGGGCCATGCACGCGCGCGCCCTCTCGCGCCTGCGGCTGGAGACCGAGCTGCGCCACGCCGCCGGGCGCGGCGAGCTGCGCGTGCTCTACCAGCCCATCGTGGGCTTGAGTGACGGGCGGGTGGTGGCCTTCGAGGCGCTGGTGCGCTGGAGCCATCCCGAACGCGGGCTGCTGGCGCCGGGCGCCTTCCTGGACGTGGCCGAGGAGACCGGGCTGATCGTGGGGCTGGACCGCTGGGTGCTGCGCGAGGCGTGCGCGCAGCTGCGCGGCTGGCGCGAGCGGCACCCCGCGTGCGGGCTGCGGGTGACGGTGAACCTGTCCGCGCGGCAGTTCGCCCAGCCGGGGCTGGTGGACCACCTGGCCGCCGTCTTCGCCGAGACCGGGGTGGACGTGGACTGGGTGCGCCTGGAGATCACCGAGGGGGTGCTGGTGGGGCGCACCGAGGAGGCGGTGCTGGAGGAGCTGCGCGCCCGCGGCATGCACCTGCTGATCGACGACTTCGGCACCGGCTACAGCAGCCTGGGCTACCTGCACCGCCTGCCGATCCGCGCGCTCAAGGTGGACCGCTCGTTCATGAGCGGCGCCACGGGCGACTTCGCCATCGTGGGCGCGGTGGTGACCATGGCGCACCACCTGGGGGTGGACGTGGTGGTGGAGGGAGTGGAGCGGGTCGACCAGCTGGAGCGCCTGCGCCACACCGGCGCCGACTACGCGCAGGGCTTCCTCTTCGCCCGCCCGCTGGAGCCGGCCGATGCCGAGGCGCTTCTCTCGCAGCGCTTCGCCGACGGGGCCTGGCAAGCCGCGGGGCCGGTGGGTGTGGGCCTGCAAGAACCCGTTGCCGGCTGAACTCAAAACCGTCGAACGCGCTGGTTTACGCGCGACGGAGCGGGTTGGACGGAAGCGAACGTCTCGACTGCGATGTCATAATCTGCCTCGCCTCGCTGGCCGTCGCCGTTGATGTCCGCGAAGGCAGACAGTGTGCCGTTGTAGCGGCGAGTTCACTCGCATATGCTCACACCAGAGCTGGCGGATCAGCTCCTCGGCCCGTTCCGCGGCTCGCTCGGCAGCTCGTTTCCTCGGGCGGTTCCTCGGCCCGTTCCTCCGTGGTGGTACGCTCCTTCCGGATGGGGCGGTAGAGATTCGTTCGATTGGACGCGGAGGGGGAGCGATGTCGCGGGCGTTCGTGAAGGAAGACGAGGGGTTCGTGCCGCCGGGGCGCTTCGGCCTGCCGCCGCGCGACGACCCGGGGTACGACGCGGCCGCCGCGCAGGCGCTGCTCGAGGCCGCGCGCGACGCCAACACGGGCAGCGCCGAGAGCGCCACCGGCTACCGCTGGGGCGAGCCGCGCCTGCACAAGCACGTGCGCCGTATCCTCGACGCCGAGCTGGCCAAGCCCGAGATGGAGCAGGACACCCGCTTCGTCCGCGTGGCGAAACGGTTCGTGGGCGACCGCTGAACCATCACCTCCGTCCGGACGCGGATCCGCCCTGGAACCGGCGGGTGGAATCCGCGAAGGTGGAGTCGCCCTCCGGCGACCCCTTCGCCACCTCGAGACAAATCGTCCACCGCGCCGCATCCGCTTGTGCTGGAGGCGGCGTAAGTGTATGATTGAGGCACACTTCCACATCTTCATCCCCCGCCGCCCGCGAGCCGAGTGGAGTATCTCCTCCTCTGCCTGACGTCGTTCGCCATCTGCGGTGCGGGTGCGCTTATCCCGTTTCTCAACACCGAGGTGTACCTGATCGGCGCGTCGGCCCTGGCGCCGCGCGCGCTGTGGGCGCCGCTGGTGATCGCGGGCACCGCCGGCGCGATGGCGGGCAAGGTGCTGCTCTACTTCGCCGGGCGCGGCGTGGTGAAGCTCCCCGGTGGCCGCGTGCAGCGCGGGATGGAGGCGATGCAGGCGCGGATGGAGGCGAAGCCGATGGTGGGCAAGCTCCTCTACGCGGTGAGCGCCCTGGTGGGCCTCCCCCCGTTCTACGTGACCACCTTCGCCGCCGGCGCGGTGCGGATGAACTTCGTCTTCTTCCTGGTGGTGGGCTTCGTGGGCCGGCTGATCCGCTTCGCCATCGTCGTCGCCTTGCCGCAGATGGCGAAGTCGGGAATCGGCGGCTGATCCGCCCCTTTCGCCCGCAATGTTCGGGCGCTGGCGTCTTCGTTGCTCCGGGTTCCGATTCCCGGGAGAAAGCCGTAGAATTCGTACGACCCCTCGACCGCCACCCCGTTGCCCAGTCTCGCCGTGAATGCCACGATGATCGACGTAAAGCAGGCGGTGCAGGCGGCGGAAAGCTACGTTCGCTCTCTGTATCCGGAACCCGAGCTCCAGGGCCTCCGCCTGGAAGAGGTAACCCGGTCCGACGATGGCGCGCGCTGGAACATCACGCTCGGTTGGATCGAGCCTGCCATTTCCCGGAACGGAATGCTGTACCCGGTCGGCCTGCAGAAACTTCCGCGCGTGTACAAGGTTTTCAAGATCGATGTGGAGACCGGCGAGGTCGAAGCGATGAAGATTTGGGACGTGGAGTGATTTGTATCCCTCCTGCACTGATACGCGCTGCTACGCGACCCCTCCTCCTGAGCGCCTCGATCCGTTACCTTTCCGCCGCGCCGTTTCGGCCTTAGTTGTCTCAAAAAACCGAGATGTAGATGTCGGATAAACCGGTCAACATGATGGAACCCGTGATCCGCGCGGCGGTCGAGCGCGGGGCCAGCGACATCCACGTGAAGGGCGGCGACTTCGTGCGCGCGCGCATCACGGGCAAGCTGACGCCGCTCACCAAGCAGAAGCTCTCGCCCGATCAGGCGCGCACCTTCGCGCTGAGCGTGCTCCCCAGCGAGCGCGTGCGCGAGCAGATCGACACGCTGCAGGACTACGACTGCTCGTGGGGGATCGACGGGCTGACCCGCTTTCGCGTGAACGTGATGCGGCAGCGCGGCAGCTTCAACGTGATCCTGCGCGTGATCCCCTACAACGCGCCCACGCTGGAGGGCCTGGGGCTCCCCGCCGTGCTCTCGCAGATCGCCGAGGCCGAGCGCGGCTTGATCCTGGTGACGGGGGTGACGGGGTCGGGGAAGAGCAGCACGATGGCGGCGATGATCCAGCACATGAACCACAACTCGTACCGCCACATCGTCACGCTCGAAGACCCGATCGAGTTCCTGCACCGCGACAACCTGTGCTCCATCTCGCAGCGCGAGATCGGCAGCGACACCGAGAGCTTCTACAAGGGGCTGCGGGCCGCGTTGCGGCAGGACCCCGACGTGATCCAGATCGGCGAGATGCGCGACGCGGAGAGCATCGACATCGCGCTGAAGGCGGCCGAGACGGGGCACCTGGTGATCAGCACCCTGCACACCAAGGACGCCACCAGCACCGTGGCGCGCCTGATCAGCGCCTTTCCCCCCGAAGAGCAGCAGACGGTGCGCTACCGCCTGGCCGACGCGCTCGACGCGGTGATCAGCCAGCGCCTGCTTCCACGCAAGGACAAGAAGGGCCGCGCCGTGGCCGCCGAGGTGCTGCGCAACACCGGCGCGATCCAGGACTGCATCCGCGAGGAGGGGCGCACCAGCGAGGTCAAGGACTACATCGCCGCCGGCCGCGACACCTACGGGATGCAGACCTTCGACCAGCACCTGGCCGAGCTGGTGCGCACGGGCACCGTGGACTTCAACGTGGCGCGCGCCGCCGCCAGCAACCCGTCCGATTTCGAGCTGCAGGCGCGCCTGAGCGCCGCCGGCGTTCCCGCGGGCGAGGAGCCGGCCCGCGACGGTGGCGGCGGAAGCGGCATGGACGGGTTCATGTCGGGCACGGGGTTCTGAAGGCGGAAGGCTCGCAAAAGTTCGTAGACGACATCGAAGCCGGTCCTACGTTGCGTGGGGCCGGCTTTCGTGCGTCCGCGGCAGGCCCCCCACCCCGCGCTTCGCGCTCCCTCCCCCCAAAAAAGCCTGGGGGGAGGGAGGTGGCCT
>Ga0247773_1000360_pt1 | contig 20731 bp, 20 predicted proteins | sample UWRJL092311B6_FD_179934 | JGI IMG/M metagenome (GOLD analysis project Ga0247773, IMG submission 179934) | Plant litter microbial communities from Arlington Agricultural Research Station in Wisconsin, United States - UWRJ-L092-311B-6 | ecosystem: Environmental > Terrestrial > Plant litter >...
CGCCACCACGAGCCGCGCATCAAGCTCAACCAGAACGAGAGCCCCTACGACGTTCCCGACGAGCTGAAGCGGCGCATCGCCCAGCGGCTGGACGGCCGTCCGTGGAACCGCTATCCGCCGTTCTTGGCCACCAGCTTCATCGGCGCCGTGAGCCGGGCCACGGGGTGGCCGGAGAGCGGCATCCTGGTGGCCAACGGCTCCAACGAGCTGATCCAGTCCATCCTTGCCGTGACCGTGGGCGCCGGCACCACCGTGGTCATCCCCGAGCCCACGTTCACGCTCTACCGGCTGATGACCGAGGTGAACGGCGGCACCGTCGCCTCCGTCCCGCTCACGGCGGAGCTGGAGTTCGACGTGGACGCGATCATCCGCGCGGCGCGGGCGAGCGACGCGGCGGTGGTGGTGCTGTGCACGCCCAACAACCCCACGGGCTCCGCGCTGTCGGAACGCGAGATCCTGCGCATCCACGACGAGACGGGCGCGCTGGTGCTGCTGGACCAGGCCTACGTGGAGTTCGGCGGGTTCGACGGCATCCCGCTGCTTGAAGGGAGGCCGCGCCTGGTCGTGCTGCGCACCTTCAGCAAGGCGATGGCGATGGCGGGGCTGCGCGCGGGCTACATGCTGGCCCACCCCGCGCTCGCGGCCGAGGTGCACAAGGGGAAGCTGCCCTACAACATCAACTTCTTCACCGAGGTGGCCGCCGCCGAGGTGCTGGACGGCCGCGCGCTGCTGGAGCCGAACGTGGGGAAGATGCGCGAGCAGCGCGACCGGCTGCTGGCCGAGATGGCGGGCGTGCCGGGGATCCGCGTCTACCCGAGCGCCGCCAACTTCGTGCTCTTTCGCGTGGAGTCGCCAGCCATCACCCACACCGAACTCTTCCAGCGGCTGCTGGACGAGCACGGCATCCTGGTGCGCGACGTGAGCAAGTATCCCATGCTGGAGCGGTGCCTGCGCGTCAACGCGGGCACGGCGGAGGAAACCCGTGAATTCCTCGACGCGCTGAGGCAGATGATGAGCGAGGTGGCATGAGCCGCACGGCCACGCGGGAACGCACCACGCGCGAGACCCAGATCCGCGCCCGCATCAACCTGGACGGCACCGGCGAGGCCAGGGTGCACACGGGGATCGGCTTCTTCGACCATATGCTCGACGCGCTGGCCCGCCACGGGATGTTCGACATCGACGTCGAATGCAGCGGCGACCTGCACATCGACGCACATCACTCGGTGGAGGACGTGGGGATCGTGCTGGGCGGCTGCTTCCTGGACGCGCTGGGCGACAAGCGCGGCATCGTGCGCTATGCCGACGCCACCGTGCCGCTGGACGAGGCGCTGGTGCGCGCGGTGGTGGACGTGAGCGGCCGCCCGTTCCTGCACTTCCAGGTGCCTCTGCCCGCGGGCCAGGCGCGCGTGGGCGAGTTCGACGCGGCGCTCAGCGCCGAGTTCTGGCGCGCGTTCGCCACCGAGGCGCGCGTGACCATGCACCTGGACGGCATCCGCGGCGACAACGCGCATCACGTGATCGAGGCCACCTTCAAGGCCGCCTCCCGCGCGCTGGACGCGGCCACCCGCCTGGACCCGCGCCGCGGCGACGCCGTGCCGTCCACCAAGGGCGCGCTGTGAGCCGCGGGCGCGTCACCATCCTCGACTACGGCGCGGGAAACCTGCGCTCCGTCGCCAAGGCCTTCGAGCACGAAGGGGCGGACGCCGTGCTGACCGCCGACCCGGCCGAGGCCGCGCGCGCGCAGCTTCTCGTCCTCCCCGGCCAGGGGCACTTCGGCCAGTGCATGACGCGGCTGCGCGAGGCGGGGCTGGCCGACGTGGTGCACGAGCACGTGGCCGCGGGGCGGCCGTTCCTGGGGATTTGCGTGGGGATGCAGCTGCTGTACGACGGCAGCGAGGAGGCGCCGGGCGTCGCCGGCCTGGGGCTGCTCCCCGGCACCGTGCAGCGACTGAGGACGGAGCTGCCGCTGCCGCACGTGGGCTGGAACAGCGTCGAGTTCGTCCGCAGCGCGGAAAGTGACCCGCTGCTGGCCGGCGTGGCGGGGCCGGAGCCGCGCTTCTTCTACCACGTGCACAGCTACGGCGTGCTGGAGAGCGATGGCGAATCGGTGCTGGGCCGCTGCACCTACGACGACAGCTTCGCCAGCATCGTGGGCCGCGACAACGTGTGGGGCATCCAGTTCCACCCCGAGAAGAGCCAGGAAGACGGCCTGTGGATCCTGCGCAACTTCGCGGACATGGGAGCGGACGGAGAGCGTGCGGCGTGACGAGACTCAGCCATTTCGACGAACGCTTACCGACGTGAGCAGGTCTCGCCGCGCGCCCGCCCTTCACCTCGTTCGTGCACGGGCTCACGACCGGGTGAGGGATGGGCGCGCGTACGGCCGGGCGGAGGCGATCAGCAGTAGTAGTAGGGGCCCGTCTCGCAGGTCTCGCCGCCGCCAAACTGCTGCGTCACACAGATGCGCCCGTCGCAGCTCTGGTACGTGCAGAACTGCACCGCGCTGTTCGGCAGACAGGCGCACGACTCGACTGGCCTGGTCTGCGGGCATGCGCAGGTCTGGTTCGGCGCCGTCAGCACGTTGGCGTGCACGCCTCCCGTACCGTTGTCCGCGGTGAACGAGCTCACCTGGAGGTCCTGGAGACGGAGCTTCATCTTGCGCTTCATTGGGGCATCTCCCTGAAAGATGACTTCACTTTCCTTTACGGACTCTTTTGGACTATAAACCACCACGGCTGTCCGGGCAAGGTGAACCTCCGGCTTGTCGCGGCAGAGACCGCGTGATGCTCGCGGCTGCGTGCCAGAACGGGTATGATGCCCTCGTTCACGGTAGAGACGCGGGATGAGTCGCATATGCCGGGTTGAAAACCGGCGTTGGAAAGTCGGTGAAGAAGGAGGTCGGTGGTGCAGGCGAAACGCCGCTGTGATAGGGTGTACCCGCAAAACCGGCCGTTTCCACCTGCCGCACCAGAGCCGCAGCATGAGGGGAGCCGTGCTGGCCGCTGGATTGTCCCTCCCCTGCAGTTCGGGGGAGGGACAGGCGAGGAACGAGCCAGGGAGAGGGCCCAGCGGGGCCGCCGGACCGCACGGAAGGAGAGGCAATCGTATGAAAACGTGGAGCTTGATGGACGCACAGGATCATCTGGAGGAGGTCGTGCAAAGTGCGCTCGAGCATAAGCCCCAGCGCGTTGTACGGGACTTCCGGGAGGGTGCGGTGGTTGTGCTGAGTGCCGACGATTACGCGCGCCTGACCAGAAACGACGATCCGAATGCCTGATACCGCCGTCTTCTTCCGGGGCCACGGGCTCGGCAACGACTACGTCGCGCTGGAGCTGGACGCGCTCCCGTTCGGCCTCACGCCCCCCGCCGTGCGGCTCTTCTGCGACCGGCACACCGGGGTGGGGTCCGACGGCATCCTGGCCGCCGTGCCTAGCGAGGCGGCCGACTTCGGGCTGCGCATCTTCAACCCCGACGGCAGCGAGGCCGAGAAGAGCGGCAACGGGATCCGCATCTTCGGCGCGTACCTGCTGGACCTGGGCCGCGTGGAAATCGGCCCGGCGTTCACGGTGGAGACGCCCGGCGGGGTCGTGCGGGTGCGCATCGTGGCCGAGACGGGCGAGGGCGTGCTGGACGTGGAGGTGGAGATGGGCGTCGCCTCCTTCCGCAGCGGCGACGTGGGGCTGGCCGGCCCCGACCGCGAGACCGAGGGCGAGGCGCTGGAGCTGCCCTCGGGCGACCGCGTGTGGATCAGCACGGTGAGCATCGGCAACCCGCACTGCGTGATCTTCCAGGACGAGCTGGACGTGGACGAGCTGCGCCGCCGCGCCCCGCAGATCAGCACGCATCCGGATTTCGCGCGCGGCACCAACGTGCAGTTCGCCGTGGGCACCGCGCCCGACGAGGTGGAGGCGTGGGTGTGGGAGCGCGGCGCGGGCGAGACGCGCGCCAGCGGCTCCAGCGCCTGCGCGGTGGCCGCCGCCGCCGTGCGCCGCGGGCTGGTGAGCGAGCGCCAGGTGGCGGTGCGCATGCCCGGCGGCACGCTGCACGTGGAGGTGCGCGACGACTGGAGCCTGCTGCTGCGAGGGCCGGTGGAGGGCGTGTGCCGCGGCGAGCTGACGGCCGGGATGGTGGCACGGCTCCAGGTGCTGGGCTGATGCTGGCCAAGCGCATCATCCCCTGCCTGGACGTGAAGGACGGCCGCGTGGTGAAGGGGATCCAGTTCGAGGGGCTGCGCGACGCGGGCGACCCCGTGGAGCAGGCCGTGCGCTACGACGCCGAGCGCGCCGACGAGCTCTGCTTCCTCGACATCACCGCCAGCCACGAGGGCCGCGCCAGCACGCTGGAGATGATCCGCCGGGTGGCCGACAGCGTGTTCATCCCCTTCACGGTGGGCGGCGGCGTGCGCAGCGTGGACGATTTCGTCGCCATCCTGGGCGCCGGCGCCGACAAGGTGTGCGTCAACACCGCCGCCGTCACCGACCCGGATCTCGTCGCGCGCGCGTCCGGCCACTTCGGCTCGCAGTGCGTGGTGGTGGCGGTGGACGCGCGGCGGACCGCGGCGGAAGAGGCCGAGCGCATCCCCAGCGGCTTCGAGGTGTTCACCCACGGCGGCCGCCGCGGCACGGGCGTGGACGCGGTGGAGTGGGCGCGGCGCGTGGAAGGGCTGGGCGCCGGCGAGATCCTGCTGACCTCGATGGACCGCGACGGCACGCGCGACGGCTACGACCTGGAGTTGACCGGCGCCGTGAGCGCCGCCGTGCGCATCCCGGTGATCGCCTCGGGCGGCGCGGGGGCGCTGGAGCACCTGGACCACGCGCTGGCCACCGGCGCCCACGCCGTCCTCGCCGCCTCCATCTTCCACTTCGGCGAGTACACGCTGGCCGAGGCGCGGCGCTACCTCGCCGCGCGCGGGCACCCGGTGCGGGGATGAAGGAAGTGCTGAGTGCTGAGTGGATCTGACGTCCGCGTCGGTGGGTGATCGACGCCACGGACTGGGCCCCGGGCACTGGGTACTGGGCACTTCGTCTCTGTACCTCGCACCCAGCACTCAGCACTCAGCACCTTTTGAAAATCGTCCGGCCCGGACCATGCAGAGGCGCGGTCGGTCGCGTCGGAATTGACGGGAGTGAAAAGCCATGGGAGACGGGATGATCCAGACGGAGGAGATCCGCTTGAAACACGTGGTTCGTGAATGGGCGCGCCCGCTCGCGGCGGCCATGCTGATGGCCGCCGTGTCGGCGTGCGGCGGCGACGGTGGTGACGCGAAGGGCGGCGCGGCGGGCGACGGCAAGGCCGGGGCCCCGGCCGCCGGGCAGCCCAAGGGCGCGCAGGCGCAGGCTCCGGCCAACCAGCCGGCGCCGGTGAAGACCGCCTACGGGAAGACCGCGGCCGAGTCGCAGCAGTGCTTCCAGCGGATGCAGACGCGGCTCGACTCGGCCGCCGCCGCGCTCAAGGCCGATTCCACGGCCCGGAACCCCGGGTCGGCACGCAACCCCTCCTTCGCCAAGGAGCAGGGGTGGTATCCCAAGAAGGGCGAGTTCCGCGACGGCGACCTGCTGCCGTGCAACCGCATCGTGGCGTACTACGGCAACCCGAGCAGCACCCGCATGGGCGCGCTGGGCGAATTCCCGCGCGACGAGATGCTGCGGCGCCTGCAGGGCGAGGTGCGCCGCTGGTCCGAGGCCGACCCCAGCACGCCGGTGATCCCCGCGCTGCACCTGATCGCGGTGGTGGCGCAGGGCGCGCCCGGGCCCTCGGGGCACTACCGGGCGCAGATGCGCGACCAGGCGGTCGACTCCATCTACCAGATGGCCAAGTCGATCAACGGCATCATGTTCATCGACGTGCAGGTGGGCACCGACGACATCCGCAACATCATGCCGCGCTTCTACGAGTTCCTGAAGCGCCCCGACGTCCACTTCGCGGTGGACCCGGAGTTCTACATGCGCGGCGGGATCGTGCCCGGGCGCAAGATCGGGACGATGTACGCGGCCGACATCAACTGGGTGACCGACCAGCTCGCGCGCATCGTGCGCGAGAACAACCTGCCGCCCAAGGTGCTGGTGATCCACCGCTTCACGCGCAACATGGTTCCCGACGCGGAGAAGATCCAGCTTCGCCCCGAGGTCGAGTTCGTCATGGACATGGACGGGTGGGGCGCGCCGTGGCTCAAGTACGACAGCTACCAGGACTACATCGTGCGCCATCCGGTGGAGTTCACCGGGTTCAAGCTCTTCTACCACAACGACACCAAGAAGGGCGACCCGCTCATGACCCCGCGCGACGTGCTGGGGATGTGGCCGCAGCCGCTGTACATCCAGTACCAGTAAGTCGGATGTGACGGGTCGGGAAGTCAGTCGCGGATCGGGGCCGCCGGAGTTTTCCGGCGGCCCCGATCTCTTTTCAACAGCCGGGTTCGGGCGTGTCCCTCCGCTGCGCTCCGGGCCGGGCTGCGCGCTGCGTAGGGCACGATACCGCCGTGCCCAACGCAGCCGGGGCCCACGGCGGCCCGCCCACGCATCCGCTCTCGGCGGAGGGGATCGCGCAGGCGGGCCGCCGCGTTCCCGGCCCTCCGGGCGCGCATCCCTCACGCATCTCCGCGTTTCCGATGTCGTCTATGCCCAATCCGGGAAAGGACTTGCCTCACACAGAGCTAGCAGAGCAAGCAGTTCAACAGCGGTTTTACTGTTGACTCTGCTGGCCCTGTGTGAGGATTTGCCGTTCCCTCTTCCGCAGTGGCATCGACGATTTCCGCGGAATCGGTAAATCGATCCGGTGGTGCTCCGCGCCACCCCCACCTGGCTGGCGAACCTCTTGCACTCCCGAGCGCCGGCTTCGAACGCAATCGCCTGACGCAGGCGCGGAAACGAACATCGCGGGAGCGCAGCATGGCCGAGCACGACCGACCGGGCGAGGGGGAGCTGGAAGAGATGGCGCGGCGCGACCGCCAGCTGGCCAGCGACGCCGCCCACGACGCCGAGGTGGAGCGTCCCGCCGCCGCGGGCGCGCCCGACCACCCGCACCCCGACATCGCCGCCGCCGACCACCTGCGCGCGCGCGACGACGTGCGCACCTTCGACCGGCAGCAGTCGCTGGCGCACGACAGCGCCCAGGCCGCCGAGGCGCTGAGCGCCACCGCCGAGCAGCTGCAGGCCAACCGCGAGCGCATCGAGCAGATCCGCCAGGAAGCCCACGCCCGCACCGGCGAGGTGGATGCGCTGGCCGGCGACGCGCGCGACCTGCGCGAGCAGACGCAGCAAGCCGCCCAGCAGGTCCGCAACGTGGAGCTCCCCGACGTGGACCGCTGACGTTCAGCGGGACGAAAAACGAAGCGGGCGCACCCAGTGTGGATGCGCCCGCTCTTTCTTTACGCGACCCTGGCTGAGGGCGTCCCGAACATCCCGCCCCGGGCCCGTCGCTCCGTGAGAGTGCCCGTACCGCGCGCGCCGCCGTCCTCGCGCGTCTCGTCGTTCTCGTCCGCGCCGGCCCAACGGTTCGCGTCAGGGCGTGGTGCCCGTGGTGGCCGAGCCGGGCGCGCTGGGTTGCGAGCTGCCCTGGCCGCCGGTGCTGCCCGGGCCGCCCACGGCGCCGTTCGTGCCGGTGTTGGGTGCGCTGGTGGGGCCCACGTCGGTGGTGGACGTGCTGTCGGCGGGCGTGAGGGTGCTGCCGGTGCCGCCCACCACCGAGCCCGTGCCGGTGGTGCCCACGCCGCCCGCCTGCGAGGTCCCGGTCGCCTGCGAGGTGCCCGCATCGGGGGTGTCGCCGCCCGACGCGCTGGTCTCCTTGTTCGCGTCGCCGCCGCACGCCGCCGTGGCGAGCAGGGCGGCCAGGGCGAAGGCGGGCACTGCGGAGAGTTTCCTGTTCATCGGCCTCACGTACGATTGGGTTGATCCGTGTCCCCGGCCCACTTTACCCAGCCGGACGGCGGCCCCGTACTGCACGATGTGCTCCGGCCACGGTCGCAGCATTTCTCCGGCAAGCGCCGGTGCTTCGGAAGGACAGCCACGGAAGATCGTCACACGGAGCAGCGGAGGAAACGGAGGAAAGACAAGCAGTTCTCCGTTTCCTCCGCTGCTCCGTGTGAGCCAGCTCGTCTGTCCGGGAATGCACGATCAATCGGCGGAATCGGTATCTCTGCGTGCGGCGCCTTTGCCGTTCCGGATAGCGGTGTCCGTGGAACGGAAGCGGGCACCCGGCTGGAGAGCCGGGTGCCCGCTAATCGCGCCGGACGGGGAGCGTCGATTATCGCGCCGCCGCCGCCGTAGCCGCCGGGGTGAGCGTGGGCGGCTGTGCGGCCTTCAGGTGCTCGGCCAGGAACGCGTCGGTCACCTGGCTGATCATGCGGTAGCTCGGCCAGTCGTATGCGGCGCCGTGGCGGCCCGGCGGGTACAGGCGGAAGTCCACGTCCTTGCCCAGCTCGGTGAGCTTGGTGAGGAACTGCATGGTGTTCTGCGGGTGGACGTTGTCGTCCATCAGCGAGTGGATCAGCAGCAGGCGGCCGCGCAGCTTCTGCGCGTTCTCGAGCGGGCTGCTTTCCACGTAGCCGGCCAGGTTCTCGCCCAGCAGCCCCATGTAGCGCTCGGTGTAGATGGTGTCGTAGAAGCGCCAGTCGGTCACCGCGCTGTTGGCCACCCCCACCGGGAACAGCTCGGGATACAGCTCCATGGCCATCAGCGTGGCGTAGCCGCCGTAGCTGGTGCCCATGATGGCCACGCGGCGCGCGTCCACGTAGGGGAGCGTGGCCAGGTGGCGCGCCGTCTCGGCCATGTCGCGCGCCTCGTAGCGGCCCAGGTGCTTGTAGACCACCTTCTGGAAGGCGCTGCCGTAGTTGGCGGTGGCGCGGTTGTTCACGCCGATCACGATGTAGCCCTGCTGCGCCAGCCACTGGCCATAGCCGCCCGAGTAGAACTCGTTGTACACCTGCTGGCTTCCCGGCCCGCCGTACACGTCGAAGATCACCGGGTACTTCCTGGACGGGTCGAAGGGCACGGGGCGGATCATCGACGCGTCGATGCGCGCGCCGTCGCTGGTGGTGAACGAGAAGGGCTCGGCGGGCGAATACTCGTGCGTCGCCAGCCACTGCGTGGTGGCGGTGTTGGCCTCCATCGTCCGCAGCTTGCCGCGCTCGGTGCTCCACAGCTCCACCTGCCGCGGCTGGCGCGTGCTGCTGTAGCGGTCGATGAAGTACTGACCGTTGGGCGACAGGTCGAAGCGGTGGTTCCCCGGCACGGTGGTGATGCGGCGCTTGCCCGTGCCGTCGAACTTCACCGCGTAGAGGTGGCGCTCCAGCGGCGTGGCCTCGGTGCTCGAGTAGTAGATCGTCTGCCGCGGCGCGTCGATCCCCTCGATACGAGTGACCGTCCAGGGTCCGCGCGTGACCTGGTTGATCAGGCGCCCCGAGTAGTCGTAGCGGTAGACGTGCTGGTAGCCGTCGCGGTCCGAGATCCAGAAGAACTCGTTGCGGCCCTCGGGGAACGTCATCATGTCCTCGATGCCGGCGTAGAAGTCGAACACGTCGATCCACGCGTCGCGCTTCTCGGTCATCACCAGCCGCCGCCCGCCCGTGTTCACGTCGAAGAAGATGACGTTGAGCTCGGTCTGCGCGCGGTTCAGCGTGACCATGGCCAGCGTGTCGGCCCGGCTCGTCCAGTAGACGCGGGGGATGTAGACCTCGCCGGCGATGCCGGGGTCGAGCCAGATCTTGCGCCCGCTGCCCACGTCCACCACCCCGATGCGCACCTTCGGGTTCTGGTCGCCCACCAGCGGGTAGCGGATGCTGTCGAACTGGGCGTGCCACCCCGACAGGTCGCTGATCTGGGTGATGGGCTCGGCCGTCTCGTCCATCTGCCAGAAGGCGATGTGGCGCGAGTCGGGCGACCACTTCCACGCCTGCGCGAAGCCGAACTCCTCCTCGTACACCCAGTCGAAGTGGCCGTTGAAGACGTGCTCGGTGGCGTCGCTGGTGAGCTGCTTCTCGGTGTTGGCGGCCAGGTCCTTCACGAACACGTTGCCGCCGCGCACGAAGCCCAGCGTGCGCCCGTCGGGCGACAGCTCGGCGGTGCGCGCGTCGCGCGTGGCCAGCACCATGCCGCGGTCGGCCAGCGAATAGATGTAGAAGTCGGCGATCCCCGAACGGCGGAAGATAGGACGGTAGTTGGACTGGAAGACCAGGCGCCTCGAGTCGCGCGTCCACTGGAAGCTTTCGTACTCGAAGGGCGTGCTGGTGCCGGGGAAGACCGCGCCCGCGGTGGTGAACAGCACGCTCTCGGCCCCGGTGGCCGGGTCGTAGGCCTTGATCACCGGCTTGTTCTGCGCGTCGCGGTCGATGAACGAGAAGCGCGCGCCGCCCTCGATCCAGTTCACGCTGCGCGGCCCCGAGCGCCCCTGCAGCACGCCCTCCGACTGCAGCGCCTCGTCCAGGCTGGCGAAGCGCTGCTTCTGCTGTGCGAGTACGAGCTGCGGCAGCACGGCCAGGCCGGCCACCAGCAGCAGGGTGGAATGGCGCGGTTTCAGGAGACGGGTCATCGGCATTCGCGAATGGATCGGTGTGTCCCGCGGGCGGCGGCGCCTCCGCCTTCGCGCGGAGCCGGTGCCTGGAAAGGAGGCCCAAGCTACGCGCGCGCCACGGGTGCGGCAACGCGCGTGGGGCGGATGGAGCGCCGCGCGGTGCGGATTGCGCAGGTGCCGGTTCGCTCGCGTACTTCCGACATCTTCTCGGGAGCCGTCTTCCGCTTCATGAACGCGGAGCAGCGGAGAGAGCGGAGGAAGCAGAGAACAGCGATTCCGTTTTCTCCCCGTCACTCGTGCCCGCTCCGAGCGACGTCGCCGGAGGGCGCGAGGAAGACGGGCGATGACGGGCGGTTCTCCGTTCCCTCCGCTCTCTCCGCTGCTCCGCGTTCAGATGCCGAATCCGGCCCCATGACGATTCATCGGAAGCGCGAGGCGGTGTTATATTCGTGCGCTTCGCTGGCTTCCTCCCGCTTCCGTCCGTCCGGCCCTCCATGTTCGGCATCGCCTCGGTCACGCAGTCGCAGCTTCTCGACTACCTGCTCAACGTGGCCCCCGTGCGCCCGGTGTTCGTGTGGGGCGCGCCGGGGATCGGCAAGTCGTCACTGGTGGAGCGCTTCGCCCGCGACGTGGGGCTCCCCTGCGTCTCCCTTCTCGGCAGCCAGCTCGCGCCCGAGGACCTGATCGGCGTGCCCGAGCTGAAGGGCGGCAAGAGCCGCTTCGCCCCGCCCGAGAGCATCGCCCGCGACGAGCCGTACTGCCTGTTTCTCGACGAGCTGAACGCCAGCAAGCAGGAGGTGCAGAAGGCGTTCTACTCGCTCATTCACGAGCGGCGCATCGGCAGCTACACGCTTCCCGCGGGGTCGGTGGTGATCGGGGCGGGGAACCGCGCGCAGGACAACGCCATCGTCAAGCCCATGCCCTCGGCGCTGGTGAACCGCATGGCGCACGTGCAGCTGCGCGTGGACCACCGCGACTGGCTGGAGTGGGCCTACGGCGCCGGGATTCACCCGTGGGTGACCGAATACGTGGAGCACCGCCCCGACCACCTGTGGAGCGCGCCGCCCCCCACCGAGCAGCCCTTCTCCACCCCGCGCTCGTGGCACATGCTCAGCGACGCGCTCACCCAGTTCGGCGAGGGCGTGAGCGACGAGTGGATCGCGGTGAACGCCATGGCCTGCCTCACCCCCGAGCACGCGGCGCGCTTCAAGGGCTTCGTGCGCACAGTGCGCAACCGCTACGGCGTGGAGGCGCTGCTGAAGGGTGATCTGCGCTGGCCGCATGCGCCCGGCGAGCTGGACGTGCTCTTCTTCCTGGCCGAGAGCTTCCGCGCGCGGGTGGTGAAGGAGCTGCCGAGTGACCCCGCGTCGGTCACGGACGACGTGCGGCGGCTGGCGCACCAGGCCAAGCGCCTGATCCGCGAGCTGGCGGCGCTCAACTTCGAGATCGCGCAGAAGGTGATGCTGAACGAGGACGGGCAGGAGCCGTGGCCCGCCTGGTTCCAGGCCGAGGTGGTGCGCGACCTGCCGCGCCTGGCCGCGGCCGCCGGCGATGGCGCGTAGGCGCAGCGGCGGCGCCGGCGCCCCGGGCCAGGCCGACCCCGCCACCGGCGCCTGGCAGGCGGGGATGGCGATGGTGGACGCGCACCCGCTCTTCACGCCGCTGGCCCGCCGCGTCCACTTCTCTCGCCGCAGGGACGACGACGAGTTCCCGGACGACGGCTGGGCGCGCGTGCACGAGAGCGGCCAGATCGACTTCCACCCGCGCCGCCGCGGCGCGGCCGAGGAGTGGGCCTACGTGGCCGCGCACGGGCTGCTGCACCTGGCGTTCGGCCACTTCCGCCCCGAGCGGATGACCGGCACGTGGCGCGAGTGGAACACGGCGTGTGACTGCTTCGTGGCGCGCTTCCTGTCCGACCTGCGCTTCGGCCGCCCGCCGCCCGAGGTGGTGCCCTCGCCGCAGCTCGGCGCGCGCACCGAGGACGAGCTGTTCGCGCGCTTCGTGGAGCAGGGCGTGCCCCAGGGGCTGGCGCGGAGCGGCACCGCCGGCGACCGCGCGGGCGACATGATCCCCACCACCAGCGCGGCGCGGCGAACGCGCTGGAGCGCGTGGGGGCAGCGCGAAAGCTGGGAGGAGCTGTTCGCCCGCGGGCTGCAGCAGGCCGTGCGCGGCGCGGTGACGGTGGCCGCCGGCCGGCAGCAGACGCTCTCGGGCGACGAGCAACCCGCGTCGCACGCTGCGCTGGCGCGCGAGTGGTTCATCCACAGCTACCCGCTGCTGGGCGCCGTGGCCGCCTCGTTCAAGCTGGTGGAAGATGCCGACATCTGCCGCCGCATGGACATCCAGGTCGCGGCGATCGACGCCTTCGCGGGCGAGATCTACGTGAACCCGCACGCGGGGCTGGGCGAGCAGGAGGCGCGCTTCGTGATGGCGCACGAGCTGCTGCACGCCGGGCTCCGCCACCACGCGCGGGCCAACGGGCGCGAGCCGTACCTGTGGAACGTGGCCTGCGACTACGTGATCAACGGCTGGCTGGTGGAGATGGGCGTGGGCCAGCTCCCGGCCATGGGCGTGCTGCTCGACCCCGACCTCAAGGGCCAGAGCGCCGAGGAGATCTACGACCGCATCGCGCGTGACCTGCGGCGCTACCGCAAGCTGGCCACGCTGCGCGGCACCGGCCTGGGCGACATCCTGGGCCCCGGCGGCAGCTGGTGGGAGCGCGGCGACGGCGTGCGGCTGGACGAGCTGTACCGCGGCGCGCTCACGCAGGGGCTGCACTACCACCGCGAGCGCGGCCGGGGCTTCCTCCCCGCCGGGCTCGAGGAGGAGATCCGCGCGCTGAACATGCCGCCGATCCCCTGGGAGGTGGAGCTGGCCCGCTGGTTCGACGAGCACTTCGCGCCCGTGGAGGCGCGCCGCACCTACGCGCGCATGAGCCGCCGCCAGGCCGCCACGCCCCACATCCCGCGCCCCGCCTGGGTGGTGGAGCCCGAGGAGCTGGAGCACCGCACCTTCGGCGTGGTGCTCGACACCTCGGGCTCGATGGACCGGCAGCTGCTGGCGAAGGCGCTGGGCACCATCGCCAGCTACGCCATCGCGCGCGACGTGCCCGCCGCGCGCCTGGTGTTCTGCGACGCGGCCGCCTACGACGCGGGGTACGTGGCGCCCGAGGAGATGCTGGGGCGCGTGCGGGTGCGCGGCCGCGGCGGCACCGTGCTGCAGCCGGGGGTGGACCTGCTGGAGGCCGCGAGGGACTTTCCCGAAGACGGCCCCATCCTGCTGATCACCGACGGCTGGTGCGACCGCGTGCAGGTGCGCCGCGGCCACGCCTTCGTCCTCCCCTACGGCGCCAGCCTTCCCTTCGTCCCCAAGGGCAAGGTCTTCCGCGTCCGCTAGATTTCCTTCGCTACGAAGAGACGGGGCCGAAGCGCAACCACGCCTCGGCCCCATTCGTCTCTTCCGACGTCATCCCCGAGACCGGCACGCGCTTCCTGTCGGCCGCGCACACCGACGGCGACCTGGACAAGGTGTTCCGGGCCGTCGCCGCCTCCGCCGAGGCCATGCGCCGCGGCGGCTTCATCCCCTCCGCGCCGGGTGACGTGGATCGCTCCAGCGACGCGGCCACGCCCAGAGCGGCGGTCGCCGGGTGATGGCGCGCGAGGAATGCCAAGGCCACGGTGCACCTGCGGATGACGCTGGCGTCGCGCATCCTGGCGGTGCCACTGCGCAAGCTGGAGGAGCTGGGCCCCTCGCGGCTCAACGTGACGCTGATGAACGACCAGAGCTACCTGGGCCTGGTGATGCCCCCCGCGCCCTCGGCCGCGGTGCCGGTGGAGACGGAGGAGCTCGCCGTGGCGATGGCGTAGGCGGGCGAGGCCGCTCCCACGGAAGCTCCATACGCACGATGCGCCCGGGCCCATGGAACGGCCCGGGCGCATTTGCGTGCGCGGAGGGCGGGGGGGGGGACGCAGGTGCCGCGTTGCCCCGGTTGACCCGGTCTCGGCGTTTGGGCCGAATTTCGGGCCGCGCGCGGAGTTGCCCGCCAAGCGACGGAAGAATCTATCTATCCTCGGGTTTCTCGCAGAGGGGAGGAAACGGAGGAAAGACGAGCAGGTTCCCGGTTCCCCCGTTGACTTGATTGATTCGTCTGTGGGAATGCGTGGGAATGCACCGCCATTCAGCCGAATTGGTATCAGGTCGGTGCGGTTGCGCGTGGCGAGCGACAACGGCGAGCACGAGGATTCATACCGAATCCGGGTATAGAGTCGCGCTTCGGATGTGGATCCCGAGCGCCGGCTGTAGATCCTCCGGCCTGCCAAGTTATTCCCAATCCGTAAGTTGCACGCGGTCGGCCTCAGGATGACATTGCCCGGCTATTCGATCGAACCGGCAAGCCTTCTGGCGGATTCGGTATCAGAGTGACCATGGACCGATCCGTTTCGCCGATCAGCGCGTGTCCGGGGCGGGCGAACGCCGCGTTCCTCGCCGGAAGAGGCCACGCAACAGGTACGCGGCGCCACCGGCGGCACCGATGACGAGAACCAGCTCCTGCAGCTGCAGCCCCAGCAGGTACTCCAGGGGCTCCCCCGCCGCGACACCGGCCGCACCGACCGCCCATGCGCTCCCCAGCGCGAGGGCCGTGGTCCGCCGCGAGGGGGTCCATCCCCGCTCGAGCCTACCCCGCGCGGCCGGCCACCGGGCCAGCAGCGGCCCCCACGCCACGAAGGCGCCGTACGCCAGCACGTTGCTGGAGAACACGATGCTGAACAGCAGCCACACGCCCAGGTGGAACCAGCAGGCCAGCGCCAGCCCCACGTGAAACGCGCGCTGGCGAAGCATCGCCACCAGGAAGGCGGCCTCCAGCAGCGCGGCCGACCAGTCCGCCGCTTCCCACAGCACGGGGACGTCCCACGCGAGCGCCCAGGTGGAAAGCCAGGTGCTCCGCCCCACGCCCATGTTGTTGACGACCAGGTGCCCGTACGTGGAATGCACGGCGGGGTCCAGCCACCCCGTCATCAGCTTGAGCGCGCCCGCCCCGAACATCGAGAGCCCCACCACGAACGCCACCAGCGCCAGCGCCCACGAGGGCGCGCGGCGCGACGGACCGGGAGCGCCGCCGCCGCGTGCATCCACCGAGAGCGCGCGGCCCCAGCCGGAGCCCGCCAGCAGCAGCGGGATCAGCACCAGGAAGTGGTCGTGGTTGATCTTGCCGTCCGCGTACTCCCACGTCTTGATCAGCAGCAGGACGGCGCCGGTGGCGAGCGACACGGGGGCGGTGCGCCACCCCACCAGCAGCAGGCCCAGGAGCAGCACCAGCAGCAGGTTCAGCCCCAGCAGCATCCCCGCGGGGGGAAAGCCCGTCGCCAGCGCCGCCGGCCCCGGCGGCGGGTTGAAGAACGCGCGCGGCGCCCGGTCCACCCAGAGCGCGGCGGGAACCACGGCCAGCAGGCCGTAGGCGGCGTACAGGATGCGGTACACGGCGAGGTCCACTGGCGCCGCCCGGTAGCCCTCGAACATCCACCGGTCCACCGCCCGGATCAGCGAGCGCACGGGGTGCCCTCCAGCGCGATCACCCACGTTCCAGACGGCTCGCGCGACGTGGGCTGCAGCCCGCCTCGCGCGAAGGTGTCCATGTACCAGCGCAGCTCCAGCCGCTGGACGGCAACGCCGGGGAGCAGCGTCCTCGCCCGGCGGCGTGCCCACGCGCGGAGGGAGGGGTCGGGGCAGTCCAGGCGGCGGTCCGTGCGCCCGGCGGCCAGCCCGGGAAGCAGGTGCCGCCGCAGCAGGCGCTGAAGTGGCCGGAGCTCGCGGGGGGCGGGGTGAAGCAGGTCCGCGAGCACCGCGTGATGGCTGTCGGGGAACTCGGCCAGCAGGGCGCGCTGCGAAACCGGGTGCTCGCCCGCCGGCCCCGTGAAGACGGGGGCCATCCGCTCGATGCGCACCACACCGCGCTCGTACCCCCCCGCCCCCGCGAACGCGGGCATCAGGATGCTGGGATACGGCTCGCCCGCGCCGCCGCCGAGCAGGCCGATCTGGAGGATGAACAACGCCGCGACCGCGGCGAAGGCCAGGCGGACGGCGCCACGGCGGGGAGGGCGGTCGAAGGTCACGCGGATCGACGTGGTTCGGAAAGTTTGGAGACGCCCGGGCGGAACGCCGGCCTCAGCGCCGGCCCGCCAGCGTGCCGCGCCGGCGCACGGCCTGGTCCAGCACGCCACGGAGCACGGCGCGCGCGCTGTGGAAGCTCGCGTGCTCCACGCACCACGCCCGCGCCCGCTCGCCCATGGCCCGGGCCTCGTCGGGGTGCGCGGCGATGGCATCGAGCGCGGCGGCCAGGGCGCGCGCGTCGCCGGGCGGCACCACGTGGCCGCGCCCGTGCGCAAGGATGGTGGGGATGTCGGAGACGGCCGTGGCCACGACGGGCCTGGCCAGCGCCATGGCGTCGATCAGCTTGGCGGGGAGCTGCCCCGTGGCCGCGGGATCGCCGCGCTGCGGCACCACCACCGCGTCTGCCGCCTGCAGCAGAAAGGCGCCCCGCTCCAGCGTGGTGGGCGGATGGAAGCGGATGTGGGGAAAGCGCTCGCGCAGCTCGCGGACGTAGCCGTCGCCCGCGTCGGCGCCCACGATGACGAACGTGGCCGGCGAGCGCAGCAGCGGCATCGCCCGGGCCACGTCCTCCACCCCCTTGTGCCGCCGCGGCGTGCCCAGGAACATCACCACGCGCCCCGCCACACCCAGCGCCGCCTTCGCCTCCGCCGCCACCTCGGGCCGGGGCCGTATCCGGTCGGTGTCGCGCACGTGCGGCACAACCACGCCGCCGTAGCGGCCCTGCAGCACGCGGCTGGCCACCGTGACGGCGTCCGCGGCGCCGGCCCACCGCTCGGCCGCGGCGCTCCACGCGCGCGAGTCGGGGTGGCCCAGGGCCGAGACCAGGCTGCGCGGGCGGCGCAGCGAAGGGGAGGGGCGGAAGGCGAGCTCGTCGTCGTCCACGTCCAGCGCCACGGGGCAGCCGTGCAGGCGCCGGTGCAGCAGCGCCACGCCCAGGCTGCCGAGCAGGGGCTTGCAGGCATAGACCAGGTCGCCACGGATGCGGCGCAGCAGCCGCGCGGCGGAGACGGCGTACCCGGGCCAGTACCCCCCGGGCACCGACCAGATGGGAACGGCCGCGCCGCGCGCCGGCTCCCACACTCCGCCCCCGAAGCGGGTCCCCACGATCTCCACCTCGTGGTCGAGGGACAGCACCTCGGCCAGCACGAGCGAGCGGCCCAGCCCGTTCTGCGACACGTCCGCGCACAGGACGGTGATCCGCATACCCTACCGTTCCCCGTCCACCATGCACATCTCCAGCTGCGCGTGCGCGTGCGGCAGCGCCACGACGGGCGTTGCCGCCGGAGGCGACGCCCGGCAGCGAGCACGACGGCGGCCCGCTGAAGCCGGTCTGGGCCCCACCGTTTCCTCCCGTGGGCGACCCATGCGGAGGCTTTCGCTCCGGCAACGTACACGCTTCGGGCCAACCTGTCGATACCGGCCCCGGGCGCATCGGGGATGCGCCCGAGGGCCCGGACGACATGGCGTTGCGCCGCCCGAGTTGACCAGGGCTCTGCGTCTCGGTTAAATTTCAGGCTTCGCACGAAGACGCTCCGAGCGGATGCGCCCCCGTAGCTCAGCCAGGATAGAGCAGCGGTTTCCTAAACCGAAGGTCACAGGTTCAAGTCCTGTCGGGGGCACTGAACCAGACGCCCGTGGGATGGCTGATCAGCCATTCCACGGGCGTCTGTTCGTCTCCCCTGTCGTACGCCGCCAACAGGTTCGGTGACGGGCTCCGCCGACGGATGGACCGGGCACGACGCGAACAGCCGCCGTCCAGAGTTGGATGGCGGCTGCTTGGCTTCGGGCCCGCCAAGGTCGTGAGCCGGCTCCCTGCTGTTTGTAATGTATCGCACGAACGGGGACTTGCGGCAAGGCCCCCGCGCCACCTCATCGTTGGCGCCGTGAGCCGGGCCCCCCGCGTCCACCGTGAACGGACGCGCGTGGCTCGCATTCACGAAGGCTCATCAGCCAGCATTCATCCGAGAAGAGGGCCCATGCGCGTGCTGCTGTCGACGATCGGATCGCGGGGTGATGTGCAGCCGGTGGTGGCGCTGGCGGTGCAGCTGAGGGAGCGGGGCCAGGAAGCCCGCGTGTGCGCACCGCCGGACTTCCGGGAATGGGTCGAAGGGTTCGGGATCCCATTCGTCCCCATCGGGCCCGAGGTGCGCGGCACAGCAAAGGCCTCCCCGGCGGCCGTGCCGGCCAGGCCCACGCCCGAGCAGATGCGGCGGATCGCCGCGGCCACGGTCGCCACCCAGTTCGAGGTGATCCCCGCGGCGGCCGAAGGCTGCGACGCCGTCGTGGGAGGCGGAGCCCTGCAGATCGCGCTGCGCACGGTGGCCGAGCAGCGCGGGGTTCCCTACGTCTACGCCAGCTACTGCCCGGTCAGCCTCCCCTCCGCGCACCACGCGCCGCCCGGCTGGCAGGGCGACGCGCCGCGGAGCGGGGCGGAAGAGAACGACGAGCGCTGGGCCGAGGACGCGCGGCGGTGGAACGACTCGTGGGGGGTGGCGCTCAACGCACATCGGACGGCAACGGGGCTGCCCCCGGTGGCCGACGTGCGCGGCCACGTCTTCACCGACACGCCCTGGCTGGCCGCCGACCCCACGCTGGCGCCCTAGCCGGAGCCGTCGGAGCTGGCCGTGGTGCAGACGGGCGCCTGGGTCCTGCCGGACTCGCGCCCGCGGTCCGCCGAGCTGGAGCGCTTCCTCAACGCGGGGGAGCCGCCCGTCTACTTCGGCTTCGGCAGCATCCGGGCTCCCGAGGAGGTCGCCGAGACCATGGTCCAGGCCGCCCGTGTCCTCGGACGGCGTGCGATCGTGTCGCGCGGCTGGGCCGGCCTGTCGGTGCCGGAAGATGCGCCCGACTGCCTGGTGATCGGCGAGGTCAACCATCAGGCGCTCTTCCAGCGCGTGGCGGCCGTCGTCCACCACGGCGGCGCCGGCACCACGACCGCGGCCGCGTGCGCCGGCGCGCCCCAGGTCGTCATCCCCCAGCACTACGATCAGCACTACTGGGCCCGGCGGGTTCACCAGCTGGGCATCGGTACCGCGCACGCCCCCGGCGCGCCGACAGCGGGTTCGTTGACGACTCGACGCTACCCTCCAACTCGGCGTGGCTGCCCGTGCCCGATCCATCGCCACGGCGGTGCGGGGCGATGGCGCGCGGGCTGCGGCCGAGCGCCTGATCGCTGCCGCGGCCTGATGCCGATTCGCCCGGACGTTATTCAGTGAACTCCGTTAACTCCGTTGACTCCGTGTGAAATGCTTCCGTAGCGGGCCTCACGAATGCACGGCTGATTGCCCGATCCGATTTGATACACGGCGGCCTCGCATCGGTTATTCCGGTGCGAGGCCGCAATCTATATCGTTTTTCGAAGACGGTGATTCGATCATCCGGGAATCGAGCGCAGTCGTCCTCACCATCTGATCAACGTCTTCTTCCACTCACTGTTTGTGACTTATATTGATGGACGCCTGCGAACCCACACTCCAGAGGAGGAAGCATGAAGAAGCTCAGGCTCGCCATCGACCAGCTTTCCGTCGAATCCTTTCCCAGCACCAACGCGCCGACCGGCCGGGGCACCGTGCAGGGCAACGACGCAACGCTCTACGCGGGGTGCGCATACACCGGCGACCGATACGACATCCAGTGCCACTCGGTGGGCGTGGAGTGCGGGCCGACCGAGTATTTCGCATTTACGTGCGAGGCGACCGCCGGGAAGTGCTGCGTTCCTACCGGGCTCTATCTCTGCGGCCCTGCGTGAGCGGTTGAACGGGCGCGAGCGCTACGCCCCCGCCGCTCCGGCGAGCTCTGCCACGCTCGCCGCGGCGGCGGGGGCTTCCGTTTCGATCAGGTTGTACTCGTGCGCCAGGCGCTCGCGCACGCGGCGGAAGGCGGCCAGGTTGGCGCTCACGTCGCCCCGCCACGCGCCCATCGCCGCCAGCGGAAACCAGTTGCAGCCGTCGGCCCCCGCCTCGCGCGCGTCGATCTCGAACGCGAACACCGACTGCGGCGCCTGGGCCGCAAGCGCCTCCACGAACATGCGGTGCAGCTCGGCCCTGCTTACGGCGTTGCGGCTCACGTGTGCCTTCCTGCGGGGGGGGGGGGCGGACGGTTCGCTCCCCTGGCC
>Ga0247773_1000361_pt1 | contig 20658 bp, 15 predicted proteins | sample UWRJL092311B6_FD_179934 | JGI IMG/M metagenome (GOLD analysis project Ga0247773, IMG submission 179934) | Plant litter microbial communities from Arlington Agricultural Research Station in Wisconsin, United States - UWRJ-L092-311B-6 | ecosystem: Environmental > Terrestrial > Plant litter >...
CATGACGATCCAGGATCTGGAGGGCTTCCGCACGCGGCGGCTCGCGGTTTCGGCGTCGAAGCATGCCCTGGAGACGATCTGCGGCGCCAGCTGCGAAACCGGCGCGCAGTGATCCCACCGAGGCCGCCGGCCCCGGCCGGCGGCCTCCCGTACCACCCGCGTTTCGGTTCTCCCCCGTCCACCCGGCCATGCCATGATCTCGCGCATTTCGCCGCACCCGACCGTCTCGGTGGTCACCGCACACGGACGCCAGCCGCTTCCCAGCCGCAACGGTGAACGTCTCGTGGACCTGCTCGCGCGGCACAACGTGCCCTGGTCGGCCGTGTCCATTTATGTGGTGCCCGGCGACGGGGGCCCACCGCGCCCCCGCGCCTGCCTGGACCAGCCGCTGAGCGAGCTGTCCGACGCCTCGGAGATCCTCCTGTACTTCAACCGCAACGTCAACCCGTTCCTGTTCTCGCTCTCGCACTTCCAGACGGTGGACAGCGCCGACCCATCGCAGGAGACCACGGAGTACTTCTACCAGCGCCTCGACAACGAACGCGGCACCGCCCAGGCTTACCTCAAGAAGCTCAGCCCGGAGGAGTGCCGCGAGGTGATCGCTACCCGCGTGGGCGAAACGGTGCGCGCGGCCATGCCCGAGGGCGGCCAGCTGGTGGTGGGAGTCAGCGGTGGGGGCGACAGCAACGCCATGCTCTACGGCCTGAGCCAGCTGGGCGATGCGGGGGTGACCATTCACCCGGTGATCCTCAAGGGGATTCCCGACTGGGACGCGGGGGTCCCGCGCGCCCTCGAGTTGTGCGAACGGTACGGGCTGGCGCTTACGGTGATCGAGGAGGCGGAGGTCAGGGACCTGCTGGGCATTCCGCGTGAGGGGGAGGCGCTCATCGACCGCTTCGAGCGCGAGTTCAAGGGAGACGACTTCGAGTTCGTCGGCACGCTGCTGATCCGGCTGGCGCTGATCAAGCACGCCCGCGCGCTCGGCACGCACTACATCTGCACCGGGCTGAACCTGGAGGACGTGCTGTGCGAAGCCATGTTCCGCATCTCCAGCGGGATGAAGCCGGCCTCCTTCCCGGCGCGCCGGATCGGCGACATGACGCTGGTGCTCCCCCTCTGGATGTGTCCCAAGCGCATCATCGATGGCTGTTTCCCCAGGTTCTCGCTGGACAACTACGACGCGCGCTATCCCTGCTTCTCCCTGGGCCGGAACCTGTACTACAGCATCGTCTACGCCCTGCAGTCGCAGTTTCCGGGGTACCTGGAGCAGCTGGCGCACGGGCTGTCGGAGCTGGCCTCGGGCGACCCGGTGGAATACGTGCTGGACGAGGAGCTGGGCTTCCACGTGGAGCGGTTCGTCCCCTTCCCCCTCCGCCGCCGCTTCAACCGCATGCTGGGCCGGATGCCGATCGTGGCCTGACGGTGGCCGGGCGCCCCACGGGCCGGCGCACCCCGCTCGGCCCCGGCTTGCACGGACCGCGCTCGGGGGAGCCCCCCTGCCGAATGGTGACGCCCTGATGAAGGAATTCTGCGTGGTGGTCGTGGGGGGCGGCCCCATGTGCACCTACGCGCTGGAGCGGCTGGCCGCGCTGCTCCCGCACGAATGCCCGCCAGGAAGCGCGCGGGTAACCGTGTTCGAGCGCACGGGCCGCTTCGGGGCCGGCGAGGCGCACAGCGACCTGCAGCCGGCCACCAGCTACATGAACCGGGTCGCGGGGCAGATCGCCCTGGCGGCCGACGAGTCCAATCTCCCCGCGACCCGGCTCCTTCCCGCCGCGCTACGCCCCACCTTTCACGAGTGGTGCCGCGCCCGCTTCGAGCGGACCGGCGATCCACGCTTCGACCTCGGTCCCCGCGACGTGCCGCGGCGGTGGATTCACGGGCTGGCCCTGCGCGAGGCGTTCGACCGCTACGCCGCCGTGCTGCGCGCGGCCGGGTTCGCCGTGGATACCCGCGCCGCGGAGGTCACCGACCTGTCGCCCGGCGGCGAGGGCGGTGCCGCGTTCACCGTGCACGCGGCCGACGGCACGGCGGTCCCTGCCGATCACGTCCTCTGTGTCACCGGCCACCCACGGAACGCATCCGTGCCGGGTTCGACGACCGCGCCGCAGGCCCTGGGCGTGCGCCGCGCGCCGCGCGCGGGCTTCGTCGAGTACCCCTATCCCCTCGAGGCGCGGGTGACCGAGGCCGAGGTGCCGCCCGGAAGCGTGGTGGGGGTGCACGGGATGGGGCTGACCGGGATCGACGTGTTTCTCCACCTCACCGAGGGGCGCGGAGGCCGCTTCGTGGAGGACGGCCCCGGCGAGCGGCTCCGCTACCTCCCCTCGGGACGGGAGCCGGCGCGCATCGTGGCCTTCGGGCCGAGCGGCGCCTTCACCACCTGCCGCCCCGACAACGCCAAGCAGGGAAACCCGTCGCTCGAGCACCGCGGCGTGTTCTTCACGGTGGACGCCGTGCGCGCGCTGCGCGACGCCGCCGGAACGCCCTCTCCGCTCCCCGGGGGCGTGCGGCAGCTGGACTTCGACCTTCACCTGCTGCCGCTGGTGGTGCTGGAGATGGCGAGCGTGTACTACGGTACCCTCTTCGGGGCGGCGTTCGGCGAACACCTCCGGCTCGCCGCCGGGCCGCGCTACCGGCGCTTTCTGCGCCGCGGCCGTCCGACCTCCGAGGCGGCGATCAAGCATCTCCTGGAGCCGGTCCAGCGATGCTTCGACGCGGCAGCGGCGTACGTGTGCTGCGTCGAGCGCGGCGAGCCGCCGCCGGAGGCGCTGCGGACCCTGGGCACGCTGGGGGTGGTGGAGGGCTTTCACGCCACCGTCTACGGAACCGGCGGGAATGGGGCGCCGCGGTGGGGGCACCCGGCCGACGTCCATGCCCACCGCTTCGACTGGCGGCGCATCCTGGACCCGCTCTCGGCCGACGACGCGGCGACGGGAGAGGAGTGGGCCGCGCGGGTGCGGGCCTTCATGGAGCGCGACATCGCTGGCGCGGCGCAGGGGAACCGGCGCAACCCGGTCAAGGCAGCGTGCGACGGCGTGTGGCGCGACCTCCGCGCGGAGCTCTCCGCCGCGGCCGACCGCGGCGGGTTCACCGCTCCCTCGCACCAGCGTTTCATGGCCGTTCACCTGCGCTACTACAACCGGCTATCCAACGGGGCAGGCGTGGAGCCGATGCGCAAGGTGCTCGCGCTGATCGACTCGGGAGTGCTCGACGTCTCCACCGGCCCCTTCCCGAAGGTGGCACCGCTGCACGGGGCACCCGGCTTTCGCGTCACCGGCTCCCGCACGGGAGTGGTGCACGACGTAGGGGTGGTGGTGGACGCGCGGCTGCACTCGTTCGACCCCGCGCTCGACGCGCGTCCCATGTATCCCAACCTCCTCCGCAGGGGACTGGTGCGGAAGTGGGTCAACCCCGGGCCCACCCCCGCGGACGACTTCGTCCCGGGCGGGCTCGACCTTTCGGAAGGGTTCCACCCCGTCCGCGCCGACGGCACGGTGGAGCCCCGCCTCACCTTTCTGGGCGTGCCAACCGAGGGCGTGCTGTTCTTCCAGGCCAGCGCGGCCAAGCCGGGATCGAACAGCTACGTCCTGAACAACGTCGCCCGCTGGGCCAACGAGATGGTGCGGAGCCTGGCCGCGCCCCCGAACGGCCCGTGGGCGCACGCCGGGGCGGCGGAACCTCCGAGCCCCTGCATCACCACGGTGCGGGACCGGGTGCGGGAGATCGTCGCCCGCGAGGCGCGCGGGGCGCGGCGGCACGTGGTGATGCTGGCGGTCGACGGCATCCCCTGCGCGCTGGCGCGCCGCACCTGGCGTCATGCCCGCACCTCTCCGATGCGCTCGGTGTTCCCGGCCACCTCGTCCACCGCGTGGCTCAGTGCGCTCACCGGGCTGACGGTGGACGAGCACGGGGTTCCCGGGGTGGTCTTCCGGGTGGAGGAGGGCGCGGAGCCGGTGCAGGTTCTCGAGCACCGCGGGCCGCTCCTCTCCGCCCCGGTGGAGAACGTGTTCAGCGACGCCCGGCGGCTGGGCTTCATCCCCGTCGCGGTGGCTGGAGACCTCGAGGATTTCGACTGCGCGTGGCGCGCGCTGCTCCTGGCGCACGCGTGCCGGGTCGACGGGTTCCGCTTCTTCGCCGACGGCGCGGAGGAGCCCGAGCCCGCGGCGTTGGTCAGGCGGCTGAGCGACGCCGTCGCGCAGGCGCTGCAACACGGGGCGAACGACGCGCCTTGCCTGGTGTGGTGCTTCGTGGACGTCGACCGGTACGTTCACCGGCACGGCTACGACGCGCGGGTGCTCGCCTTCCTGGAGGGAGTGGACGAGGCGGCGGCGGAGTTGGCCGCGGATGGAACCGTCGTGGTCGCGCACTCCGACCACGGGTTGACGCCTACGCGGCACGACCCCGACTTGGAGGCGCTGCTGGAGGAGGCGCGAGCGCGCCACGGGTTCGCGATGGGGGGCGCGGGGCGGGTGCGCTGGCTCTACCCAACCCCTGGAACGACGGACGTGCTGCGGCGGGAACTGGGGGGCGCCCTTCCGCCGGGCGTCGAACTGGCATCCGCGGATGAGTGGTTCACCCCCGGCTCGCTGGCCCACGGCCGCGTGGGCCCGCTTCTGCTGGTCGCCCGGGGCGAGGCGTTCCTGGCGCCCGCCGCCTACCGGTACGAGCACGGCTCGGCCACCCCGGAGGAGATGGAGGTCCCGTTCGCGGAGTGGGGGGAGTAGCCCGCGCGGTCTGGCGAGCGGAGAGGACACGGCGGGCCGCCGGCCCGTAGCGGTACGTATTCGCACCAACCGGAGCCACAGGCCGATGCAGCTGGACCCGGGCGAGTTGGTCGCCCATTACCTGCGCGCGGTGCCGATCGACGAAGTCATGGGCCACCTGGCCCGCGTGGCGGAGTTCGACCGCTACCAGGCTTCGCTCGGGATCGAGGAGGCGGCGGCCGTGGTGGCCCAGGTGGCGCACGCGGCGGGGGTGGAGGAGGTCGCCATCGAGCGGCACCCCGCCGACGGCGCGGCGCGATGGTGGTCGTTCCAGGCGCCGGTCTCGTGGACACCCACTGCCGCGCGGCTGGTGGTCCGCTCGGGCGAGAGCCTACTCGAGGTGGACCATGCGCGCGATCCCTTCTCCATCGCCACCTGCTCCGCACCCACCTCGCCCGAGGGGGTCACGGCGCCGCTCGTGGCCGTCGGTGGCGCGGTGGGCGGGGCTCGCCTGGCGGGCGCCATCGCGGTGGTCGAGCGCGGCGCGTTCTCGCGCCCGGCGCTGCTGGAGGAGCTCGCGACGGCCGGGGCGCTGGGCTTCGTCACCGACGTTTCCGTGGCCGGCGCGCGCCCCGGCGTGGAGCACGCCGGCCGTATCGAGCTCCCCCCCGGCACGCCGCTCTTCGGGTTCAGCGTGACCGGGGGCCAGCTCGCGATGCTGCGGGCGTGGGCAGAGCGGGGCGCGGAAGGACATGCCCGGATCCGTGTCGACCGCTCGGCGGCGATGCCCGTGGTGACCGGCGTGCTCCCGGGCCATGGCGACGACCGCGAGGTGTGGCTCACGGCGCACCTGTGCCATCCCCGCCCGGGGGCGAACGACAACGCATCGGGAGTGGCCGCGCTGCTGGGGATCGCTGCCGCGCACGCGGCCTCGCGGCGCGCGGAGCGGCGCCATGCCACCGCCCGCACGCTGCGCTTCGTCTGGGGCCCCGAGTTCGTGGGGATGGCGGCTACGCTGCACGGGCGGATCGGGGGCCGCCTGCCCTCGGCCGTCATCAACCTCGACATGGTGGGCGAGGACCAGGCGCTGTGCGGCGGCCCCTTCCTCGTGGAGCGCCCTCCCGACTCCCTCCCCTCCCTCGCCGCCCCACTGGGGGAGCATCTGGTGGCGGAGGCGTTCGCCCGCACGCGCGCCGGGGCCGGGCGCTGGTCTCCGGCGCAATTTACCGGGTTCTCGGACCACGCGCTCTTCGCCGACCCGAGGATCGGCGTGCCGGCGGTGCAGCTGTGCCACGCGCCCGACCGGTTCAACCACTCGTCCGGCGACGCGCTGGACAAGGTTTCGCCGGTGGAGATGCTGCGTGCCACGGCGGCCGGCGCCGCCCTGGCCCGGGTTCTGGCCGACGACTCCGCCGTCGCGCGCGCCGCCGTGGAGCGGGTGGCGGCGGAGTGGTGCGGCCGGGAAGAGGCGGCGGCGCGGCGCACCGCGCACCGGTACCGCGCGGTCCAGCACGGAGCGTGGGGCCGGGGGCTGGTGCGGCACGTGGCTCGGCACACCGCGGCCGTACGCGCACTGGCCGCCGGCTCCGTCGTGGAGGAGCCCGGCGGCACGGCGGTGGACGGGCCGGTGGTGTCTGCCGGCTGGAGCGGGCCGTTCAACGCCCGCGGCGTGCTGGCAGACCTGCCGCCCCACGGCCGCGCCGCGCTCTCAGCCCTGCTCCGCGAAGACAAGCTCAACTACGCGCGCCTGCTGAACTTTGCGGTCTGCTGCAATGGCCGGCGCACCCGCGCGCAGGTGGTCGGCGAAGCATCGTTCTCGCTGCGGGCCCCCGTGGAGCCCGAAACGGCGGAGCAACTCTTCGGCGCCCTCCTCCAATCCGGGTGGGTGGTGGAGGAGCCCGAGCCCTCCGCCCCCGCCACGTCGGCCCCCTCTACCAGCGCGTACGGGGCCGCCGCGGCCCCGTGACGCGCCCTTGCGCGCGGCGGCGTGCCTCGGTCCCCACGGGCGCCAGCGCGGCGAACGCCGCCGCGCCCCGACGAGAGCGGGGGCGTTCGCCGCGCGAGACTTGCGGCGCCGCGCGGCGGCACCGATAATGGCGCCCCTGCGCGAGGCCCCTGCCGCGGAGAGCCGAGCGTGCTTGCCGGCGGCGGATGCCGCTGGCCCGATATTTCACATACGGATCTGGAATCGGACATCATGACCGCCATCGCTCATGTGATCGGCCGCGAGGTGCTGGACAGCCGCGGCAATCCGACCGTCGAGGCCGACGTGGTGCTGGAAGACGGCACCGTTGGCCGTGCGGCGGTGCCGTCGGGCGCCAGCACCGGGGCGCGCGAGGCGGTGGAGTTGCGCGACGGCGACAAGAGCCGCTACCTGGGCAAGGGCGTGCTGAAGGCCGTGGCCGCCGTCAACGGCGAGATCGCCGACGCCATCGTGGGGCTCGACGCGCGCGAACAGGCGCAGATCGACCAGATCATGATCGAGCTGGACGGAACGGCCAACAAGGGACGGCTGGGCGCGAACGCCATCCTGGGGGTCTCGCTAGCCGTGGCGAAGGCGGCGGCCGCGGTGAGCGATCTGCCGCTCTACCGTTACGTGGGCGGCACCTCCGCGCGGCTGATGCCCGTGCCGATGATGAACATCATCAACGGCGGCCTTCATGCCGACAACCCGATCGACTTCCAGGAGTTCATGATCATGCCGGTGGGTGCGGCCACCATGGCCGACGCCATCCGCATGGGCTCCGAGGTCTTCCACACCCTGCGCAAGGAGCTGAAGGACGCCGGCCACGACACCAACGTGGGCGACGAGGGCGGCTTCGCGCCCAACCTGAAGTCGGCCGAGGAGGCGCTGGACTTCATCGTCCGCTCGATCGAGGGCGCGGGATACCGGCCGGGCGAAGACGTCGCGATCGCCCTCGACCCCGCGGCGTCCGAGTTCTTCGAGGACGGCGTCTACGTCTACGCGGGCGAAGGGAAGCGCCGCTCCATCGAGGAGCACGTGCGCTACGTGGAGCAGCTGGTGGAGAGGTATCCCATCATCTCCCTCGAAGACCCGATGGCCGAGAACGACTGGGAGGGGTGGAAGCTGATCACGGAGACGCTGGGCCGGCGCTGCCAGCTGGTGGGTGACGACGTGTTCTGCAGCAACCCGCTGCTGCTGGACGAGGGGATCCGGCGCGGCATTGCTACCTCCATCCTGGTGAAGGTGAACCAGATCGGCTCGCTCACCGAGGCGCTCAGCACGGTGGAGATGGCACACAAGGCCGGCTACAGCGTGGTGATCTCGCACCGCTCCGGTGAGACGGAAGACAGCACCGTGGCCGACCTGTCGGTGGCCGTGAACTGCGGGCAGATCAAGACGGGGTCGCTCTCGCGTTCCGACCGCACCGCCAAGTACAACCAGCTTATCCGCATCGAGGAGATGCTGGGGCGGCAGGCCCGCTATGCCCGCCGGGAAACGATCCGCCCGCGCGCGTCGGAGCAGGGCTGACCCGCGCCGGGCCGGCACGCAGGCGCGCGCCCGAGACGGCCGGTTCGCTGGATCTACTCCGATCGTACCGGAATCCGGAAGTTTACCTGCTGTATCAGCCCTGCTGTCACAGGGAGCAAGGAGGAAACGGAGGACTTCATCACACCCCTCCGTTTCCTCCGCGTCGTACAGAGAGGAAGACAAAAGAGGGCGGCCGCCTGGCAGTCGGGTCTGACGCTGATCCCCGGGGCTGGCCAGCCCCGGGCTTCTCCGCCGCGGACGGCCGTGGAGCGAGTCCGCACCTCATGCTGCGAGCTTTGCCTCGAGCGTCCGCATCCGCTCGGCGCTGAGCGGGGCGCTCAGCCGGTACGGGTACCACGCATCCGCGCCGGAGCCGGACCACACGGGGTGCGGCTTTCCACGGATGCCGCGCGCTTCCAGCCTTTCCCGCACCTCCTCAGGATCGTCGCGGAAGAGCAGGTAGGGGAGGTACTCGCCGGCCGAGACCACGCTGGTGAACCCGGCGCTCCGCAGCAGCGTCTCGGCGCGCGCCCTGTGCGCGCGAATCCGCTCCCGCAGCGGCCCCGCCACGTCGCCCAGTTCCAAGATCGCCCTCCCCAGGCGCAGGGAGAACGACGAGGCGAGCAAGGGCGGCACGGCCTGGCGAATCCGCTCCGCCAGCGCGTGCGACGCCAGGCAGCACGCCAGCCGCAGCCCGCCCATCCCGTACGCCTTGGAGAACCCCCGCAGCACCACCAGGTTGGGCAGCCGCGCCACGAGGCGCGCGGCGCTGAGCGCCGGCGGCGCGTAGTTCCCGTTGGACTCGTCCACCACCACCACCGTGCCGTGCGCCGCCACCCCGTCGCACAGTGCCGCGAGATCGTCCAGGCGCGCCAGCGGGCCGCCGAACAGCCCGGGCCGCTCGAGAAAGACGAGCGGCGCGCTGGGCGCCTCCCCGGACCGGTCCGCCTCTGGGTGCACGCAGCGCCCCCCTGACCGCTGCACCCAGAAAGGGAAATCCGGGTAGACGTCGCCAACCACGTGCACCGTTTCGCCGGTGGCCAGCCGCGCCAGGCCGTGCAGCAGGGCGATCACCCCGGCACCGCAGGTGACGGAGAACGAACCGGCGGGAAGGGAGAAGAACGCCGCCAGCGCGGGGCCCAGTTCCGCCTCGCCGTACGGATCCTGCACGAAGTAGCGGTTGAGGTACTCCAACCCGCCGCCCGCTTCCGCCCGTAGCTCGCGCTCGAGCACCGCCTCCAGGTCCACCCCAAGGCACGCCCGCTCGTCCAACGTCCACGCCAGGTTGAGAATCCCGTCGCCGTCGCCCGGGGTGCCGAAGTGGGCGTAGCTGTCGATGGCTTGCGGCATTCCGGCCCGCTGCGGTGAAGGTCGAAGGCTCCCCCTGGCGTAGCATAGCAGCCCGCTGCCCGGGGCGGCAACCCGGCCGCCGACCCGGCGCGGCGGGGGCCGTGCCGCGGTCGCCGTTCGATTGCCCACCGCCCCGTTTCCGCCTACTTTTCGGCCAGGCCAACGCACGCGACGAGGCGGGGCTCCCCACACCGGAGGCCAAGATGAGCGCACACAGCGGCGAGATGAGCCTCGCCGCCTTCCTGTACCCCACCGGATACCACGTCGCCGCCTGGCGGCATCCCGACGTCCCCGCCGACGCCGGCGTCAACTTTCCGCACTTCGCCGACCTGGCCCGGCTCGCCGAGCGGGGAAAATTCGACTTTCTCTTCCTGGCCGACAGTGTGGGAGCACGGGGCACCGACCTGCCGGCGCTCAGCCGCGCCGCCATCCGCTACGTCGCCCAGTTCGAGCCCTTCACCCTGCTCTCCGCGCTGGCTGCCTGCACCGAACGCATCGGACTGGTCGCCAGCGCCACCACCACGTACAACGAACCCTACCACATCGCCCGTAAATTCGCCTCGCTCGATCATATCAGCGGCGGGCGGGCGGGGTGGAACGTGGTGACTTCGCAGAACGAGGACGAAGCATACAACTTTGGCTACGAGCGGCACCCCGACCACGACCACCGCTACGCCCGCGCGCTGGAGTTCACCCGGGTGGTCAAGGGGCTGTGGGACAGCTGGGACGACGACGCGTTTCCGCGCGACAAGGCGTCAGGAAGCTACTTCGATCCCGCCAAGCTCCACGTGCTGAACCACCGCGGCGAGCACTTCGCGGTCCGGGGGCCGCTGAACGTGCCGCGCCCCCCGCAGGGACACCCGGTGATCGTGCAGGCCGGCTCGTCCGACCTGGGACGGGCGGTGGCGGCGGAGATCGGCGAGGTGGTCTTCACCGCGCAGCAGACGCTGGAGGGCGCCCGCGCCTTCTACGCCGACGTCCGGGAGCGCGCGGAGCGCTTGGGCCGCGCCCCCCGCGACGTGGTGGTGATGCCCGGGATCTTTCCCTTCGTGGGGCGCACGCGGCAGGAGGCCGAGGAGAAGCGCGGCGAGCTGCAGGCGCTCATCGAAGACGTGGTGGGGGTCTCACTGCTGGCGGGGCAGCTGGGCGAGGTGGACCTCTCGCCCTATCCGCTGGACGGCCCTGTTCCCGAAACGCTGCCCGAAACCAATGCCGGCCGGGGGCGGCAGCGGCTGCTGCTGGAGATGGCGCGGCGCGAGCAGCTTACCCTGCGGCAGCTCTGCCTGCGCGTGGCCGGCTCGCGCGGGCACTGGGAGGTTGTCGGCACGCCCCAGACCATCGCCGACGCCATGCAGGAGTGGTTCGAGGGGGGCGCGGCGGATGGGTTCAACGTGATGGCGCCCTCGCTCCCAGGAGGGCTGCGCGACTTCGTGGAGCTGGTGGTGCCAGAGCTGCAGCGGCGCGGTCTCTTTCGCACGGAGTACACGGGGCGCACCCTGCGCGACCATCTGGGGCTCGCCCGTCCTCCGCACCGGGCGCCGCCACCGCCGCCGCCGAGGTGAGCCCCCGGACCCGGACCGCGTGCCACGCACGGCGCCGCTCCCCAAAGACCACAAACGGCCACAAATTCCTTGCTGGCCACGAGAGCCGCGCGTACATTCCAGGGGTGGTGAGTCCAGCGACCGCCACGCGGCCGCACGGATGATCCGTGCGTTCCGGAAAGCCCATCGGGGCAACCTTTTTCAAGGAGGCGATCATGGCCGATGCGAAACCGGCGGGCAGGCCCAACAGCGGAGACATCTACCAGCAGCTGGCGCAACAGTCCGGCGTGTCGGCCGACGACGTGCGGCGCGTGCTAAGCGCGCTCGGGGTCGACCGGCGGCTCGAGGCGGCGACGCGGCTCACCGGCAAGGCGCCGAGCGCGAGCGACCTTCGGCTGGGGTTCAAGATCAGCGAAGGCACGGTGATGGTCTGAGAACGCCAGGGGCGCCGGCCTGATGGACCGGTGCCCCTTTCGCATCTTCTTTACCTGTCGGACCAATGGCTTCCACCCGTCCTGCCGCGCCCACCCTGAACGATGTCTGGCCGGGCGTGTCGTGCAGCGTGGCCGACCTCGTCAACGCCGGCCTGCTGCGGCCCGCGCTCGTGGCGCGTATGACGCGCTTCATGCATTCCCTGCACGCCCCCTTCGACTACCCGGCGCAGGCTCTGCGCGACCTCGACGAGTGGATCCGCCCGGAGATCCCCGCGTACGGCGACCTTCCGCCGATCACCGGGCTGCGCGAGCTGCCGCTCACCCGCAAGCGCGAGATCCGCGCGGCGCCGGAACGGTTCCGGCCCCGCTACCGCGACCCCCAGGAGGTCTGGATCAAGCGGACTACCGGAAGTACGGGCGCGCCCTTCTGCATCGACTACTCCGCCGCCTTCCACTACGAAACCACGCTCCTGACCGTCCCCCGCATCGCCTGCCGCCTCGATCTGCTGCCCCGGAAGGAGCACCGGCTCTACTCGCTCACCGTCCGCGACAAGCCCGGCGCGGCGCCGGTGGTGCGAATGGACAGCACGGGCTTCGGCGGGCCGGGGGTGCGGGTGGGGATCGACACGGCGGATCCGGAGAGCGTCCACCGCTTCCTGGAGGCGGCGGGGCGAGTGCGCCCGTTCTGCATCTCCAGCTCTCCCGCCGTGCTGGCCATCCTGGCCGAGGCTGCCTCAGCCCGCGCCGCGCGGGCCACCCGAACGCGGCTGATCGTGAGCGGCGGCGCGGTGCTTCCGGCGGCGACGCGCGCGCGGCTGGAGCAGCTGTTCGGCGCGGTGGTGTGCAGCGCGTACGGACTGGCCGAGACGGGGGTGGTGGCGTCGGAGTGCCGCGAGGGTCGCCTGCACCTGGGCACCAGCGACTGCCACGTGGAAATCTGGCGCGAAGACGCCGGCGTGGTGTCGGACGAGGGGGCGGGAGAGATCGTGCTCACCTCCACCGCCAACACGGCCATGCCGTTCTTGCGCTACCGCACGGGAGACCTCGGGCGCATCTCGCGCGAGCCCTGCCCATGCGGCGAGCCATCGCCGGTGCTGCTGGAACTGTCCGGGCGCGTGGTTCCCGTCTTCCCTCTCCCCGGCGGCCGGCTCTTCTCCCCGACGCAGTTCCGCGAGACGTTCGCGGCCTTCCCCTGGCTGCGAGAGTTCCAGGTGGTGCAGGAAGCGGTGGAGCGGGTGCGCGTCCTCTACCAGCCCGACGGCGCGCCCATCGCCGCGGACGAGGCGGAGCGTTTCCGCGGCCACTTCGCCGGGCCGCTGGGCCCAGGCGTCGAGGTGCTGCTGCAAGAGCATGCGTTCACGCCGGACGGGAAGTTCCAGCGCTACCGTACCCTGGTCGAGTGAAGGAGGACCGCGCGAACGCGTCCAGCGCGGACGCGTCGCGCGCTGCGAGGTGGGCGGGACGGGAATTCGTGTGGCGGGGCCGGAGGGGCCCCCGGAACGGCCGCCGCTCCTTCCTGAACCCGGCGACGTGCGTCACGGACGACACGGCCGCTCCTTACACCAGCAACCCGACGATCCCCGCAGCCGACAGAAGCAGCCCCAGCAAGAGGATGTAAAGGATGATGAAGAGACTGCTCGGCCCCCTTTGCCACCGCTTGAGACCTTGATTGATCCGGGATGGATAAACGCCCTGCGCACCTTCTCCGAACCGGGCTTCCAGGCCCTCGAGAGCCCTCTCGATTCCAAGCAGCAGCAATCGGCTCCGCAGCGCCCAGTAGCCGACCACCAGGACGAACACGCCGACAGCGAGCAGGAGCCCCCAGGTCGTCCGCAGCCCATTGAGCGACAGGCCGCCTTCGAACCCTCTCGAAGTCGCCATCACGGCCAGCAGACCGCCGGCAACCGCCACTACGATGGTCGGGGCCTGAAAAACGAACCGGTTGTATTCACGTCGCATCTCGTGCATTTGCTCGTACTGGGCAACCACGAATTCGATAGGCGGATGCGTCTCCATCGCTCCTTCCGGCCGTGAACCCGGCTGACGCATGAGGAGGCTCTCCATTCAGGGGTAGCGGTTTCCTGCGGGGAGATGCGAATTGCCTTCCACCGCACGTGCTGGAATCCATCTTAAATCAAATCGACTTCGATCGCGCTGCCGATATGATATGACATGGCCCGGACTTTGATCGGGGGCGGAAGAGCGAAGAGCACTGTAATCGCCCCCGCGAGCACGTCGCAATCGCTTCCAAGCGGGCGTGGCATCTCTACGGCGGCCATTCCCCCGCCCCCCCTCGACTCAGCCAGGAACGCGATGCTCATCAACCTGGTGGGCGGTGACGGCAGCGGAAAGACGACACAGATCACGCTGCTGCGTGAGTGGATCGAGGCCACGTTCCGTGTCCCGGTGCGGCTGGTGAGCAAGGGGAGCACCTTCGACCGCGCGCGCTTTCCCGAGGCGGAGATGTGGCGGCTGGCATACGAGGAGATCGCCGACCGGGTCGTGCCGCTGATGCCCGGAGAGAGCCGCGCCCTGTTCCAGGTCTACCTGATGGCCCTGGCCGTCGGCCACTACCCGCCCATGCCGAACGAGGTGGTGCTGGCGGACGGGTATTGGATCAAGAACTATGCGACGGAGGTGGCGCTGGGGATCGACCCGGCGTGGTTGCGACAGGTGGGGGCCTTCTTCCCCGTTCCCGACGTAACCCTGCTGCTCGACGTGGAGCCGGAGCGAGTCGTTGGGCGCGGGCTGACGTACAAGCCCTACGAGTGCGGTCTGGCGCCCGAGTGCGACCACCGCTCGTTCATCGAGTACCAGCGCCGCGTGCTGGGCTTCCTCCGCGAATTGGCCATCGGAGAAGGGTGGGCCGTGGTGGACGGGCGCGGAACGGAGGCGGAGGTCGCCGCCGCCATCTGCGGCGTCCTGCACGGGCCGCTGGCCGCTCGGTTCAGTAACGAATAGTGTGTGGTGGGGGAGGAAAGCGGCGGCGCCCGCGCGCACCGACCCCGTGAGATCGTGAGGCAGAAGTGCTGCTCCCTGGCCAGGATGAAGTCGATCCGGGCATACCCGCGCAGCTTCGTTCGCGGCTGGAGACGCGCGCACGCGGGGCCGGTCGCCGAGACCACTCTCGCCTCTCCTACGCCTCCCGTTCATCCCACGAAGTGGACTGCTGACCGTACTTACGATGCGTGTGGCACCACGGGCGCATCGGGCGCGGGAGAGCTGCCAAGCCCTACCAGCAGGCAGAAAGGCGCAGTCCGCTCACACCACTTGTGAACAAGGTCGTTCATTACCCGTCGGGATCCGTCGGCGCGACCGGCTGCGGGAGCCGGGGATCAGGTGGAGGGGACGAAGAAATTCCTTGCGACTCACCTGAAGCACCACGATAATGCCTTCTCGCGCCATTCCCGCCGCCTGGCGCTATGGTCCGGCGAGAGCGACCAAGAAGTGACACTTTCATCATCGACCCGGCGATCGTCCCCCAGATCAACATGCACGGCATCCGGTGCCGTACTCGACCCTCGCGGAGTTTCCCGATACGCACCGCCGGCTAAGCCCTTTCGGCCACGCCGGCCGTTGTGCCGGCCGCCGTGCCGGCGCCGCCGCCGCGGGACGCGCTCGTCCCGCCCTCCATCACTCAACGCGGGAGCATACCATGGCAGCAGGTGCGAGCGGACCCGTCAACGTCCTTTACGGCGACGCGATCCACGAGGCGACGCGGTCGGGGGACCTGGACCGCATGTGGAAGATCGAGTCGCAGGCGCAGAGGTACCTGGACTCGGTGGACGAGGTGAAGGCGGCGCTCACGGAGCTGCGCGCGGAGATCGGCCGCCGCTCCGGCACCCCAACCCCCGTGTACGGCTGCGCCATCCAGGAAGCCATCCGCACCGGCGACGTCGAGCGCATGCGCCAGGTGGCGCGGCAGTCCGAGGAATGGCTGAAGCAGACGGACGAGGTCCGCGCCGCGCTCGGCAAGCTGCACGCCGAGATCGCCCGCGTCGGAAAGCATTGAGCGCCAGTGCTCGCGCGACGAACCGCCACCCGTTAGAGGTACCCGATGGCCGCCCGCAATCCGGCGCGGATGCGCCGGGACAGCGACTTCGCGCGCCACGTGCCGGTGCACGTGGTCTGGGAGCTCACGCTGGCCTGCAACCTCAGGTGCCAGCACTGCGGCTCGCGCGCGGGGAAGCGGCGTCCCGGCGAACTCTCCACCGCCGAGGCGCTGGAGGTGGTGGAGTCGCTGGCGCGCCTCGGCACGCGCGAGGTCACGCTGATCGGCGGCGAGGCCTTCCTGCGGAAGGATTGGACCGAGATCGTGCGCGCGGTGCGCGCACACGGGATGTACTGTGCCATCCAGACCGGCGGCTGGGCGCTCACGCCCAGGCGGCTGGACGAGGGGATGGCGGCGGGGCTGCAGGGCGTGGGCGTGTCGATCGATGGCCTGCGCGAGTTGCACGACCGGGTGCGCGGCGTGAAGGGCGCGTACGAGAACGCGCTGGACGTGGTTCGCCGGGCGCGCGATGCGGGGCTGAACCGCAGCGTGAACACGCAGATCGGCGCCGAGACCATCCCCCAGCTGCGCGAGCTGATGCACGCCGTGATCGACGCGGGCGCGCAGCAGTGGCAGATCCAGCTCACCGTGGCGATGGGAAACGCGGTGGACCACCCCGAGCTCCTGCTGCAGCCCTACCGGCTGCACGAACTGATACCGCTGCTGGCGGAACTCCGCGACGAGGGCGCCCGCCGCGACTTCACCATGGTGGTGGGGAACAACGTCGGCTACTTCGGGCCGTACGAGCACCGGCTGCGCGCGGTGATCGACCCCGACGTGCACTGGGGCGGGTGCAGCGCCGGGCAGACGGTGATGGGAATCGAGGCCGACGGCACGGTGAAGGGGTGCCCCTCGCTTCCCACGCGCGGCTACACGGGTGGCAATGTGCGTGAGCTGACGGTGGAGGAGATTTGGGACACCGCCCCCGAGATCCACTTCGGGCGGCTACGCGGCAAGGAGGACCTCTGGGGGTTCTGCGGCACCTGCTACTACGCCGACGTCTGCCGCGCGGGGTGCACCTGGACCTCGCACTCGCTGCTGGGGCGGCCCGGGAACAACCCGTACTGCCACCACCGGGTCGACGTGCTGCGCAAGCAGGGGCTGCGCGAGCGGATCGTGAAGATGGAGGACGCGTCCGGCGCCTCGTTCGCGATCGGGCGCTTCGAGGTGGTACTGGAGGAGATCCCGGCCGACGATGGCGACGCGCCCGGCCGCTTCGTGCGGGGGACCGATCCGGTGCTGGTTCCGCTGCTGTGCAAGCCGATCTCGGGGATGGACCGCGGCGCTCCGCCGGACGTCGGCCGTGTGCCGCCGCGGCTGGAGCTCTGCTACGACTGCAAGCGTCACGTCTACGCGCACGAGACGGCCTGCCCCCACTGCGGCGGCGACATCGCAGCGGGGCATGTCCGGCGTACGGCCGACCACGCGCGCGCCGAGGCGCTGATCGCCAGCCTCTCGTCGCTGATGGTGGGGCTGGGCGCGCCGGCGCCGGGGATAGAGACTGCGGGGGTGGACTGACTCCACGGGAACGGAAACGTTCTCACGCACCATGACCCGCTGAACCCCCCCGGACCGCGGGCGATCCGCCAGCCGCCGGATGTGCGAAAGAGCACCGGGGCGCGAGCCAGGCTCACGCGCCGCTGCCTCGAAGTCCTCGCCGAGTTCCGCAACCCGGTCGCCGTCATCACCAAGAACCACCTGGTCACCCGCGACGTCGACCTCCTCGCGGAGATGGCGGCGTGGGACGGCGCGGTGGTCAACATCTCCATCACCAGTCTCGACGAAACGCTGCAGCGGGTGATGGAGCCGCGCACCTCCACCCCCAAGCGCCGCCTGGAGGCGGTGGAGACGCTGGCGAAGGCCGGCGTTCGCGTGCGCGTGCTGGCGGCGCCGATGATCCCGGGGCTGAACGACCACGAGCTGGCCAGCATCGTCCGCGCGTCGGCCGACGCGGGCGCGCAGGCGGCGAACTACATCCCCCTGCGGCTTCCGTACGTGCTGAAGGAGCTGTTCGAGGGGTGGCTCGAGGCGCACTTCCCCGAACGCAAGGAGAAGGTGCTCAACCACATCCGCGAGATGCGCGGCGGCAAGCTGAACGACGCCAACTTCGGGTCGCGGATGATGGGCGAGGGCGTGTACGCCATGCAGATGGGCACCCTCTTCCGCGCCGCCTGCCGCAAGGCCGGGCTGAACCAGGAAGAGATGCTCCCGCCGCTCAACACCTCCGCCTTCCACCGTCCCCACGATCGCCGCGGGCAGCTGGGCCTGTTCGAAGCCGCGTGAACCGACGGCGTCTCCCATCGGCATCATCGAGGATCTCTCGTCGCGCGGAATCCGCATCGCGAGCGTTCCGCGGAAGCGAGCCACGCTCCTGTCGCGCCGGCACCAATTACGGTTCGAGCGGTTTGAATAGAAGTTCTGATGCGATGATATCGTGGAGTTCAGCGTCCGAGAGCGTTGTCGCGGCACTGAAGGGTAACCGAGGCATGCACCCGCTGGGGTCCACACCCGACCCGCCCGTGATGTACGTGAGCCCCACGTTTAGCGGCCCGGCAGCCGCGACGCTTGGAGCGCATCAGGTGAAGTAAAGCCGCCGCGGCGCCATTCGGTTGAGCGTCCACCTGCCCATCACGAGTCAGCCGTCGTGCTTCTGCACGGACTGCGGATGTCCGTAACGTCGGCTGGACGCAATCTCTCATCCACGCTTCCCCGTTCTGCCGGTGCACGGCCGCGGCGCTCCCTCCAACCCGGTGGGGCGCTTCGAAGCGCTGGACTTCGTGCCGGATCTCGACGGAGCCATTCTGGTACTTCTCTTCCGCAACGGAGGTGGGCAGTGATGTTGCACGGTTCTCCCCGGTCAGAGGAGCGAGGAACCGCGAGACCGCCTGGCGAGCCGACGAAGATCGTGTCCGGTGGCGGACATCGGTTACGGCTCAAGCACTTGCGCGCTTCGTGTTCAACCTTGCCCGATCCTGAGCTGAGTGATGGACGAACTGGGGACAGCCGTAATATTGTTGAGTTTCCGGTGAACCGGGTGCCCCAATCCACCTCGTGCCCGGAACAACCGATTGCGGCCCACGCGCGGCGGAGCCGCCGTACCGACCGCGGATCCGCCAGAAATCCCATCTTACCCATCATCCCGGCACGACGAGTGACAGCGAACAAGAACGACCTCGACGGGCGGGAGTTCGATGCGCTGATGGAGCGGCACGGGCTCGCGGTGCCCCCGGACCGCCGCGCGGGTATAGTGTCGGGCGTGAAGGACCTGCGGCGGCTCACGACCCTGCTGCGCCGGCCCCGACCGGCCGAACTCGAGCCCGCCGCGGTCTTCCGCGTGGACACCGTCGTCCGGAACTCCACGCACGACCCATGAAGCCCCTCCACGAGTTGAGCATCGCCGAGGCGGGCGCGCAGATGCGGGCCGGCACCCTGACCTCCCTGGCGCTCACCGGCCACGCCCTGGCGCGCATCGCCGAGTTCGATCCGCGGCTGCACGCCTTCATCACCGTGACGGAAGACCGCGCCCTCCGCGACGCCGCCCGCGCGGACCAGGCGCTGCGGGCCGGCATCGATCTCGGCCCCATGCACGGCATACCTTACGGGCTCAAGGACATCTTCGATACCGCCGGCATCCGCACCACCTGCAACTCGTGGCTGATGGAGAACCACGTACCCCGCGAGGACTGCGAGGTCGAGTCACGGTTGCGGGCGGGCGGTGCCGTACTCCTGGGCAAGCTCAACACGCACGAGTTCGCGCTGGGCGGCCCCAGCCCGGAGCTTCCCTTTCCCCCCGCGCGCAACCCGTGGAACCCCGCGCACTCCCCGGGCGCCTCGTCGTCGGGGAGCGGGGCGGCGGTGGCGGCGGGGCTGGTGCACGCGGCGCTTGGCTCGGACACCAGCGGGTCAGTGCGGAGCCCGGCGTGCCACTGCGGAGTGGTGGGCCTGAAGCCCACCTATGGCCGGGTCTCGCGCCGTGGCGCCTTCCCCCTCTCGTATGCGCTCGACCACAACGGTCCCCTGGCGTGGACGGTGGAAGACTGCGCACTGGTGATGCAGGTCGTCGCTGGTCACGACCCACTCGACCCCGCGAGCGCCGACGTGCCCGTCCCCGACTTCACCGCTGGCATCGGCCGCGACCTCAGCGGGCTGCGCATCGGCTATGCCCGCCGGTTTTTCGCGGGTCTCCCCGGGCTGTCGCCCGAGGTCCTGGCGGCGGTGGACGGGGCCGCCGGGACCCTGGCCGAGATGGGAGCTACGGTGAGCGAGGCCGAGCTTCCCTCCTTCGACCTGTTCAACGCATGCGGCCGGGTGATCATGGCCGCCGAGTCGTACGCCATCCACGAGCAGGACCTGCGCGAGCGACCGGAGCGGTTCGGGCGCTACACCTACCAGCGCATCATCCCGGGGGCGGCGCTCACCGCGGCCGACCTGGTGCAGGCCTTCCGTCTGCGCCGCGAATTGGCCGAGGCGGTCAACGGGCCGGTGCTGGACCGGTTTGACGCGCTCGTCTGCGCTACCGCGCTGTCCCCTCCGGCGCGCTTTGCGGACTTCGGCGAACACTGGCCTCCGCCAGCCGCCGCCACGGCCACCCTCACGATCCCGTTCAACGTGACGGGGAACCCGGCCCTGAGCGTGCCTGCCGGCTTCTCGCGCGACGGCCTTCCGCTGGGGGTGCAGATCGTCGGACGTTTCTTCGACGAGCTCACCGTGCTGCGCATCGGCGCGGCGTACCAGGCCGCCACGGGGCTCGCCGCCCGGCGTGCCCCGATGTCGTGGGCGCGCGCGGACCCCGGCGGGGGCACCTGACCGCACCCGGGCACGACCGCCCGGGAGGCGGAGCTCCAACCGGCGCCCACCCAAGCCTCGTCACGAAATGATTGCTCCGTTACGGGTCACTTATTAGTTTTGCCCAGGGCGGTTCCGACACGCGGCCGGAAGGCGCCCGTACAATGCAACCGCACCTCAACCAAGGAGTGCCACATGCAGCCCCTAACCAATCCCCTGATCCAGAGCAACTTCGACCTCAAGAACGTCGCGGTCGAGCTCGTCCGCACCGGTTCGGACCGCGGGGTCATGACGATCCAGG
>Ga0247773_1000363_pt1 | contig 20433 bp, 17 predicted proteins | sample UWRJL092311B6_FD_179934 | JGI IMG/M metagenome (GOLD analysis project Ga0247773, IMG submission 179934) | Plant litter microbial communities from Arlington Agricultural Research Station in Wisconsin, United States - UWRJ-L092-311B-6 | ecosystem: Environmental > Terrestrial > Plant litter >...
CGTTGTCCACCAGCCCGTCCGCGCGGTTGTTGTGCGACATCGTGGAACGCCCGCCCATGGCGAACAACGGCGTCGGCATCATCGCCAACCCTGACGGCAGCCTGCCGGCCGCAGGCCTGGAGGCGGCGGCCATCCAGCAGGCATTCCACCCCGGCGGCCGGCTGTTCGGGCAGATCCGGTCGGAGGACGGCGATTGGTGGACGGCGCCGGACGGCGCCGGCACCGCGGCCGAGGTGCTCGAGCTCATAGAAGGCAGTGGCGCCTCTCGCTTACTCCATCTCGCCTGCCATGCGGTGGCCGACCAAGCGCATCCGGACCGGTCCCGGCTACTGCTGGCCGGTGGTGCCGAGCTACCGGTGCACCGGTTGCTCAGCCATCGACGGGTAGGCCATCTTGCGTTGGACCAGGTCTTTCTCGCAGCCTGTACCACGCACCTGGCCGGGCTGGACTACGACGAGGCATTCAGCCTGGCCAGCGCGTTCCTGGTTGCCGGCGCCAGAACCGTGTTCGGCTCGCTGTGGCCGATCGCCGACAACGAGGCGTCGGTATTCATGTACTTGTTGCACCGGTACCAGCATGACGGGCTGCCGCCGCTGCCCGCACTCCACCAGGCACAAGCATGGATGCTCAACCCGAACCGACAGCCGCCACCCGGTATGCCGCCCGAGCTTGCCGGCAGGCTCGACCGGCCGGTGCTGGCCGATCCGCTCGCCTGGGCCGGCTTCGTACATCTCGGTCGGTGATCAACACCGGGTTGGGTCACCCGATCCGTTGCGGACAGCAATCACAGGAACTGGAGGGCATCGAATGAGCACGCGGAAATGGGTGGACCTCGCCGTCGGGCTGTTCGCGCTGGCTCAACCCGGCATCGGTCCGATGCCGGCAGCGGAGATCCGGGCGCACCAGGAGGAGCGCGCGGCTGAGGAGGCACAGGTGCAACTGGACCGTGATACCACGGCACGAACCCGGAGCCAGTACGTGCCTGCCGACTCGAGGCCATTCGGACCCGGTACCGAGCCTGCCAACGCGCGGCGGAACGGAGTCCAGCCGAGCCCGGCCAAGCCAGCCGCCGCATCCGGCCAACCGGCCCACAACCATCAGCCGACGTCCGTCCGGAGCAGGGCCCAGCGTCGCGACCGGTCCCGCTGACGGGGCACCTCCGCTCAGAGATCAGACCGGGCCAGGTCGATCAGGATCGGTCGGGCAGACAGTCGCTGGTTCAGCACGGTCGCGCCGAACCGGCCGGCCGGTGGATGGGTCAGTTCGTTGTGACCCAGCACCGGCACCGACTCCGAGGACTGGCCATAGCTGATCGCCTGGCCAGTTCGCCGATCCCAACTGTGACTCTCGGTGCGTACCGATCGGATCCGGGTGCCCAACCGGCGCATCGCATAGTCGGTCGACTCCGGTCCAGCTCCGCCAAGCAGCACGAACGTGCCGCAATTGGCGAGGATCTCGTCCCGGCGCTCCTTCTCGAACTGTCCGACGTCCTGGGCCGCGAGGAGTACCGAGACGTTGGCCCCCGCGGCTACCGCCAGGACCTGTCCGAGATTGATGCGGTTCTGCAGCCGAGGCGACTCATCGAGCACCAGCAGCAATGGCGGACCCTGGCCGAAGCCGGCGAGCCGGCGCTGGATGAGCATCGTCAGGAAGAGCGCGCTGGCGGTCTCGGCGAGTTTGCCGTCAGCCAGCGGAGCGTCGATCAGGGTTATCCCACCGGGGCGTCCAGTCAGGTCGTCCATGCCGCGTTCCGGCTGGTCGGTCACCTGGAGGAACCGGTCCACATTCAGCGACTCGAAGTAGGTGGACAGGAACTGGGTGGCCTGCGATACCTCGGAGTCGGTCATCGAAACCAGGTCCGCGAGTCGATGCGCGCCAAGCGACCGGGGCAGGTTGGCAACCGCGTTGCGCAGCGCCGCCGGGTGAGCGAGCAGGTCGAGCAGGTGACGTACGGTGACTGGCCGCCCCGTATCGTGGCTCAGTTGAAGCAGCCCCTTCGCCCACTTCAGGTCTCGCAGGTGGAAATTCCGGTTCGGGTCGTTGTCGCGCGGCAAGCCGCAGATTGCCTCGGCCACAGCGTTGAGTTCACCCTCGCCGCGCAGGTCGGCGATGAAGTTCCAGGACGCCGATTGGGCTGGATCGCAGTAGTTCCAACGCGTGACCGGCAGCGGCGCGCCGTGGCCACAACCGTCCCGGTAGGACACAACTTCGCTGAGCAGGTCGTCGTTCCCCTTGACGTCCACGGTAACGACCCGGTAGCCGGCCCAGGCTGCTTCGGCGATCCATGGCGCGATGACGCCGGCGGTCTTACCGGATCGGGCCGGCGCGACCACAATCGTGTGTCGGTTCACCTCGACCGGCGGCAGGCCGATCTCCACCGTGCCCTGCCAACGGCCACGGGGATGCACCACCCGCCCCAACGGCAGCACCCATCCGTCAGCGGTGACGTCCTGTAACCGGGCCACGCCACTGAAATCCAAGTAGCCGGAAACCCCGGGTGGGGGGCTGCTGTCCCAAGGCCCGATCAGGCCACGTCGCGCAGCGCGGCTGCCGCGACGGAACGACCGGTCCGCGGCGGCAGCGGCGACCCCGGTCGCCACCGTCGTGCTCGCCCTGGCCGTCTGCCGACCCATCCACCACATCTCGCGGAACACATACCACCCCCGGACCGCTCACGGACCAGATGATGGTGCGGCATGAGCCGGCCGCTTGCAAGGAGGAATATTCCACTGCGAAGTCGAGTGAATCTCGATTCTTCGCTGTCCGTCAATGGAGCCTCGCGAGGCTGCCCGGTCATCTCGGCAGTGGTCCGTCAATGCCTCTGCGTACGGCGGGGTGTCCACCTACATTGCCCGAACCTAATGGCAGTCATCGAGCCTGAGACGGAGAGCATCATGCAGGACGTGAACGAGCTGGAGCACCGACACTCGGAGCAGCGAGAGGTTGCCGACGGAGGGTTGGTGGTGTTCCCGTTCTACCTCCTGGTCGACGTCTCCTACTCGATGGTGAATGAGATCGGAGTGCTCAACCAGTCCCTGAGGGACTTCCAGCACGAGATCTCGACGAAGCCGGTGCTGGCCGACATCACCAAGCTAGGCATCATCGAGTTCTCCGACCAGGCGCACGAGGTGGTTCCGCTCGGCGACTTCAGCGCGGCGGATCTGTCGCAGAATCTGCTTGCCGCACAAGGCGGGACCTCGTTCGCCGCCGCGTTCCGTATGCTGCGGCAGGTCATCGAACGCGACATCGCCGCGATGAAGGCCGCCAACCAGGCGGCACCGTCCGAGGAGGCGTTCCACTACCATCGTCCGGCGGTGTACTTCCTCACCGACGGCTTCCCCAATCCCGGCGATCCGTGGCGGCAGGCATTCGAGGAACTCAAGGCGATCAAGGGCTACCCGTTGTTCGTCCCATTCGGGTTCCGGGATGCGGACGAGGCCATCCTGAACGAACTGGTACACCCGCGGGACCGGAGCAGGCTCTACATGGCCCGCTCCGGCGCGAACGCGGCGACCATCATCGCTGAGATGACCCAGGGCATGCTCATGTCGGTGCTGGCGTCCAGCATGAGCGCGACCACCGGGCAGCCCTCGCTCAGCCTGCCCAGCCAGGCCCAGATCGGCTCGAACGTGGTGGTGAAGGGTGACCTCCTCTTCTAGGACGTTGCCCGCGGCGATCAGGGCGACAAGCCTCGGCAGCTCCCCCACCGTCTCCGGGTACTCGATCGGCGAGCCGGGCCGTGCCGGCATCGAGGTCCGGCCCACCGTGGTGACGCGACCGGAGGCGTGGCCGGACACCGTGGTCGACGCGATCTCGCTGCCTGCCGCCGAGATCCGGGCAGCCAGTGTTCGAGGGACGCTCCACCGGGAACTCGGTACTCCCCGGCAGGACTGCTACGCGGTGAGCAGCGAGGACGACTGCATCATCGTGGTGGTGTGCGACGGCCTGGGATCGTTGCCACTGTCCCACCGAGCGGCCTACCGGGCTTCGGTCGACGCGACAGCATTCGTGCGACGACGCGTCCATGATGATCGACTCGACTGGGCCGAGGTGTTCACCGAGCTGTCGGACAGCCTGTGGGAACTGGAAGAGTCGCTCCGCGCCGGAGAACCGGAGCAGCACCGGTTGCTGGCGACCACGGTGCTGCTGGGCGTGTTGCGGCCGTCCGCCGGCACCGATTGGCAAGTCGAGTTGGCTTGGCGTGGCGACTCGACGCCCTTCCTGCTCCGTGGCGAGAGCGAGTGGGTTGCCATCGATCCGCAGGTAATCGAGGTCGACGAGTCGACCGGACTGGTGACCTCGACCGGAAACAGCGTCAGCGCGCTTCCCACCCGGCATCCGGTCCAGTTCAAGAGCGTCTCGATGACCGCCCGGTCTGGCGATGCCGCGTTCTTGATGACCGACGGGGTGGGCAAGCCGTTGGGAGGCGGTACCGGCCCGGTCGGGAGAGCATTGTCCGAGTGGTGGCGCGAACCGCCGCCGATGCTTGCCTTCGCAGATCAGGTCGGCTTTGCCCGGCGCGGCCACACCGATGATCGAACCGTGGTTGGCCTCTGGCTGCAGGCACCCGGGCCGGTGGGCGAACCATGAACACGCCCGAGTTGGACGTCGACATACTCGGTGCGACCAGGCAGATCAACCAGGGCGCGCTCGGCGCCATCTACGAGCTGCCGACCTATCGTCCGGCCGGTCAGCCAGAGATGGTGTTCAAGCGCAATTTCCAACCGATGACCCAGGTGGAGCAGGACAATCTGAGTCGGCTGGTGGATTTTCGAGCCGGCCTGACCAGCGCCGAACGGGACGTGCTGGACGAACTGTTCACCTGGCCACGCTGCCTGGTCACCGAGCGGTCGGTGGTAGTGGGCTACCTCATGCCGCGGCTGGGTAGCGAGTGGCAGCAGAAGGTCAGCCGGAACGGCAGGTCCACGACCGAACTCCGGGCAGCACAATGGGTGGTAGCCAAGATCTCCGCCGCGGACGCCGCGAACGTGGACGTGCCGCGGGACGGCGATCCACTCCGGTTGGTGTTGTGCGCAAAGCTCGCGTGCGCCCTTGCGCTGCTACACCGGCATGGAATCTGTTACGGGGACCTGCACTGGGACAACGTGATCTTCGCACTCGGTACGCCGACCAGGATTCGAATCGTCGACTGCGACAGCGCGAAGGCCGATCCCACCAGCTCCTTCCGGCAACCGGACCAGCAGTTCTGGAGTCCACCCGAGGGCCAAGCACGACAGAGCCCGGCCTCGGACTGCTACAAGCTCGCGCTGTTCGTGCTGCGGTGCCTGGACACCACCGGACGTGCGCAATCGAGATCGGCCAAGCGGGCGGCGCGATACCTGGACACGACGGGCATGCAACTGCTCCGGGACAGCCTGCAGGTCGACCCAAGCCTCCGGCCGAGCACATCGACCTGGTACCGCTACCTGCGCGGTTATCTGAATGCGGTGACCCGGCCGCCGGTGATCGACCGGCTGGCGCTGAGGGAACAGGTGGTCCTCAGTGGAGGGCGGATACGACTGGACTGGGCCACGTCCGGTGCCGACTCCCTGATGTTGGAGACGACCGACGGGCACCGGCAGACGATCCCGGCCACCTCGGGTAGCGGATCAGTCGAGTTCGCAGTGACGCGCAGCGGGTCGATCCGCGCCGTTGCAACCAACCGGTACGGCAGCACCGAGCTGATGAGCGATCCGATGATGGTCTTCGAAGCGCCGAGCTTGCGCTTCGTCACGATTCCGGCACCGGAGCTGCCGAGCTTCGACTTCGCCACCGGTCGGGAGATGGCCGGCGTGGTTCGGCGCAGCCTTCAGGAGATGTCCGGCGGCCCGACCGTCGCCCTTCCCGAGCTACCTGACGTTTCCGGGGCGCTCGAGGGAAACGGTGCCTACCTCTCACTGACAGCCGCGGACGCGCAGGTCGCCCCGTTACTAACCGAGCTGTCTGACTACCTCAGCAATCTCAATTCCGAGGCGACCAGCGTCGTCCGACAGCTGACCGACGCGCGCAGGCCGAGATTCTCATTTCGATAGCCGCACCAAGGCATCGGCACGGACCGACGCCCGCAAACCAGGTTGGACGGGGATATGACAGCAGTGACGCACAGCAGAGTGACAACCGGCAACACCTCGGGCCATCGCGTCGGTTCTTGGTTGGCCCGGTTGGGCGGCGGTCGCGCGGACCTGGTAGCACTTGATCCGAGTGGCTTGCCACGGTTCGCAGCGATGGGTGGAGTCATCCTGAGCACGGCCGTCCTAGCCGCCGTCTCGGCGACCTTCGGGCTGCACATGGCGCTGCAGATTCCGGTGCGGCTCGCCGTGCTGTTCGGGCTCGGCTGGGGTGTGGTCATCCTCAATCTTGATCGCATGCTGGTGCTGGGGATGGGTCATGAACGGTCCTGGCGGCGAAACCTCGCAATGGCGGTGCCGCGGGTCGCCCTGGCTCTGATTCTCGGCACAGTCATCTCCACACCGTTGACCCTGCAGATCTTCCATACCGAGATCGCGGCTCAGATGGCTGTGATGCAGCAGGAACGCGAAGAAGCCTTCGACAATCAATTGGCCGGCATGACCAGCCAGATCGACGCCCTGCAGGCCAAGGTCAGCAGCGATCAGGCGATCCTGGCCAGTGGAGGCGTAGTGGACCCGGGCGCCGACCCCCGGGTGAAGACCGCACAGGCTGATCTGGACGACAAACAAGCGGTTTTCACCAGGGAGAACACCCTCTACCAAACGTTGCAAGGCGAGGCGCAGTGCGAGTTCAACGGCACCTGCGGCACTCGCGTCCGGGGCAACGGCGCACAGTACCGAGCCGCTGAACAGCGCGCCGAAGACCAGAAGAAGATTGCCGATGCCGCATTCGCCGAGGTGACCACCGCACAACAGGCGCTTGCCGTCGCGCAACGACAGGCGCTGGTGACGGCCAAGCAAGGGACCGAGCGACGGATCGCTGATACCAAGAAGGATCTGGAGGAGACCCAGCGACGGCTGGCTACCGTCAATGCCCGCAAGACCGTCTTTCAGGACAGCTTCGCGAAGTTGAACGCCAAGGACACCGGAATCCTGTCCCGGCTGGAAGCACTCGACCGGTTGGCGGCGCAGCGGTCGATCATGCGCTCGGCCCAGATCCTGCTGGCGCTGCTGTTCATCTCGGTGGAGATCCTGCCGGTGCTGATGAAGTTCCTCATCAATCTGGGTCAGGAGACGAACTACGACCGGGTGCTCAGGCGAGCCGAGAAGCGCGACCTCGAAACCTTCAATCTCGACGCCGATGCCGCGCATCAAGCGGCGGTCGTACGGGCGAACCTGGTTGTGGAGGATGAGAAGGACCGGGTGGCGGGACAGAAGCAGGTGCTCGCCCAGATCAACAACGAGGTCGTGCAGCGGCAGAAGGAGGTGGTCACCGAGGCGCTGCGGCTGTGGTCCGCGCATGCCAAGCAGCAGAGCGCGCGAATGCTGGCCGGCTACCAACACAGCCTGCAGCCGCAAACCGCGCCGGTCAACGGCAACGGCGGGCGGGCCCGGCCACGGCCGCCCTCGACGACACCGCAGGGACCGGCACCCGCCATCCCGGTACCCGGCGTGCCGACGCGACCGGCTCCGGGTCCGTACCGGCCGCAAGCCGGCGCGGCTACCCGGCCGGCACAGCCGCCGAACATACCGCCCACCGGAGTGCCGCCGACGGTCATCCCCACCCACGGGTTCAACCAACCGTCGCCCACGCCGGACAGCAGTTACGTCACCTCAATGCAATTGCCGCTGGAAGACGAGGTTTAGGACATGTTCGGTAACCACGAGCAGGACGATGAATCCGAGTGGGTCTTTCCGGTCTACCTGGTCACGCCGGTCGCTGACGGCACCCTGCCGTCGTGGTGGTCCGAAGCGATGACACGCACCGTCACCGCCGCGGTGGACCTGCTGCACGCCAGGCCGGCCGACAGCGAATCGGTATACCTGGGCTGGCTGAACTATGCGTCCGGCCTCTGGGCCGCCCGGCCGCTCGAACCGTTGTACGAACCACCGCCGGCCGGCACTGCCGGCGAGCTGTTCACATCGTGCTACCGGTCCATGTTCGATCTGCTGCGCAGCCGTCTGCTGGCCGACCAGGCAGCGCTGGTCGCGGCCGGGCAGCGCGGCTACCGGCCGCTGATCGTGCTCGTGGTCGGCGTACCACCGGCAGCCACGGACGACTGGCATGCCAGTCGACGCCGGGTGGTGGTCGACGGGATCGGTGCCGGCGAGGCGTCTCCGGACAGCGCGCGCGCGATCCTGCTGACCGTGTACGCCGGGGAGGCGGTCGCCGCGACGGCAGCCGAGCTAGCTGGGCCTCCTGGCATCGGTGCCGCCTACCGGGTGCTGAATCCGGCTCACACGAGCGAGGCGATCAGCCGGCTGCTGGTCAGTGCCGCGCTGAGGCTGCCGTCGCTCGCGGCGGGTGAGTCCGAACAGTTGGTGCTCCCCCACGAGCTTGCCGAGCTGCTCTCGTATGAGGACGCCGCGACCGCGACCGCGATACCGGAGTGAGCAGCGTTACCTCATACACGATGCCGTACTACCTGGCGCTCGATGCGTCCTCGGCGGCTGAGCGGTTCATGCCCTACTACTGGTCCGGCCTCAGCCAGCTTGCCGCTACTTTCGGGCAACGAGCTGACCTGGCCGCGCTCACCTCGGTAGCCGTGGGGTTTGTCGGCGACGACTGTCGGTGGACCGAGTCGCTGCCGCCCACTCGCATCAGGATGCCCCCGCGACCTACCGTCGGCGCAGGCGCCGGGTACCCGGCCCTGGACCGCGTGGCAGACACGGTCAAGACGCGTATCGATTCCGACGTGGCCGCCTGCCGGGCCGCGGCACGGCACTGTTGCCGGCCTGCACTGATCGTGCTGCTGGCATCGGCCGGGCCGGTCGAACAATGGCGTACCGCCGTCGGCAGGCTGACCCGGTACGACGCCTTGCGCGGCAGCGGAAACGCCAACTATCCGGTGGTGCTGCCGATCAGCCTCGGCGAGGAACCCGACGCCGGGCTGACCGAGCTGGTACACCCACCCAGCGCCAGCCAACTGATCGTCGTCAGGGACACCTCGGACGCCATGACCTGCGTCCGTGCGGCGTTCGACGTGATCGAATCGTTCATCGTCGAATCGGTTCGCGCGCTGGCGGCCGGCGAGGCCCGGCACGTCTACCCCCGCCCGGAGGGGTATCCGGCAGGCCCACTACCGGCCGACCATGGCGAATCGGCCAAGCCGGGCGCCCCCACGGGGCACGAGCTCGTCGTGACCTTTGCTGAGCAGGATCGGCCGTCGGGCAATGCGTCCTACGTCTCGATGCGATGCCGACGTAACGGCGCCTCCATGGTGGCCGAGTTCCGCCAGCAGAGCGCGAGGTGGCAACTCGTGACCGCTAACGCGGCCGCCGCCCCCTCAGCTGCCACCAAGACCATCACCGGTGGCTTCGACATCGCGCCCACCTATCGCGGCTGTGCCCACTGCGGCGACCGAGCCATCACCCTCTGCCGCTGCGGTCAGCTGAATTGCTGGGATGGAGCCCAGCGCAGCGTTCGTTGCACTGGCTGCGGGACCGTCGCCACCGTGACGGGCAACATCACGCAACTGCAGTCGATCGACTGAGCCGGTATCCGGTTCCACAGCCGTCCCGCTGCCGGTTGCCACGGTCACCGACCCATCTCAAGTCATGTCGCTACCTGCCGATGTAGTCAGCTAAACCTGGCGATCGGAGTATTCAGGTGCGTCGGATCGGAATCGGCACGCTCATCGCGGTGGCACTCGTTGTGCCCACGGGTTGCGGCACATCGCGCCAGGCCACCGGGCTCGACGTCCCCTCCGACTGGACCCGACCAGCCGCCGTGGCACCGCAAGCGACACCGGTCGTCGCACCAGCCTGGCAGCAGGCGGTACTGACACATGCCGGCTGGCTGGCCCAGGATCTGGACGGTGGGCAAGCCTCGCCCGCATCGCTGGCCGCCCTCGCACGGGACGCGTATGCGTTGCAGATGGACGGCAGGCCGACCGGCGCGTCCCGTAGCTACGCGTGGGAACTGGCGATCATCCGGGCGACGGCAGGCTCGGCCAGCGCTGTTCCGATCGGGATGCGCTACGCAATTGCCCGGGTGAGCGCACGAGCCGTGCTTGGGCAACTCGCCGACCTCAATGCCGGTCCGCCGGACTGAGCCCGGCAGGCCTGACCCTCACGAGTCGCTGTCAATGGCTGTCGGTGCCCAGCCCCGGCCGCGCCTCGACACCGGTCGACACGCGACGGCCGGAATGGTTGCGCTCAGGGTCGACTCATTCCGACAGCGGCATCGGGCCGTAGACCTTCTCGCCGTCGTGCAGCAACGTCACCCCGGTCACGCCGGCCTCGGCCAGCGTCCGCCAGGCCTCGCCGAGCCAGCTCTCAGCATCGGACTGGCTGGGAAACTCCCCCGGCTGCTCGGCTTCGGGGCTGTCGGGATCGTAGGTCCAGGTCCAGGCCATCGGCGTGCGCCACCTTGTCGTTGAGGAAAGTCCGGTTCGAAGATCTGCCAGCAGGCGCTGGTTGCTGCGGCTCACGCTAGCGTCCCGGTTGGGCCCGGTCGCGACGGCTGGCCTAGGCTGCCTCCGGCGAGGATGGCCAACCGCTGCTGAAAGGTGTCCGAGGACATGACCGCGCGACGGCGCACCCTGGTGCTGGGCGGCGTCCGGTCGGGCAAGTCGCGCTGGGCAGAGCAGCAACTGGGCGATGGCCCGGTCGATTACCTGGCCACCGCGGCCGAGCGCGACGACGCCGACTGGGCCCGCCGGATCGCCGAGCACCAGCAACGGCGGCCCGCGCACTGGCGCACCGTGGCGACCCTCGGGTTGAGCGCGGCGCTGGCGGCCCCGGTCGCGCCGCTGCTGGTGGAGGACCTGGGCAACTGGCTGGCCCGCACCATCGACCGGACCGGCGGCTGGGACGGCGAGCTGTCGGCGTACCGGGCCGCGGCCGACGAACTGGTAGCCGCCTGGCGGAACTGCCCCGGACGGGTGGTGCTGGTCAGCAACGAGGTGGGCAGCGGCATCCACCCGGAGTCCCGGTCGGGCCGGATCTTCGCCGACGAGCTGGGCCGGCTGAACACCGCGCTGGCGGCCGAGGCCGACGAGGTGGTGCTGGTGGTGGCCGGCCTGCCGCTGTGGCTGCGTGGAGCAGCCAATGACCCGGCCGAAGGAGAGCAGCAGTGACCGAAGCGAACGTCCTACGGGCAGTGCTGGACGGCATCGACTACCCGGACGCCGACGCCGCGCAGGCGGCCCGGCTGCGCCAGGGTGAGCTGACCAAGCCGGCCGGCGCGCTGGGCGTGCTGGAGGAGCTGTCGATCTGGGCGGCCGGCGTCCAGGGACAGTGCCCGCCGCATGCCTTCGACGACACCCGGGTGGTGGTCTTCGCCGGTGACCACGGCATCACCGCCGCCGGGGTGTCGGCCTATCCGGCCGAGGTGACCGCCCAGATGCTGGCCAACATCGCCGCCGGCGGCGCCGCGGTCAACGTGCTGGCCGCCGCGGCCGGTGCCCGGGTCCACGCGGTGGACCTGTCGGTGGCCGTCGACACCGATCCGGCGCTGTCGAAGCACAAGGTGCGCCGTTCCAGCGGCCGGATCGACCGGGAGGACGCCCTCAGCCCGGACGAGGCGGACCGGGCGCTGGCCGCCGGCATCGCGATCGCCGACGCCGAGATCGACAGCGGGGCGCAGCTGCTGATCGCCGGTGACATGGGCATCGGCAACACCACGCCGGCCTCGGTGCTGATCTCGGTGCTCACCGGCGTCGAGCCGATCAAGGTGGTGGGCCGCGGCACCGGCATCGACGATGCCGGCTGGATCCGCAAGTGCGCCGCGGTCCGGGACGCCCGGCGCCGGGCCTGGCCGCACCGGGACGACCCGGCCCGGCTGCTGGCGGTCGCCGGCGGCGCGGACCTGGCCGCGATGACCGGCTTCCTGCTGCAGGCCGCCCACCGCCGCACTCCGGTGCTGCTGGACGGCCTGGTGGTGACCGCCGCCGCGCTGGTCGCCCAGCTGGCCAACCCGCGGGTGGTGCACTGGCTGCAGGCCGGGCACCTGTCGGTCGAGCCCGCCCATGAACTGGCCCTGCAACGGCTGGAGCTGACCCCGATCCTGCGGCTGGGCATGCGGCTCGGCGAGGGCAGCGGGGCGCTGGTGGCGTTGCCGGTGCTGCGGGCCGCGGTACTGACGCTGGCCCGGATGGCCACCTTCGCCGAGGCCGCGGTGGCCACCCGCGAGCCCGGCCGGTGAGCCCTGCCCGGCTGCCGGTGCTCGCCGGGTTGCGGCTGGCGCTGACCACGCTGACGGTGCTGCCGCTGCGGGCCGGCCGGGTGGACCGGGCCAGCGCGGCGGCGGCGATGGCCTGGGCACCGGCTGTCGGTCTGGCCCTCGGAGCGGTGCTGGCGGCAGCCGGCCGGGGCCTGACCGTGGCCGGGCTGGACCCGCTGCCGTGCGCGGCGGTGCTGGTGGTGCTGCTGGCGCTGCTGACCCGTGGCCTGCACCTGGACGGCCTGGCCGACACCTTCGACGCGCTCGGCTCCTACACCGCCCCGGAGCGGGCGCTGGCGATCATGAAGTCTCCCGAGGCCGGACCGCTGGGGGTCAGCGTGATCGCCGGGGTGCTGTTGGCCGACGCCGCGGCGCTGTCGGTGCTGCTGGCCCGGCAGGACTGGCTGCTGGTCGCCGCCGCCGTCGGGGTGGGCCGGTTCGCGATCGTGCTGTGCTGCGCCCGGCCGCTGCCGCCGGCCCGTCCGGACGGCCTCGGCGCGCTGGTGGCCGGCACGGTGCCGGTGGCGGCCTGCGTGGCCTGGGGGTTGGCGCTGGTCGCCATCGGGGCAACCGCCGGCCCGGACCGCTGGCCGGCGGACTGGGCCCGTTCGGCGGTGGCGGTGCTGCTGGCCGCCGCCCTGGTCGGCCTGCTGGCCCGGCAGTGTGTGCGCCGCTTCGGCGGGATCACCGGCGACGTGTTGGGAGCGGCCTGCGAGCTGGCGACCGCGGTGGCACTGCTGGTGCTGAGCACGGCCTGACCGTCCCGCTTTCGTATCCGGTTCGGTCGCTATGGCGCTCGAACCGGATACGAAAGCGGAGAACGGCCGGGAACAACCCTAGAGGTAGTCGCGCCAGGGGCCGCGGATCGCGAACACGTGGCCGGGCTCCTGCACGTTGGCGAACAGCACCGAGCCGTCCGGCGCGAAGGCCGGCCCGGTCATCTCGCTGTAGACGTTGCCGCCCAGCGCGCTCTGCTCCAGCACGATCTGGTTGCGGGCGACGGCCTGGGTGCCGGTCTGCCGGCTCCAGCTCAGCAGGTGGTTGGCGGTGTTGCCGTCCTCGGTGAGGATCAGGCTGCCGTACGGCGAGACGTGGCAGCCGTCCGGGCCGTCGAAGGCCAGGTCCAGGCTCAACCCCAACGACTGCTCCCAGTTCGGGGACTCGACGTGCAACTTCTCGTTGTAGGGGTAGTACGCCATCAGCGTCAGGGTCTGGCCGGCGTAGTCGTAGTACCAGAGCTGGCCGTCGTGCTTGGTCGCGTCGGCGGGCAGGTCGCCGGCCCCGAAGGCGAAGCTGGCGACGAAGTACATGCCCCGGGCGTCACCCCAGGCACCCTCCAGCTTCTTCGACCGGGTGACCTCACCGGCCGCGAACTGCTTGCGCAGCGAGGTGGTGCTGGCGTGCCGGTCCGGCACCGCCCGCCACCGGGTGGCGAACGGCCGGCCGAGCTGGGCCGAGGTGACGTAGGCCAGGTCGGGCAGCACGCTGCCGTCGCCGGTCAGCACCACCAGCGCCTCGAGGGTGCCCTCGTCCGGGCCGAGGTCGCGGGCCAGGTAGGGCTTGAGGGTGTGGCCCCGCGGTGCCGTCCACCGGTACAGCAGCCCGTTCGGGCCGCTGGCGTCCTCGGTGAGGTAGACCCGCCTGCGGGACGGCTCGATCACGACCGCCTCGTGCGGAGCCCGGCCCCAGGCCTTGATCGGCAGCGGGGACTGCTGGGCCGGACCGCCGGCGAACACCTCGAAGACGTAGCCGTGGTCCTTGGTCAGGGTGCCGGTACCGGCCCTGGCCTCGGTCTCCTCACAGCTGAGCCAGGATCCCCACGGTGTCGGGCCGCCGGCGCAGTTGCTCACGGTGCCCGACAGTCCCACCCACTCCGAGCGGCGGCGGCCGTCGCGGGTCAGGTCGATCACGGTGCAGCCGCCGCCGAGCGCGCCCGGGTCATAGACGGTTCCGGGCACCAGCGGCACCGGCTGCGGGCTGCCGGGGCTCGCCTCGTGGTTCTGGATCAGCCGCAGGCCGTCGGCAGCCCGGACCGCCAGCGTGCCGTCCGGTCGCTCGGGGGTCTTGCCGATCAGGGTGCCGGTGCCGTCGTGGATGTCGGTCTTGCCGGAGACGGCCACGACCTCGTAGCGGAAGCCATGAGGCAGCGCGAGCAGGTCACCGGGACCGGACCGCAACGGCGGGAACGGCGGCCGGCGATCCGCCGACCTGGCGGCGACCGATGCGGCGGCGCCCGGTGCGAACAGGGCTTCGATGCCGCTGGTCGCGGCCAGCGTGCCGGCCCCGGCGATCGCGGTGCGACTCAATAGTTGACGGCGGGAAATGGCCATGCGCGGCGTTCTCCTTGGGTCGGGCTGGGTGGGCAGCACGAACCCTGGCAAGCGCAGCTGGGCGCCGGGTGAACCTCAGATGGCCGACAGCCGACGGTTGCGCCGCCGCCGGGCATCCCCGGAAAGCGCGCTAGCGGACGTGCGAGGGCACGAACGGCAGCGGCACCACCCGGGCGGCCAGCTTGCGGCCACGCACCTCGATCGAGACCTCACCGAGCTCGGCCGCGCTGTCGATCAGGGCCAGCGCGATGCCCTGCTTCAACGTCGGCGAGAACGTCCCGGAGGTGGTCTGGCCGATCACCGTGCCGTCGGCGGCCAGCACGTTCATGTGCCCGCGCGGCACCCCGCGGTCGGTCACCAGCAGCCCGCGCAACCGCCGGGCCGGACCGGCCGCCTTCTCGGCCTGCAGCGCGTCCCGGCCCCAGAACTCCGGCTTCTTCCAGCCCACCGCCCAGGACGAGCCGGCCTGCACCGGGCTGATCTCAGCCGTCAGGTCCTGGCCGTGCAGCGGGTAGCCCATCTCGGTCCGCAGGGTGTCCCGGGCGCCCAGGCCGGCCGGCATCCCGCCGAGGCCGCGGGCGGTCTCGACCAGGGCGTCCCAGAGGGCCAGCGCGTCCTTCCAGGCCGGGATCAGCTCGTAGCCGTGCTCGCCGGTGTAGCCGGTGCGGCAGACCCGGACCGGCCGGCCGTCGAACTCGGCGTCGACGAAGCTGACATAGTCCAGCTCGGTCGGCAGCGACAGCGCCCGCAGCACCTCCGGCGACTTCGGGCCCTGCACGGCCAGCACGGCGTAGTCCTCGTGCTGGTTGGTCACCGTCACCCCGGCCGGCGCGGCGGCGGCGAGCAGCCCGACCACCCGGTCGGCATTGGCCGCGTTCGGCATCAGGAACACCTGCTCGTCACCGATCAGGTAGCTGAACACGTCGTCGATCACGCCGCCGTCGGAGGCACAGCACAGCGTGTACTGCGCCTGGCCCGGCGCGATCTTGCCCAGATCGGCGGTCAGGCAGGAGTTCACGAAGTCCCGGGCGCCCGGGCCGGCGACGGTGGCCTTGCCCAGGTGCGAGACGTCGAAGATCCCGACCGCGGTCCGGACGGCGGTGTGCTCGGCGATCACGCCACCGCCGGAGGCCCCGTACTCGATGGGCATCTCCCAGCCGCCGAAGTCGGCGAGCTTGGCTCCGAGATCGACGTGGCGGTCGTGCAGCGGTGAACGGCGCAGCTCAGTCATGGCGCACACGGTACCGACGGCGGCTCCGGCCCGTGTCGCCGACGTTACGAGCCGGTGTCGGGCAGTTCACCCGAGCGGGATCGCCACGTCACATACAGTGGCCGGATGACTTCGGTGAACTTGGTCGACAGTGCGGCGCCGTTGACCGCCGACGTGGTCGTGGTGGCAACGGTCAGCACCGCGGACGGGGTGGCGTTGGCCGACGGCGCGGCCGGCGTGGACGCCGCCCTGGGTGGCGGGCTGCTGGCCGCCCTGCGGGCCGTCGAGGCGACCGGACGGGCTGACGAGGCGATCAAGATCCCGACCCTGGGCAACGGCCCGGTGCCGTTGGTGGTGGCCACCGGGCTCGGCCCCGGCCGGCCCGACACCCTCGAGCCGGAGGCGGTCCGGCGTGCCGTCGGGGCCGCGCTGCGTGGCCTGCGCTCGGCCGGTCGGGTCGCGGTGGCGATCGGCACCGGCACCGATCCGGACCTGATCGCCGCCGGCTGTGAGGGCGCGCTACTCGGCGCCTACCGCTTCACCCGGTACAAGACCACCGGCCGCCCGACCGAACTGCGGCGGATCGACATCGCGGTCGCCGAACCGGCGCAGGCCGCCGCCAAGGCCGCGATCCGCCGTTCGAAGATCATCGCCGAGGCGGTCAACAACACCCGCGACCTGGTCAACACCCCCGCCAACATCCTGAACCCGGTGACCTTCGCCGACTACGCCCGCGAACAGGGCACCGCGGCCGGCCTGGAGGTCGAGGTGCTCGACGAGCGCGCGCTCAGGCGCGGCCGGTTCGGCGGCATCCTGGCCGTCGGCGGCGGCTCGCAGACCCCGCCCCGGCTGGTCCGGCTGAGCTACACCCCGGCCCGGCCCCGGGCCCGGGCCGCGCTGGTGGGCAAGGGCATCACGTTCGACACCGGCGGCCTGGACCTCAAGCGCGCGGACATGGGCGCCATGAAATCCGACATGGCCGGCGCGGCCGCGGTCATCGAGTCGGTGATCGCCGCCGCCCGGCTCAAGCTGCCGATCGCGGTCACCGCCACCGTCCCGATGGCCGAGAACGCGGTGTCCGGCTCGTCCTACCGGCCCTCGGACATCATCAGCCTGCGCGACGGCCGCACCGTCGAGATCGACAACACCGACGCCGAGGGACGGCTGATCCTGGCCGACGCGATCCTGCGGGCCTGCGAGGACTCCCCCGACTGCCTGATCGACACCGCCACCCTGACCGGTGGCCAGGTGGTGGCGCTGGGCAGCGGCACCTCCGGGGTGATGGGCACCGAGGACTTCCGCGACCGGGTGGTCGCGGTCGGCAGCGCGGCCGGCGAGTCGCTGTGGCCGATGCCGATGGAACCGCGGCTGCGCAACCGGCTGGACTCGCCGGTGGCCGACATCGTGAACCTGCCGACCGACCGGTCCGCCTCCATGCTGGTGGCCGGCACCTTCCTCAAGGACTTCGTCCCGGACGGCCTGGACTGGGTGCACATCGACATCGCCGGCCCGGCGTTCCTGAAGTCGGCGTCGGGGTACAACGGCGAGGGCGGCACCGGCGTGATCGTCCGGACCATCGTTGCGTGCCTGGCCGATCTGGCGGCGAACTAGCCCGGCGCCGGAAACCAGGGCAACCGCGGCTACCCGGTACGGCCCGCCCGGCTGCCCGCGGCCGAACGTGAAGTGACAAGATGGAACCGGCCCGGCGCACGTCGGGCCTGCTGTACTCACTGGTGACGATCGGGGCAGCGCAGTCCCGAAGCTTGGAGACATTCGTGGCAGCCGAAGGGGCCGGCAACAACGTCGACGTGGTGATCCTGGGCGGTGGCAGCGGCGGGTACGCAGCCGCGCTGCGCGCCGCCGAGCTGGGCAAGTCGGTGGTGCTGATCGAGAAGGACAAGGTGGGCGGCACCTGCCTGCATCGGGGCTGCATCCCGACCAAGGCGCTGCTGCACGCCGGCGAGGTCGCCGACTCGGCGCGTGAGAGCGCCCAGTTCGGCGTCAACGCCAGCTTCGAAGGCATCGACATGGCCGGCGTCCACAAGTACAAGGACGGCGTGATCACCAAGAACTGGAAGGGCCTGCAGGGCCTGATCCGCAGTCGCGGCATCACCATCGTCGAGGGCGAGGGCCGGCTCACCGGCCCCAAGCAGGTCAGCGTCGGCGACCAGACCTACACCGGGACCAACGTGGTGCTGGCCACCGGCTCGTACTCACGCACCCTGCCGGGCCTGGAGCTGGACGGCCGCCGGGTCATCGCCAGCGAGCACGCGCTCGGCCTGGACCACGTGCCGGCCAGCGCCATCGTGCTCGGCGGCGGCGTCATCGGGGTCGAGTTCGCCAGCGCCTGGAAGTCCTTCGGCACCGACGTGACCATCGTCGAGGCGCTACCGCACCTGGTGCCGCTGGAGGACGAGGCGAACTCCAAGCTGCTCGAGCGTGCCTTCCGGCGGCGCGGCATCAACTTCAAGCTGGGCGCCCGGTTCGAGCGGGTCGAGAACACCGACAGCGGCGTGAAGGTGCACCTGGAGGGCGGCCAGAGCCTGGAAGCCGAGGTGCTGCTGGTGGCGGTCGGGCGCGGCCCGACCTCGGCCGACCTCGGCTACGAGGAGGCCGGCATCAAGATGGACCGCGGCTTCGTGCTCGTCGACGAGTACTGCCGGACCAACGTGGACGGCGTCTACGCCGTCGGCGACCTGATCCCGACCCTGCAGCTGGCCCACGTCGGCTTCGCCGAGGGCATCCTGGTGGCCGAGCACCTCGCCGGCCAGCCGGTGGTGCCGATCGACTACGCCGGCGTCCCGCGGATCACCTACTCCAGCCCCGAGGTGGCCTCGGTGGGGCTCACCGAGGCGCAGGCGGCCGAGAAGTTCGGCGCCGACCAGATCAAGACGGTGACCTACGACCTGTCCGGCAACGGCCGCAGCGCGATCCTGAACACCAAGGGCGCGGTGAAGCTGGTGGCCGAGAAGTCCGACGGCAGCGGCCGGGTGCTGGGCGTGCACATCGTCGGCGACCGGGTCGGTGAGCTGATCGCCGAGGCGCAGCTGATCTACAACTGGGAGGCACTGCCCAGTGAGGTCGCGCAACTGATCCACCCGCACCCGACCCAGTCCGAGGCGATCGGCGAGGCCCATCTGCTGCTCGCCGGCAAGCCGCTGCACGTGCACGACTGAGCTGTCACCGGGGCGTCGCCGCCCCGCTGTGTCACGCCCTGATCAACGATAGGAGCCAGAAGACATGCCGGTCTCAGTGACCATGCCGCGCCTCGGTGAGAGCGTGACCGAAGGAACCGTTACGCGCTGGCTGAAGCAGGAGGGCGACCAGGTCACCGCGGACGAGCCGCTACTGGAGGTGTCGACGGACAAGGTCGACACCGAGGTGCCCTCGCCCGCGTCCGGCATCCTGACCTCGATCAAGGTCGCCGAGGACGAGACCGTCGAGATCGGTGTCGAGCTGGCGGTGATCAGCGACGCGAGCGAGGCCTCCGGTTCTGATTCCGACTCCGGCTCGGGTTCTGACTCCGGCTCGGGTTCTGACTCCGGCTCGGGTTCTGACTCCGGCTCCGATTCGGGCTCGGGTGACGCCGGCGGCCAGTCCGCCGAGGACGGTTCGGTCGACGAGCGCCAGGAGGCGGACCGATCGGCGGAGGACAAGCCGTCCGCCGAGGAGTCCGACGGCCAGGCCGAGGACGCTCAGGCTCAGCCGGCCGACGAGCAGTCCACCGACGAGATGGCACCGGACGAGCCGACCAGCGAAGCCGCCCCGGAGGCTGGCTCGGCCGGCTCGGCCGGCGAGTCGGGTCAGCCGGCCGACCAGGCCGCGCCGGCTCCGGCCGCCGCTCAGGCACCCGCCGCCGCCCCGCCCGCGGCCGCTTCCGGCTCAGCCCCGGACACCGGCCGGGAGACCCCGTCGGTTCCGACCGGCGTGGACGACGACGAGGTGGCCGGCACCTACGTGACCCCGCTGGTCCGCAAGTTGGCCAGCGAGCACGGCGTCGACCTGAACTCGCTCACCGGCACCGGGGTGGGTGGCCGGATCCGCAAGTCCGATGTGCTGTCGGCCGCCCAGGCCGCCGCCGAACAGCGGGCCGAGGCCGAAGCTGCCGCCGCTGCCCCACCGGCCGCCGCCGCACCGGCAGCGGCCCCGGCCGCGGCCGCCCAGGGCACGGCGGCACCGACCGTCGACAACGCGCTGCGGGGCCAGACGGTCAAGCTGTCCCGGTTGCGTCAGGTGATCGCCGCCCGGATGGTGGAGTCGCTGCAGACCTCGGCGCAGCTGACGACCGTGGTCGAGGTCGACATCACCGGGATCGCCCGGCTGCGCGACGCCGCCAAGCGCGACTTCGAGAAGCGCGAGGGCGTCAAGCTGTCCTTCCTGCCGTTCTTCGCGGTCGCGGCGGTCGAGGCGCTCAAGGCCCACCCGAACGTGAACTGCTCGGTCGACACCGAGGCCGGCACCGTGACCTACCACGAGGCCGAGCACCTGGGCATCGCGGTGGACACCGAGCGCGGCCTGCTGGTGCCGGTGATCCACAATGCCGGTGACTTCAACCTGGCCGGCATCGCCCGCAAGATCGCCGACCTGGCCGAGCGCACC
>Ga0247773_1000364_pt1 | contig 20403 bp, 14 predicted proteins | sample UWRJL092311B6_FD_179934 | JGI IMG/M metagenome (GOLD analysis project Ga0247773, IMG submission 179934) | Plant litter microbial communities from Arlington Agricultural Research Station in Wisconsin, United States - UWRJ-L092-311B-6 | ecosystem: Environmental > Terrestrial > Plant litter >...
CCGCTCGCTTCGACTTCGAAGAAGCCGCGCTTTCCGGCAATAACCCCGAAGCCGCGGTACGCGAGTTCGTGGTTGCGCTGAACAACGGCACGCCAGGGGACGCCAAGGCCGGCCTGCGGGTGTTCAAAGCTCGCCCGCATTCCAACCTCGTCGACAGCTACGGCGCTGAATTTGCCAAGAGCTTGGAAGGGACTCAGCCCGGAACGTGGCAGGCATTTCAAACGCGCGAGGGTTGGCGCGCCATGCGGCTGAACGCGATCGCTCCGCCGAAGCCGGCTGTGTTCGAGCAGTTGCGCGGGATGGTGCTGCAGGATTGGAGTGATGCCACGGCTTCCGAGCAGCGCACGCTGGCCGTGCGTGCCTTGGCCAAGAAATACAAAGTCGACTTCGAGACCCGGGTCGGGGGATCTGCTGAATGAGCGCCGCATCGGCTCGACGCGCGTGCTTGCTGCTGGTTGCGCTCGTGCTCGCCTCGTTCGCGCCCAGCGCTGCTCGCGCGCACGAGATGAGCATGGCCGAGATGGAGGTGCGCGAAACGGCGCCCGGTGAGTTCCTGTGGCTGTGGTCTGCCTCGAGCGACAAGCGCCCGATGGGCGAGGATCTGAAGCCGCATTGGCCCGGCGTCTGCCAAGAGGGCCCGAGCGTTCTGCATTGTGGCAAGACCGGTCTCAAGGGCACGCTCGTCATGGAGGGCGTCGGCAAGCGATACTCCGCCGCGCTCGTGAAAATCGTCTGGCTCGACGGTCAAAGTCACGTTTACACGCTCACCGGCGCGCACCCGTCGGTCGAGCTCTTTGGCTCGGCCGACGATCGCCGCGGGTTGGGCGAGATTTTTCGGGCCTACACCGTGCTCGGCGTGCAGCACATCCTGAGCGGTGTCGATCACTTGCTGTTCGTGATAAGCCTATTGTTCCTGGTTGGCTTTCGTAAGCGATTGATTGGCACGATCACGGCGTTCACGCTGGCCCACAGCCTAACGCTCGCCTGTAGCGTATTCGGCTGGCTGACTCTGCGTTCGGCGCCGGTCGAGGCCTGCATTGCGCTGTCGATCGTGCTCGTGACGAGCGAGGCGCTGAGCGACACGAGCACGCTCGCGCGGCGTATGCCCGCGTTGGTCTCGTTCTTGTTCGGTCTCGTGCACGGGCTGGGCTTTGCCGGCGCACTGAAGGACATCGGTCTGCCTCAGAGCCATTTGCCGATGGCGCTGCTCAGCTTCAACGTCGGCGTCGAGCTCGGTCAGTTGTTGACGGTGTTGCTCGCCTTCCTCCTGGTCAGCCTGCCGTTGCCCAAGGGCTGGCTGCCTCGCGTGCGTCGACCCGCGCTCTACCTGGTCGGCGCACTCGCGGCGTTCTGGTGCTGGCAACGCATCGCCGCGATCGTGATCTGAAGCTCCAGCGCGCTCAGCGAAGTTGAAAGCGCATCAGCCAGTGCATGCGTACTGCGACGGCCTTGCCGGCGCGGCGCGCGGGCGAGAAGCGAGCCGCGCGCACGCTTCGCAAGGCCGCTTCGTCGAGGCCGTAACCGGCGTGCGAAAGCGCGCGCGCGCTGAGCACCGAGCCTGCGCTATCGACCACGAGCTCGAACGGGATATCCGCTTCGATACCCGCGGCCTGAGCCTCGGCGGTGTAGCTCGGGGAAGCACCAGCCAGCAGCTTGGCGGGCGTATCGACTGCGTTCTCGGCGGCAGGCTCTGCCGCTGCGCTCGCGCCCTGGCCCGCGGCCACGTCACGTCCAGTACTGGTGCCGCTCGGCGCGCGAGCTGCGGGCGCAACCACCATGACGAAGCGCGGCGCGGTCGCAGCAGGCGCAGCCGCAGGCAGCACGCTGGGCGCGACGCTGGCAGCCAAATGCTCCGCGCTCGGTGCGGGCAGCTCGTGACGGAGCGACGCATCGTGCGGCGCGGCGTCGTGGTTCGGGGGCACCGGGTAGTCGTGGTGGTGCGACGCGCGTGCCGACACTGAACCGGTCGCGGGGCGCAGCGGGGCTTCGCTCGCTGGCGCAGGGGGGGCGCTCAGAGTTTGCTCGATGGTCGTGAGCTCCAGCAGCGCGTTGCTCGGAAGGCTCGTGCTCGCCGCGGCGTGGGGCGCACCGCGCGCCGCCGCCAGCGCGATCGCGGCGTGCATCGAGACCGACAGCAAGAGTGCGAGGCTCTTGCCGCTGACGGGCAGCGCGTGGAACAAGTCAGCTGCGGAGGGCATCGCGTCGGCGCGCGTAGTATAGCGGTGGGCGAGCGTGTGTCGTGACATCTTGCCGCGAATTCGGTGACAGCTTGCGCACGTCGCAGAAAGGTGTGGCACGTAATTTGATTGGCGTGTTACTCCGGGCGCGCAGCTATGCGTAAGCCTTTGATTTCCGGGGCCGCCCTTGGCCTCGGCTTGGCCTTTTGTGTGCGCCCGCTGGGGGCTCAGCAGGCGAGCGAAAGCAGCGCGCCCGAACGGGTCGACGAAAGCGCTGCAGCGGTCGCTCCGGTGCTCGAAGCGCACGCCGATCCCAGCTATCCAGTCGAAGCCTTGCGCGAGCGCATTGCCGGGACCGTCGGCCTCGAGATCGCCGTCGACGAGACGGGACGGGTGGTCGACGCGAAGGTCGTTCAGCCTGCAGGACACGGCTTCGACGAAGCCGCCTTGGCTGCCGTGAAGAGTTGGAGGTTCTCGCCGGCGCGTCAGAACGATCGGCCGATCTCGGCCACGGTGCAGTTGATGGTCCCCTTCGAGCCACCGGCGCCTGAACCTACGCAGGCTCAGGCCGAGGCGCCGGCACCGGCGTCTCGACCTACGCCGCCGCCAGAGCTGCAAAAAGCTTCCGAAACCACGCTCGTGCTCGGCCGTAAGCCGCTCAGCGCGGCGTCGTCATCCGCGGTGCGCGACCGAGACTTTGCGCTCCGTCCGATCGGTTCGGTGCAAGACATTTTGCGCGTCACCCCGGGCTTGGTGGTGGTGCAGCACTCGGGCGGCGGCAAAGCCAATCAGTACTTTTTGCGCGGTTTCGACGCGGATCATGGCACGGACCTGGCGCTATCGATCGATGGCATCCCGATCAACATGGTCTCGCACGCGCACGGTCAGGGCTTCGCCGACACCAACTTCATCATTCCGGAAACCGTCGAACGGGTCGAGCTTTCGAAGGGACCGTACTTCGCCAACCAAGGGGACTTCGCGACCGCGGGCGCGCTGAATCTGGTCACGCGTCGGGGCTTCGAACATAGCTCGCTCGGCTTCGGACTGGGCGGCTCGCCCGGGCACGGCTCGCCCGCTTACCGCGGACTACTGATCGCGAGCCCCAAGTGGGACAAGGCCAGCGCGTTGTTCGCGGCCGATGTGGGGCGTCAGGACGGGCCTTTCGATAACCCCGAGGGCTGGGATCGCTACAAGCTGTTCAACAAGCTCACCCTGCCGCTGACGCCCAACTCGAGCTTGACCATCGGTGAGGCGAGCTACTCGGGCAATTGGCACGGATCTGGCCAAATTCCCGCGCGCGCGATCGAGCAAGGGCTGATTTCGCGCTATGGCTCGATCGACCCGAGCGAAGGCGGTAGCTCGGCGCGGCACCAGCTCTTCATGGGCTACAAGCTGCGCCCCAGCGAGAGCAGCGAGCTGAACGCGCAGGCCTACGTGGGCACTTACCGCTTCAACCTGTTCTCGAACTTCACGCTGTATCTCCACGATCAGGACGCAGGCGACGAGATCGAGCAGCTGGACCGACGTACGTTCTACGGCGGCGCGGTCTCTTACCGCGTACTCCACCGGCTGGGTAGCGTGCTGTTCGACACCACGATCGGTGGCCAGGTGCGCAGTGACGACATTCACGAAGAGCTTTGGCACACGCTGCAACGCGCGCAACGCGCGCAACGCCGCGGCAATGACGTGCATCAGACGTTGCTCGGCGCGTACCTGAACGAGGAGATTACGCCGCTACCCTGGCTGCGGGCCAACCTGGGCGGGCGCGCGGACTTTCTCGCCTTCGCCGTGGACAACCGGCTCACGACCAACGACCCCACGAACCCCAAGAGTGGGGTCGATGGCGCGCACCAATTCAGTCCCAAAGCGAGTCTGGCGGTCACGCCGCTCGAGCGCAAGAACGCCCAGCTCGACGTGTATCTGAATTGGGGCCACGGCTTTCACTCCAACGATGTGCGCGGAGTGTTCGCGAGTCCGTCCGTCACGCCGCTGACGCGCGCGGTGGGCGAAGAGCTCGGCGCACGCACCCGGCTCTGGGAGCGTTTCGACTTCGCGGTTGCCGGCTGGCTGCTCGATCTGGACAGCGAAACGACTTGGAGCGGGGACGACGGCACGACCAGCATCGGTCCGCCCACGCGCCGCTACGGTGTCGAGCTCGAAGGGCGCTACGAGTTCACCCCCTGGCTCGCCGCCGACGGCGCGCTCACCTTCACGCATTCGCGGTTCACCACCGACCATGAAAATGGCGGCGGACTCGCGCTCGCTCCCAAGCAAACCTGGGCCGGCGGACTGTCCGCGCGCCACCCGCTCGGTCCCGGGGTGGGACGCGCGGGCCTGCGCTTTTACGGCATCGGTGATCGTCCCGCGTCGGACGACGGCGTGCTCGTGGCACCGGGGTTCACGCAGTTCGACGCTCACCTCGGTTACCGGCAGCGGTGGTTCGACGTCGCCTTCGATGTGGAGAACCTGCTCAATGGCGCGTTTCGCTCCGCCCAGTTCGCCACGGTCAGCCGGCTGCGCAGCGAGCCGGGCATGGGTCAGCCGCTGCCTGCGGGCTCGAGCTGCGGGTCCAGCGGTCGCCTGGTCGGCAATCCCAATTCGGGCGCCGCGGACGGTCGTTTTTGGGGTTGTGAAGACGTGGACTTCACCCCCGCATATCCTCTCACCCTGCGCGTGATGGCCACGTTGTTCCTCGATTGAGTGTCGTCATGAATACCTCGAGCATGCTGGCACTGACTTGTGCCTGGTCGTTGTGCTGGCTTTTCGGATGCAACACGTCGCAGCCGACGATGGCCGTGCTGAGCAATCAGTATCCAAAGGCGAGCGATGCGGGTACGGCGGGCTCCATGCCGGTGTACCAAGGCTGGTGGGCGGTCTCGCAATTCCCCGATCCGGTGGCTGCGGGTCAGGTCTCGGAGCCGGTCCGGGTCGTCGAAGGCAGCGACTACGGATATGCGCTGCTCGCGCCAGGCTGGGATCCGGCGAGCAACAGTCCCCCTTCGACGCTCGTTCCGCTGCGCAGCGCGCAGAAGCTCAGCGTTGCGCGTGGCGACACCCTGACCTTCGTGGTGGTTGACGACGCCACCATTGGCGACTGCGCGGCCGGCAAACCACTCACTCAAGAAGATGCGGACTTCATCACGCAACGCATCTTCCCCGGTGCCTTCGTGGACCAGACCTACGATGCCGCGCGCTGTCTGACGTCTCCCGTTCCCGGCGGCGAGGGCGGCGCTGCCGGTGCGCCGGATGTGCGATAGGCGGCGCTCGCCAACGTCTGTGAGTCCGCGGGGGAACCGAGTTCTTTGACGCTGAGCGGAAGTGTTGCGTACGGCTGTTCTTTCAGGGACACCGCGACGCGCGATCATCACGCCAGCACGACGGGTCAGTCATGAAACCGGCTGCCCGGCGCCGGCCCGATCCAGCTGCCATCGGCGCGCGAGCAGTGCGGCAAAAGCGTGCTAAATAGGAGGACGTAATTGTTTTGCCCGCCTGGGCCCGCGACTCGCGAGATTTTTCTCGTCCCCGAACAGGCGGCTGATTGCCGTAATCTTACTTCGACCCCATGTTCGAGAGTCGCAGCGCGTGAACTCGCAAATCCTTATCGACGCGATCGTTCGCCAAACGATGGTCCTGATCGCGCAGCTGTCGACCGCCGATGGCGTGCGCTCCCCGCTTTCGCACATCGCGGACGAAGTGTTCGTCGGCCTAGTCCGTGAGCTCGAACGGCAGAAGCTCGGCAAAAAAGTGATTGCCGACATGTTCGGGCTGGTGCTTCGCTCGTATCAGCAGAAAGTTCAACGCCTAAGCGAATCGGCGACCGCCCGGGGCATCACTCTCTGGGGTGCATTGCATGGCTTCCTCGTCGAACGAGAGTCGGCCAGTCGCGCGGAGCTGCTGCAGCACTTCAAGCACGACGAGGAGGGCAAGGTTCGCAGCATCCTGAACGATCTCGTCGAGAGCGGTCTGGTCAGACGAACCGGGACTGGCAAAGAGACCCGCTATCGAGCCGCCAACGCCGAAGAGCTGGAAGAGCTCGGGGCCAGCGACGCGGGGGATCTGGAGGAGACGAACGCCGCCTTGGTCTGGGTCCATCTCTACCCCCAGAGCCCGATCAGCCGAGAGCGGCTGGTTTCGGTCGTGCCCCTCTCGGAGTCCGCGCTCGACGGGGCCATCGCGCGGCTGGTCGCCGACGAGCGAATTCGTATCGAGACTCGACCTGAAGGTGTGTACTACGTGACTGAGCGCTGCCTGATTCCGATCGGGCAGGCAGCGGGCTGGGAGGCTGCGGTCGTCGATCATCACCGAGCGGTGCTGAAGGCGCTGGCAGCCAAGGTGGTGGGAGGTAAGCATGTCTCCGCGGCTGCCGACGAGATCGGCGGCACGACGTTGTCTTTCGACTTGTGGCCCGGCCATCCACGAGAACGTGAGGTTCGCGCGCTACTCGCCACGGTCAGGCGTCAAGTGGTGTCGCTTTGGGATGAGGTCGCCGAGTACAACCAAACCCATCGTGCGAACTCCACGTATCAGGTGAGCTTCTACTGCGGTCAAAATCTGATGGATGAAGGGGAGACTGAATGACCGCGCGGCTTTTTCGGAACGGGCTCTGCCTGCTGCTCGGAATGCTGCTGTTCGGCTGCTCTCCGAACGCCAAGGAAGACGGCGACAGTCAGACCAATTGGCTCGAAGCGTGCCAAAATGACTCTAGTTGCAGCAGCGGCACGAAGTGCCTGTGCGGCGTGTGCACGCGCGCCTGCAGTGAGATCAACCTGTGCAGTGCCGCACTTCACGGAAGCTCGTGCGTTGCAGCCCGCGAAGACGGCGCCATCGCCCAATGTGGCGGCAGCCCTCCGCCGGCGGCTGGCCTCTGCCTGCCGCGCTGCGACGACAACAGCGACTGTGCCAAGGGTCAGGCGTGCGTTGCCGGCACCTGCTCGCCCTTGCCGGTCACCTCGGTCGACGTGAACGTCGATCTCGAAGCGCGCCACCAGGAACTGGTGGGTTTCGGCGCATCGGTCGCCTACGGCGAGGGGCAGATCACCGGTCACCCGCAGCAGCCCGACCTGTATCAGAAGATCTTCGCGGACCTGGGCCTGGACATCCTCCGTTTCCGCAATCGCTACGGTCACACCGGCGACGATGATCTGTCGACCGCAGGCGACTTGGTCGCGGCCGGGAGCGCGAGCTCGGGGCGCCCGCTCGGGGTTTTCCTGAGCTCTTGGAGCCCGCCGCCAGCGCTCAAAGCCAATGGTGCGCTGCTGTGCAGCGGCAACGTGCAGACTTGCACGCTGGCCAAGACACCCGCGGGTGCCTTCGACTACGCAGGCTTGGCGGATTATTGGGTCGCCTCGCTCGCGGCCTACGCGAAGGTGGGGCTCTCGCCCGACTACGTGGGGCTCCAAAACAACCCGAACTGGCTGCCGAGCTCCGCGGAAACGCTGGAGGCCTGCAAGTTCTTGCCGGTCGAGGGCACCGTCACCGTACCGGTCGGTCTGAGCAATGTGCGGGTGACTTATCCGGGCCTTGCGGAAGCGCAGGCCGCGACGTTCGCCGCATTTTCGTCGCTTGCCAGTCGGCCGAAGCTGCTCGCTCCCGAGACCAGTGACTTCGGTAGTGTGGCCGACTATTCACCCAGCCTCGACCCCGCGAAAACGGACGCGCTCGCTCACCAATTGTACGGTGTGAACCCGCTGGCGGTCGACCTGGACGCCCTGGCGGCCATGGGCAAGCTGGTCAGCCAGTACGGTCGTCCCGTGTTCGTTACCGAAATGCAGGCGGATGGCTTCGGCAGCGCACTGATGATCCACTATGCAACGGTGGTCGAGGGCGCATCGGCGTACTTGCAAGCGGCCTTGACGGGCCCGGTCACAGGTCCGCTCACCAACACCCAGGCCCTGATTGGCATCGGTTCTTCGACCTACACGATCCAGGAGCCGTATCACGCGATGCGACATTTCGCGGCTCACACCGATCCAGGCTGGACGCGAGTCGAAGCGAGCGCCGTGAGCGGCAGCGGGCTGTTGGTCTCTGCATGGCTCTCGCCCTCGGGTCAGGATCTGACTTTGGTCCTGATCAACACTCGCAGTGTCGAGCTCAGTCCTCGGCTCAAGCTGCCTGGCGATTGGTCGGCGTCTCAGGTGACGCGCAGTGTGTTTAGCGGTACCGAGCGCTATAGTACGCTCGGCGGCCTGTCGAGCCAGGGCGTGCTGCGCATGCCGCCCGAGTCGGTCGTTACCGTCGCGCTCTCGCGCTGAGCGCGAACGCCGCAAAACAGCCACTGCTGAGCGGATCCGGGCGGGTTCCTGGTCGGTCTTTTCCGTTGACAAGCGTCGAGGCTGATCGACACGATGCCCGGCGGCGTGGCCCTTCATCAGCGTGCTTTGGCAATCGTTCCGGCGACGCTCGTCATTGCTTGGCTCGCGCTTGCCTGTGAGCCAACGGTGCTGATCGGTACGTGCTCTCCCGCGAGCGGGGAGGATGCCGGTGCTGCGGGCGCTGCGGGCGACCAAGAGCTGGTCAGCGTGCCCTGGTCGACTGGCTTCGAGGACGGTTTGTGCGGTTACCGGTCTGCTGGCGGCTTTTGCTATGCGCGCCATGACGCGAGCATCGAAATCGTCGAATCGCCCACTCCGCACTCGGGCAAATTTTCGGCCGCGTTCACGGTCAACGGTAACGCGACCACCGCCGATCGCAGCCAGGCTCGCTGTGTGCGCGAAGGCGTGATGCCGAAATCGGCTTACTACGGAGCTTGGTACCGCGTTCCCGCCGTACGCGCCGACGTCGACAATTGGAACTTGTTTCACTTCGAGGGCCTGACCTCCGCCGGCGATCCGAGCCCTTTGTGGGACGTTTCTCTGGCCAACAATGCGAAAGGCGGGCTGCAGCTCGCGGTGCGCAATTTCCTGACGGCGACAGACGAGCCAATCTCTGTCGATTCAATCCCGATCGATCGCTGGTTTCACGTCGAGATGCAAATCGTCCGTTCCGCCCAAGCGAACGGCGAGATCACCGTGTTGCAGGACGACGTCAGCGTGTTGCATCGGACCAATTTGATCACGGACGACACGGAGTGGAGTCAATGGTTCGTCGGAAACTACGCGAAGACGCTCACGCCCTCGTTGTCCACGGTTTATGTCGACGACATCACGATCCGTGAGGAGCGGTGAAGTCGCGCCTGGTATCTGGTGTCGCCGGGCTCGCTCTATCGTTCTCTGCTCGGACTGCCTTGGCGCAGGGCAGCGTCCCCGTGCAGCTGGCCTGGCGAGCACCGGCGAGCTGCCCGCAAGAGGCGCAGGTCAGGCAAAAGCTTCGTGATTTGCTGGGCACCAACGCGGGCGATGCGGCGTCGAGCCGGCTGCGCGCCGAGGGGCGGATCGACCCTGTCGGCGATCGCTTCCGCCTCACGTTGAACATTCATTATGACTTGGTGAACGGAACGCGAGTGGTCGAAGGCAGCTCGTGTGAAGACTTGGGCGGCGTGGCTGCGATCACGCTCGCGCTCTTGTTCCGAGCGGAGCACAGCTCGAGTGCGCCGCTGACTGCGCGCGACCTGGGGGGAAATTCGACTGCCGCGGGCGAGGCGAGCCAAGCGGGCAAGGCGAGCCAAGCGGGCGAGGCGAGCCAAGCGGGCGAGGCGAGCCAAGCGGGCAAGGCGAGCCAAGCGGGCAAGGCGAGCCAAGCGGGCGGCGCGGACGAGCGACCGTCCACGCCGCCGCCCGCTTCCGAGAACGAAACGTCCGATGAGCAAGCGCGTTCGCCTGAGTCGGATGCAGCCAATCGCTCGAAATTTCGCTTCGCGTTTCGCGTGCCCGAGCTGCGCGCCGACGTGGGTGCGCTACCCGGGCCCAGCTACGGCATGGGTCTCGCCTTGGGACTGCGTCACCAAGCTTGGCGGTTTTTGGCGGCCGGAACGCTGTGGCTCGGACAAGACTACGAATCGGCGCCGTTCGTGGGTTACGGGGCACACTTCGGGCGGGTGAGCGGAGAGCTCTCCGCTTGTCATGGTTGGAGGTTTTCTGGGCTCGAGCTCGCACCCTGCTTGGTGCTGTCCCTGGACGAGGTCTCGGCTCGTGGGACCGGTGTAGGCATTTCCTCGACCGATCCCTGGACGCCCTGGGTATCCGTGGGCGCCGGGGCTCAGGGGCTCTGGCAGCTCAACCGCAGTTTGGCCTTGGTCCTGGGTCTGAGCGCTCGAATCGCCACCTCGAGACCGCGCTTCGTGAGCGAAGGCGTGGGAGAGATTTCTCAGGTGGGTGCGGCGGCGCTGGGCGTAGTACTCGGCTGCGAATGGGTCCTTTGATCCGAAGTTTCCGCCACTTATCGATAATTCTCGGCCGCGAGTGGATTTCGTGACGGCATAGCCTGCGGCTTGCCACTGCCGTAATGAAGAACAGATGAGCGGACACGACCTGGTTGCTTCGGCGCCACTGGCGGGCCCTGGCCCGGTCCAGTCTGACCGGTCGGCCCTCGTGCAGAATTTTCCCGCTGTCTATCGCGATTATTTCGATTTCGTTTGGTCGTGCACGCGGCGCCTCGGGGTCAGCGCTGCGGCGACCGACGATGTCGTGCAGGAAGTGTTCATCGTGATCCACGGAAGACTCCACACGCTCGAGCGACCCGCCGCCCTGCGCAGCTGGATCTACGGCGTGGTGCGGCGCGTGGTGAGCGCGCACCATCGCGCGCGGCGTTCGAAGCTGGATTCCGCCGCGCCCTTCGACTTGGCTGAAATGCCGGGTCCGCGCCAGCCAACTCCGCTCGACCTTGCCGAGCAAAATGATCAAGTGAAGCTGCTGTGGAGCGTGCTCGACGAGCTCGACGACGACAAGCGCGAGGTGTTCGTGCTGGCCGAGCTCGAAGAAATGACGGCTCCGGAGATTTCAGAGGCGATCGATATTCCGATCAACACCGCCTATTCGCGGCTGCGCGCCGCACGGCAGGCGTTCAATGAGGCGCTCGCACGTCGCGTCGCGAGAGGAGAGGTATGTCGGACTTGAGTGACTTGAGTTTGGACGGCAAAGCGCTGGTGAAGGCAGCCAGGCAAGCCGATCGCCCGAGTGCTGCCGATCGGGAGCGCGTGCTCGCGGCGTTGCAGGCGCACCTGGGTGATGCGGCGGTGCTGTCGAGTGGCCTGGCTCAGGCGCCCGCGGGCCCGGCTGGCGCGGGCGTGTCGCGTTGGCCGTTCCTCAAGTGGGGCTGGGTTGGGTCCACGGTGCTGGCGGCCGGCGCCCTGTGGCTCGTGCCGCGCATCTCGCAGCACGACCAGAAAGCCATGCCTGCGCCGAGCGCGAGCGCGAGCGCGAGCGCGAGCGCGCCGAGTGTGACCACCTCGGAACCAGAAACTGCGGCGGCCAGCAGCGCGCCGGAGGTTCCTGCCGGCCCCAGCGCTCTCGTCGCTGCTGCTAGCTCGAGCCGTTCCGTCGAGACGCAAAAGGGCTCGCCGCGTGTGCGTGACGGTTTGACCGAAGAGGTCGCGTTGCTTTCACGTGCCGAGACTGAATTGCGCGCGGGACGACCGGCCAAAGCGCTAGTTGCGCTGGCCGAGCACCAACGCAAATTTCCTCGCGGGGCCCTGGCCGAGGAGCGCACGGCAGCACGAATCCAAGCACTGTGCGCGCTGGGCCGGAGCGACGAAGCGAACGCTCAGCTCCGCCAGCTCCGGCACATCTCTCCGAACTCGGCCCACGAAGAGCGCGCTCGGCAAGCCTGCCGCGATCCGCGCGCCGCGCCCTGAGCGCGCGAGTCAGTCGGTAGCCGCGCTGCTCGCGAGAGTGAGCGTGCGCTTGCTGGCTCGCCGCGAGAACCAATAAAGCACCGCCGGCAGTACCAGCATCGCCGACAATTGCGTGGTGAGCTCGCCCAGAGCTGCCGTGATGCCCAGGCTGTGCACGGCGCCGTTGACGCTGAACATGAGCGCGGCATACCCGCTCAGCGTCGTCATCGAGCAGGCTACGACCGCTCCACCCGTCTCCGTGAACGCCCGCTCGATGCCTTCGGTTCCCTCGAGCTCACGCCGTTTCATGACGTTGATCGCGTAGTCGGAGCCGACGCCAATGGCGATGGGTAGCGCCACGAAGTTCAAGAAATTCAGCTTCATCGACAGCAGGTACAGCCCGCCGATCAGCCACGTCAGGCCCAGGAACAACGTGGACAGCGCGACCCAGCCACCGAGCCTGCCGCGGAACGCGAACAAGACCACAGCGGCGGTGCCCAGCACGCTCAGGAACGCGACCCGCGGTGTGTCGCGCGCGATGGTTTGGAGCATATCCGCGAAAATGACCGGGTCGCCGGTGCCGCGGATGAGCTCACCGGATGGGAGTTGGATCTCGCGCATGCTGTCGGCCCACAGCTTCAGATAGTGCAGGTCGTTGACGCTTCGTCCCGGGCTCGGGGCCACGTACAAAATCGTGCCAATTGTGCCGTTTTTCTCGCGAAATGGGCTGACGACCAAGTCCGGTAAGTCGCTCAGCTCGACTTTCTTCAGAGTCGTCGGCAGGTTCCGTTCGATCTCCCGATAGTCCTCGTCCGAAACGAGCTTGCGCTTGTGCGCTCGGTCGACGCGATCGCGGATCTCGCTCAGCAAGCGAATCTTTTCGTCTTGGTCACCAGGCATCAGTGAAAACACGCTCACGACTTGCCCGAACGGTTTCGCGTCTTCGGCCGCGCTGTCACGACGGCGTTCGAGCTCCGTGACCAGCGGCAGCACCTGATCGAGCCGGTCGGCCAAGACCGCGCGACCGCCCTGGTTCAAACCACCGACGACCTTGGCCATGCGAGAGGAGAGTGCCTGTGCCTCGCTGGGCCACCGGCTGTCGTTCCGGATGCGACCCATGTCGTACTCGAGCGGGTCGTAGATGAAGTACGCAGCGGTGGCCGCGCCCATGGCCAGGACCGACACCACGCCGAACAGCGAGAGCGGCCCCGCGTAGCGCTTCGCCAGCCAAATGAACGGCTTGGCATACAGTCCGCCGAGTCGCTCGCTGACGCCGCCCTGCGAGCTCTTGAGGCGTTCGAAGACGGACAGGATTGCGGGCAGCACCGTGTAGGTTGCGACCCAGCACAGCAACATGCCCGCGGCGCCGATCACGCCGAAGTGACGAAAGCCGCGAAATTGCGTGGTCATCAACGCGCTGTACGACATGACCGCGACGCCCACCGCCGCCAACGTCGCGCCCCAGGTATCGAGCGATGCGGTCTTCAAGGCTTCCGGCATACTGAGCAGCTGGTCGCGACGCGCCTCCAGGAAACGAGCCATGTAGATGACCATGGCATTGATGCCATTGCCGATGATCACGCTGATCAAGAAACCGGTGGCCGTATTCAGGTAGCCAATGGTCAGCACCGTGAAGGCCAACGTCCAGATCAGGCCGAGCGCGATGCTGAAGCCGAGCGCGAGCAGCGCTCGCATGCGGAAGAAGAACAAGTAAACGACGAGCAGCACCAAGATCCCGCCGGCAATGCCGACCTCGGTGAGATCGCGGGTGATGTCGCGGTACTCCTCGGCGCTGGTGACCAGGTTCCCGGTGAAGCCATGCTTGAACTCGGGATCGGCGTCTCGATAGTGCCCGGCGTCGATCAAGCGGTCCACTTGGGCTTCCAGCTCGAAGGCGCGCTGGTCCATGGCGCGCAGCGGGGTTCGGATCAGGATGATCGCCAGGCGGCCGTTCTCCCCGATGTAGTATCCGTCCGAGCCCGGCGTGGCTGCCTTCGCCTGATCCAGGCTCTTTTGGAAGCTACTTTGGACCGACTGCGGCGTGATTGGCTCGGGGGCCTCGTCGTCGAGTAGGGTATCGGTGGCCTGCGCGACCTGCCAGTCGTAGCGCGTCAGGATCTTGTCGTGAAGCGTTCGCAGCTCGTCGAGTCCGGCATACAGGTGCTTGTTCTGCTCGAAGAACTTTTCGGCTTCGTGGGGGCCGTCTTCGACGTTCGCGATCAGATCTGGGGGCAGCGTTCTGAGCTTTGGCACCAGCTCGTCGACGAAGCGTTTCAACAGCGCGGTGTCCTTCGACTCGGCCGTGACGGCGAGCAGTGACATGCTGGAGAGCCTGCCGCTCACCCGCCGCATCTCCACCACGCTCGGCGTGTCGTCTGGCAGCAGCTCGGTGAAGCCTGTTTTCAGCTCGAGGCGCCGAACCAGAAGCGCTGCAGGCAAAACGCTGAGCAGCGCGAGAGCCAAAATCAAATACGGCCGCGCGACTTGAACCCGTACCAAGCGCGTCAGCATCCGTTCGATGAACTTCACCATTATAAGCGCGCGGGAAGCTATCACGCGATTTTTCCATGCTCAAGCCGAACGGTCGTGCGAAAAACGCCTGCTTTCCGTGCGACTCGAAACGGTCAGTCTCAGCTTGAAACGAGCCAAAAGCCGGGTCGAAACAGCGCGTCGCGCGGGTGGACTTTTTCGCGTTTCCAGTCGCGCTGCGACGGAGGCACAGCTCAGCCAGCAGCGGGCTTGACCGCACGCATCGCGCTCACGATTTTCTCGACCAAGGTCGTCGGTGAGAAAGGCTTCTCCAGGTACGCTGCGCGGCTTCCAAGCGCCCCGATGCGCGACGCGGCGCTGCCTGGATACCCGGACATGTACACGACACGCATGCGTGGATAGAGGCGAGTGAGCTCGCGAGCGAGCTCCGTCCCAGGGCACTCGGGCATGATCACGTCGGTCAGCAACAGATCGATCTCGGCTCCGTGCTGTGCGCAGATCGTTCGCGCTTCGGAGGGACGGCGCGCCTCCAGAACGGTGTAACCGCGATCGCGCAGCACACGCGCTGCGACTTGCCGTACGGCAGGATCGTCCTCGACGATCAGCAGCGTGCCACTGCCGCCGAGCGCAGGCGTGCTTTCCGGTTGTGGCTCCCGCATCGCTGGCACTTCACAAAGCCTCGGAAAATAGATCTTGAACGAGGTGCCGCGGCCGAGCTCGCTGTGCACGCGGATCTGCCCGCCGCTTTGTTGAACGATGCCATAGACCGTGGCCAGTCCCAGTCCCGTGCCTTTGCCGACTTCTTTGGTGGTGAAGAACGGTTCGAAGATGCGGCGTTGGATCTCTGGGTCCATGCCGGTGCCGGAATCCGTGACTGCCAGCATCACGTATTCGCCCGGCGGGATGTCGCTGCGCGCGCTGTCGTGCTCGGGATCGATACTCACGTTCTGGGTGGAGATGGTGAGCTGCCCGCCGCCCACCATGGCATCACGAGCGTTGATCGACAGGTTCAGAATCACCTGATCGAGTTGGCCTGCGTCGGCTCGAACCACGCCCACGGATGGCGTAAGCTCCGTGATCAGCTCGATGTCCTCGCCGATGATCCGGCGTAGCATCTTCTCGATGCCCGTGACCACTTCGCTCAGGTGAAGCTCGGTCGGTTGTATGGGCTCGCTGCGGCTGAACGCGAGCAATTGCTTGGTCAGCGCCGCTGCACGACGCGCCGCCTCCAAGATTTCCTCTAGATCGGCGCGCTGCGAGTCCTTTTCGAGCAGCTCCTCACGCAATAGTTCGGCATAGCCTTGGATCACCACCAGCAAGTTGTTGAAATCGTGCGCCACGCCGCCAGCCAAGCGCCCAATGGCTTCCATCTTCTGGGCTTGGCTGAGCCGCGTTTCCAGATCGCGCTGACGGGTCACGTCGCGCAGTACGGCGACCCCGCCCATGACGTCGTTGTGCTCACCGACCAACGGCGTGCCCGTCATGGCGACCGTTGCACCGCGCGCTGTACCGTTCTTCACCCAGGTCTCGATCTCGTCGGCCCGCTCGCCCGCCACGGCGCGCAGCAGTGGGTCGGCGGCGGCCGGTAAGCTTTGCTTGCGGTCGAGCGTGAATACGCCGAAATCACGGGCCCAGGTGTGCGGATTGACCTTGCTCGCGCTGGTGCCGAGGATTTTCGCTGCCTGTGGATTGAACAGCAGCGTGTTGCCCTCGCGGTCCGCGGCGACGATGCCTTCGTCGAGGCTGTGTAGAATCGAGCTGAGCAGCCGCCGTTCCCGAGCCAGCTCCTGGGTCAGACGAAAATGGTCGGCAGCCTTCTGGACGGTCAGAACCAAGTCGTTCGGGTTCCACGGTTTCGTGACGTAAGCAAACAGCTTGCCGTCGTTGACGGCGTGGATGACCGCCGAAAGATCGGCGAAAGCGGTCACCAATATCCGCTTTGCATCGCAGGAGCTATCGATACGAGCCAAGAGCTCGTCTCCGGTCATTTGCGGCATGCGCTGGTCGCTGATTACGACGGCGATCTCGCGATCGTTCGCGATCATGTGCAAGGCTTCCTCGGGCGAGGCAGTTTTGAGCACTGCGAATGCATCACCCAACACATCCTCTAGCGCTAGGAGCACCTGGGGTTCGTCATCCACGAGCAGGATTCTTTGCTTGTCAGCTTGCATTTGCCGCTCTTCCCTGGGTGAAGGGAAAACGAAGCGCTATGCTCGTGCCGCCGCCTGGCGGTTCGGATAGCTCGAGCGTCCCCTGGTGTTTGCGCACGATCGAGTAGGTGATCGAGAGACCGAGGCCGGTGCCCTGTCCCACGGGTTTGGTCGTGAAAAACGGCTCCAGAACCCGCTCGCGCAGTGCTGCCGGGATGCCGGGTCCGGAATCGCTGACGACTATCGAATACAGGGCGCCCTCGAGCCCCGTCGTGATGCGCAGCCGGCCGCCGCCGGCCATGGCATCGATGGAGTTGGAAACGAGGTTCATGATGGCTTGATTCAGTAGGCCGGGGTAACAGTCCACCTGGTCGGGTAGGCCGAAGTCGGTTTCGACCTCGATCTTGTCCCTGAGTCGGTGGCCTAGAATCGTGAGCACCGATTCGACGCACTCGCGAATACTGACCTGATTGCGCTCGCCCTCATCGAGCCGAGAGAACGTTCGTAATTTTATCACCAGTTCGCCAATCCGTTCGAGTCCAGGTCCGACTTCGCGCAGGCGCTCGTCGGCGCGCTGCCACTTCTCCCGCGCAGAATCCGAGAGCGGCGCCGGAAGCTCTGACTCGAGCTCACGCAGCTTGCGTCGTGCCGTGTCGAGATGACTGAGCACGAACGAAAGCGGATTGTTGATTTCGTGCGCGACGCCGGCGACCAACTCGCCGAGCGACGCCATTTTGGCGGATTGCACCAGTTGTGCCTGGGTGCTTTGAAGGTCGGTGTAGGCGCGCTGAAGCTGGGCATTGCTGCGCTCGAGCGCGCTCTTGGCCGCTTCGACCTTGCGGCGTGCCGCGTGCAATTCCAAGAACACGCGCACTTTCCCGCGCAAGATCGAAGGGTTCAGCGGTTTGAATAGAAAGTCGACGGCGCCGGAGCCGTAGCCTCGCAGGATCATGCCCTCGCTGTTGTTCGCGGCGGTCAAGAAGATGATCGGTACGTCTCGCGTCGAGGGGTTGCGGCGCGCGTGATGTGCGACCTCGTAGCCGTCCATCTCCGGCATTTGCACGTCCAAGAGCACGACTGCAAAATCGCGACGAAGCAAGTGACGGAGAGCCTCGTTGCCAGAGCGCGCGGATACGACGTCACAGTCCATGTCCTCGAGCAGCGCCTGTACGGCCACGAGGTTGGCCTGCACGTCGTCGACGGCCAAAACTGCAGGCCGGTCGAGCTCCGGGGTGCCAGACGAGGCGCTGTCGAGCCTCATCCCGCGCACCTGCGAGCCATTCGTTCGGATGCGGTTTGCATGTCGTTATCGGCTGGACAGCGAGTGCTCGTCGCTCAGGGAAGTTGGACGTCCTTCGATCAGCCTATCCGTCGCGTCGCCTCGTTTCAATATGACTGCCTCCGATGGAGCCTTCCAGTCGTTTGATTTCTTGCGTCGCGTCCCCGAACGCCGAGGACCCATGAAGCGTGGCGAATTTGCCGTCGCATTCGCGCGCTCGCGCGAGGCGTCGAGCACATCACCCACGAGAGTGACGTGAGCTCACTGACGCTCGAGCGGCGGTCTTCGTCAGGTAGTCAATTGACGACGCACAAGTGGGGCACTGTAGTTGAGGCGTTGTTGCTAGTCGGGATCTGCTTCGCGTTGATCGCCGAAACATCTGGTTGTGATTCGAAGCAGGCTTTGACGGCAGGTGGTGTTGCTCAGTCCCTGTCTCGCCTTTCAGCCATCACTCACGGTCGAGATGGTTTTGCAATCGCTGCCGATGCGCGTGCGAGCGCGCGACAGCGGGCCAGAAATTCGATTGTCAGCCCGGCAGCTGTGCGGACTTCGAGCGTCGTTCGTGAAGGCCCGAGAGCGCGCCGTCTATCTCCACTGCAGCATTCTGACGGTGCGGCCAAGAGGCCCGCTCGGCAGCGATTAGGCGGCGCTGGACGAGCGCGCGGAGCCGTCCCGTGTTTCACTCTGGGCGCGCCTGTGCGTAACATGCGCGCTTCGAGGAACTTGAATCATGAAGGTTGCGCGTAATTCGCTAGCAGGAAATCGACTCGCCCAGGCAGGCAGCGCGTGTCTCTTGTGCCTGGCGTGCAGTAGCCCGAGCCCCTCGGGGGCCGGCGCCGCGGGTAGCGCTGGATCGATTGCCGGGACGGGCGCGGGCGGCACCGCTGGACCGGGTGGAGCGCCCAACGCGGGCAGCAGTGGCTCGCCGGGTGCGTCGGGTTCTGGCGCAGCTGGCGCTGGTCCGATTGGCGTCTCGGGCAGCAGCGGTGCAGCGGGCTCGGCTGCGAGCGGCGCTGGTTCGGGCGGTTCGAGCGGCTCCGCCGCGGGTGCGGGCGCGGGTGCGGGCGCGGCGGGTGCGGGCGGCGCTGCCGCAGCTCCGGTCGTGCCGGTTCAGGTTGCGGGCGGCAGCACGTATCGCTTCAGCTATGGCGACACGATTTTCGAGATCGACGCAAAAACCGGCGCGCGCGTGGCCAAGCTCTCGCTTGCGGGTGCAGACATGATCGTCACGACGGCGGCCGATGCGACCACCTGGGGCTCGGTGTTCTGGACCAGCCCGCGTACGGGCGTTTGGGTGCCCGAATGGCCGCCCCCCGACGCGATCGACAAAAATCCCTATACGGCCACGATTTCAGGCTCTCATCTGCTGACGACCGGCATGGCAGACGCAACGCTCGGCGTGTCGATGGCGAAAGACTACGCGGCGGATGCGGCGTCGGGCTGGATTACCATCAACTACACGATCAACTCGACGAAGGCGCAGAGCGCTGCTCCTTGGGAGGTGAGCCGCGTTCCGCGTGGCGGAATCACGTTCTTCCCCCTGGGTTCCTCGGTGACCAAGGGCCCGCTCACCATCACCCAGTCGGACGGCATCGTCTGGTTCGACGATGCCTCGAAGACGGCCAAGGATCCCGGCGATGGTAGCAAGCTGATCGCGGACGGGAAGGACGGCTGGGAGGCGTACGCCTTCGGCGGCAACCTGTTCTTGAAGCGATTCGTCGATCAACCGGCCAGCGCGCAGGCGCCGGGCGAAGGGGAGATCTGCATCTATCCCGGCGCCACTTGGATCGAGTTCGAGGTGCAGGGCCCGTACAAACCGATCACCGCCGGCGGCAGCCTGCCCTGGAAGGTGGAATGGCGGCTGGTGAAGATCCCGAGCTCCGTCACCGTTGCCGTTGGCAGCACGAGTCTCGTCACCTTCGTGAAGCAGCAACTGGCGCTGTGAAGGCCGGCGGCGAGTGCATCGCGCATCACTGCGCGATGCACTCCTTCTGCATCACGGCCCAGATGGCTTGCGCGCTGACTTGCGAACCGGCTTCGGTGGGGTTCATGCCGTCGGTTTGGATGTACTCATCGTAGCGACCGGCAAAGGTCGGGCGTAGGTCGAGAAAGTGGCAATTGACCGCGCTGTTTTCGCAGGCACTCTCGAGCAACGGCCGGAACGCGTCCATCTTCGCGCGCAGCGTCGCGTCCAGCGGGTCGGGATAAAACGCGTACACGACGTGGGCCACGCCATCCGCGGCCATTTGGGCCAGCAGAGCTTCGGCGGCGGCAACGGTGGCCGTCAGCGCTGGGCAGTTCGTGTCTGGGACGGAGCAGGCCGCGATCAGCAGGTCGGCACCGCCGCCATTCATGATCACGACTTTGACCTCCGCCTCCGCCCGGGCCGAGCGGTATTCGTCCGCGATGCCGCCGGCTGCGAGTCCGTTGGCGATCAGGCGTGAATTGTCCCGATAGCGCCCGCCTCCGGCCAGCGCGTCTGCGCCGCGTGCCAAGCCTTCGAGGTAGGCCGTGAGCTGGTGGCCCGACGCGAAGAAGCTGTCGCCGACGAGTAGCACCTCATTGGCGGAGACATCGCCATGGACGCAAGCATTCGACTGC
>Ga0247773_1000367_pt1 | contig 20124 bp, 11 predicted proteins | sample UWRJL092311B6_FD_179934 | JGI IMG/M metagenome (GOLD analysis project Ga0247773, IMG submission 179934) | Plant litter microbial communities from Arlington Agricultural Research Station in Wisconsin, United States - UWRJ-L092-311B-6 | ecosystem: Environmental > Terrestrial > Plant litter >...
CTGCGCGAGAGCGGCACCCGCGAAGGCTCGCACGACTACAAGGAGATCATCTCGATCCTGCAGGAGATGCCCAAGGAGGAGCTGTTCCAGGCCTCCACCGAGCAGCTCCGCGAGCAGGTGAACGCCGTGCTGGGCCACCTCTTCAGCGACGAGGTGCGCGTGTCGCTGCGCCCCGACCCGCTCCGCGGCGAGGCGGCGGTGATGGTGATCCTCCCGCGCGGCCGCTTCAGCCCCGAGATCCGCCGCGGCATCGGCACGCTGCTGCAGCAGCGCCTGGGCGGCACCGTGCGCGACAAGCACCTGGCCATGGGCGCCGCCGACCAGGCGCGGCTGCACTTCTACCTCACCAGCCCGCAGGGCGAGGCCCCCGGCGGCGGCGCCGACGTGGCGCAGACCGAGCGCGGTCTCGAGCGCGACATCGCCCTGCTGCTGCGCTCGTGGGAAGACCTGCTCGAGGAGCGCCTGGCCGCCTCCGCCGGCCCCGCCGAGGCCAAGCGCCTGGCGCGCGCCTACGGCCAGGCGTTCGGCCAGGACTACCGCGCCGCCAACAACCCCGAGGCCGCCCAGCACGACGTGCTGCGCATGGAGGAGATGCTGCGCGCGGGCGAGACCGTGCAGCTCCTCCTCCGCCCCGCGGTGGAGGGCGAGACGGTGGCGGCGGGCGCCACGGTGCTGCGGCTGTACCTGGCCGGCGAGCGGCTGGTGCTTTCCGACTTCATGCCCACGCTGGAAGACCACGGCGTGCGCGTGCTGGAGGTGGACACCTTCGAGTTCCAGGCGGGCGACCCGCTGCCGCAGCTGATGGCGTACTCGTTCCACGTGCAGACGCGCGACGGCGCGCCCATTCCCGAGGAGCTGTACCCGGCGCTGGCCGAGAGCCTGCTGGCCTCGCGCGCCGGCGACGCCCAGCGCGACCCCTACGCGGCGCTCACGCTGGTGTCGGGGCTGCGCTGGCGCGAGGTGGACGTGGTGCGCACCTACGCCAACTACGCCTCGCAGATCGGCGCGGTGCCGTCGCGGCTTTCGCCCGTGCGCGCGTTCCTGAGCTATCCCCGGGTGGCGCGGCTGCTGGTGGACCTGTTCCACGCCCGCTTTGCTCCCGGGCACAAGCCCGCCAAGGCGCAGCTCGACGGGATCCGCGCGGAGCTGCACGCCGAGCTCGAGGCCGTCACCAGCCTGGCCGACGACCGGGCGCTCAGGCGGCTGGTGAACCTGGTGGAGGCCACCGTCCGCACCAACTACTACCGGCACGGCGGCGCCGAGCCCTCCTTCCGCTCGGGCGGGGTGCCCTACCTGTCCATCAAGGTGCGCTCGGCCGACGTGGAGGAGCTGAAGAAGTCGCGGCTCCTGTACGAGATCTACGTGCACTCGTCGCGGATGGAGGGGGTGCACCTGCGCGGGGCGCCGGTGAGCCGCGGCGGCATCCGCTGGAGCGACCGCCCCGACGACTTCCGCACCGAGATCATGGGGCTGGTGCAGACGCAGGTGGTGAAGAACGCCACCATCGTCCCCAGCGGCAGCAAGGGCGGCTTCATCACCAAGCGGATCTTCCCCGACCGCGACGGGCAGATGGAGGAGGCGCGCCAGCAGTACATGACGCTGATGCGCGGCCTTCTGGACCTGACCGACAACCTGGTGGACGGCAAGGTGGTGCCGCCCGAGGGCGTGGTGCGCCACGACGGCGACGACCCGTACCTGGTGGTGGCGGCCGACAAGGGGACGGCGCACCTGTCCGACACGGCCAACGCGGTGGCGGCCGAGTACGGCTTCTGGCTGGACGACGCCTTCGCCAGCGGCGGCAGCCAGGGGTACGACCACAAGAAGGAGGGGATCACCGCCAAGGGCGCCTGGGAGTGCGTGAAGCGCCACTTCCGCGAGACCGGGAAGGACATCCAGGCCGAGCCCTTCACCGTGGCGGGCGTGGGCGACATGAGCGGCGACGTGTTCGGCAACGGGATGCTGCTGTCGCCGGTGATCCGGCTGGTGGCCGCGTTCGACCACCGGCACATCTTCATCGACCCCGATCCCGACCCGGCGCGCTCGTTCGCCGAGCGGCAGCGGATGTTCGACCTGCCGCGCTCGAGCTGGGAAGACTACGACCGCGCGGTCCTCTCGCCCGGCGCCATGATCGTGCCGCGCGCCAGCAAGGAGATCGAGGTGACGCCCGAGGCGCGGCGCGCGCTGGGCCTGGGCGACGAGGTGGAGCGGCTGGACGGCGAGGGGCTGGTGCGCGCGGTGCTCAAGGCGCCGGTGGAGCTGCTGTGGAACGGCGGCATCGGCACCTACGTGAAGAGCCCCGACGAGACGCACGGCGACGTGGGCGACACCACCAACGACCCGGTCCGCATCGACAGCGACGAGCTGCGCTGCCAGGTGGTGGGCGAGGGCGGCAACCTGGGCTTCACGCAGAAGGGCCGCATCGACTTCGCCGTGCGCGGCGGGCGCATCAACACCGACGCGCTCGACAACTCGGCCGGCGTGGACATGTCGGACCACGAGGTCAACCTCAAGATCCTGCTGGGCGCCGTGGTGCGCGCGGGCGAGCTCGACTTCGAGGGGCGCAACGAGCTGCTGGCGTCGATGACCGACGAGGTGAACCGGCTGGTGCTGCGCAACAACTTCGGCCAGTCGCTCGCGGTGTCGCTGGACGAGGCGCGGTCGAAAGAAGCGCTGGACGACTTCGTCTCCCTGATCAACACGCTGGCCCGCGACGGCCGGCTGGACCCGGCGGCCGAGGGGATCCCCGACGCCGACGGGCTGCGGGCGCGCGGCAAGGAGAAGCTGGGGCTCACCCGACCCACGCTGGCGGTGCTCCTGTCGCACGCCAAGCTGCAGGCCAAGGCGGCGCTGCTCGCCTCCACCGTGCCCGACGACGAGGCGGCCGACGACTACCTGGTGGGCTACTTCCCCGCCGCGGCGGTGGAGCGCGCGGGCGAGGCGCGGCTGCGCGAGCACCGGCTGCGGCGCGAGATCGTGACCACCGAGCTGGTGAACGACCTGGTGAACCTGATGGGCTCGTCGTTCCTGCACCGGGTGAGCCGCGACTCGGGGCGGGGGGTCGCCGAGGTGGTGCGGGCGTGGCTGGTGAGCAGCCGCATCGCCGGCGCGGCCGAGATCCGCGCCGACGTGGCCGCGGCCGAGGGGCGCTTCCCCGCCGACGTGGTGTACCGCTGGCTGCTGGGGCTGGCGCGGGTGCTGGAGCAGACCACGCACTGGCTGCTGGCCAACGTGGCCGGCGAGGCGGGCACCGCCGCCACCATCGAGGAGGCGCGCGCGGGGCTGGCCACGCTGCGCGGCGGGTTCTCGCAGTTCGTGGAGGGGGAGGACCGCAGCGTGTTCATGCAGCGCCTGGGCGAACTGCAGGACCTGGGGGTGGAGAAGGCGCTGGGCGAGCGGCTGATCACGCTGCGCTTCCTGCCGCAGCTGCTCGAGATCGTGAGCGCGGCGCGGCTGGCTGGCACCGAGGAGATCCGCACCGCGCGCGCCTTCTACGCGGTGAGCGAGAAGCTGGGCACCGCCCGCCTGCGCGAGGGACTGCGCGCCGCCGCCGGCGAAAACCCGTGGGACCGGCGCTACGCCGGCGCCCTGGGAGACGACCTGACCACCGCGCAGCGCGCCGTGGTGGCCGCCGTGCTGCGCAACGGCGCCGACCCCGCCAGGGCGCTGACCGCGCTGGAGAAGGCGCACCCGCGCGAGTTCGGCGGCTTCCGCGAGCTGACCGCGGAGCTGAGCGTGGGCGACTGCCCCATGGCCGCCTTCGCGCTGGGCGTGCGGCAGTTGCAGGCCGTGGCCGGCGCGGTTCAGGCGGCGTAGACACCGGCGCCGTCGCGACCGGGGGACGCAAGGGAGGAACGGACGAACGGGCCGGCAGCGATGCCGGCCCGTTCGCGTTGGTGCGTACGCGGAACGGCATCTGCGGGCTGGGATGCGAGGGTGGGCGGGAGGCCGGATCCGACGGAAGCCCGTGCTCCGTCACATCACGATCTCGACGCTGGACCAACCTTCGCAGGCCGCTCCGGACCCTACACCCTCAACCGCGAAGGGCGAGCGCTCTCGGGCGCGGGGAGGGGCCACGCCGGCCTCGCCGAAGCGCCTCAAGGCCCGACCCACGCATCTGCAGAAACGCCTACGCGAACATGGAGACCTCGATGAACATCGCATTCCTCGGCACCGGCCAGATGGGGCTGCCGATGGCGCACAACCTGCTGGCCGCCGGCCACCACGTGACCGCCTGGAACCGCACGCGCGCGAAGGCGCAGCCGCTGGCCGCCGACGGCGCGCACGTCGCCGACACCCCCGCCGAGGCCGCGCGCAACGCCGACATCGCCGTGAGCATGCTGGCCGACGACGAGGCGGTGGACGAGGTGGTGTTCGGCGACGAGGGGATCTACGAGGCGCTGCCGCAGGGCGCTGTCCACGTCTCGTGCAGCACCATCGGCGTGCAGCTCGCGCGCACGCTGGCCGACGCGCACGAGGTGCAGCGCCAGCGCTTCGTCTCCGCGCCCGTGTTCGGCCGGCCCGAGGCGGCGGCGGCGCGTGCGCTGAAGGTGGTGGCCGCCGGTGCGAACGACGCGATCGAGCGCTGCCGGCCGGTGTTCGACGCCATCGCCGAGCGCACCTTCGTGGTGGGCGACGATGCGCCGCACGCGAACGTGGTGAAGCTGTGCGGCAACTTCATGATCGCCTCGATGATCGAGACGCTGGGCGAGACCTTCGCCCTGGCGCGGAAGAGCGGGGTGGGGGCGGAGACCTTTCTCGACGTACTGAACGGCACCTTCTTCGGTACGCCGATCTTCGGCGGCTACGCAAAGCGCATCGCGGGCGGCGAGTTCACGCCGGCGGCGTTCACCATGGCGCTGGGCCTCAAGGACCTGCGCCTCCTGCTGGCCGCCGCCGAGGCCGCCCAGGTGCCCATGCCCGCCGCCAGCCTGGTGCGCGACCGCCTGCTGACCGGCGTGGCGCTTGGCCGCGGGCAGGACGACTGGAGCGCCGCTGCGGTGCTGGCGGCCGAGCAGGCGGGGCTGTGACGCCAGATCCGGCAACAGCTTTGTCTCACGCAGAGTCAGCAGAGTCAGCAGAAAACTGCGGTTCTCTCTGCTGACTCTGCTGACTCTGCGTGAGTAAACGCTGTTGAAGTGGTGATCGGCTCGAGCGGCTCGGGTTTATAGTTTGAATCACGATGATGGGGCGGGTGACGCGAGGATGCGTCACCCGCCCCCTTCGCTTTGTCTCCTGTTCCACCAGTCATCTCGACTCGTGGGAATGACGCTCCCTGCGTCCTTCTAACTCCCCGCGAGATGGACGGCGTGTCCTCAATCGCCGCGCCGCGCGACGACAATCGCCCCCGATGACGACCGTGATGCCGACCTCCCGACCCTCCGCCCTGCAAGCCGTCTGGCGCCTGACCGGCCGCTCGTGGCTGGGCCTGCGCACCCGCGCCGCCGTGCTGCTCGCCGGGATGGTGCTGTCCGCCGCGAAGTGCGGTGACAGCGACGGGCCGATCATCGACGAGGAGCTGAACCGCGCCGCCGCCGAGTCGCTGGGCGTGGCCGACCGCCAGCCGGCGCTGCACGTGTGGGCAGACACGGACGCGAACAAGCCGGTGCGGCTGTACGTGGACCTGAGCCAGAGCATGCGCGGCTTCCTGGACGACGAGTTCCGCACCGACTCGATCCGCTACCGCGCGGTGATCGACATCCTCGACGCGCGGCTCCATCCCACGCCCATCTACGGGTTCGGCAGCACGGTGCGGGTGGCGGGCGAGCGGGCGCTGAGCACGCTGGGCAACCGCGAGATCTACCGCGACGGCAACACGCAGCTGGAAGACGTGTTTCCGTACGTCGCCGCCGACTCGGGGCTCGGCGCCTCGCACCTGATCATCGGCGACGGGCGGCGCGCGGACCCGAACCGCGCGAACGACCAGTACGTGCGCATGCGGCAGCTGGCCCAGGAGTGGATCCGGCGCGGGGGCACCTTCGCCGTGGCCGCCTCGCAGGCGCCGTTCAGGCCCGTCGCCTCCGACCCGTCCGGCTGCCACACGCCGGAGCAGCCGCGCGGCAAAAGGGATGTCGGCCGGAGAAACGAGGAGAGTGGAGACGACGACACCACCTGCCCGTTGTACGCCTTCGCCTTCATCGCGCCGGGCGACGAGCGACGCGTGGCCAACGCGCTGGCCGAGCGCTTCGAGCACCTGTTCGTCACCCCGTCGCCCGCGGCGGCCGAGCGCGCCGTCACCTTACGCACGGTCACTCCCACGGACGGGATCGCCCTGGACTCGACGTGGGTCAATCGGCCGTCACTTGGCTTCGTGGCCCGCAGCCGCGGTGAGGACGCGACGGCGGCTCCGCTCGACGCCGAGATCGTGCTCACCGACGCCGGCTCGGCGGAGCAGCGGGGACGGACGGCCGCGCTCAGGGACGAGGGTGTGAGCGCGACGCTGTACGGGCGGCGGCTGCACGCCTCTCCCGAGGAAACGTGGGAGCCGGTCGTCGGGAGCGATGCGCTGATCGCCGCTGGCAAGGATCCCTTCCACTGGCGCTTCGCCACCATCGACCCCAACTCCGAGCGCATCGCCTACCGCATCGAGCTGGTGCCCACCGGGTCGCCGCCCGCGTGGCTGCGCGGCTTCGACGCGGAGAGCGTCAACGATGCGCTGCGCACCTACGGGCTGGGCCGGCTGTTCCAGGGTTTCACGGGGACGCGAGCTCCCCCGGTGCTGCGCGCCTACGTGGTCGCCAACTGAGCTTCAACCCGCCGCGGGAGTCGCGGCGCCGTCTTCACCCGGAGGATCGGTCATGCTGCAATCCGTCATCTACGCGTGGAAAGTCACCGGCAGCATCAGCGTCAACTGCCCGGGCGGCTTCTCGGGCAAGTCGGGCTACGTCCTGAGGAAGTCGGTCGAGGCCGCGTATCACCTGAACGCGCTCGCCTGGGTCGTCGCGATCGTGCTGCTGGTGCTGGCCTGCTATCTCACCGCGCAGGCCAGCCTGGACCGCGGGTTCGTGGTGAAGTGGTGGATGTACTGGGCCGCGGCGGTGCTCGTGGGCTTTCTGCTTCCGCTCGCCGTGCTCTCGCTCGCGCCGCTCAAGCTGGCGGCGGGGTCGTGCGGCGCCGCGCGAGCCGGCATGCCCGTGCACATGAGCTTCACGCAGATCTTCCCGTCCATGGTGGCCTGGGCGATCTGGGCGCTCGCCGCGTTCCCGCTCCTTTCCTGGCTGTTCACCCGCCTGGCCGGCTGGCACCCCGCCTCGCGCGGCTTCTTCCACTATCGCGGCTGCCCCTGGCCGCGCTGGAACCCCTTCGCCTCGTGACCCCGATGAGCCTTGCACACGACGACGGCTCCGCCACGGCGGGGCAGACCCTCACCTTCCTGGCGCTGGGCGGCAGCGGGATGCGCGCGGTGGAGCCGCTGCTGCACCTGTGCGCGCTGGGGCTGGGCCCGCGCCAGCTGCGGCTGGTGCTGATCGACCCCGACCAGAGCAACGCGGCGGTCAAGCGCGCCACCGAGCTGATCGACCTGTACGTGCGCACCCGCCGCGCCCTGGCCGAGGGCGGCGCGGTGACCGGCTACTTGGGCACCGAGGTGGTGGACGCGGTGGGGAGCGACCGCGTGTGGTCGCCCATCGCCGACGACGAGAACCTGCCCGACGCGCGCTTCGCCACGCGCGTGGACCGCACGCTGATGCGCGGGCAGGGCGAGCCGCTGGGCAACCTGTTCGACCTGCTCTATGCCGAGCGGGTGCGCCGGATGGACCTGGGGATGGGGTTCCGGGGCGTGCCCTCCATCGGCACGGTGTTCATGAACCGCCTGCGCGAGGAGGCCTTCTTCGCGCAGATGCTGGCGAACGCGCAGGCCAACACAGAGACCCTGTTCTTCGCCGTGGGCTCCATCTTCGGCGGCACGGGGTCGGCCGCGTTCCCGGTGGTGGGCCGCGCGCTGGCCGACGGGGTGCGCGGGCAGGGGGGCGCCAACGGCATCGCCGGCGTGCCGCTGCACCGCATCGGCGGGGCGGTGCTGCTGCCCTACTTCACCCTGCCAGCGCCGGCCACCCCCGACGCGCCCGACGGCGGCCCCCGCCCCGAGACAACGCTCTTCGCGCAGAACGCCGCGGCGGCCATGCCCACCTACACCGCGGGCCACGCCGGCTACGGCGCGCTGTACGTGCTGGGCGACGCCATGCCCCGCGAGCAGGACGGGAACGAGGTGGGCGGCGAGCGCCAGCAGAACCGCGCGCACTACGTGGAGCTTTTCGCCGCCCTGGCCGCGCTCGACTTCGCGGCCGGCGGCGGCGCCGACCCGGCGGGCCGCTTCCCCCTCTTCCGCGCCACCGCCGTGGCGGGGAAGGAGGTGCGCTGGGGCGACCTGCCGATGGACGACGCGGCCAGGCGCCGGCTGATGGGCGGGATCGTGGCCGCGCACACGGTGCTCACCCTCTTCCGCCCCGACGGCGCCAGCAACCCCGCGCTGCACGACGAGCTGCGCGGCGTGACCTGGCTGCGGCTGCTGAAGCTGGAGGGGCGCGCGTTCCAGGAGCGCTCCGCGGCGCTGGACGGGCTCGCGCGCTTCTACGCGCGCACCTGGGCGTGGCTCTCGGAGCTGGAGCGCAGCGACCCCGGCTGCCACCTCACGCGCTGGGAGGGCCGCGCCCCCACGCAGGTGCGCCCCGACGAGCTGATCGCCGGCCACCACCTGCCGGGGAGCGCGGGGCGTCGCCAGCACCACGTGTTCCACGTGTTCCGCCACTGGAACGAGGCCGCCTTCCGCCGCCGCGCCGAGACCGGCTTTCCCGGCTTCCTGCAGACGATGCGCGACGGGAGCGAGGCCTACGCCCGCGCCCGCTTTCCCGAGAGCTCCCACCCCAACGGTGCCGCATGAGCCGCAACCTTCTCCCCCGCATGCAGCAGGGCGCCAACCTGGCCGCGCTTCCCGTGGGCCGCTGGAGCCCGGTGCAGGCCCCGGCCGAGCTGGCGCGCATCGAGTTCGCGCCCGAGAACGAGAGCGAGCTGCGCACGCGCATCCAGTCGATCCCCAGCCCCTGGGCGCGGCTGCACCTGTTCCACCACGCCCTGCAGGACCCGGATCACCCCGCCATGCGGATGGTGCACAACGACTTCCTCGACGCGCTGGAGTTCGCCTGGAGCCTGGGCACCCGCCACGGCGTGCACGCCGAGATCAGGCGCGTGCGCCTGGACGCGCTGCGCTCCCTGGCCGAGGACACCGGCTCGGCACGCGTGCGCGACTTCGCCGACGCGCTGGTGGAGCTGGCGCCGCGCCGCCGTGACGCGCCGGGGGCGGTGGCCGGCGCGATCCCCACGCTCACGCTGCTGCTGGTGGACGGGCGCCCGGTGCTGGCCTCGTCGCCCTACACGCTGCTGTTCACCGCCGAGGACGCGGGCGCGGCGGTGGGCGGCACCTGGTTCGGCTACGCGCGCGGGGCCGAGGCGCGCACGCTGGCACAGCGGCCGCTGGCCTTCCAGCGCTACGTGGCCCAGGTGGTGGTCCCCCAGCTGGGCGGCGGCGCGCCCGCGGGCGGCGACTACGTGGACTGGCCGACGGTGCAGAACTGCGTGACGGGCTGGCTGTCGGATGAGCTGGCCCGCTGCCGCGCCGCCGCGCCCGACCGCGCCAGGCCGCAGCTGACGCCGGCCCCCGGCGGCAACTGGCGCGAGGCCGCCGCCCGGCTCGACCTGGAGCCGCTGAGCGAGCTGGCGTTCGGCGGGCTGCTGCTCTTCCGCCGGCGGCCGGGGGTTCTCCCCTCGCGCTGGCGGCTGCGCGCGACCAGCGCCTCCCGGCCGCTGCCCCTGGTGATCGACCCCGAGAGCTTCGACGGGCGCTACTACGAGAACGCGCCGCTGGTGCAGCTCCCCCCCGACCTGCGCCGGCTCGACCGTGACGTGCTGCCGGGGCTGGGCGACCACGTGCCCTGGGTGGCGCCCGCGGTGCACTGGTTCACCGACCGGCTGCTCCTCCTGTCCGACCCGCTCTTCCGCGAGAACGTCAAAGGCTTGGCCAACTACCGCGTGCAGGGCCAGCCACGGGACCCCCGCTTCGCGCAGGAGCGCATCGCCCTGCCGCTCAAGGGCGAGGTGTTCCACTACTTCACCCCCGACGAGGTGGAGCGGAACCTGACGGTGGAGGTGCTGGCGCACGGCGCCGTGGCCGTCTCTCTCCGCATCCCCGTAGGCGAGGCGGACGACGGGGAGGAGGTGGTGGCCCGCCGCGTCTACCCCGAGGAGTCGATCCGGCGCGACGTGGGGCCGCAGCTGGTGCTGTGGCCGTCGTTCCGGCACGACGCGTGGCGCGAGTACGCGCTTTTCCGCATCGACCGGATGGCGGGGACGGCGCAGGGGCTGGAGGTGCAGGGCTGGCGCGCGCAGGAGCCGCTGGCCGCCACCGGCGTGGAGCGGCGCTCCTCCAGCGTGGGCGTGCAGACCTTCTCGGCCGCGCCCGACGTGCTGGAGTTCCGCGACACCGCCAGCGGCTTCGGCGCACGGGCCGAGGCGCTGGGGGTGGTGCTGCCGCGCTACCGCCCCGCCGCCGCGGCCAACGAGGGGCGCTGGTTCGTGGGAGTGGACTTCGGCACCAGCAACACCATGCTGGCCGTGCGCGAGGCCGACCAGCCGCTGGCCCGGGTGTTCGAGGACGCCGACGTCCTCCTCCCGCTCACCCGGCCCAGCGCCGACGCCGAGCGGTTCCTGAACTCCTACTTCTTTCCCGGCACGGTGGCGCCGCAGGCGTTCGGCACCGCCATCCACCACCTGCGCAACCTCCCCACGCTCGACATCGACCAGGAGCCGCTGGCGCTGCGCACCAACGTGCCCTTCGACGGGCGGGTGGAGAACGACGGCGACAACCGCGTGGTGGGCAACCTCAAGTGGAGCACCGAGCGCGAGAGCCACTTCCTGACCGCCGCCTTCCTGCGCCACCTGACGGCGACGGTGCTCACCTCGGCGCTGCGGCGGGGGGTGGCGCCCGACCGCGTGCACTTCACCTACTCGTATCCCCGCGCCTTCCAGAAGAGCCAGACGCAGAACCTGGCCGGCCTCTGGCGCACCGTGGTGGCGGGCTTCGCGGCGCGCGGGCTGGCGGGCGTCACCGTCACGGCGGGCCCCGACGAGAGCCGCGCGGTGCTGCGCCACTTCTTCTCGGCCAACCTGATCGGCGAGGCGGGCGATGCCGACGTGGTGGTGGACGTGGGCGGCGGCACCACCGACATCGCCGCGTACGGCGGCGGGCGCACGCTGATCCTCGACTCGCTGCACCTGGGCGGGCGCGACCTGACCGGCGGCCGCGAGCAGGCCGAGACCGCCGAAGGGCTGCGCAACCCGTTCGTGGACGCCTTCGTGCGCTGGGCCGCCGCCAACGACTTTCCCGAGGCGCAGCGGCCGGTGCTGGAGAAGTACCTGGCCGACGGGCAGGTCCACCTGGCGTTCACCTACCTGGTGCGCACCGAGTGGTACCGCCGCGGCGAGGCGGGGCGCTTCCGCAGCACGCGGCCGGGCGAGTCGTTCCAGCTGCTCGTCCTCTACTTCTTCGCCGCGCTCTTCCACCACCTGGGGCTGTCGTTCCGCGCGCTGCACGCGGGCGGCCACGCGGTGGCCCCCTTCTCGGTCACCTTCGCGGGCAACGGGAGCCAGTACCTCAAGTGGCTGGGCGACCCGCATGGGTCGGGCGTGGACGCCGACCTGGCCGCGGCGCTGGTGCAGGTGTTCGAGCGCGCGTCGGGCCTCCTCGCCGAGCACCTGCAGATCCGCGTGAGCAAGCGGCCCAAGGAGGAGGTGGCCAGCGGGCTGGTGGCGCACGGCACGTGGGAGGGGCAGACGCGCGCCGAGCCCGTGCTGTCGCGCTCGGTGGTGGGCGAGGCGGTGACCGCGCCGCTGGGCGCCGGGCCGCGCGCGCTGCAGCCCACCGACGTGCTGGCCAGCGACGAGCGCTTCGGCGCCGAGAGCGCCGCGGCGCTGGAGTGGGCGGATGGAGAGATGGAGATCGACCGCTTCCACGCCTCGCTGGTGAAGGCGTCGCGCCTCTTCGCCGACCACGGCGGGCACTGGGCGAATGCACCGGAGCGGCTGCACGAGTTCCTGAAGACGCTGGACACAGCGAAGATCCAGCATTCGACTACTCTCAAGCTCGAGTACCTGGCGCGCGTGCACAGCGGCTTCAGCGGATCGCTGTTCATCCTCGAAGCCGCCGGCGTGCTGGAGCGGATGATGGACCACTTCATGGGGGAGGGATGATGGGCCTCCCTGTGAACTGGTACACGGCCGTGATTGCGCTCGTCGGGATCGTGGCCGTGCTCATCGTGCTGGGATTGATCGGCAACTGGCGCAGCCAGCAGGCGCAACGGCTCCCGGACGACGACCGCGGCAGACGTCGGCGCAGAACGAAAGAAGTCTTCCCGCCGCATGATCGGAAGAGGCCGGACGACCTCGACTTCGACGCCGCCGTCCGGCCTGTGCCGGGCTCCGGCGTCGCGGGGGATTCGCGCGTTCCCGTCGTTCGACCGTCCGTATCCGCGCGGCCGGATCACCTCTCCGCGCCGCAGGCTTCGTCCGGCGCCGAGCTCCGCGCGGAGCTGGCGAAGCTGGGCGAGCAGGTCGGCACGCTCGAGCAGCGGATGGAGTCGGGGATCGGCGGGCTGCGGCGCCGCATCGAGCAGCTGGAGACGCGGGTGGATGGGAGCACGGCGCACTCCACCACCATCGCGCGGGAAGTGGAATCGCTGTATCCGCAGGGCTCCCGTTACGATTCGCCGGGAGGATACGCAGGACTGGACGACGGCGTGGTGTCGCAGCCGCTCTCGCTGGGATCGGCCGGGGGCGGGGGAGAGCCGGGCGGCGGGCGGGTGGCGGTGGAGCTGAGCGGGACGGAGGTCTCGCTCTCGTCCACCATCCCGCCCGACGCGTGGCTCACGCCGCGGGGGGATGGAAAGGCCGACGTGTCGCTCGACCCCGACGTCCACTACCACAAGTTCGCGCTCGACCGCTTCGCCACCTTCTTCGACCTGGGCGACCGGCGCGAGGGGACCTACGTCACCCGCTCGCCCGCCGAGGTTCGCTGGGACGACCGCGAGCAGCGCGGCGTGCTGTCCAACCCGGGGAAGGCGGTGGCGCGATGAGCGACACCCTCACACCTCCGCCTCCGCCTCCGTCTCCGCAAACACCGCCGTCTCCGGGCGACGAGACGGCACCGCCGGCCGCCCCCGCCACGCCCGGCGTGCTGCGGCTGAAGATGATCGCGCCGCCGGTGGCCGGCGATGTGCCGGCGCGCGGATGGTTCGCCTTCGGGATCGCCTTCTACCTCCTCCTTTCCGCGCTGTTGCTGGGCAGCCTGCTGGTCACCTCGCGGCAGGGCGTCGCCCGCGGTCTGCTGCAGATGGTGGGGCTGGGGGGCGAGCACTGGAACCTCGCGCTGTTCGTGCTGGTGGTGGGTGGCGTGGCGCTGACCGCGTACGCCGCCTTCACCGTGCGTGCCGACATTGCCACGCTGGCGCGCGAGGAGGTCGACATCGAGTGGGTGCTGAAGACCGAGAGCAACGGCGTCGCCCTCGTCTTCCTGGACCCGGCCGAGCGGCAGAAGCGCTACGCGCGCGGCGAATACTCCCTCCCCGCCGACGTGCGCGTGGAGGTGGAGACGCTGCTGGACGACCGAGTGCGCCGCGTGGTGGAGGCCACGCAGGCCGGCGGCGCCACCCACGTGCCCGTGGACGAGCTGCGCGGCATCGCCGAGAAGCGCACGGCCCGCCTGGGCGGCTTCGCGCGCTTCGCCTCGTCCCTCCTCCTGCTGCTGGCGGTTCTGGGGACCTTCGCCGGGGTGAAGACGGCGCTCCCCAGCCTGATCGACGCCGTGGCCGCGGCGGACGGGGGCGGCACGGCCGACGGCGCCCCCGTGTCGGGACGAGCGCGCGACACGGCAGCAGGTGGCGCCGGCAGCGTCACCGCCGCCAGCAGCCTGGTGGCCCCGCTGCGCGCCGTGGCCGACGCGTTCGGCGGGAATGCGCTGGCGCTCGTCGGGGCGATCGCCGTGGGGCTGATGGCGCAGGGGCTGGCGGCGGGGCGGAGGAACCTGCTGGAGCGGTTGGAGCTGGTGTCGGCCGAGTATATCTACGACCGGCGCCGCAGCGGCTCGGCCGACCCGCTGCGCGTGGCGGTGGAGGCGCTGGCCGAGACGGCGGGCGAGGTGCGCGATGCCACGCAGTCGCTCTCGGGGATCGAGGGCGAGCTGCAGGGGATGGGCGACGTGTTCCGCGAGGCGTTCAACTCGCTCAACGAGCGCCTCACCGACATCGTCACCCAGCAGGACGACCTGCTGCACCAGCGCACGTCGGAGACGCTGGAGCAGCTGGGCCGGCAGGTGGTGGCGCTGGCCGGCGCGGTGGATGCCAACACCCGCTGCTACACCGGCATCGTGGACCGCGTGGGCGAGCGCACCGCCGAGAGCCGCGAGGCGCTGCAGCGGATGGAGCAGGCCAACCTGGCGCTGGGCCGCGCGCTGGAGGGGATCGCGCAGCTGGGCGACGCGTCGGGCCGTGCCAGCGAGGCGCTGCACCAGCGGCTGAACGGCCTGGAACAGGGCACCGTCCACCTGATGGAGCGAATGGAGAGCATCGGCAGTGGCATGGAGCGCGCCCGCCCCGCGCTGGAGCAGGTGGAGGCCACGCTCCGCGCCGCCGGCGACCGCCAGGCCGCCATCGACGAGCGCGCCGCCAAGGCGTGGGCCGACGCGGCCGAGCAGGTGCGCAAGAAGCTGGACACGATCCCGGCCGGCTCGTCGGGTGGCGGCGGATCGGGCGGGATGGGCGGCGACGCGGTGGGGCTGCTGCGGCGCATCGCCAGCGGCGTGGAGGCCGCCCAGCCGCCGTCGCCGGTGATGCTGGCCACGCTCCCGCTGCTGGGCACGCTGGGCGCCATCGCCATCGTGTACGTGCTGTGGGAAGGCGTGCCGCGCGTGCTGGCCCTGATCGGGCTGGGCTGAGATGGAGCTGGACAACGACCTGGCCGGGGCGGACGAGCAGGGCGGCCCGTGGCCCGCCTTCGCCGACCTGCTGGCCGCCACCACGCTGCTCTTCCTGATCCTCTTCGCCGCCGTGGCCGTGCCCGCCATCCGCCGCGCCGGCCAGGCCGACGCGCAGAAGAATACGCTCAGGCGCATCGAGCGCGAGCTGTCGTCGCGGCGAAACGACTCGACGGTCAGCGTCCTGCGCGTGGGCGACTACCTGCTGGTGCGCATCAGGGGCGAAGCCACCTTTCCCGTCGACCGCTTCGATCTGGCGGATCTCAAGCCCGCGGGGAAGCGCATCCTGCGCGATTTCGGGGCAGTGCTTCGGCGCGACACCCTCCTGGCCGACATCGACCAGGTCCAGGTGGTGGGCCACACCAGCAGCGAGGGCACCGAAGATCGCAACTGGGTCCTCTCCGCCTCGCGCGCGGCCACGGTCGCGCTCTTCCTGATCGACAGCGTGCGCGTGCCGCCATGCCAGGTGTCGGCGCTGGGCCGCAGCCGGTACTACCCGGTTGACCCTGGCCGCGCGCGGCGGAGCGCCGAGGTGGACGAGCAGGACCGGCGCATCGAGCTGGAGATCCGCCCGGTGCTCCCCGCCGACTCGGTGCAGAAGGCGCGTCGCGGAAGCTGCGTGCCCCGTCGCGGCGCGCCATGAGCCACACGCCGCTCTGCGACGCAGTGCTCACCACGCCCATCGGCGTGCCGCCGGGGCTGGAGTCGGCGCTGCGCGGGGTGGAGCGCGACGCCCGCCACGCGCGCGACGGCCTGCTGGCCCTGGCCACCGCGGGCGACGCCGTTCCCGCCGTCGCCGCCGCGCTGGCGCGGCTCGACGCGTTCCTGGACGACCGCCGGCGCAGCCCGCTATTGCGTGCGTTGCGGCGCCCGCTGCGGCAGATCGCGCTGGGCACGCCGGCGTGGCGGCGGCTGGAATCGGCGTGGCGCGCCGCGGTGATGCAGGCCGCCGCCGCCACCCGCCTGCAGCGCGCCGTGATGGAGCTGCGCGCCGATCTCGCCCGCGTCACCGCCCGCTTCGGCGCGGCGATGCCGTACTGGACCGCGCAGATCCTCGCGAGCCACCGCGTCAGCGCCGCGTTCGTAGAGAACCTGCGCCGCGACGACGGGAAGAAGCCGCTCGCCGAGCGCCTGTTGCGCGCCGAGGCCGAGCTCGAGCGGCTGGCTCGCCATCTTCCCCCGCCCGAAGAGCTGGAAACCTTTCAGCGCGCGAAGGAGTGGCCCGGAGGCGCCACGCCCGGCGAGCTGCTCGCGGCCGCGTCGCTGGCGCTGGCCCAGCGCACGGCGGAGCCCGCGTCGGCGGGGGTGGCGGTGCGGCTGAGGGCATCGGCCGCGCGGCAGCTGCACGCGCTGGGCACGGCGGCGGGGTGGGAGCGCGGCCGCACCGGCGCGGAGCACAGCGTGGCCGAACAGCTCGCCAACGCCGCACTGGCTGTTCGCGACGAGGTGGACCTGATCGACGACGCGGCGCTGTGGACGGGGATGATGGAGGCATCGGCAGACGGCGTGTACGCGCCGGGCCGGGCCGGGGCGTGGCAGGCGCAGCTCGGCCCGTCCGGGGTGGCAGACGGCGAGGCGGTGGATTGGGGCGCGACGCACTTCGTCCTTCCCATCTCGCCCCACCATGCGCTGGTCACGGCCGAGCACCCGTCGGCCGTGCGCGTGACCAGCCGGCGCGTGGCGCTGGGTGCGGCGCTGGAGTGCGCCGTCTTCGCCGGCGGCAGCGCGTTCGAGACGGTGGAGCGGGTGCGGAGCGAGGTGGCGCCGCTGTTCACCGGGCTGGGCGACGGGCCGGCGTGGTACCGCAACGAGCGGCGGGCGGTGCTCACGGTGATCGGCCGTGCGGGCGCGCGGTGGCTGGCGCGCGTCGACCGCGTGGGCGAGCTGGCGCCGGTGGACGCCCCCGCTTGGCGCGCCACCGCGCCGCGCGAGGCCCGGCTGCGCGTGCTGCTGGACGGCACGGTGCCCTCCGCCGCGCCCGTACCCGTGGGCGCGACCGACGCGGAGGTGACGGATCTGGGCGGCGTGGAGCTGCGGGTGGTGGACGCGCCGTTCGCGCGCGTGCGCCGGGCGTGGCTCAAGACCGCCGCGAGTCCCGCCGACGAGGCGAGGGTGGCGGCCGAGCACGCATTCTTCCGCCGCCTGGCCGCCCGGATGGACGGCGCCGGGCTGCGCCTGCTGGGGCGCGGCCGGCTCGACCGCCCCGCGGCGGAAGGCCCGCTCTACGTGCCGCCGTTCGCGCTCGCGCTCCACGATTCGCCGCCGCTGGCGCGCTGGGCCGCCGCCGCGCCCATCGGCGTGCTGTGCGCCGTGGCGAGGCTGTCGGTGCGGCTGTGGGCGGCGGGGCTGGCACTGGGCCTGTACCACCGCGCGGCGTTCGCCTTCCGGGTGGAGTGGACCGCGGGCGGCATCCTTCGCCCACTGCCGGTGATCACCGCGGCCCCGTTCGCCGCCGGGATGGGTGAGCCCCGGCCGGAGCTGGGCGGCGCCGGCGTGGCGCCCGAGTTCCCCGGGCTGGGCGTGCGCGTTCTGCCGCACGCGCTGGCCAGCGGCTTCCCCGCCACGCCCGGCACCGAGGCGCAGGCGTTCGTCCTCTTCGCGCTGGACCTGCTGGCGAAACAGAAGCTTCGCTCGCGCGTGCGCACGCTGGACGGCGTGGCTCGGGTAGCGGCCGAGAACGCCGACGAGTGCTTCGGCGACCCTGACGGCGCCATGCACTTCGTCCGCGCCCTCACCGACCCGCGACGCTCCCTCGCCATCGTCCAATCCCTCGCCCGCGTCGGCGCAGAAACGCAGTGATCGCGGGATCCAGACTTCAGTGCACGCGGTCTAAACTGCCGATTTCTCACAGAGGGCACGGAGGACACGGAGAACTGCACGGCTTTCCTCTGTGTCCTCCGTGAGAGTTCGTTCTGTTGGGGAGACCTGAATGTGTAAGATGACGGCCACGTCGTCGTGCCGCGCGGCGCGCCCGATGCTTGCGTCGGCCAGGTAGCGCCGAGCAAGGGGATTTGCCCGGCGGCGTCGAACGGCCGAGCCCTCGCACTTATCGATCAGGAATCTCCGCAATGCCCATCACCACCATCAACCCCGCCACCGGCGAAGAGATGCCGACGGAGTGGGAGACGCTTACCCCCACGCAGGTGGAGGCGAAGCTGGCGAAGGCCGACGAGGCGTTCCGCGCGCACCGCCGCACCCCCATGGCCGAGCGCGCCGAAAAGATGCGCGCCGCGGCCGGCATCCTCGAGCGCGAGAAGGAAGCGCTCGGGCGGATGATGACGACGGAGATGGGGAAGACGCTCAAGTCCGCCATCGCCGAGGCCGAGAAGTGCGCGTGGGCGTGCCGCTACTACGCCGACCACGGCGAGCGCTTCATGGCCGATGAGGCGGTGGAGACCAAGGCGAAGCGGAGCTACATCCGCTACCTCCCCATCGGCCCGGTGCTGGCGGTGATGCCGTGGAACTTCCCGTTCTGGCAGGTCTTCCGCTTCGCCGCGCCGGGGCTGATGGCGGGGAACGTGGGGCTGCTCAAGCACGCCTCCAACGTGCCCCGCTGCGCCATGGCCATCGAGGACGTGTTCCGCCGGGCCAGCTTTGCCGAGGGCGTGTTCCAGACGCTGCTGGTGGGTTCCGACGCGGTCGCCGGCATCCTGGACGACCCGCGCGTGAAGGCCGCCACCCTCACCGGCAGCACGCCCGCCGGCAGCAGCGTGGCCGAGCGCGCGGGGAAGCGGCTGAAGAAGACGGTGCTGGAGCTGGGCGGCAGCGATCCCTTCATCGTGCTCCCCAGCGCCGACCTCGACGCGGCCGCGAAGACGGCGGCCAAGGCGCGCAACATCAACAACGGCCAGAGCTGCATCGCCGCCAAGCGCTTCATCGTCCATTCGGACGTGTACGACGGGTTCCGCGACCGCTTCGTGGCGGCGATGGAGGCCGAGACGGTGGGCGACCCGCTGCGCGCCGACACCGACGTCGGTCCGCTGGCGATGAAGCAGACGCGCGAGGATGCGGAGCGGCAGGTGCGCGACTCGGTCGCGGCCGGCGCGAAGGTGCTCACCGGCGGCGAGCGCGTCGACGGGCCGGGCTTCTTCTACCGCCCCACGATTTTGGACCAGATCCCCGAAAGCGCGCCGGCGTACCGCGAGGAGGTGTTCGCCCCCGTGGCGCTCCTCTTCCGCGCGCGCGACGCGGACGAGGCGATCGCGCTGGCCAACGACAGCGACTTCGGCCTGGGCAGCAGCGTGTGGACGAGGGACGAAGCCGAGGCGCGGCGCTTCGTGGACGAGCTGGAGGCGGGGATGACCTACGTGAACGCGATGGTGGCGAGCGACCCGCGGCTTCCTTTCGGTGGCGTGAAGCAGAGCGGCTACGGCCGCGAGCTGGGCCGCTTCGGCATGCACGAGTTCGTCAACATCAAGAGCGTGTGGATGGAAGACGAGGGGCCCGACGAGCATCCGGCGGCGGAGTAGGGGCGCCAGCAAACACGAACGGCCGCCCGGTGCACGGGCGGCCGTTCGCGTTGGGGGGACGCGGGCGGTGCTACACGATACAGGCACGGATCCCATCCGTGCACTCGCAGTAGGCGACGCAACTCGCGTAGTACGATTGCTTGCGTGCGCAGGTCTGGAACGAGGTCTGGGGAAGGCACGGGTTGGGCGCGCTGACCGCGGCGAGCCCGTGCACCGTTCCGTTCTCCTTCGCCTCGCCGCCGGTGTCGAACGAATCCACGGCAAGCGCGTCCATCTCCAAGCGGACCTTTCCGGGCATCGGGGCCTCCTCCTTTGAAGTGCAGCGTGCGTCCCCTCGGGGACCTTGTGTCCTCCAGTTTAAGCCGTCCCATGCTCCCGGCAAGGGATGCGGAGGCGGATCAGCACCCACACCGGGAGATCGGCGGCCTCGCGCCACTCACCTCGCGGTGCAGCCCCGCGACGCCAGCATCTCCGTCATCGCGTTGAGCAGGCGGGTGGGGGTGCCGCCGACCCCGATCAGCAACAGGCGCAGGAGGTCCGCCCCCGTCACCCGCCCCGCACCCTGCGAAAGCCGCATCCGGGTCTGCTCGTCCAGCCCCTCGCTGTAGTGCTCGTGGATGATCTTCCACCCGCCGTCCGTCC
>Ga0247773_1000368_pt1 | contig 20085 bp, 16 predicted proteins | sample UWRJL092311B6_FD_179934 | JGI IMG/M metagenome (GOLD analysis project Ga0247773, IMG submission 179934) | Plant litter microbial communities from Arlington Agricultural Research Station in Wisconsin, United States - UWRJ-L092-311B-6 | ecosystem: Environmental > Terrestrial > Plant litter >...
CGCCGCCCAGCTTGCTGCGGTCCCACCGCCCTTCGTGCATCGACCGGTCGGCCCAGGTCACGTGCCGCGCGAGGGAGAGGAGGACGCCGAAGAAGAGCTCGGCGACCGACACGGTGTTGCCGCCGGGGGCGTTGATCACCGCGATCCCCAGCTCGGTGGCGGTGGGGATGTCGATGTTGTCGACGCCCACGCCGGCGCGGCCGATCACCTTCAGCCGCTCGCCGCGGCGCAGCAGGTCGCCGGTCACCTTCGTGGCGCTGCGGCCGATGAAGGCGTCGTAGGTGCCGATCTCCTCCAGCACCTCGGGGAGGGGGCGGGTGGGCTTCTCCACCACCTCGATGGCGGGCTGCGCGCGGAGCACGGCCAGCCCCTCGGCGTCGATCTCGTCCGTCACCAGCACGCGGAAGCGCGGCTCGCTCATCCCAGCACCTCCTCGATCACCGCCAGCAGCGCGTCCAGCTCATCCACGGTGTGGTCTCCCATGTGTCCGATGCGAATGGTGCTCTCCTTCAACCCGCCGTATCCGCCGCCGATCACCCAGCCGCGTGCCTTCATCCGCGCCACGATCTCGGGCGCCGCCATCGGCCCGTCCACGCCGATGCAGGTGACGGTGGGCGAGCGGCGCCCCTCCGGCGCGAAGAGCGACAGCCCCCAGCGCGGCCCACGCTCCTCCACCCACTGCCAGCAGCGGCGCGCCATCGCCCAGTGCCGCTCCGCGCGCGCCTCCACCCCCTCGGCGGCGACGCGGCGGCACTGCTCGGCCAGCGCGTAGATCAGGGAGACCGCGGGGGTGTTCGGCGTCTGGTGCTTCTCCCAGTACTTCTCGAACTCCAGCAGGTCGAAGTACTGCCCGCGCCCGGGGACCGTCGCCGCGCGCGCCATCATCCGCGCGCTGGCGGTGCCGAAGGCGAGCCCGGGCGGGAGCGCCATCGCCTTCTGCGAGCCGGTGAGGAGGAAGTCCAGCCCCCACGCCTCGGCCTCCACCAGCTCCCCGGCCACGCTGGTCACGCCGTCCGCCAGCACCAGGATCTCCTCGCCCGTCTCGGTCTCCGCCTGGCGCGCGGCCTGGGCGATCTCGAAGAGCGGGTTGAGAACGCCGGTCGACGTCTCGGAGTGCACCACCGTCACCGCGTCGAAGCCGCCGGCGCCGAGGAGCTCGGCCACGCGACCGGGATCGTGCGATTCGCCGGCGGGCACCTCGTACGTCTCCACCTCGCGCCCGCAGTCGGCGATCAGGTCGCGGTAGCGCTTGCTGAACGCGCCGTGCACCAGCCCCAGCGCCTTGCGCCGCACGCCGTTGCGGATCGACCCCTCCATCAGCCCCGTGGCGGACGAGGAGGAGACGTACACCGGGCGCGTGGTACGGAAGATGGCGCGCAGCACGGGGTCGCACTCCGCCAGGATGCGCGACATCTCGGCGCCGCGATGCCCGATCACCGGGCGCGTCATCGCGCGCAGCACGTCGGGGTGGACCTCGGTGGGTCCCGGGAGGAAGAAGCGGCCGAACTCGGGCATATCGATCAGACCAAAGTGCGAAAGTGCGAGAGTACGAAAGTGCGAGAGTGCTAGGTGCTAGGTGCTAGGTGCTAGGTGCTAGGTGCTAGGTGCTAGGTGCTAGGTGCGGCCCCAACTCTGCTCGCGGCGACGCCGATGGCGGCAGCGAGCCTCGATGCCTTCCAGCAGCCTCGCGCAGTTTGCGAGGCTTCCCGTCGTTGTTGCTGCGGCTTCCAGCCGCCGGTGCCAGGCTCCTCGTCGGTGTTGCCGAGGCTTCGAGCTGCCGGTGCGAGGCATGGACAGTGTCGCACATCCGCGGGCATTGCGAAACCGCTCCGGTGGATGGGGATGCCTATCCGTTCGTCCGGGCTCGCGGCCGGGCGGCGGATCTGGAACCGGTTGCGTCAGCGTCGCTCGCGCGATGGGTCGGCGAGGGCGGCGGCGAGCAGGGTTTCGCCGCGCGCGAGGACGTCCGCCCATTCGCTGGCGCGCAGGCGCTCGCGGTCGTTCGCGCCGGCGGCGAGGGCGAGCACGGGGGCGAGCGGGAGGTCGCGCAGCAGCACGTCGGCCGCGGCGGCCACGGCGGGGCGCCAGACCACGCCCATGTAGGCGACGAACGCGTCGACCGCGGGCTTCGCCTCCAGGTCGGTGTGGCCGTCGCCGACCAGCATGGAGGGGCGGCGGAGGTTCCACGCCTCGATCATGCCCGGCTTGCCTCCGTTGCGCGTGAGCGGCGACGCACTCTCGAACCCGGCGTACGCGCCGTCCGCGCCGAAGTCGATGCCGACGGCGGCGACATCATCCACCGACAGGCCCAGCTCGCGCGCCACGTGCTCCACCGGCGGGCGCAGGCCGCCGCTCACGATCCGCACCGTCTTCCCCAGCCAGCGCAGCGCGGCCACCACCTCGCGGGCGTCCGGCAGGAGCGCGGCCACGTAGCCACGCCCCACCTCGTCCACCTGCGCGCGGGTGGGGCGGAGGATGTCGAGCCGGCGGCCGTAGACCTCCTCGAGCGCGACCTCGCCCTGCATCGCCGCCTCGGTGAGCGCGGCGATGGCATCGGCGTGGCGGCCGCGGGCCAGCTGGTCGATTCCCTCCACCGACACGAGCGTGGAATCGCAATCGAACACCACGCTGGCGTAGCCATCGGTCGGGCGGTTCGGCATCCGGCGGCGGAGCGGTCGGAGGGGCGGTCTGGGGCCGCGGGGTTGCGGCGGCCGGCGAAAGGGCGGAATCTCTCGTGCGAGCGGGGCGCGGCGCAACCTTCGGGGGCAGGTTCGCGTACCAGGCACCCGGCGCGCTCCTTGCACGCCACCGCGCCCCGAACCGCATCTTCCGGAGGATGTCACACGTGTCCGAGATCGCCGAACGCCTTCGCCTGGGCGACGTGAACATGGGCCGCAACGACCGGCTGGCCTCGGTGCTGGGCGGCGCCGGGCTGGCGCTGCTGGGCGCGCGCAGGCGGGGCCTGGCCGGCGCGCTGCTGGGCGCCGCCGGCGCGGCGCTGGTGGCCCGCGGCGCCAGCGGCCACTGCCCCATGTACCAGGCGCTCGGCGCCAGCAGCCGCACCGGCCTTCCCCGCAAGCGCCCACGCGCCGAGGAAGACCTGAGGCCCGGCACCAGCGTGAACGCCTCGCTGATCGTGCACCATCCCGCCGAGGTGGCGTACGCGCTGTGGCGCGACTTCACCAGCGCGCCCCGGTACATGGACCGCATCGTCCGCGTGGAGGTGCTGGACGAAACGCGCTCGCGCTGGACGGCGAGCGGGGCGATGGGGCGCGGGTGGACGTGGGAGAGCCAGGTGGTGGAAGACAGCCCGGGCGAGCTGATCGTGTGGGAGTCGCTGGCGGGATCGGAGCTCCCCAACCGCGGCTGGGTGCAGTTCGTCCCCGCCGGCAGCGACGGGCGGCAGACGGAGGTGCGCTACTTCGTGGAGTTCGATCCGCCCGGCGGCGTGATCGGCGAGGCGATCGCGCAGGCGTTCCACGAGGCCCCGCGCGAGATGGTGCGCGGCGATCTACGCCGCTTCCGCGCGCTGCTCGATGCCGCCGCGCCGCCCGCGGAGGCCGAGCTCGCGCTGGAGCAGCAGCCGGGGTGAGGATGCCGGGAGGAGCCCAGGGCGAATGAATTCGCTGCAACGACGACACGAAGTCCGCCTCCGCGGACTACCAGCGGCGGCGCATGGCCCGGCACCGGGGCGCGACACGGGGATCGCGGCTGGGTAAGCTGTAGGGGAGCGGCGGCGGGCGCGATCGGCGAGTTGAAACCCGCCGCTGATCAAACCCCAAGTCCGCCTGCGCGGACTCCTCGCCGCCGGCTCTCGCGCGGACCCATCGGGCGGCGCCACGATCTCGCACCCACAGCCTCGCGGCGGTTTGCGAGGCTTCGTGCCGTTCCTGGCCGGCGGGTTCACCCGCTGGAGAGCGACCCCTCGCACCCACAGCCTCGCGGCAGTTTGCGAGGCTTCGTGCCGTTTCTGGCCGGCGGGTTCACCTGCGGGAGAGCGGCCCCTCGAACCCACAGCCTCGCGGCAGTTTGCGAGGCTTCGTGCCGTTTCTGGCCGGCGGGTTCACCTGCTGGAGAGCGGCCCATCGAACCCACAGCCTCGCGGCAGTTTGCGAGGCTTCGTGCCGTTTCTGGCCGGCGGGTTCACCCGCTGGAGAGCGGCCCCTCGAACCCACAGCCTCGCGGCTGTTGGCGAGGCTTCGTGCCGTTCGCGCAGCGGCTTCAGCCGCGGCGATGGGGCGCCGCCGGAGCGAGCTTCGCTCATGTCCGCGATGATTCAAGCCTCGCGCCGTTTGCGAGGCTTTCCGTGTTTGTTGCCGTGGCTTTCAGCCGCCCGGTCACATCATCCCCCGTACAGCCCGCGGTAGATGGCGATGTTGCGGGTGAGGATCTTCACGTAATCGCGCGTCTCGTCGAAGGGGATGCGCTCGGTGAAGAGCTCGCGGTCGCGGAACTCGGGGAAGCTGCGCCAGCGCTGGGCACGCGCCGGCCCGGCGTTGTAGGCGATGAACACAAGCGGCAGCTCGCCATCCCAGCGTTGCATCTGGCTCCCCAGGAAGCGGACGCCCAGGTGCACGTTGATCTCCGGATTGAGCAGCAGATCCGCGCTGAAGCCGTTGATCCCCGCGCCGCTGGCCATGCCGGAGGCCGTGCCCGGCATCACCTGCATCAGCCCCAGCGCGCCGACCCGGGAGCGGGCGCGCGGCTTGAAGCTGCTCTCCTGGCGGATCAGCGCGGCGACCACGAACGGGTCCAGCCCGCGCTCCCGCGCCTCGGCCGCCACCATCCCGCGATACGGGAAGGGGTAGAGGATGCGCGCCAGCCGCAGGTCGTACGGCGCGCCGGCGTTGCGCATCGCCAGCCCGATGCGGATCCCCTGCGGCGCGAAGCCGCGCGCCTCCAGCGCCTCGGCGAGCGGGTACAGGAGCGCGCGATCGGTCCCCGCCTCCTTCACCCGCCGCGCCACGTCGTCCTCCGCCTCCTTCCAGAGCCCCGCCTGCCGCAGCAGGTCCAGCGTCTCCATCCACCCGCGCAGCCGTTCGACGGTCGCCGGCGCGTCGGCCGGGGCGGGGGAGAGGGCGATCGGCCAGTAGCGCTCGTTCATCCGCTCGGCCGCGCGGACGGCGTAGTACGAGAGCGGCTCCTTCTGCCGCACCTCGCGCCACCGCTGGCGCGCGCCGGGCGCATCTCCGCGCGCGGCGGCGGCGCGGCCGGCCCAGTACGTGGCCTGCAGCCACAGGTCGCCGGACGGATACCTCGTGCGATACTGGTCGTACCACGCCGCCGCCCCGTTCCAATCCCCCGCCGCCAGCGCCGAGCCGCCCAGCCGCATCAGCGCCTGCCCCGCGCGCGGGCTCGCCGCGTACTCGGTCGCGAGCCGGCGGTAGAGCGCGGCCGAGCCGGCGCGGTCGCCCGCGTCGTCCGTCAGGTCCGCCGCCTGCCAGAGCGCGTCGGCGGAAGACGGCTGCCCCGGAAACCGCTGCGCCGTGGCGAGAAACGCCTGCACCGCCGCCGCCCGTCCCCCGGTGCGATACCGCGCCCGTCCCACGATGTACGAAGCCTCCGCCGCCACGGCGGGCGATGCGGGGCCGATGGTGGAGAGCGCGTCCACCGTCTCGCGGAAGCGGCCGGCGGCGAAGAGCGCGCGCCCCATCCGCATCCGCGCGTCCAGCCGCTGCTCGGGCGATCCGCCGCCCGCCGCCAGCCATGCGCGATACTGGTCCGCCGCGCGCCCTCCGTCGCCGTTGCGGTCGAAGGCCTGCGCGGCGGCGAGATGGTCGTCCGGCGTGAGCCCGGGGATGGCGAGCAGCGTGCGGGCCGCGTCCGCCGCCGCGCCCGAGGCGGGCGCGTCGGCGATCGCGGCGCGGAGCTCGGCGCGCGCGGCGGCCGGATCGCCGCTGGCGAGCGACGCCTCCCCCGCGAGCGCGGCCAGCTCCGCGCGCATCGCGGGATCGGTCGCGCGCTGGTGGAAGGCGAGCGCCGCCGCGTGCGCCGCGCGCGGGTCCTTCGCCGCGCGGTAGGCGCCGATGCGCGCGCGCTGCGCGCGGAGCGGCGCCTCGGCCACGCCGTCGCCGACCAGCGCGCGGACGCGGGCGGTGTCGCCGCGCTCCACCAGCGCCTCGGCCGCGAGCACACCCGCCCACCCGGCCGCGGCGGGAACGCGCCTGCGCATCCGGTCGAGCGCGGCCACGCCCTCGTCCACGCGCCCGGCGCGGAGGAGGACGATGCCGTGCCGCAGCTCGGCCACCGCGCGCCACTCCGGCGCCGGCGCGGCCGTCGACGCGGCCAGCGCGCGCCCGAAGGCATCCGCCGCGCCCGCCCAGTCGTTCGCCTCTTCGCGCGCCCGGCCCAGGAGGAACCATCCCTCGCCCTGCTCGGTCGTGGCGAGCCACGGCTTGCCGTCGAGGAGCGAGCGGACGCCGCTCCATCCGCCCCACCCCGCCTCCGTCCGCGCGGCGAGGAGAACCAGGCCGGGCTCGGAGGTGGCGGTGACGCGCTGGCGCAGGAGCCGCGCGGCGCGCCAGTACCGGCCGTCGCGCAGCAGCTCGGCCACGTCGGGCGGCACGGGATAGCTGGCGACGCGCCGGGGGACGGCGGCGGGCGGCGGGGCGAGCGGATCGCGGTGCGGCGGCTCGGGCGTGGCGAGCCGTGCGGCGGCCCACACCAGCAGCGGCACGGCGGCGATCGGGAGCATCGGCAGAAGCTTGCGTCGATCCATCACTTACGGGCCCGAGGGTGCGCGGAAGGCGTGGGTCCGTGCCGGGCTGCGAAGAGCGTGCCTTGGGGGATGTACGAGGCGGGGCGGGGAAAAGTGGCAGGGTGGGGAAGAGGCAGGGAAACGGCCGAGCGGGAGAGGAACCAGGGCGAATGAATTCGCTGCAACGACTACACGAAGTCCGCCTGCGCGGACTACTGGCTGCAGGACATGCCTCGGTTTCGATGCGCGGAATGGATGTCGGGCGCGGCTGCGATCGGCGGTCGGCGGGGCGATCGAGAAATCCGCTTCGGGTTAGCGCGCCGCAGGTCGGGCGGATCGTTCGCCGAGCATCTCCTCCATGCGCGAGAGGCAGCGCGAGAACTTCTTGCCGTAGGCGCCGGTGAGGAAGTCGCGGGGGAAGATCTCGCCCAGGGCGATGGTGGAGGTCATGGCCAGGGGGACGGCGCGGTCGTACAGCTTGTCGACGAAGTGCACCCAGCGCAGGCCGTCGAAGAGCGAGGTGATCGGCGCCAGGCCGCGCACGAGCAGCTCGTCGAGCGATTCCACCAGCGTGACGAAGCGGATGGGGTGCACCTCGCCGAGCGCGGCCAGCAGCGCGGGGAAGTCCGCCGCGAGGCCGCGGGGGGGCGCGGCGGCCTCGGCATGCGCGAGCGCGGCGGCGTCGAGGAAGCGCGTGCGGCCGGGATCGGCCTCGAAGCGGCGGTGGCGGTAGTCCTCGCCCTCGATCTCCAGCACCTCGAAGGCGGTGGCGAGCTCCTCGATCTCGCTGCGGAAGTTCTTCTGGTCGAAGCGGCCGGCGCCGAGCTCGTTGGGGATGGTGTTGGAGGTCGTCGCCACGCGAATGCCATCCGCCAGCGCGCCGCGGAGGAAGGCGAGGGCCATCTTCAGGTTCCCGGGATCGTCCAGCTCCCACTCGTCCACCGCCACCAGGCGGCAGGCGCTGAAGGCCGCGCGCGTTCCCTCCACGCCCAGCAGCCCGATGGTGTAGACCAGCTCGTCGAAGCTGAGGTAGGCGCTGGGGCGGGGCGATTCGTTCCAGAGCGCCGCGAGCAGGTGCGTCTTGCCGACGCCGAAACCGCCGTCCAGGTACACGCCGCTCCCCGCCGGCCGCCCGCCCAGCATCTTCCGCAGCCAGCCGCCGCCGCCGTTCCGCAGCTCCGCCGCGATCCGCCGCAGCCGCTCCACCGCTGCGGACTGCGAGGGGTGGCGCGCGTCCGGGCGATAATCGTCGAAGCGCTTGGCGGCGAAGCGCGGCGGCGGAACGAAGCCGGCCACCACCTCGGCCGGATCGGGCCGCGCCGGGAGGCTGGCGATGAGCGAGTCCAGGTCGAGCAAACGGTCTCCACTGGGCACCAGGTGCGAATGCCGCGCAAAGCTCGCCTCATGGCACCGTGCCGACAAGGGCATTGCTGAACTGCAACAAGTGAACACGGAGCAACGGAGGGCAACGGAGCAACGGTTGAACTGCCATGCTTTTAACCGTTGCTCCGTGTTCCTCCGTTGCTCCGTGTTCACTTGTTAACGATGTCCGCACCTCCAGATGTGCCTGCGAGTTGCTGTGAATTCAACACCCGCCTTACACCGTCCGAGATTGTTGCCTCACCGAAATTGATGAGCAAACCTACGGGAAGCTTCATGATCTTCAAATACGTCAGCAACTGCCGCAAGTGAACGGGAGCCACTTTCTCAACGGCTTTCAGTTCCACCACGACCTGCTCGTTGACCAGCATGTCGATCCGAAACGTCTCGTCGAACCGGATCCCGTCGAACTCGAACGAGATGGGCTTCTGCCGCTCTACTCGGAACCCTCGTCGCTCCAGCATCTGCGTCAGAACCGCTTCGTAGACGGATTCGATCAGCCCGGGGCCAAGTTGCTTGTGCAGCTGGTACGCGGCGTTGATGATGGGCCCGGTGATGTGCTCGTTTGGATACACCGACTCGCCTCCTGCACAAAGTGGACAGAGGGTTGGGGAGGCTATGGTAATCGATGCGGCAGCGGTGCGGAAGGTTTTCAATAGGCACGAAAAAGGGCACCCCCGCGCCAGCTCCATCGGCGCGGGGGTGCCCGGAAATCGTGGACTGTCAGCGGGGATAGATGCGGTAGCGGTCCTGCATCTGGCGCCAGGCGGCGAGCTCGCGCGTCCACCGCTGCTGGATCTGGCGCGGGTCGTCGCCGCGCTGGAAGGCGGCCATCGCCCAGCGGCTCCCCAGCATCTGCGTCATCCCCGGCGGATCCTCGATCTTGAACTGCGTGGGGTGCAGGCGCTTGATCTCGCTCAGCAGCGCCAGCGTCACGAACGGCATGTCCACGCGGTTCCGGTCCGTCACCGCCAGCCGGATCATGTGGTGCGGCCGGCCTCCCTGCGGCGTGATCACCACGCTGTCCAGCCGGATCCCCTGCAGGTCGTACTTCCGCACCGCCTCCAGCACCGCGCCCGCCCGCAGCCACGGCGCCCCCAGGTAGCTGAACGGCGCGTCCGTCCCGCGCCCCACCGCCACGTTGGTCGCCTCGGCCAGCACCAGCCCGCTGTACTTCAGCGCCGCGTCCTGCGAGCGGATGTTGGGCGACGGGTTCACCCAGCGCAGCCCCGTCTGGTCGAACCACATCCCGCTCGTCCACCCGGCGGCGGGGATCACGTGCAGGTCGGCGTTCACGTGGAACTCGGCGTTCACGTAGCGCGCCACCTCGCCCGCCGTCATCCCGTGGCGCAGCGGCACCGGGTACAGGCCGGTGATCGCCTGGCCCACGTGCTGGTCGCGGATCTCGCGCTCCATCATCGGCCCCTGCGCCATCGCGGTGATCGGGTTGGGCCGGTCCAGCACCACGAAGGGGATGTGCCGCGCGGCCGCGGCCTCCATCGCCAGCGCCATCGTCCACACGAAGGTGTACGGCCGCGCGCCGATGTCCTGGATGTCGAACATCAGCACGTCCACGTCGCGCAGCATCTCCGCCGTCGGCTTCTGGGTCTGCCCGTACAGCGAGTACACGGGAACGCCGGTGGCGCTGTCGCGCTGGTTGGCGATCCCCACCCCGCCCTCCACGGTGCCGCGCACCCCGTGCTCGGGGCCGTACAGCGCCACCAGCCGCATCCCCGGCGCGTGCGCCAGCACGTCCACCGCCGACTCGCCGCGGCTGGTCACCGCCGTCTGGTTGGTGATCAGCCCCACGCGCTTGCCGCGCACCAGCGCCAGCGAGTCGCGCACCAGCACCTCCAGCCCGGTGAGCACGCGTGCCTGCGAGGGCGGGGCGTTCCGCGCCGCCGGCGCGGAGCCGGAGCCCGCGGCGGGCGAGGGAAGCGTGTCGGCCGCGCCGCCGTGCGAGGGCGGCGAACCGGTCTGGCAGGCGGCCAGCAGCGCGGCGAGCGCGGCGGCGGTCCCACGGAAGCGGACGGAATGGCGGTGCATGCGGCAGACGGGTAGTTTGGGCGCCTCCGCCACGGCCCCGGTGGGAGGCGGCGCGGCGGGTGGCACGGTACGCGCAAGGCTCGGGCACTCGGCCGGCCCGCGTGCAGGCAGGGGCGGCGCCTGCGAAAGGCGGGCCACCCCGGGCAAGGGGCCCATCAATGGACGGCTGGCAGACTACGGAGAGGGTCGGTTGAGCGAAACGTACCGTCCGGCGCGCCCGGACGAGCTGGAAGAGGTCGCCCGGCTGGAGGCGCACTCCTTTCCCGCACCCGGCCGGGGGGCGCGCTGGTGGATGGACTTCCTGCGCAACGGCCCGCACGGGGGGATGGAGTCGCTCTGGGTGGCCGAGGAGGGCGGCCGCCTGGTCGGCGCCTGCCAGCTCCTCTGGCTGCGGCAATGGATCGCCGGGGCGGCGCTCCCGGTGATGGGGCTGGCCGGCGTCGCCATCTCGCCCACCCACCGGCGCCGCGGGCTGGCGCAGCGGATGCTGGTGGCCGGCTTCGAGCACGCCCGCGAGCGCGGCGACATCGCCTCGGCGCTCTTCCCCTTCCGCGCGTCGTTCTACGAGGACCTGGGCTACGGCCTGGCCGGCGAGGCGCACCAGTACCAGCTCCCCCCCGCGCTCCTCCCCGACGACAAGACGGAGCGGATGAAGGTGCGGCTGGTCGACACCGAGGCCGACTTCGAGGCGATGCGGGCCGTGTACGCCGAGGCCGCGCGCCTGCTTCAGACCGGCCAGCTGGACCGCACCGACCGCAGCTGGCGCGGCTCGTGGGGCGACGAGGCGCAGGCCGCCGTGGTCTACTACAACGACGACGGCGTCCCCGAGGGCTACTGCATCGTCAAGTACCGCGCGGACCTGCCGCTGGACCGGCGCTACCTCGAGGTGGAGGAGCGCGCCTGGCTCACCATCCAGGCGCAGCGCGGCATCTACGGCTGGCTCAGCACCATGGGCGACCAGTGGCGCGAGATCACCTACCGCGCCCACCCCGAGGAAGGCTTCGGCGACCGCATCAAGGAGCCGCGCCTCCCGCTGCTGCAGGCGCCCAGCTGGCGCCTCTGGTTCCCCTCGGCCACGCTGGTGCGCGGGCCCATGTTCCGCGTGCTCGACGTGGCCGACGCGCTCAAGGCGCGCACCCTGGCGACCGAGGCGGAGCTCACGCTGAAGCTGGAGATCGAGGACAAGCACGTGCCCGAGAACCGCGGCCCCTGGCGCGTGCGCATCGAGGGCGGCGCCATGCAGGTGGAGCACTGGATCGGCGGCCGCTGCGATGCCGAGCTGCACATGCCCATCCAGACGCTGTCGCGCATCTACGTGGGCGCCATCGCCCCCTGGCAGGCGCTGGCCGGCGGCCTCGCCTCGCTCACCGGCGGCGACGTGGTGAAGATGCTCGACCGCGCCTTCGAGGTCCCCAAGCCCTGGACCTTCGACAAGTTCTGAGGGCGTTCGGTGGATCGGGAGGCGCCGCCGACCCGCGCGGGGGCTGGCGAGGGAGTCCGCGAAGGCGGCGCGAAGGCGGACCTTGGGCCGTCGCAGCCGCGGTTTCAATCGCCTTCAGGAGAGCCGTGCATCCGGGTTTGTTCGGTGGTTGTGCGAATGCTGCCCAGTGCACGTGGACGTTGATGCTGGGCTGATCGAACCGGCGTTTCGAGGCCAAACGGAGGAGCGACGAATGCGGATGATCCGCGGGACCTGGGTGGCGCTGGCGGCGCTCGCGCTGGCGGCGTGCGGTGGCGGGGGCGGTGCGGCGAATGGCGGGCAGGGCGCCCAGACCGGCGACGACACGCCGCCCCCGGGGAACTACAACACCTTCGGCGGCGGGCCGGTCGGCGGCACGCTGGTGGTGCTCAGCGAGGGCGACGCCGACAACCTGAACCCCGTCATCTACGACGCCAACCCGGCGTACCAGATGGTGCGCCTGATGTTCAGGGCGCTGGGGCGGCGCGACAGCACGCTCAGCAACTACACGCCCGACTTCCTGGAGCGGTGGGAGCAGAAGGATCCCCAGACGGTGATCCTGCACGTGCGCCCCGGCATCAAGTGGCACGACGGCGTGCCCACCAGCGCCGAAGACGTGGTCTTCACCATCAACCTGCAGCGCGACTCCACCGTCGCCTCCACCCGCAAGCAGGACGTGGAGGCCGTCACCTCGGTGCGCGCGCTCGACAGCATGACGGTGGAGGTGAAGCTCGACAAGACGGGGCCCTCCACCTTCAACTCGCTCCTGGAGGTGGTCCCCGTTCCCAAGCACGTGCTCGACACCGTGCCCCCCGCGCGGATGCGCTTCGCCAACTTCAACATCCACCCGGTGGGGAACGGGCTCTTCCGCTTCGTGCGCTGGAACAAGGGGCAGGAGGCGGTGCTCGAGGCCAACACCGACGCGCCGCAGCGCCCCTCGCTCAACCGCATCGTGGTCCGCGTGGTGCCGGACCCCAGCGCCCGCCTGACGGCGCTGATCAACGGCGAGGGCGACCTGGACAAGGTCACCGCCGACCAGCGCGACCGCCTGCTGCAGGCGCAGGGCGTGCGCCTGCTGAGCGCCGCGCGCGTGCGGCCGGGGTGGATCGTGTGGAACACCCAGAAGGCGCCGGTGAACGACCCCGTGGTCCGCCGCGCCTTCCTGATGACGGTGGACCGCGCGCGGCTCAGCGAGGCGATGTTCGGCAAGGAGGGCGAGCCCGCGCTCTCGCCCATCCCCACCAAGCTGCGCGAGCACAGCCCCGGCGTGCGGCCGGTTCCGTACAACGTGGCGCAGGCCGGGCAGATGCTGCAGCAGGCGGGATGGGTCGATTCCAACGGCGACGGCATCCGCGAGAAGGGTGGCCAGCCGCTGCAGCTGGAGATCGAGTACAGCTCGGCCGACCCCGTGCGCGCCGACATGGTGGTGGCGATCCAGGCGATGGCCAAGCAGGCCGGCATCGGCATCGTCCCCAAGCCGTACGAGCGCACCACCTGGGTCGACCGGCTGCGCACCCGCAAGTTCACGGGGAGCTTCTGGGGATGGGGGTGGGGGCCGGGGGTGATGGGCCCCAACGCGCGCAGCGTGTGGCATTCGGCCAACATCCCGCCCAACGGCGCCAACTTCGCCAGCTACAGCAACCCCAGGCTCGATGCGCTGATCGACAGCGTGATCGTGGAGCCCGACACCACCCGTTCGCGGGGGATGTGGCGCCAGATCGAGCAGACGGTGATCGACGACGCCGTGTACGCGCCGATCTTCTTCGACCCCGAGTACTACGGCGTGAGCTCGCGCTTCCACGGCGTGAAGCTGCGCGGCCCCGAGTGGTGGGAAGACGTGATCTACTGGTGGATCCCGCCCAACCAGCTCACCGCCCGCGACAGGCAGGGCACCCAGCCGGCACGGTAGCGCTTCGGGCCTCGGTAGATGCCGTTCGTCGGATGATGTGGATCCGCCCCGCTCGCGAGCCGTCGCGAGGGGGCGGATTCGCGTTCGGGCAGAGATGGGGAGGCCGGGGCGGCTGAAGCCACGTCTACAACAACAGAAAGCCTCGCAGATTATGCAAGGACGGTTCATCCGAGCAGGATGCACGGAAACGGCGGAATTACTAGGTGTGCGCGCGCAACCTGCACAGCCTTCCGCCCGAATCGGAGCAGCTTGCACCGGGAACCGACAACGCAACCGACAGCAGAGCCCGCCGGAGGGGATCCCTCGGCGGGCGCTGTCATTTCAGGCTTGCACCAGGCTCGCTCCGGTGTGCATCGCGGTCATCGACGCCGGGCGACGAGCTTGGGGGAGACAGGCCCCCCACGCGCTCGTCCATTGGACGGCGCGGGCGCGCTTCGCCGCCCGGCGCCGTGATTCCCACTTTTTAAATCGGAACGGCAGGTGTCGCGGACCACAAAAAAATCGGAACGGCAGGCTCGGGGGGGACAAGCCCCCCACTCGCCTGCCGAACCGTGCTAGCGTTGTACTATGGAGCATCTACCGTCTGGCATGCGCGCTCCTTCTCCTCTCGGATGGTAGCCAGATCCGAACCGCGCGCACTCGGCCGACTCCGGGCACATCCCGCACACCGGCGGCTCGAAGATCGGCGAGAACCCGGCTCGCCCACGGGAGCACTGCCCGTGTGGCGCCGTTATGCGGACGCGCCCGGAATGTCCCGCGCTCCGTCGCTGTGTCACCACCGACCTGCCGAGCGGTCAGGACCCCTCGCACTGCGTCCGACAGTTGCTCCGAAGTTGCAATGTTCAGCAGGAGGACAACATCCCGGTCATTGCCCGTGGTGCGGCGCTGGATTTCGTAGGCTGCCCCGGGGCGAGGCAGTTCCGCGACAAGAACCACCGTCAGCGGCACCCGCGCAGGGACACCGTTCCCGGTGCGTTGCGCGGGGAGGGTAGCGGGCGTGAAGGCCGCGAGAGCTCCGAGCAGAAGGCGCATGGCTGAGGTCATTGTCGATTCTCCGATTAGCAGGTGGTGACGTAGCCGCACGAGTAAATGTCCCACTTCTGTTTCTTGTCATTCCACATTTCGATGCAACTCAACTCCACCGTGGCATTTTGACCGCACGCACTTACGCCCCCATTCCCCTTCCCGGTGTTCCAGTCAACGGTTTCGCCGCCGGTGTGGTCTCCCTCCTCGAATTGTGTCCCACTACCGCCCCACCCCCCCCCCCCTTCCCCACCACAGCCATCGTCCTGGTTTGCTGGGTCGTAGGGATCGTATTCGGCCCAGCCATAGGCGGGTCCCCCCCCACCGTTGCACGCGCTTCGGATCATGATGGGTCGATCAACGGGATCTTGCGAGACAACGAGTTGACCCCCGATCACCAGCGGCCCTATGTCGAGTTGCCCCGCCCGACAGAGCGCATTGAAGCGACCCGCGAACCGCCACTCGTTGCCCGCCGGGTCCGTAGCGTACGACACCTGGACCGTCTCGTAGACTGCACGCCGGAAGGCGAGCCCACGCGAGTTCGTGAATATCCCAGCACGATATCCAACGAAGAGAATGGGAGGGTCCATGTGAAATGACATGATCCCGTGTCCACCGTCCCACCACAAATCAATCGGGCGGAAGTGGTCCCGGCAGATTTGCGGCCCTTCGTCCGTGTACAAGGTAGCGGATCGCCCGACCTGCGTTGTGTCCAGCGATGCCTCGATCGTTGACCAATCGGCCATGGCGTCCGCGAGGTGCCAGACTTCCGAGTAGCCCGCGAGAACGCTTTGAGCCGATATCGGCGCACTGAGCCCTGGTTGTCGAATCGTGACGGGGTCCGAGCACCCTGCTAGCACTGCGGCTACCACCACCGATAAACCCCATTTTGGTAAGCGCATGACTGTCATTCCTTCCGATGAGTTTGCGGTGACTGTTAGCGCCGGGCTCACCTTACTATATTCGGCTACCGCCGAACGCGTCGGCGCCTTTTACCCTAGTCCAGCATGCTACACATGCCGATCCGCGACGAAAAGACCTTCACGGACGAGGAATTCATTGCAGCGTTTTCCCTGATCCTGCCTGAAGACCGCGCGCGAGAGGAAGGGCTCGCGTGGAATTCGTTTCCCGATCCGAAAGGGTTTGAAACTGCTACCCACGAGGAATTCGCCGCTTCCGAATTCAAAGGCCCGCGAAGCTACGACGGCGACCTTCTCGACCTCCTGTCGTGCGTTTCCGAGAGTTGCGCCGAACGCGCATGGGTGCTCCTCGGTGTCACGCGCGACGAGGGAATGCGCCGACGTGAGGAATTTCGGAGCCGGGTCGGACTACAGGGGAACGAACAGCCATAGGAATGCAAAAACGTCAAACGCGCGGCACATGAAAGGCTCTCCGACAGTTACGGGGTGTGCTCACCGTCCTCTAGCCCCCGGATAGAAGGCGGCCACCATCAACGCCATAACCGATAAGCCGCTCCGGTTTCTCGACCGGCGGCGACGCCTCGCGGATGCGTTCTCGCAAGTGCCGGGCAGCAACATCCAATTCGGCTAGCGTCGCCTCATCGTATCGAGGCTGAGTCAGAAGCGCGGCGATTTCACGGGCTACCGCCGCAAGCTGGACCTCCAGTTGTGAAACGACGGCGCACTCAGGATGCGCCCCGCCCCGAACCCCCACGGGCGTACGCTGCTCCCAATCAGCCGATCCCCGGCGCAGGGGCGCTCCCGTGGTCATGCGTTTATCGCCCCACTCGCCCGATTGCGCTCGCTGGCTGGTGCGACGCCAAGCAGCGCCAGCAGACGTTCGACGGCGGTCTCGTGCCAGTGCTGCGGCTCTTCACCCGCCGCCAGCACGGACCCAAGGAACCCCGAGAATTCCGCCCTGAACAGCTCTTGCTGTTCTGTAGTGAGGGGTCCGAGCCGACTTTGAGCGGACGTGTCAGCTACGCCCTCGCGCACCGGTCCCACGTTCAGGTACCACTCGCGGAGGTACCTGAGCGTTCGCGCGCGTACTTTGCCCCCCTGGAGGAAATAAGACAGCGAGCCACGCGCGATTCCGACATCACCGGCGATCGCTGGCAGCGATTGGCTTTTCAGCTCATGGGTTAGACGTGCGCGTATGTCCGCGTTCTTGATCGACAACAACACCGGGAGCCGCTTGTCGTAATCGCGCGCCCGTTCCTCACGGGAGTCCAGCCACCACTGTATTGCACACGCGGTATGGAGGAAGATTTCCTCACCTTTCAGGAAACCGCGCACGGTGGCTGGGTGGATCTTCATCTCCGCCGCGATGCGATGTACCCCGAAGACTTTGCACGCGAGTTGGACGGTCGCGCGTACTTCATCCACCGTGAATCCATCGCCGGATTTAGGCTGAGTCATACCGTCGCCCGCCTACGGGCCGCACAAAGCAGTTCAATTGCTGCGGCCTGTCCTGCGGCCAGCGGGTCTAACCGCATTCCGGCGGCATGCGCGGCGGTGAGGCTGGACCATAGCGGACCAGCTGCACCCCGGCTCAGACGTTGCACGGCCGCGTCAAACCATGGCTGCCATTGGTGTTCGCCGAGCACGCTCAAGAACAACTCGGAGAGCACATCGGCGAACATCTCGTGTTCTGCGGCAATGGCTTCCGCCTCAAACCCATTCTCCATTGATTGCCTCCAGTCATTCTGGTTGATCGTCGCCGCTGGGCTGAACCTTCAACTTTTCAGCAAGTGCGTTGAGGCCGAACGGTGGTTCCAATCCCCGCTCGACATAGAGATTGCATAGCCGCCTCACGATTCTCTTTGCGCAGGTGTCTCGTTCGTTTCCTGGTGGCAAGCCGCAGAGTCCGTGGACGAACTCCTCGTAGTCAGCGAGGGTCTTACGCTGCATCGTGCACAGTCTCACCCGCCGGGGTGCGTTGCTGCGCCTCGTACCAGCACCATAGCTTCGCGAGGGTGGGGGCATGGGGCATCGCCTCAGCCACGCGGAAATTCTGGAGGCCCGTTGGGCTCATCCCCACCCTCCGCGCGAGGCTACGCAAAGAGCAGAAATCCATCTCTTCGCTGAGCGCAGCGCGAAGTGTGTCAATCCGGCGCGAGTAGTCCTCCGGACGCTCCATGCACTCGCGGCGTAGCGCATCGGTCAATCCGAGCCCCGCCTCAAGCTCTCCTCCGAGTAGGACAGGCTGCTTTATGGCCTTCGCTCCTTCATCGCTTCCGCGCAATGCTGTAAACGGGAGGAGGTGCGACCTTGGTGATCCGCACCCCGGCGTTATACCGGAGCCATCCAAAGACCGCACCTCCTTCGTGGATACCTTCCCCCCCATGCTTTCCGCTCTCCACCCTTAACGCTGCCCCGATGAGAAGCGAGAGAGACGCCCGGCCCTGGTGTGTAAAGATCAGGGCGTAAGCTGGGCTCCGGCACACCCGCCCGGACCAGCCGATCCCCCAGCACCGGACGCCTCTCCCACTCACCCGGTTGTCCACGCCGCCCGGCGGACGGCCCGGTGATAGGTATCCCCGCCTCGCACCTGTGACCGCCGCCGGACGACGTGAACGGCAACGAAGCTAAAGAGGCGGGATAGGTTAGTGAAGATGTAGACACAAAGCGGCCGGGGGCCTGTATGGCAGCACGCGGAACGGTGGAATAACACGTTCGGAACACTCCCAAGCCGCTCCGAACGTGACAGGGGAACGCCGAACAATCTGAGACTTGCATGGGTACGTTTTACGCCATATCGTCATCCGTGCGCGCGGCTCAGAATAGCCACCTTCCAATCCCACGATGACGAAACCCCAATCTCCACGGCGCCGCCCCCGGACCGAGTTTCGCGTGCCGCCGCCGTTGGTTCAGAGAATCGGTGCTGTCGGGTTTACCGGGGGCGATCTACTGGAGGCGGGGATAGGAAGCCCGGATACTCTCATGGTTTTGTGGCAGTGCTTCCGAGACGCTGAATTGTGGAGTATCGCCATCGAGAAATCCGGACTCTTCGAGCCGCAGAGCGCCGCCTGTCTCGAAAGTCAGATAGAGCTGTTGGACACAGCTCTGTACGCGGATTTGAAGCCGCACCTTATGGGGTTTGTGGAGTTGGTGCGTTGGCCTGAAAAGGCCGAGGCCGCTACGGTCTCGCAGCTCTGTGCAGCAGTGGCAACGTGGTTCGAGTTACAAGGACGATTGTCGTGCGCCGTGGACTACGCCGTAGTCGCGTATCGTGCGTGTCCTACAAACGCAGCCCTCGCCGTACGGGTAGCCCGTCTGACCAGAATTCTAGCCGAGTATCCACGTTCCAAGAGTTGGTTCGACTACTCTCTCTACTTGGCACGACGTTCGAACGACCGGCAGGCGTACACGGAAGCCTTGGCAGGTATGGGCAATCTCTATTTCCAGTCGGGCAATTTCCCGCGAGCAAGGCACTACCATGAGAGATGCTTGCGGGTCGCGGCAAGGAATCGCTTGCACGAGATGGTTGGAGCCGCGTACCATAATTTGTTTGCGCTGGAGATGGAATCCGGTAGATACCAACTTGCCCAGGATCTTGCTGGCCGCGCGTTCGAGGCCTACGCCCACAATCCAACATCTACGTGTCTCGTACGTCTCGCTCGTGACTTGACGCACCGTTGGACCATAATGGGCTATTTCGAGCGTGCCCTTCCCCTTGCTCTTGAAATGCTCAACCACTTTCACCGTCCGGTTGATCGTGCGCAGCTCTGGTCTGGCGTCGGCCGTGCGGCGGGTGGCGCAGGCGCGGGGGCGATTTTCGAGGATGCTTGGATTGAGACGTGGGTGTTGGTCAAGAAAGGGGTGGCGGACCCATACGCGGCTGACGTACTGATCGACCTTGCCCATGGCGCGGCTTCACTCGGCGACAAACGGCGCGCCGAGCACGCCGCACGCGAAGCTCTGCGAATTGCCACCGACCGGAAGGAGGGGCACAGCATACTTGTCGCCGAGGCGCTGCTGGGGAGTGTTCAGGCCAATACACCGGTTGCCGCCTCTCCGACGCCTTCCGGTGAAACACTCACGGCTGCCAGCTCTAGCCTCGCAACAGCGTTGATCGTTGCCCTCCAAAACATGCGTGCGGCTGCCGGTTGAATCCGGCCGCCGCACGCCACCGCTCCTGTTGCGTCAGGGGCTTAGTGACCGCTCCCCATCCAGTTCCCCGTTTCCTCCTTCACCGGCTGTGATGGGCGCGTGCGCGGCGCCAGCGGGTTTTCGCTGGAGCAAGCACCCGCAACAAGCACCAGCAGAAGTGACGCAGCAGCAAGGCGGAGCTTCATCTTGCTTCCTCCGAGAGAGAGAGTCTGTTTACCGTTGCGTGGGGTAATTCCCGCGCGTTAAGAAGATAGTACAGGCTCTCCATCTTCGCCGCTCATTTGGCGACTGGGGACTGTCGCGGACGGGTGGAGCGGCGGCACGGGGTTAGGGTTCCCGAGACGGCGAAATGCAGGATACGTATGGTGCTAGCACCATACTGTCCCGGCCGCTCATCCGAGCGACCGGGACATCTTTTTCACCATTCGCGCTACGCGCTCATCCGGTGGGATGGGACCCTCGGGGGGAGGGGACCCGTTCGGGGGGGGGGGGGAGGGGT
>Ga0247773_1000372_pt1 | contig 19953 bp, 20 predicted proteins | sample UWRJL092311B6_FD_179934 | JGI IMG/M metagenome (GOLD analysis project Ga0247773, IMG submission 179934) | Plant litter microbial communities from Arlington Agricultural Research Station in Wisconsin, United States - UWRJ-L092-311B-6 | ecosystem: Environmental > Terrestrial > Plant litter >...
CAGAGGCAGCAGAGGACCAGAGGACCAGAGACGGCAGGTGTGCTGTCTCTGGTCCTCTGGTCCTCCGTTTCCCTGGGTAAGGCAGTTCGTTGCGGGAGCCGATATGACGATGACGTAACGAGGACGCGAACGAGGGCCGCCGGAGCGTGATCTCCGGCGGCCCTCTTCCATTGCTTCCACGTCCCTGGATTCGGGTCAGGGCTCGCGTTCGATGGTGGGCAGCGGCTTGTCCTCGCGCTTGCCGGGCCGGCCGTACGTCGCGGGGGAGGGATCGCCCGCGCCCGGCGCGGGTGCTTCGTCCGCGGCGGGGGCGGTGAAGTGCTCCACCGCCTCCCCCATGCAGCTCGCGCTCTGGTGCAGGTTGCCGTCCTGATCCACGCTGTAGGCGTGCATCCCCGCGAGCGGGTCGCGGGGGCGCAGGGCGGCGCACACGCCATGCTCGCCCGCATTCACCAGCATGACCTCGTACTCGCTCATGGCCGGCGAGTCGTGCACGCGGGTGACCACGTCGGACAGCTCGTGAGGGTTCTCGCCCCCGTGCTCGGCGCGGTAGGCCACGATGCTCTCGTACACCTCGCGCATGATCTGCCGCGCGCCCTGGTCGCCGCCCGCGCCCGCGGGCGGCGCGTCGGAGCCGAGCGGCGCCGTGACGTCGGGCTCGCCGCTGCACCCGGCGCTGCGGAACACGCTGCCGATCGCGTCCATGCTCAGCGCGCGCGTGCCGGTGCCGGGAACGGGGACGGCTTCCAGGCACAGGTCGCGGTCGCTGGCCGCGCTCACCTCCAGCGTGTAGCGCTTCGGGGTGGCGGGGGCGGGCGGAGAAAGCACCCGCGCAAGGGTGTCCACGTTGGTGGTGTACATCCCGGTCTGCGCGAAGTGCGTCTGCTCGGCCGTGTACGCCCACCGCAGCAGCGCCTCGCCCTCCTTCTCCTTGGCCCGCGCGGCCACCTGGGTGAAGCGCGGGATGGCGATGGCGGCGAACACCCCGATCACCACCACCGCGAACAGGCCGCCCGCCACCAGCAGGCCCACGATCAGGGCGGTGTTGGACCCCCCGCCACCCCCACCGAAGCGGCTGCCGCGCTGCAGCATGTTGGGCCGGATGGGAAAGCCGCAGGCCGGGCAAACCACCGCGGTGGTCGACACCGGAGCGCCGCAGTCGGGACAGCGATACTCGGCCATGATCGAGTGGAGAGCGGTGAAGAGGGGGACGTCCGACGGTCGCGAAGCAAGCCTCGGCGCTTCGAGCTCTATCCGGCCCGGCCGCTCAGGGAGCCAGGACGTTGAACGGGTAGAGCGGGATGTTGCGGAGAACCGTGAAGATGACGAACACCCACAGGATCAGCCGCGCGTTGCGCCCCGACAGCGGCACCGTGGGGAGCACCGCGCGCCCCGCGGCCGCCTGCGTGAGCTGGCTGGCGATCGCGTAGAGCAGGAACGGCAGCGCCACCACGAACAGGGCGTTGTAGCCCAGCGCGGTGGCGATGCGCCCATGCAGCAGCGCGTGCGTGGCGCGCAGCACGCCGCACCCCGGGCAGTAGATCCCCGTGAGCACGAACAGCACGCACCGCGGATAGAAGCTTACCTGGAGCGGGTTGTACAGGTACAGCACGGCCGCCGCCGGAGCCGCCGCCAATGCGGCGGCGGCGAGCACCCACCCCGGGCGCCGGGCGGCGGCCGTCAGGCGCACGTCAGCCGCCCTGAGAGGCGCCGCCCGCGAGACCGGCCAGCATGGTCATCCCCGAGAACGCCATCCAGATGATGGAGACCACCAGTCCCGCGCCCAGTGCGATCCAGCACCACTTCTTGGCGTTGGCCGAGGCCGCCCACGCCCCGGCGATGTCGCCCTGGTCGCGCTTGGTGTTGACCTGCGTAGAATAGACGATGGCCACGATCCCGAACGGGATGCAGCAGCACAGCGTCACCAGGATCGCCTGCACCAGGTAGTTGGGGATCACCTGCGGAGGCTGCCCGCCGCCGTAGCCCGGGGCGCCGCCCTGCGGCGGATAGCCACCGGCTCCGGCCCCGCCACCGTATCCGCCGGGCCCACCCGCGCCGCCGCCGTAGCCACCCGCACCCGCACCGCCACCATAGGCGCCGCCCTGCGGGCCATACGCACCGCCGCCGGCCTGCGGGCCGTAGCCGCCGCCCGCCTGCCCGCCGCCCTGCGCGCCGTAGGCGCCGCTCGAGGGCGTCTCACCGTACGCGCCACCCAGGGAGCCGGCGGGGCCGTAGCCCGCACCGCCCGGGGAGCCGGCGGGGCCATACCCCGGAGCACCCGTCGAGCCCGCCGCGCCGCCGTAGCCGGCGCCGCCCGTGGAGCCGTAGCCCGCGCCGCCCGGCGCTCCGGTGGAGCCGGCGGTGTAGGTGGTGCTGCCGGTGGCCGGGGTCTCGGGGGTGGTGCCGCCGGTGCCCGCACCAGTGGTGCCGGTGCCCGTGGTGGTGCCGCCCGCCGCCGCACGCGCGGGGTTGGGACGGCCGCAGTTGGGGCAGTACGGCGCGTCGTCCGCGTACTGGTTCGCGCAGTCGGGGCAGGTGATCTGGGCCATTGGGTGCTCCTGATGGGAGGATCGGGCGCGGAGGTTCTCGCCGCGCGCGGTCGGGGGTGGTCGAGCGTGCGCTTCGGGGTGTTGCGTCCGGGCGTAAGGCAGGTGCTGGGTCGAGCGGTACCGGCAGGCGCACAAAAATAGTCCCCGCACGCGGTTCCGCAAGTAAACACCTGCCGCACGAACCCCGCGGCGCACGCCCTCTACGTGCGTGCGCCGCCGCTGGTTTCCGCGCCGGGCTCCGCACGTGCGCAAGCCGCGGCTGGTGCGGACTCATGGGATCCGATGCGACCCCAGCGAATCCACCGCGCGCGGCGTCGGCTGGGTGATGGGCAAGTTCTCCAGACATGAACGCTGTTCGGAGGCCCGCCCAGCCCGGAGGTTGTACGCCGACACGACGCCATATTCCCGCACTGGCGAAGTGTCGCGGCGGGTCAGTTGCGCGGGCGGCGCGCCAGATAGTCCACCAGCACGGCGCCCGCCGGAGCGGTGGCCAGGCTCAGCGCCGACGCGGTGTCGAGGTCGCCGAACTCGTTGACGATCACCAGCGGCAGCGCGCCGATGGCGGCGCCGAGCAGCGTCAGCCCGAAGCTGCCGCGGCTGTCGCCGCGGCTGTCGCCGCGGCGGCCGCCAAGGTGCGCGCCGGTGGCGGCGCCCAGCGCCAGCCCCGTGGCGGCGGTGTAGTACTCGGCGTTGTCGGGCCCGTGGGCGCAATCGCTCCCCTCGTCCGAGCAGTCGAGCAGGATGAACCCCGCGCCATACCCCAGCATCGCCCCGCCCAGCCCCATCAGCGCCGACAGCGGCACCGACCGGTAGAGGTGCGGCTTCGAGAGCTCCACCTGCCGCGCCAGCTGGCCCGACGGGTCGATCACCGGCACACCGCCCGCGGAGCCCGATGCGCGGGGGAGGCTCGGCAACGCCACGCGCGCGGAGAGCCGGGCATCGTCGAGCCCCGCGCCGCGCACCGGCCCGCCTGGCGCCTGCGCGGATGCCGGCACAGCGACGAATGCGAGCGTGGCGGAGAGGACGGCGGCGCGGAGGATCTGTCGAGCTTGCATGGGTCCGAATCCGATGGAGGTGAACGTATCCCGATGGTGGACGATCGTCGGCCGCGCGCCCAACGCTTCGACCCGGCGGCGTCGACACTCGTCATCCGATATCAATATCTCCCCCCGCCGTCACCTCGCCGTCATCCGGCCGTCAGTCATCCTCATACCCGAAGCGATCGAGCCGGCTTGCCGCATCACCCGCGCGGCCGAAACACCGCAGCGGCGAGCGAGATGCCCATGAACACGCACAGCAGGCCGGCGGCCACGCTGCCCAGCGCATAGGCGGAGGCGCGGCCCCACTGGCCGGCCTGGATCAGCACGGCCGTCTCCCAGGTGAAGGTGCTGAAGGTGGTGAACGCGCCGCAGAACCCCACCGTCACGAACCCGCGCGTCTCGGGCGAGAGCGCCACCGCCTCCGACGCGCGCATGGCGAAGCCCAGCACGAGGCTGCCCGACAGGTTGATGATGAACGTGTGCCAGGGAAAATCCATCCCCAGGTGCGTGGGGATCCACTTCCCCAGCCCGTAGCGCGCGAGGGTGCCCAGCACGCCGCCCGCGGCGAGGTAGAGGTAGATCAAAACGGTTCGAGGGCATGGGATAAGAGCACGCGAAAAGCCGCGACGCAGGATCGTGCGCCCGCCACCCCCGCGCAAGCGCGCCTCGATCCGCCCACCCGCGCGATCCGCCCCGTTGAAGTCCGCGAAGGCGCCGCGAAGTCGGACTGCGTGCCCTCGCAGCCGCGACTTCAGTCGCAAATCCCCGCCGAGAGGCCAGTATCCTCGAAACCATGGAAGGCCGGGATGCTCAGGGTACGGGATGTTGGAGTTGTGGGAGGGATGTGACCTCATCTCCGCTGTTCATCCCGTCTTACAACCCTTGGCGCCGAGCAGGCATCAGAGACTGCAGGGGCGCGCGGAGGCGCGTGCCCGCGTTTTCGCTGCACAACGGGAGGGACGACGATGCGAAGGACTCTGGTCTGCACGGGACTTCTGCTGCTCGCGGGCGCGAGCGGGCTGAGCGCTCAGCAACACTGCCGCACCTCGCGCGACGGCCGCGTGGTGGTCTGCGAGCGCGGGCGGGACCGCGATCGTGACCGGCACGACCGCCGGAGCAACATCTTCAGAAACCGCGGCCCCATCGAGTTCGGCATCCGCGGCGGGTACGACTTCGAGGACCACCAGGGGAGCGCCGGCACGCAGGTGCGCATCCCCGTGATCCGCCAGTTCACCATCGCCCCCAGCTTCGACGCGTTCTTCGGCGACCAGGGCGCCACCTGGCAGGAAAACGTGGATGGGCTGATCCGGCCCGACCGGCTGGGCGGCCTGTACGGCGGCGGCGGCGTGGCCTTCCTCCGCCGCGACTTCGACGGCAGCGGCAACGAGACCAAGGCGGGGTGGAACCTGGTGGCCGGGATCGACGGCAACCACCTGGGCCGCAGCGCGTTGCGTCCCTTCGTGGAAACCCGCTGGACCGGCACCGAGGACGACTTCACCGCCTTCCGCCTGGTCGCCGGCGTGAACGTGCCCATCGGCGGCATCGGCCGGGGGCGGTGGTAGGGCTCGCGCGGCCGGCCGGCTGCCGCTGAACTCGCGGCGGGTCGAGCGAGACCGAGTTGAACAACAGAGAAAGCTCCGCGGCGGATCGACCCGCCGCGGAGCTTCGTCTTCGAGGACATGGTGCACGCGGAAACTCGTCTGAACGCCAGCTGTAACGCAGGCCCTAAGTATAGGTCCTTCAGTCGCTTAGGCTCTCTCAGGATGACATCGCGAGTGTGTTCCGTGTTTGTCGATAGACACGGGGCTACATGAGCTCAGCCGCGCGGGCGGGCGACCACGCGCAGCACGGCCGAGGCCGAGCCGAACACGCGCCACTCGGGAAACCGCTGGCCCAGCGACGTCTCCCACCGGTATCCGAGCGGCGCCAGGATGCGCCCGATCTCGCGCGGATCGTCGCCGCGGGCTTCCATCTCGTTCAGGTGGATCTCCAGGAGGATGACCGGCCGGTGCTTCCGCAGCGTTTCCGCCGCCCCCCGAAGAACCTCCAGCTCGGCGCCCTCCACGTCGATCTTCACGACGGTGGGGACGAGGGTCGCGCAGATCTCGTCCAGCGTGCGAACGGGCGTGTCGACCGCGGCCTGCCCCTCGGGGGGAGCGTCCACGCGGATGAAATGGTGTTCGTCGAGCCAGGTGCGAACCACGCCGGGCTTCTCCCCCACCAGGTCCGTGTGGACCCGCATCCGGTCGCCGAGACGGTTCAGCCCGGCGAGACGCTTCGCCACGTCGGCGAGGGGCGGAGAGGGCTCGAACCCCACCGCCCGGTTCGCTGGCGCCGCGAGGCAGAACATCACCGACATCAAGCCGTGGTGGGCCCCCACGTCCACGAGCACCCCTCCGCGCTCGCGCGCCTCCCGGAGGAGCGAGTGCATCTCCTCCACCGCCGAGCCGTTCTCGGCGAAATGGTAGCGCGCGTCATCGATCATCTCGGGCGGCAGCTCGAATTCGAGCCCGCCCGCCCGCGCACGCGACCCGTCGAGCGCGAAGCGGAGGTCCACGCCCGACGCGCGGTAGCCGAAAAGCCGGCCGCGGAGTGGCGCCTTGATCCACTCGGGGAGGGCTCGCGCCAGCAGAGGCTTCAGCGACCGGGGCGAGATCTTCAAACGTACCCGCGGAGGGTGGAGGGTAACCGGGTCGGCCGTTCCCACAGGCTCGAAAGCGCCATGGTCCGCTCTTCCCCGGCGAGGACCTGGAGAGCGTTGGGCCAGTGCAGCACGGGGAGATGATCATTCTGGCAGGTTCCGACGCCAGCGGGAAGAGGCGAACGGCCGGAGGCGCTTCAGATGCCGCTGTGGGCGCGGCCGACCCTCGGGATTGCCTGCGCGGCTTCCACGGCTGCCATGGGCTCGATCTGGATGGCTTGATCAGGAACGACGAGGCGCGATATTGATGCGGCACCATCCGCGTCCGGGTGTCCTCGTCCGACGGCTCATCCCCGGGAAAGCCCAGCATCGTGACTCCCCTTCCGCTGATTCGCGACGGCGTGGTGCGCGGCGCCTGCCCGCACGACTGCCCCGACACCTGCGCCATGCTGGTGCACGTGAAGGACGGCCGCGCCGTGCGCGTGCAGGGCGACCCCGGCCACCCGGTCACGCAGGGCTTTCTCTGCACCAAGGTGAACCGCTACGTGGAGCGCACCTACCACGAAGACCGCCTCACCGTCCCCCTCCGGCGGGTGGGCCGCAAGGGCGAGGGACGCTTCGAGCCGGCCACGTGGAACGAGGCGCTGGGCGACATCGCGCGGCGGCTGAACGAGATCCGCTCGGGGCCGCACGGGCCGCAGGCCATCCTCCCCTACAGCTACGCGGGAACGATGGGGCTGGTGCAGGGAAGCTCCATCGACCGGCGCTTCTTCCACCGCATCGGCGCGAGCCTGCTGGCGCGCACCATCTGCTCGGCCGCGGGGAGCGAGGCGTGGAAGGCCACCTACGGCGACCGCATGGGCCCCACCCCCGAAGAGGCCGAGCACGCCAGGCTCGTCCTGCTCTGGGGGACGAACACGCTGACGTCCAACCCGCACCTGTGGCCCGCGCTGCGGCGCGCCCGCGAGCGCGGCGCCAAGCTGATCGCAATCGACCCCATCCGCACGCGCACGGCGGCGCAGTGCGACCAGTGGCTCCCCATCCGCCCCGGCGCCGACGCGGCGCTGGCGCTGGCCATGATGCACGTGGCCTTCCGCGATCGTCTGGCCGACATCGACTACCTGGCCGCGCACACCGTGGGGTGGGAGGCGCTGCGCGACCGCGTGCTGGGCGAGTGGAGCCCGGCCCGCGCGGCGTCGATCGTCGGGTTGGCGGAGGGCGAGATCGAGGCGCTGGCGGCGGAGTACGCCACCACGCGGCCCAGCTTCATCCGCCTGAACTACGGGCTGCAGCGCCACGCGGGCGGCGGCATGGCGGTGCGCACCATCTCGCTCCTTCCCGCCGTCACCGGCGCGTGGCGCGACCTGGGCGGCGGGGCCACGCTCTCCACCAGCGGCGCGTTCAAGATGAACAACGCCGCGCTGGAGCGCCCCGACTGGGTGGTGCCCGGCACCCGCACCATCAACATGGTGCAGCTCGGCGACGCGCTCACCCGGCCCGACGCGGGGGTGGGCGGGCCGCCGGTGCAGGCGCTGATGGTCTACAACTCCAACCCCGGCGCGGTCGCTCCCGACCTCCGCAAGGTGCGCGAGGGGCTGCGCCGCGAGGACCTGTTCACCGTGGTCCTCGAGCACTTCCGCACCGACACGGCGGACTATGCCGACTGGGTGCTGCCGGCCACCACCCAGCTCGAACACTGGGACGTGCACACCACCTACGGCCACGTCTACGTCACCCTCAACCAGCCGTCCATCGAGCCAGTGGGCCAGAGCCTGCCCAACTCCGAGATCTTCCGCCTGCTGGCGCAGCGGATGGGGCTGGACGACCCGGAGTTCCGCGACGACGACGTGGCGCTGATCCGCCAGGCGCTGGATTCCAGGGACCCGCGGATGGAGGGCGTCACCTTCGAGCGGCTGATGGAGGAGGGCTGGGTGCGGATGAACCTGCCGCGCGACTGGCGCCCGTATGCCGACCCGAAGCCCAACACGCCGTCGGGGAAGATCCAGATCCTGGCGCCCGAGCTGGCGCGGATCGGGCTGGACCCTCTGCCGACGTACATCCCGCCGGCCGAAGACCCCGGCACGTCGCCCGGCCGCGCGGCCGCGTTCCCGCTGATGCTGCTGTCGCCACCCGAGCACCCGTTCATGAACAGCACCTTCGTGAACATCCCCGCGCTGGAGCGGGCCGCGGGCACGCAGGCGAAGCTCCTGCTGCACCCCAACGAGGCGGCGGTGCGCGGGATCGTGGATGGCGACCGCGTGCGCACCTTCAACTTGCGCGGCGACTTCCGGGCGCACGCGGTGGTGACCGAGGACGTGCGCCCGGGCGTGGCGGTGAGCTACGGCGTGCGCTGGGCCAGCCGCAGCGACGGCGGCACCACCGTCAACGACACCACCTCGCAGGCGCTGGCCGACATGGGCGGCGGCGCCGTGTTCTACGACAACGCCGTGGAGGTGGAGCGGGTGCCGTCGGCGGTGGAGAGGACGATGGATCCGGCGGAGGAGATCGCCGCGGCGGTGTAGGCCCTCCGCCTCGCCTCGAACCGGCGGAACGAGACGTAGATTTGCCGCCGCGATGAAGCAGCCGGCGCGAAGCGCCCCAGGTCCCTCTCCTGCAGTTCGGGAGAGGGACAGCCGCGCAGCGGCAGGGTGAGGGCCCCGGCGACGCGGGAGGATTGCCTCACCTCACCGGAAGTGTTTTAGATTAGGACTGCAAACGTTTTGCATTTCGCCTCCAGTCACTTCTCTCCCAGAGGACAGGCCATGAAGAAGCTCTCGCTCGACCCCAACGCGCTCCGGGTGGAATCGTTCGACGTCTCGCGCGATGCCGGCATGGCGCGCGGCACCGTGCGGGCCAACAGCGGGTTCACCACGCAGACGACCTTCACCGAGACGATGGTGCAGACCACCACCGACCCCAACCTGAACTGCATGTGCCAGAGCGGCCCCCCGTGCGTGTACACGCTCGAGACCGCCTGCGGGTCTACCTGCATCTGCTGAGCGCTTGCAGGGTCGAATCGGAAAGGGGGATAGGAAGCCGCGGCGGCTTCCTATCCCCCGCCACACGGCCTGCTCGACGAAATTTCTTGTGCACAGCGCCTAATGCGCCCTACCTTAATCGAGCGTTTCACTCCGACGTGCACCCTTCACCCGAGAGGCCGACCCATGCCAAAGCTACGGCTCGCAATCGAGGAGTTGGCGGTGGAGTCGTTCGACCCCGTCTCGCGGCGCGATCTGCGAGGCGGAACCGTCCGCGGACATCAGCAGACGGAGCCGGAGACCTGTTTGATCACCGGCTGCGGGACCTGCTACACCTACGAGTATTACTGCGGGGAGTCTGCGGATGGAACGTGTGAGGGCTCGCAGTGCCAGGGGACGACCTGCGGCTACCCAGTGTGCCCGGATACCTATGGCCCGACCTGTGCCGCCGGGTGCCGTACGCTGGGTGTCTACTGCTGAGCGCGACACCACCTTTCAGGTAACGATTCGGGGTTCCCGAGCCGTCTGACGATACGGACGAGGCGCTGCGAGGCAACCCGTGCAGCGCCTCGCGGTTTTTGCTCGCCAGACCCTGCTTTCATCCAGACCTTGAAGCGTCGCCGCTCGCCTCCCCTCCGCACGGCCTTCGCTGGCGCAATCCGCCCACCCGGCCTAAACTTTCGCCCCATCGCGATTTCCGTCACCCGGCACCCGCACGCCCACTCCGCTTGCGCGTCCTCTACGTTTCCCACTCGTTCCCACGGCGCGGCGACCCGCTGAGCAACGTGGGCGGGATGCAGCGCGTGGCCACCGGCCTGCACGCCGCCCTCGCCGCGCGGGCGGACGTGCACCTGTCCTCCCTGGTCCTGGAAACGTCGTGGGAGGCCACGCCGTACCGCATGCCGGGGTACATGGCCGGCCTGCTGCGCTCCATCCCGCGCCTCGTCCGCGACGAGCGGATCGACGTGGTGCTGTTCTCGTCGATGGTCACCGCATCCACCGCCGTAGCGGTGGGCGGGGCGGTGGCGCGAAGCGGGGCGCTGCTGGCCGCCATCCCCGTAGGCCGCGACGTGACGCTGCCCACCGCGCCGTTCCAGTGGCTGGTGCCGCGCATCTTTCGGGCGCTCGACCTGGTGTTCCCCATCAGCCGCGCCACGGGCGAGGAGTGCCTGGTGCGCGGGCTGGACCCGGCCCGGATGCACGTCGTTCCCTGCGGCGTGGACACGGAGTCGTTCGCGCCGCCAGTCGACCGCGCCGCCGCGCGCCGCGAGCTGCTGGCCGCCATCGGCGAGTCTGCCGGCACCATACGCGACGACGCGCTCATCCTCGTCAGCGTGGGACGGCACCAGGAGCGGAAGGGGTTTCAGTGGTTCGCCGACGAGGTGATGCCGCGCCTCCCGGCCAACGTGCTGTACCTGGTGACCGGCGAGGGGCCGATGACGCCGGCGATCCAGGCCGCCATCGACCGGCACGGGCTGGGCGGGCGGGCGCGGCTGCTGGGGAAGGTGCCCGAGCCCATGCTCCGCACGCTGTACCGCGGCGGCGACCTGTTCATCATGCCCAACGTGCACGTGCCGGGCGACATCGAAGGCTTCGGCGTGGTGATGCTGGAGGCGGGGCTGTGCGGGATGCCGGTGCTGGCCGCCGACCTGGAGGGGATCAGCGACGTGATCCGCGAGGGCGAGAACGGCCACCTCCTCCCCAGCCGCGACGCCGCGGCGTTCGCCGGCGCGATTCTGCGCTACCGCGGCGACCGCGCGGCGCTGGCGGCCACGTCACGCGCGGCCGCCCAGTACACGGCGCGCGCGTTCTCGTGGACAGGCGTGGCCGAGCGCTTCGTGGAGGTGTTCCGCGAGCGGCTGGGCCCTCCCGCCGCCGCACCCGCGGCGCGCGTGGCGGGCGCGCGCTGAGCCTCGTTCCTCCTCAGATCCTCCGGGTTACACGCACGGAAACGAGACGGGGCCCGCGGATCGGGGCCCCGCCTTCATGTCCATCCACCGGCGGACGTCAAACCGACGCCCGGAATTCATCTCTGAGGCTTCCACCGCGCTTCGCGCGAACACGGAGGATGAACGGGGGCCGCCGGACGCGAGAAACCAGCCGTCGAGCCTCGCGCAGTTTGCGAGGCTTTTCGTAGTTGTTGCTGCGGCTTCAGCCGCCGGTCTGGAGCCCTGCCGACTGTCATCCTGAGCGGCGCCACTGCACCACACCCTGCGCCTGCACCAGGCTTTGGCGGCATCCGAAGGATCTGTGGCATGGGTCGGTGCGAAACCCTGTCTGTCGCTCGACCGTCGGCTATAGATCCTTCAGTCGCCGCCACAACTCCTTGCTGGGATGATGATTAGCGCAGCGGCTCCTTCAGGATGACATTCCCCTCGTGCCCGCCAATGGTGCATCAGCGGTCGATCTCGGTGGAGAGGATGCCGTAGACGTCGATGTCCTCGAACACGCCCCACTTCAGCACGTGCTTGCGCAGGCGGCCTTCGTAGGTCATCCCGATCTTCTGCATCACCCGGCCCGAGGCGGCGTTGCGGCAGTAGTGGTGCGCGGCCACGCGGTTCAGCCCCAGCACCTTGAAGCCGAACTCCACCACCGCGCGCGAGCCCTCGGTGGCGTATCCGCCGTTCCAGAAGGGCCGCGCGACCCAGTAGCCCAGCTCGGCGCGCTTGTGCGGCGGCTCGATCTCCAGCCCGATCGCCCCCACGATCTCGCCGCTGCCCGGGAGCGTGGCGGCGAACACCGCGCTGTCGCCGGTCTCCCAGCGCGGGATCATCCGCTCGATCCACTCGGTCGCCATCCCGTCGGGATAGGGGTGCGGGATGTGGGCGGTGTTGTACGCGATCTCGCGGTCGGACACGATGTCGTGCACCGCGCCCGCGTCGCCCAGGGTGAAGGGGCGCAGGATCAGGCGCGCGGTGCGCAGGGTGGGCTGTGCGGTCATCCGGCTCTTCTGCGTTTCTGGGGATCAGCTCCCGGCTTGCGGCTCCAGCGGGCGGCGCTCGACCAGGTACTCGTCCACCACCCGCCCGCCCAGCAGGTGCTCGTGGATGATGCGCTCCAGCACCGGCGGGTCGCAGCGCCCATACCATGCGCCCTCGGGGTACACCACCGCGATGGGGCCGCCCTCGCACACGCGCAGGCAGTTGGCCTTGGTGCGCGCCACCCCGCCGTGCTCCGAAAGCCCCAGCTCCTTCAGCCGGCGCTTGAGGAAGTCCCACGCTTCCAGCCCGCGCGGCAGGTCGCAGCACTTGGGCTTGCTCTGGTCGCAGCACAGGAAGATGTGGCGATGCGCGGCCGGCAGCCCCGCCGCGTGTGCCACGCGCCGCAGCCGCTCGGGGTCCAGCGTGGTGTCGCGCTCGGGCGCCTGGTCTTCGCTCACCGCTTCCCTCCCTCGTGTACGCTCTGGATCAACCCGCCACAGCCCAATGTGCGACGCCGCGCGCCGGGGATCAATCTCCCGGCGCGCGGCGTCGTTCCGTGGACCGCCGGCTACGGCGGGCCCTCACCCTGCCGCTTCGCGGTTGTCCCTCTCCCGAAACGACCCGGGAGAGGGACCGGGGGCGCTTCGCGCCGGCTGCTTCATCGCCGGCGGAAGTGGCTGCCCGCGTCCCCGATTCCCGTGCGAGGCCGGATTCGAGCCCGATCGGGTCGGCAGTACCGGGCGCGGGATCGACACCCTGTCGCGAGCGCCCCTGGATCACGCCGTTAGTCAGCTCGCCGGGCGGTGCTCCAGCGGGTCGCCGCGGCGGTGGGCCAAGGCGGCGTCCACGCTGTAGCGGCCGCCGCCGCGGGCGGCCAGGTAGAGGAAGACGAAGCAGTAGAGCGCCGGAAGCTCGCCGTGGTTCAGCACCGGCCAGAAGCCGTTGGGCGCGTGCGCGATGAAGTACGCGAACGCCATCTCGCCCGACAGGATGAAGGCCGCGACGCGCGTGGCCAGCCCGATCGCCACCATCGCTCCCAGCACCAGCTCCAGCACCCCCGCGAACCAGCCGCGCGACATCATCGGCTGCACCTCGCCGCCCAGCAGCCCCAGCAGCTTCTGCGCGCCGTGCTGCATCAGCATCAGCCCAGCCACGGCGCGCAGGAGCGCCAGCGCGATTTCCTCGTAACGGCTCATGAAGAAGCCCGCCATTCGTCTGCCATCCTTTTCTGCGGTGAGTGTGGGACCGCGTACGTGGGGGCACGAAGGGCAAGCGCCGCGCCGGGTGGGTCAGCCGGCCGCGGGAAGGCGCAGCGCGGCGCGCAGGGGCTCGTAGTCGGCGCGCGGAGCCTGCACCAGCACGGGGTGGGCGCGCGGGTCCAGCCACCGCAGCAGCGCTTCCATATCGGCGCCGTCCATGGCGGTGCAGCCCACGGTGGGCACCCCCGGCCCCTGCCACACGTGCATGAAGATGCACGACCCGCCGCCCGGCGACGGCGGTGCATCGTTGTGCGACACCCAGATGCCCAGGCGATACACGCCGGTGGTCAGCCGCATCTCTTCGTGGCTGCTCCAGTCGGGCGCGGCGATGGTGTCCTGATCCACCAGCCGGTTGTAGAAGGCCGAACGCGTGTCGTCCACGCACTTCACGCTGGCGCGGCTCTCCACGTAGGGGAGGCGGATCCACGGCACCGAACTGGCCGGCGCATAGCCGAACGCCGGGCCCAGGGCGAAGATGCCGGCGGGCGCCTTGCCGTCGCCCTCGCGCTTCTCGGGGCCGGGGCCGTGGTCGGCGCGCAGGCCGCGCCCCCACGCCAGCCCCGTGCGCCCCACCGCCGCGCGAACCGGCGCGCTCACGGCCCGCCACGGCGCCCGCGCGCTTGCTCGCTCGTAGCGCTGCAGCACGGCGTCGGTCGAATCCCAACCAGCCGTGAGCGACACCACCGCCTGCAGCGGCGCATGGGTCGCGTCGGCGACGCTGGCCGGCGCGGACGCGGAGGATGCGGCGGTCATGGCGGACGGGTGGTGCTGGGCGATGGCATCCGCCGCGGACACGGCGGACATGCAGAGGGCGAGCAGGGCGATGCGCATGGGCAGAAACGGGTGCGGGGTGATGCGCCAAGCTAACGCATCACCCCTGCGGCAGTCACCTGCACGCCCAGCCGCCCGTCCCGATCAGTCCGGGAGCAGCAGAGTCGTGTATCGCGTGAAGCGTGGCGGCAGGCACGACGCGTTGTCGCGGCACACCGACACGAACTTCAACCCCTGGTCGGTGAAAGAATACTGGTAGTCCTCGGTGTAGGGGCTCACCGGCGCCACCGCCGGCTGCTCCACCCCCGCCCCGGCCCCGCGCTCGTACCGCTGCCTAACGGTGAGCCGCGCGACGCCGCTGCGTGCCGTGTACGTGCCCTGCTCCACGGCGTCGGTCACGTAGCGGTCACCCGCGAGATAGAGATACGTCTGCCTCGCGTAGCTTCCGTCCTCATGGAAGATGAGCACCACCTGGCCCTCCACCTGCTGCGGGCCCTCGGGGAAGGTGGCGGCCAAGGGCTCACGGTCGCTTCCCCACGCACCCACGAGCACGCGGTCGGGGAGGCCGCCGTCGCCGTTGCAGGCCGGCAGCACGGCAAGGGCGAGGAGCGTGGCGAAGGCGCGGATCTTCATCGGGTGCATCCGTATGTCGGGTGATGGCGACGGTTCTCGCCATCAACGCGCCGACCCTCGCCGAAATGACACACCGACGTCATCTCACGCCGCCACGACGGCCGCCGTGTCCCCCTGTCAGGACGGTGCACCGGGCACCGCGGCCAACGCCTCCGCGTGCCGCGGCAGCAGCGACGCGGCGGCGACCTCGGGGCGTAGCCGCGCGATCAGGGCCACCAGCTCGGGGATGTCGTGGTTCGTGCGGAGGTGCGCCTCCAGCGCCAGCTCCAGCGCGCGCCGGGCGAGGGCGCCGGCGCCGGGGTCGTCGCCGGCCGCGCGGCGCACCTGGGCCTCGGCGGCGGTCACCTCGGCCCACGCGGCGAGCACGTCGGCGTCGCCCACCATCTGCCCGGCGGTGACCGAGTCCATGCGCGGGGCCACGCTGCCCATGGGCCCCAGCAGCTCGCCGATGGACACGCGCGCCCGCGCCAGCAGCTCGTCGCCGCTCTCGCCGTCGCGCATCTTGCCCAGCAGCTCCTCCACCATGCGCCGCAGCTCGGCGATCATGCGGAGGATGTAGTCCTTGCGTTCGTTGGAGGTCAGCATCGGGCTGGGCGCGGGGGAAAGGCCGTCGACGGGTGCGTGAGTGCGCGGTGCGTCACCAGCCCGTGGTACCCGGGCCGCCTTTGAAAGGGCCCACGACGTCGGCGGTGATCCAGCCGCCGTAGAACTTGCCGGGCTGCGGCTGGGCCCGTTCGTCGTTCACCCAGCAGGCGTCCATCTGCCCGGCGTAGAAGGCCACGGCGTCGCGGATGCGGCGGTAGCTGGGCGATGGATCGGGGTACGACCAGGCGGCGCGGATGGCGGTGCGGCCGCCGGCCACCACGTTCCAGTGCCGCGCGGCGCCCTTCCACTCGCAGAAGCTGCCGCCGGCGGCCCGGTGCAGGTGCTCCATCGCCACGTCGGCTTCCGGAAAGTAGTACACGGGCGGATGATACGTCTCCAGCACGCGCCAGCCGCGCCGCGTCTCGGCCACCGTCACGCCGCCGAACTCCACGCGCAGCAGCCGCGTGGTGGCCTCCAGCCGCGGCGGCCGCGGATAGTCCCACGCCGACTCCTGCCCCGAGCCTGGCTCGATCCGTTCGATCTTCATCCCCTACGCTCCGTTAGCACGGTCCGCCGACGGCGGATGTCCTGAGCCATGCCGTCCGACGACGGACGTCCTATGCACGGTGTGCCGATGACGAGGGCGTCTGCGCATGCCGCGGCGGCCCCCCCCCCCCCCCCCCCCCCCCCGCTGGGCGCGGGAGAGGGGGAGAACGGCAACGGCATCGGAATCGATGTCGCTGGCGTCCATGCTACGTGCCGTCGATCGCGGCGGCCAGCTTGGCGGCGATGGCGGGGGGGTCGCCGCGGCGGATGGTGATGCGCGGGGTGCCGTGCCAGTCGGCGCACTCGCGCAGCGCGCGGGCCACGTCGGCCACCACGCCGGCGGTCACGCGCACGCCGGGCTCCAGGTAGATCGTCTTCACCTCGAACACGCCGTCGCGGCGGTGGGCCTTGGCGTCCACCCGGCCGATCAGCGCGCCGCGGCGCAGGATGGGGAGGGTGAAGTAGCCGTAGACGCGCTTGGGCGCCGGCGTGTAGCACTCGATGCGGTAGTCGAAGCCGAACAGCTCACTCGCCCTCGTCCGGTCCCATACGACCGGATCGAAGGGCGAGAGCAGCGTGGTGAGCACCGGCTTCAGCGCGCCGGCGGCCGCTTGCCCGGCGAGCCCGAGATGGTCCGGGTGCAGGTAGCCAGGCTCCTTCCATCCGTCCACCCTCACGGCCAGCAGCGCGCCCTCGTCCGCCAGCGCGCGGACGAGCGAAGGCGTCTCCTTCTTGGCCATCCGGTAGTAGTCGGCCACCCACTTCGACTTGCTCACGCCCAGCGCGCGTACCGCGTTCAGCACCCGCGCGCGGTTGGTGGACTCGGTGGTCGGGAGGTTGGCGTCGCTCCACCCGGGATGCACGCGCTCGCGCAGGTCGTAGATGCGCTGGAAGCCCTCGCGCCGGGCGATCATCAGCTCGCCGGCGGTGAAGAGCGATTCGAGGATGCGCTTTTCGGGCTTCCACTCCCACCAGCCGCCGCCGTGGCCCGGCCGCTCGAAATCGGACGAGCGCACGGGGCCGTGCTCGCGGATGGTGGCCAGAATGCGCTCCACGTCGGCGGCGTGCTTGTGCATCACCGCGTGCGAGTAGCGCCACCGCGTCCAGCTCTGGTCGAGCATGCGGTGGCGGAACAGCGGGTAGTCTTCGATGGGAAGGAAGCACGCCTCGTGCGCCCAGTATTCGAGCAGCTTCCCCTCGGCCAGCAGCTGGTCGAGCCACGTCTGCTCGTATGCGCCCAAGCGCGACCACAGCACGAAGTAGGGGCTGCGGTTCACCACGCTGATGGTGTCGATCTGCAGCAGGCCCATGCGGCGGATGGTGGCCAGCACGTCGCGCTTGCTCGCCCTGCGGCGCGGGCGGCGGTCGAGCCCCTGGGCGGCGAGAAGGAGCGCGCGGGCTGCGGGAACGTCGAGGCGGAGATCGGTCATTCGGTACAGCGAACAGGTGCGGGAGTGCGCCAGTGCGCGCGTGCGTTCCGGGTTCGGCGTGGACGCGGACTTCGGTGGACGGCGCCGATTACGACGCCCCGGCCGCGGCCTGGGCCTCGCGCAGCTCGTCCACCAGCACGCGCACCAGCTCGGCGGCGGGGAGCCGGCGCGCGCGGGCCGCGCCGGTGCCGGCCCACAGCGACAGGTATCCGGCTTCCCCGCGTTTCGCCGCGGCCGCGCGCATGGGCCGCGTGAGCGTGTTCTGCGCCGGGAAGGAGAGGATGTCGCCCGCGTGCGTTCGCATCCGCTGGATGAAGTCGTTCTCGATGCCGCGCGCGTGCCGGCCCGAGAAGGCGCGGGTGACCACGGTGCGGTCGTCCACGGCGGCAAGGATGGCCTGCTTGTAGACTTCCGCCGCGCCCGATTCCGGGCAGGGGACGAACGCCGTGCCCAGCTGCACGGCCTGCGCGCCGGCCGCCAGCGCCGCCGCCACGTCGCGCCCGTCCATCAGCCCGCCCGATGCGACGACCGGCACGCCGGTGGCGGCGATCCCCGCCGTCAGCTCCAGCGTGGGCACCATCGCCGCGTCGAAATCGCCCGTGAAGGTGCCGCGGTGCGCGCCGGCCTCGGCGCCCTGCGCGATCACGGCGTCCACGCTGGCGTCCGCCAGCATCCGCCCTTCCTCCACCGTGGTCGCCGTCCCCAGCACCACGATCCCCGCCGCCCGGAGCCTCCCCATCGCATCGGCCGTGGGGATGCCGAAGGTGAAGCTGAACGCCGCCGGCCGCGCGTCGAGCACCACCCGCAGCTGGGCCTCGAACGGGTCGGGCGGAATGGCGGGAAGCTCAGGAGCCGGCAGCCCCAGCTCGCCGTGCACCTCGCGCATCAGCGCCAGCATGGGCGCGGGGTCGCGGTCGATCCCGGCGTGATAGCCGCCCGCGAACAGGTTCACCGCGAACGGCCGGCCGGTGAGCGCGCGCACGCGGCGGATCTCGCCGTCGATCTGCTCGGGGGTGAGATACGCCCCGGCCAGGCACCCCATCCCGCCCGCCTCCGAGACGGCGGCCACGAGCTCGGGCGTGGACGGCCCCCCGCCCATCGGCGCGGCGATGATGGGGTGCTCGATGCCGAGGCGATGCAGGAGAGAATCGGTATCCATCGGATTCATCCAGTCGAGTCGGACGCATCTACCAACAAAAGACACGTTTACCAACAAAGCTGTGATCGGGCGTGGTTTGTCGCACGCCTCGGGCCCCCACCCTGGCGCCCGAGGGCGCCTGTCCCTCCCCCGAAACCGACCGGGGAAGGGACGGGGGCTCGCTGCGCTCGCGGCTACTTCATCGAGCCCGACGTTGCGGTTTTACCTCCCCAGTCCGTTTTGGGGGAGGTCGGATTTTCGTGGACAGCGGTACCGTCCACGAAAGTCCGGGTGGGGGCCCCCGCGGCAGCCGCGCAGACGCCTCGAACGCACTCTCGCACCCGCGCACTCACGAACCCGTCATACCCGCCCGCCTCCCGCCCTACAGCTTCCGCAGCCACACCCGCTCCACCCGGTGATCCTTCCCCTTTTCCAGGATCAGCCGCGCGCGGTCGCGCGTGGGCTCGATGTTCTCGCGCAGGTTCACGGCGTTGATGGTCTGCCACACCTTGTGGCCGAAGTCCATCGCCTCCTGCTCGCTCATCCCCACGGCATACTGGTGGAAGAACGAGGTGGGGTCGCGGAAGGCGGTCTCGCGGAGGCGGTGGAAGCGCTGCAGGTACCACGTCTCCAGGTCTTCCTCGCGCGCGTCGATGTAGATGGAGAAGTCGAAGAAGTCGCTCACGAAGGTGCGCGGCGCCCGGTCGCCGGCCCCGCTCCCCGTCTGCAGCACGTTCAGCCCCTCGATGATCAGGATGTCGGGGCGGCGCACCACCATCTCCTCACCAGGCACGATGTCGTACACCAGGTGCGAGTAGACCGGCGCGCGCACCTCATCGGCGCCCGACTTGAGCTCGGCCAGGAACCCCACCAGCCGGCGCACGTCGTAGCTCTCGGGAAAGCCCTTGCGGTGCATGATCCCGCGCTCCTCGAGCACCGCGTTGGGATAGAGGAAGCCGTCGGTGGTGACCAGGTCCACCTTGGGGTGGTCGGGCCAGCGCGCCAGCAGCGCCTGAAGGATGCGCGAGGTGGTGCTCTTGCCGCCCGCCACCGAGCCGGCCACGGCGATCACGTAGGGCACCTTGGCCGCGGGGCTGCCCAGGAAGGTGTCGGTCACGCGGAAGAGCTGCTGCGCGGCCGCCACGTACAGGTTGAGCAGGCGCGACAGCGGGAGGTACACCTCCATCACCTCGTCCATCGACACGTGCTCGTCGGCGCTGTGCAGCGCCTGCAGGTCGTCGTGCGACAGGGTGAGCGGCGTGCTGCCGCGCAGCCGCGCCCACTCGTCGCGGCCGAACTCCACGTGCGGGGAGAACACGGAGCCGTCGCCGGGAACTCGGCCGAAGGGATCGGACATGCCACCGAGGTGAGAGAGTGCGAGATCGAACGTGCGAGAGCCGGCGTCGGGCGTCGGGCGTCGGGCGTCGGGCGTCGGGCGTCGGGCGTCGGGCGTCGGGCGTCG
>Ga0247773_1000375_pt1 | contig 19814 bp, 17 predicted proteins | sample UWRJL092311B6_FD_179934 | JGI IMG/M metagenome (GOLD analysis project Ga0247773, IMG submission 179934) | Plant litter microbial communities from Arlington Agricultural Research Station in Wisconsin, United States - UWRJ-L092-311B-6 | ecosystem: Environmental > Terrestrial > Plant litter >...
TGGGGATGTCGAAGGCGTGCCCCGGGCCCTCGGTGATGCTGATGGCGATCATCGCCCCGATCGCGGCCGACACGGCGCCGAAGATGCCGCCGGCCACCATCAGCCCCGCCGTGATGGCCGCGATCCGGCCGGGACTGCTGTTCATCCACGGATGATGGGTTGATGTTCGATCCGTCGCGGCACCCGGCTCAGCTCATGGGCCGCGCGACCGGCCGCTCCAGAATGGATGCGCAGGAGGATGGCCGCGAGAACGAAGCCGGTCACGGCGCCCAGCGCCGCGTGCGCCGGGCGGAGCCCGCGGAGGAGCTGGCCCACGCTGGAAGCCCACACCTCGTCGGAACCGTTCGAGAGGATCCACCCGAGAACGCCTCCGGCCGCCGTGCAGGCGAAGGTCCCGAGCGCGGCGAGGCCCACGGGAACGCGGCGGAGGAAGAGCCAGCCCACCAGCGGCAGCAGCGGCGCGCCGAGGACGGCGCCGGCCAGTGCGGCGCCCGCGAGGAGCCCCGGGATCTCCGCCGCGGCGTGCTCGCCGGTCGCCAGCAGGCCGATCAGCGCGGCCAGCGCGGCCGCCGCCGCGCCGAAGAGTGCGCCGCACGCGATCACCCCGGCGGTGACCGCCGCGATCCGTCCGCTTCTCGCCATGGGCCCGCGGGTGTGGAGGCTAGACCTGCTCCGCCGGGCTGGTCGTCTGCACGTCGGCCCGGAGGTCGGCGAGGTTCGCCTGGATGCGCTGCAGCAGGGCGGAGTAGGTGGGATCGTCGCCGTCCTTGAGCAGGTCGCCGATGGCGGCCTCGGCCTGCTCGTGGCTGGAGATGGCCTTCTGCAGCGCGAGCTTCTTGTTGTCCTGGGGCTCCATCTTCGTCTCCGTTCAGAAGGGCGTGCGAGGCATCGCCCGGATGAGTCCGCCGCGCGAGGGTTACCGTGGGGACGAGTGGAAGAGCCCGCTCAGCACCCACCAGACCAGCCACATCGATCCCGCGAACAGTGCCAGCAGCAACAGGAAGACGAGGCCGACGAAGAGCGCGCTTCCGCGCCTGGTCTCGCCCGGCGCGTCCACCACCTGGTGCATCAGGCGCACGTTCTTGGCGTTCGCCTTCCACCCCGCGTCGAACAGGTCACCGATCACGGGAACGGCGCCGAACACCGTCTCCACCGCGATGTTCAGCAGCATCCGCACGATCACGGCGGGGCCCGCGCCCAGCCGCGCCGCCTCGAACACGATGTAGGCCGAGAGCACCCCGCCCACCGCGTCGCCGATGCCGGGGATCAGCCCCACCACCGCGTCCAGCCCGAAGCGCGTGCCGGTGCCGGGGATGGGGATGGAGTTGTCCAGCAGGTGCGCCAGCGCGTCGAGCCGGCGGACCAGCGCGGCGCGCTTCGGATCCTCCGGCCCGATGACTTCGTGTCGCGCGATCCCGGTGCGGGTGCTCATGCGTGGCGAGTGGAAGCAAGCCGCGAGCCGGAGCGCCCGCGCCGGCTCAATTCGCCCCGCTCGGCGCGCTCGCCTGCGCAGGGGGCGCCGCCGCGGCCGGGGCGGCGGAGGCCTGGGCGCCGGGCATCAGCACCAGCGAGCGGATCAGCCACTCGTCGCCGCGGCCGCGGCGCGCCACCAGCACGTACTCCATCGACTGCCCCGGCTGGTCGCCCACCCCCCAGCTCATCTGCCCTGAAACGAAGGCCATCTCGCCGCTGGTGTCGAAATCCATCACCGAGAAGTGCAGCGGCCCGGCGCCGGGGAGAACGCCGGCCAGGCGCTGCCGCACCAGCTCGCGGGTCTGCGCGTCCTGCCCCTCGATCACCACCCGCCCGTCGCGGGTGTAGAGCGCCGCGGCGGCCTCGGCGTTGTCGCGGTCCCAGGCGCGCTTGTAGCTGCCGATCAGCATCGTCACCTCCTGCTTCACGCGCAGCACGTAGGCGCTGGGCGCGTTGGCGGGGTTCTCGTTGGGGATCAGCCCGAACAGGCCGGTCTGGGCGCGCGCGGCGCCGGCGTGGAGCGACAGGGCCGCGATGGCCATCGCGAGCGGGCGAAGCAGCTTCATCTGCACGGGAGCGTCGGTCGAAGATCGATGGGCGGGCGCGGGGTACCTCCGCGGAGGTGAAACGTAACCTCCGCGGCCGCCGCGCTACAACACGGGAGACAAAGTGCGGGTTCCCCGCCCTCCACCCGCGCCTCCGCCGCGAACGGCCCGGCGCGTGCGGGGGACGGCCACGCGTGCTTTACGGAGCGAACCCCCCGCGGGTTGCACGCCGCGCGCGCCCGGGCGATTTTGGGCGCGAACCCAGACCGTGACAGGCAGGATGAACCGAGCCATTACCGCCGCCGCGCTCGCGGCGCTGATCGCCCCCGCGGGCGCCCGCGCGCAGCAGGCCGCCGGCTACTTTCAGCAGGGCGTGGACTACCGCATCGAGGCGCGGCTGGACGAGCCGGGCAACGTGCTCCACGGCCGCGCGCGGCTGCGCTACACCAATCGCGGCCCGCGCGGGCTGGACACCATCTACGTCCACCAGCACCTCAACGCCTTTCGCCCCAACAGCGCCTGGGCGCGGCGCGAGGCCGGGTACGGCGAGACGCGCTTCCAGAAGCTGGGGCCGGAGGACCACGCCTACGAGCGCTTCACCGCCGTGCGCGTGGACGGCCGCACCGTGCGCGCCGCGTACCCGATCGCGCCGGACTCGACCGTGGCGGCGATCCCGCTCGGCGCGCGGCTGGCGCCGGGCGCGTCCGTCACCCTCGACATGGACTGGGACGCGCGCCTGAGCACCACGCCGCGCCGGCAGGGGCGCGCCGGGCGGCACTACGACTGGGCGCAGTGGTACCCGCGCGTGGCCGTGTACGACCGCGGCGGATGGGAGGCGCACCCGCTGCTGCCGCAGGGCGAGTTCTACGGTGAGTACGCCACCTACGACGTGACGCTCGACGTGCCGGCCGACCAGGTGATCGGCGCGACGGGCGTGGCCGTGGAGGGCGACCCGGGCTACACCGTCACGCCCTTCGAGAAGGGCTTCTACCGCCCGGCCGCCGCGGTGCAGCTGGGCCTCCTCGGCGGCGCGGCGGAGGGCGGCCGCAAGCGCGTGCGCTTCCACGCCGAGAACGTGCACCACTTCGCCTGGTCGGCCGATCCGCGCTACCGCGCCGAGGGCGTCACGCGGCTGGTGATGAGCGACGCGGAGCCGGCGCCGCGCGGGCTCCCGGCGATCCACGCCCTCTTCCTCCCCGAAGACACCTCGTGGTCCGGGGGGAAGGCGGCCCGCTACACCTACGACGCGCTGGCCTGGCTGCAGGCGAAGCTGTCGCCGTATCCCTGGCCGCAGCTCACCAACGTCCACCGCATCGAGGGCGGGGGCACCGAGTTTCCCATGATGGTGATGAACGGCTCGGCCGGACCCGGGCTGATCGTGCACGAGACGGCGCACCAGTGGGTGCACGGCATCCTGGGGAACAACGAGTGGAAGGAGGGATGGCTCGACGAGGGCTTCGCGTCGTTCCTCACCAACTGGTACTACGAAGACCACGCGACGGTCGCGCACAACGATTCGGGCGGGGTGTGGCGCGGCACGATGGCATCGCTGGAGCGCGCCGAGGCCGCCGGGCCGCTCCCGTCCATCTCCCTGCGCAGCGAAGATTTCGCCGACCCGCAGGTGTACGGGATGATGACCTACACCAAGCCCTCGGCCGTGCTGCGCATGCTGCGCGAGTACCTGGGGCGCGAGACCATGGAGCGCGTGCTGCACGAATACGCGCGGCGCTACCAGTTCAAGCACGTGACGGGCGACGACTTCCGCCGCACCGCCGAGCAGGTGAGCGGCCAGCCGCTGGGCTGGTTCTGGGACCAGTGGATCCGCCGGTCCGACCGGCTGGACTACTCCATCGCCAGCGCCACCACCCGGCAGACCGGCGGCCGCTGGAACACCGTGATCGAGGTGCGCCGCGCGGGCGAGGCATGGATGCCGGTGGAGCTGCGCGTGGGGGGCGCCACCCGCACCCTCACCGGCCGCGGCCGCAGCCAGCGCATCATCGTCACCAGCAGCACCCGCCCGGCCGAGGCGATGCTGGACCCGCGCTGGATCCTGATCGACTACGACCGCGCCAACAACCGCGCGAGCATCCGCTAGCCGGCAACCGCTCGCGCGTCGGCGCGATCACGGCGGACCAGAGAAGGCGGAGAGGATGAACGAGGCCGGCGCACGAGCGAGTGCGCCGGCCTCGTTTCCGCTGGATGGGTGAGCGGGCCGCGGATCGGCCGGGCGCGGTCGAACCCGCGGCGGCGGCCACGCGAACTGCGCCTCCGCGGCGCCTCCGCGGACGGCCGGCATCGGTGTGGCCGGCGCGCCGGGGCGCGGCACGAGCGTCCCGGGAACGTGGCGGTGGCGGATCGCCGGCCGGCCCGCTGGCCAGTCCGGCTCAGCGGACGCGGGTCCAGAGGACGAGGGTGCCGCAGTCGATGTTCATGGCGCGGATCTCGGAGGGGGTGCTGGATCCGTGGGCGTAGTATTCGAGCGCCAGCAGCTCGGTGAGCGAGAACTGGTTCAGGTTCGGCGGCTCGCCGCGGCCCATCACGAAGAGCTGCACGCCGTTCAGGATCACCTGCGCGTAGCACGCGCTCGGCCTCGGCCCGGGAAGGAGCGCGTAGGGGCCGGGCGATCCGCTGGTGGCCAGGTAATCTCCCGCGCTCCCGCTGTCGTGCACGATGCGGGCGCCGGGCATCCGCCGCAGGAGCGCCACCAGGCTGCCACGCATCATCCGCCCGATCTCGGCGCGGGCGAGGAAGCGCGCGCTCCCGCGCGACCTGGACCGCCGGTCCTCGAACTCGGCCGGCAGCGGGTCGAACGCGGGCGCCGGGACGGGCGCGGTCACGTCCACCGGCGACAGCGGCCGCGGCTCGGCGTGGAGGACCACGGTGAGCCGCAGCGTGTCGCCCACCGCGGCGAGCACGTCGAACGGCGTGTAGCCCAGGCGCTCCACGCGAACGCGGTGCTCCCCGGGCGCCAGGCCGGCGACGATGAACCGGCCCGCCGTGTCCGCCGTCGCCTTCGTCTCTCCATCCACCAGCACCCGCGCGGCGGACACGGGCGTGCCGGAGGGCTGCTCCACCACCTCGCCCCGCACCACCGCCGTGGCCTGCGCCGCCAATGGACGCACGCCGGCGCACGGGAGCAGCGCGGCCATCATCGACGAATGGAGGAGAGCGGACCAGCGGCGGGGATGGAGGAACGCGCGGCGGGACATCGACACCCGTACGGACGGTTCGGTGGACACGACATTCTGCGTGGAGCCAGAACGGTGTCGCCCCGCCCGCATCCACGCAAGCCCGGGGGGATGCGGACGGTGAACCCTGGCCATTCGTCTACGTCACCGCGGCCTCGCCGGCCAGGGTGGGGACGCCGGCGGCCCCGGCCGCGGGGCCGGCCCCGGCGCGGGGGAGGCGCAGGATGAAGGTGGAGCCCTGGCCCACGGCGCTCTCCAGCTCCAGCGCGCCGCCCAGGAGCACCGCCAGCCGCCGGGAGATCGCCAGCCCCAGGCCGGTGCCGCCCTTTCCCGCCGCCGTCGCCGTCTGCTCGAACTCGGAGAAGACGCGCGTGTGGTCTTCGGGGGCGATGCCGGGGCCGCTGTCGCGGACGTGGATCTCGGCCCAGCCGTCGGGCTCGTGCAGCGCGGCCGTCACCGAGCCCTGGTCGGTGAACTTCACCGCGTTGGAGAAGAGGTTGAGCAGGATCTGCCGCACCCGGCCGGGGTCGGTGATCGTCTGCAGCCGCTCGGGCGCCTCCACGCGCAGCTCCAGCCCCTTCTGCTGCGCCTGCAGGGCGACGGCGGCGGCGCTGTCGCGCAGCAGCGCCGGCAGGTCGACCGGCTCGGGCGAGATGTCGAGCTTGCCGGCGTCGAGCTTGGAGATGTCGAGCACGTCGTTGACGATGTCGAGCAGGTGCTGGGCGCTCCCGTTCACCCGCTCCACGGCCGAGCGCTGCTGCGTGGCCAGGTCGCCGTAGATCCCGTCCATCAGCAGCGCGCTGTACCCCAGCATGGCGTTGATCGGCGTGCGCAGCTCGTGGCTCATCGCCGCGAAGAAGCGCGAGCGCTCTTCCATCGAGTGCGCCAGCGCGTCGGCCTGCTCGCGCAGGGTGGCGGCGGTGGCGCTGGCCTGCTGGTGCAGCGCCGCGTTGTCGAGCGCGAGCGCCGTCTGCCGCGCCAGCACCTCCACGAGCCGCGCCGCGCCGCCGCCGTCTTCGCCCGACTCGGGCGCGAACACGCCGGCCAGCAGCGGCGCCCCGCCCGGCCGCGGCACCCGCGCGAAGAGCGCGCCCGTCACCTCCACCCCTTCCCCCGCCGCGGCCTCGATCGCCCGCGCGGCGACGTCGCCCTCGCCCTCGGCTGCGCGGAGGAACGCGCCGGCGGCCGCGAGCAGCCGCGCCTCGTCGGCCCCCGCGGTGGCGACCAGCGGCGCGGTGCCCGCGCGGGGAAGGAGGACCACGGCGCCGCGCGCGCGGAAGGTGCGCGCGAGCTCGGCCGCCGCGCGGGTGGCCAGGTCCTGCGGGTCCAGGCTGGCCATCAGCTCCTCGCCCAGGCGCGCCAGCGCGGCCATCTGGTCCCAGCTGCGCTTGATCCGCGCCATGGCGCCGACGCGGGCCATCAGCTCGGCGCGGCTGCACCCCTTGTTGAGGAAGTCGTAGGCGCCCAGCTCCAGCCCGCGCACCACCAGCGCCTCGTGCGGCGCCTCGGCGGTGAGGAAGATCACGGGGATCGGGCGCGTCTCGGGGTCCTGCTTGAGCCGCTCCACCACGGCGAAGCCGTCCATCCCCGGCATCTGCACGTCGAGCACGATCACGTCGGGGGGCCAGGCGCGCACGCGGGCCAGCGCCTCGGGCCCGCCGGGCTCGGCCGCCACCTGGTAGCCGGCCTCGGCGAGCAGGGCGCTCACCGTCACCCGGGGGATCTTCTGGTCGTCGACCACCAGCACGCGTGTCATCGCCCACCTCCGCACAGCTCGGCCACCGCCGCGGCGATCTGGTCCAGCGGCAGGCTGCGCTCGGCCACCCCGCGCGCCGCCGCCGGCATCCCGTCGATCACCGCCGTCTCGGCGCTCTCCACCAGCCCGCGCCCGCCGCCCTCGCGGATCAGCCGCAGCCCCTCGGCGCCGTCGTTCCCCATCCCCGTGAGCACCACCCCCACCGCGCGCCCCGGCACCGCCCTGGCGACGGAGGCGAAGAGCGTGTCGACCGAGGGCCGGTGCAGCTGGGTCTCGTCGTCCCACACGCGCACCCGCAGCTCGCCGTTCTCTCGCGCGATCGTGGTCTGCCGGCCGCCCGGGGCGATCAGCACCATCCCGGCGCGCAGCACGTCGCCGTCGGCGGCCTCGGCCACGTGCAGCGGGGCGCGGCGGTCCAGCCGCTCGGCCAGCGTCTCGGTGAAGCCGGCCGGCATGTGCTGCGCCACGATCACCGCGGCGCCCAGCCCGGCGGGGAGCGCGGGGATCACCTCCGCCAGCGCCCGCGGCCCGCCGGTGGAGGCGCCGATCGCCACCACCTCGTACTCCCCCGCCTGGCCGGACGGACGCGCCGCCCGCCCCGCGCGCGGCGAGCGGGGCGCGTCACCGTCGGCCGGCGGAGGCGCGGCGCGGGCGGCCAGGATGGCGGCCACCTTTTCGCGCAGCAGCGGCGCCAGCGAGTGGATGTCCATGGCGGTGGCCGCGCCGCTCTTGTCCACGAAGTCGACCGCGCCGGCCTCCAGCGCGCGCAGGGTGACCTCGGCCCCGGCGCGCGTGTGCGAGCTGAGGAGGAGGACGGGGGTGGGGCACTCGGCCATGATCCGCCGCAGCGCCTCGAGCCCGCCCACGCCGGGCATCTCCACGTCCATGATCACCAGGTCGGGGCGGAGCGAGCGGACGCGCTCCACCGCCTCGCTCCCGTTGGACGCGGTGCCGGCGATGCACACGCCGGGGCTCATCGGCTCCAGCATGCGCGCGGCCGCGCGGCGCATGAAGGGGCTGTCGTCCACCAGCAGCACCCGCGCGGGCTGGCCCATCATCCCTCCTCGCGGCGATAGAAGAGCGCGCCCGGCCGCCGCTCGAAGCGCAGCGGGAGCGGCACGTGGCGCAGCGACTCGGCGTGCCCCAGGAAGAGGGCGCCGCCGGGCGCCAGCGCGTCGTACAGCCCGCGCGCCGTGCGCTCCACCGCCGCGTCGCCGAAGTAGATGAGCACGTTGCGGCAGAGGATGACGTGCTGGGGCGGGAGCGCGCGCGCCCACGTTCCGCCGGCCAGGTTGGCGGGCCCGAACTCCACCGATGCCCGCAGCTCCGGGCGCACGGACCACGTCTCCCCGTCCTGCACGAACCAGCGCCGGCGGAAGGTGTCGCCCGTGCCTCGGAAGGCGTGCGGGCCGTAGCGCCCGGCGCGGGCGCGCTCCAGCGCCACGGGGTCCAGGTCCAGCCCGGTCACGCGGAACTCCGCGGGGCGCAGCCCCGCCTCGGTCGCCAGGATCGCCAGCGTGTACGCCTCCTCGCCCGTGGAGCAGGCGGCCGAGAGGAGGCGCAGCGGCTCGCCCGGGCGCAGCGTGGGGCGCAGGGCGGGGATCAGCTCGTCGCGGATCACCTCCAGGCTCCCCAGCTCGCGGCAGAAGTAGCTCTCGTTGTTGGTGAGGTGCGGAAGGAGCCGCTCCCGCTCATCGCCCCGCGACGGGTGGAACTTGAGGTGGAAGAGGAGCTGCTCGTAGCTCTCCATTCCCAGCGCGGCGCGGCGCGGCTCCAGCCGAGTGCGCAGCATGGTGCGCTTCTCCGGCCCGAAGCGCAGGCCGTACTCGTCTTCGAGCCACTCGCTCCACATGCGGAACTCGTCTTCGTTCAGCGGGGGACCGGTCACGTCGCCCCCAGCGCCACGGCGGCGGCGCGGCGCACCAGCGCGTCGGGGTCGCTCTCGGCGGCGGCGCGCAGCCGGGGCTCGGCCTCGCCCGCGCCGATGCGGGCGAAGGCGCGCGCGGCGCTCAGCCGCACCCGCCAGTCCGGATCGTCCAGCGCATGCAGCAGGCGCGCCGCGGCGGCGGGGGGCGCCATCTGCCGCAGCGCTCGGGCGGCCACGCGGCGCACCTCGCGGTCGCCCTCGTCCAGCCGCGCGGCCAGCGGCTCCACCCCGCGCTCGTCGCCCAGCTCGCCCATGGCGCGGAGCGCGGCCGTCTCCACCGCCGGGTCGCCGCTGGCCAACGCCGCCAGCAGCGGCGGAAAGGCCCGCGCGCTCCCCGTGCGCCCCAGCGCCTGCACCGCCGCGAAGCGCAGCTCCGCGTCGTCTCCCCCCACCAGCGTCGCCAGCGTGGCGGCCGCGCCGTCCCCACCCGCCGCGCCGAGCGCGGCCACCAGCAGGCAACGGACGCGAGATGCGGATTCGCTCGCCAGCGCGGCCGTGATGCGCGTGGCGTCCACCGTGCCCGGGCGGCGCCCCAGCCCCTCGGCCGCGGCGGCGCGGACGGCGGGGTCGGGGTCGGAGACGAGCTCCGCCAGCATCGCCGCGGCGGCCAGGGTGCCGCGGGCGAGCGCCTGCACGGCGGCGGCGCGCGACGCCGGATCGCCCAGCGCGCGCTCGAGGACGGGAAGGACGCCGGGATCGTCCGCCCGCGCCAGCGCCTCGGCCGCCGCCGCGCGCACGGAGGCGTCGGGCGAGGCGAGGAAGGGCGCCACGCGCGCCGCCTCCTCCGCGCCGGGGGAAGGGAGCGCGGCGAGCAGCTCCACCGGGTCGCCCATGCCGGACTCGAGGGCGGAGACCACGGTGGAGGCCGCCACGCGCGGCGGGAGGAAGCCGATCCCCGCCGCAGCCGAGGCGGCACGGTCCGGGTCGGCCAGCGCATCGACCAGCGCCGCGGCGGCGGTGGACGATCCCGCCGCGCCCAGGAGGATGGCGGCGCAGTCGTCGGCCGTGCTCTCCAGCCGCGCGCGGAGCGCCGCCTCGTCCCGCGCGGCGGCGTGTCGCAGCCACTCGGGGGGATGCAGGGCGTGATAGCCGAGGATGGACGCGGCGGCCTGCAGCGCCGCGGCGCGGGCATCGTCGCGGCCGGACTCGGCGGCGGCGCGGAGCGCGGGGAGCCCGGCGGGATCGCGGATCAGCCCCAGCGCCTCCACGGCCGAGGGGCCGATCAGCGGATCGTCCACCAGCGCGGCGAGCGGCTCCACCGCCCGCGCGTCGCCCAGGTGCCCCAGCGCCACGCACGCCGCGATCGCGCGCCACGGGTCGGCCCCGCGCAGGACGCCGACCAGCGCGGGAATCGAGCGGGGATCGCCCAGCACGCCCAGCGCGTCGGCGGCGGCGGCGGCCACGTTGGGGCTGGGGTCGGCCAGCGCCTGCTCCAGCGCGGGGCGGGCGGCGGCGTTCCCGCTCTCGCCCAGGGCGGAGGCGGCCAGCAGGCGGACGTCGGCGTCCAGGTCGCGCGTGGCGAGGCGCGCCAGCAGCCGCAGCGAGTCGCCCAGGGCGGCGCGCGCGGCCAGGAGCGAGCGCGCGGCGTTGCGGCGCCCCGCGTCGCGCCCGTCGCGGAGCGCGGCCTCGAGCGCGGGGAGGAGCGTGCCGCCGCCGCGCAGCGCGCGGATGGCGCCCAGCGCCTGCCGCCGCCGCCAGGTGCGCTCGTCGCGCACGGCATCCATCAGCACGGCCAGCACCTCGTCCGCGTCGTCGGGGCGGACCCGGGCGGGAAAGGAATCAGACACGGAAGCGGCTCACCAGCTGGGAAAGGCTCGCCGCCTGCGCGGCCACGTCGCGCGCGGCGCGCTCGGCCTCGCGCACGGAGACCTGCGCGCTGCGGGCGCCCTCGGCGATCGCCTCGGTGGCGCGCAGGATCATCTCGCCGCCGCGCTTCTGCTCGCCGGTGGCCGCGAACACCTCCTGCGTCTGCTGGTTCATGTTCTCGGTCGCTTCCACGATCTGGCGGCTGGCCAGGTGCTGCTCGCGGGTGGCCACGCGCACCTCCTCGGCGATGCGCTGGATGTGCTGCGTGGCCGTCTGCGCCTGCTGGGCGGCCAGGATCTGCTGCTCGGTGGCGAGCGCCACCTCCTGCATCAGCCCGCTGGTGCGGCTGCTGGAGGTGACGATCAGGTCCAGCGCCCCCGCGGCGCCCTCGGCCACGGTGATCCCCTGCCGCGTGCTCTCGGCCACCCCCTCGCCCGAGGCGGCGGCCTGCGCCACCTCCTCGCGCACCACGCGGATCGTCTGCCCGATCTCGCGCGCCGAATCGACCGAGCGCTCGGCGAGCCGGCGGATCTCCTGCGCCACCACGGCGAAGCCGCGCCCGTGCTCGCCGGCGCGCGCCGCCTCGATGGCCGCGTTTAGCGCCAGCAGGTTGGTCTGGTCGGCGATGTCGCCGATGGTCTCGGAGATCTGCCCCACCGCGTCGCCGCGCGAGCCCAGCCGGCGGATGGTGACCACCAGGTGCTCCACCTCGCCGTGGATGCGGCGCATCCCGTCCACCGTCTGGCGCACCGTCTCGCCGCCGTTGCGGGCGTTCCCCTCGGCCTCGGTGGCGATGCGGCGCGTCTCCTCCACGTGCCGCCCCACCTGCGCCATCGACGCCGCCATCTCCTCGATGGTCGACGCGGTCTCTTCCACCGCCGCGCCCAGCGTGTCGGCGCTCCCGGCCGTCCGCTCGATCGACTGGCTCATCTCGGCGATCGAGCTGCTGGTCTGGTCGACCGAGGCTGCGAGCGACTCGGTGGAGGCGGCCACGCGGTTGATCTGCGCGGCGATCTCTTCCATCGAGGTGGAGGTCTGCTCGGCCGCCGCCACCTGGTCGTCGACCGTCTGCGCCATCCGCGAGCTCGAGGCGGCGATCTGCTCCGAGGCGGCGGCCACCTGCACCGACGCGGCGTTCACCCCGCCCACGGCGTCCTGCAGGTCGCCCGCCATGCGGTTGAGGGTGCCGGTGAGCTCGCCCAGCTCGTCGCGGCTCACGTCCCCCTCCACGCGGCGGGTGAGGTCGCCCGCGGCCACCTCGCGCGCCAGGTCGACCGCGCGGTTGAGGGGCACGGAGATCTGCCGCGCGATCCAGATGGCGACCAGCGCCGAGAGAGCGGCGGCGAGCACGGTGAGCCCCAGCGCGGTGTCGCGCGCGGACTCGGTGGCCTTCTGCACGGCCACGCGGCTCTCGTCGGCCAACTCCATCGCGCGCTCGTCGAAGCGCGCCAGCACGCCGCGGGCGCGGGTGGCGCCGCGGCGCCCTGCCCCGCTCTGGAAGAAGCGGATCACGCTGTCGACGGGTGGGCCGCCCGGGCGCAGCGTGGCGCGGCGCAGCGCCACCCCCGGCGTGGCCACCGAATCGACCCACGACTGCGCCAGCACGGCCGCCGAGTCCAGCCGGGCGCGCTGGGACGAGTCGCGCACCTGCTGGCGCGCGGCGGCCAGCCGCTGCGCCACCTCGGCGTCGGCGGCGGCGTACATCCGCAGCGCCGTGTCCTGCCCGGAGAGGAGGAAGTCGCGGAAGGCGAGGGTGCGGTCGGCCAGCGCCAGGTTGAGCGCGGTGGCCTCGCGCTGCACGGTCGCGGTGCGGCGCGCCTCGTCGTTCAGCCGGCGGATCTGCGCGCCCTGCGAGAGCAGCGCCAGCGCCACCGTGCCCATCAGCAGCAGCGCGGGGAGGAACCCCAGCAGGATGCGGGTGCGGACCCGCGTGTTGCGGTACCACTCTGCGATGTTCACCCGTCGCCTCCCCCCAGGACCCGTTCAACGTCGAGCAGCGCCACGCGCCGCCCGTCGCGCAACCGCGCCACCCCCGTGATCCACCCCTCGGGGAGCGCCGCCGCGGCCTCCTCGGGGAGGGGCGGCTCCACCTCGCCATCGTCCACCAGCTCGTCCACGTTGTCCACGTGGATGGCGACCGGCTCGCGCCCGCGCCCGGGGCGCACCACCACCAGCCGCCCGGGCGCCGCGGCGGGCGCGCCGCCCAGCCGGGTGCCCAGGTCGAGCACGGCCAGCACGGCGCCGCCCACCTGCGCCACGCCGCGCACGTCGGGCGGGGGGAAGGGAACGCGCGACACCGGCGGCGGCCGCAGCACCCGCTGCACCCGCTGCACGGGGATGCCGTACAGCGCGCCGCCCAGCCGCACCGACACGGCGCTCACGCGGCCTCCAGCCGCTCGCGGACGGCGGCCAGGAGCTGCTCCGGCGTCCACGGCTTGGGGAGAAATGCCTGCGCCCCGGCCGTGCGCGCGGCGGCCTGGTCGTGGTCCGAGGTCTCGGTGCTGCTCACCACCACCGGCGCGCCGATCCCCAGCTCGCCGCGCAGCCGCGTGACGAACTCGATGCCGTCCATCTGCGGCATGTTGATGTCCACCACCAGCAGGTCCAGCCCGGTCTCGGCGGCGGCGCGGTCCAGCCCCTCGGCGCCGTTGGCCGCGAACACCAGGTCGTAGTGCGGGCTCAGCACCAGCCGGTACATCCGCACCATCATGGGGCTGTCTTCCACCACCAGGATCTTCTTCCGCTCAGCCACGGAGCGCTCCCCGATAGAATGCCACGTTCAGGTCCATCATCCCCCCGGCGTCCAGCAGCAGCACGGCGCGCCCATCCACCGTCACGGTCGCGCCGGAGACGCCGGCCGGCGCCCCCAGCGCCTCGGGAAGGGGGCGAAGGGTGGCGGGGCGCTGGTCCAGCAGCCGGTCGGCCAGGATCGCCGCGCCGCGCTCGCCACGCCGCACCACCACCGCCACGGCCCCGGGGCCGCCCGCCTCGGGCCAGCCGAACACGCGGTCCAGCCGGATCACCGGCAGCGCCTCGCCCTCCACCTCCATCACCTCGGCGGCGCCCACGCGCGCCAGCGTGCCCACGCGCATCACCTGCTCCACGTCCGACGCGGCCAGCGCCAGCACCTCGCCCCCGCGCTCGAAGAAGAGCGCGGGGACCAGCGCCACCGTCAGCGGCAGGCGCAGCACGAAGCGCGTGCCGCCGTTCTCGCCCGGCTCGGCCGCCACGCTCCCGCGCAGCCGCCCCACCGTGGTGCGCACCACGTCCAGCCCCACGCCGCGCCCGGACAGCTCGGTGGCCTCGGCGCGGGTGCTGAAGCCGGGGGCGAAGATCATCTCGCCCGCCTCGCGCGCGTCCACCTCCGCGCCGGCGGCCACCCACCCCAGCGACCGGGCGCGGCCGGCGATGGCGGCCACGTCCAGCCCGGCGCCGTCGTCTTCCACCTCGATGCGCACCAGGTCGCCCTCCTGCGTGGCCGACAGGCGGAGCAGCGCCTCGGGGTCCTTGCCGGCGGCGGCGCGGCGCTCGGGCGTCTCCACCCCGTGGTCCACCGCGTTGCGCACCAGGTGCAGCAGCGGCTCGGCCAGCGCGTCGACGGTGGATTTGTCGAGCTCGGTGTCCTCGCCCTCCAGCTCCACCCGCACGCGCTTCCCCTGCGCGCGGGCTAGCTCCGCCGCGAGCGCGGGAAAGCGGCCCAGCAGGCGCGAGAGCGTGACCGTGCGCAGCCGCGCAGCCGTGCGCCGCACCGTGTCGGCCGCCGCGTCCAGCGGGTCCAGCCGCTCGGCCAGCGTACGGCGGAGGCCAGCCGCGTCGAGCGCCGCGCGGTTCTCGGCCGCCCATCCCGCGAGCGCGGCGACGGCGGACTGCAGCTCGCCCACGCGGTGCAGCAGCGCGTCCAGCCGGGTGAAGGGGATGCGCAGCACCTCGTCGCGCAGCGTCTCCGCGTCCAGCGCCTCGTCCGCGGCGGGGGGCGGCGATCCCGGAGACGTGGCCTGCTCCGCGCCCGTGGCCGGCGTCTCCGCCCCCGCGGGCGTGGCGGTGGACGGGACCGCGGGCGGCGGCGCATCCGCCGGCGCGACCGGCTCGGGTGCGGCGGAGGTGGCCGGGGCCGATGGAGCGGGCGCCGCGCCGGGAACGGGGAGGCGGATGCCCTCCAGCGCCGCGAGCGCATCGTCCTGCGCCGGCGTTCCGGCGCGCTCCACGGCGCGGCGCAGGAGCGTGGCGGCGGCGTGGAGGAGGTCCAGGTCGGCCGCGGCGTGCGGGAGCGCGCCGGCCTTGAACACGCTCTCCAGCGCGTGCACGCGCTCCTGCAGCGCGCGCAGCCCCAGCATCCCCGCGTTCCCCTTGAGCGTGTGCAGCGCGCGCAGCAGCGCGGCGCGCTCCTCGGCCGGCACGTCGCCCTCGCGCTCCAGCCGCAGCAGCGCCTCGTCCAGCGCGGCGAGCTGCTCCCGCCCCTCGTCGCGGAAGTCGGTGAACAGCTCGGTCAGGTCGAAGCTCTCGCTCATCCCGCACCCACGCGCGCGCCAGCCTCGCCGCCGCCGGCAGGGGCGCGGCGCCGCGTGTTCGACGGCGAGCAGGTGGTGGAGCGCATCGGGGGCGCGATCGGAAGCGGGAACCGCGCCGCGAGTGCGGCACGCGCACGACGTACAAGCAACGTTCACACCACCGCGCGTGGTCGCATCTCCCCAATGCGGCTCGGGGTGGGGCTGAACACCGGGTCCGGCGACGATCCGCGGCGCGAACGAGACACGCCGCCACGAGGGTCGCGGCGGCGTGGGGAGGGGCGGTCGGAAGATGGAGACCCCGCGCGCCGACGTCCGAGCGGTCGACGGATCGGAAGCAGGATCGAGCAGAGCGAGAGCGGGGAGAAGCGAGATCGATGGTTCTCCGCTTCTTCCCCTACACCATTCCGCGTGAGCAGAGTCCGCTCCGGATCACTTCGCGGGTGATCCGAACCGTGTCCACAGCACCAGCGTGCCGCAGTCCGAGGTGAGCGTGCGGAACTGGACGGGCGTGAAGGTGGAGGTGGAGTAGTACTCGATCGCCGCGATCTCGCCCAGGTCGAAGCTGTTCAGGTTGGGCGGATCGCCGTGGCCGCGCACGTACATCTGCACGCCGTTCATGAAGATCTGCGCGTAGCACGGCTCCGGCGAGTGATCCAGCGCGTGCGGGCCGGGGAGCTCGCCGGTCGCCAGGAAATCCTCCATCGCGGCGCCCGAGTGGATGATGCGCACGCCGGGAAGCCGCCGCAGCACGTCGATCAGGGTGGGGTTCCCCGCCATCGAATCCAGCTCCTCGGGCGAGATCAGCTTGCCGCCTCCCACGCCGTCCCGTAGCCGCCAGTAGAACGGAGCGAGGATGGAAGGGGCGTCGAGGGGAACCCTCGGGCTGTTGACCACCAGCACCGGGGCGAGCGTGTCCGGCCGCGGCTCCATCTCCAGGATCACGTTCAGCGTATCGCCCACCACGGCCCACAGCTCGGTGCCCAGGTACCCCACCCGCTCCACGCGCACGCGGTGGTCGCCATGCGCCAGGCCGGTGACGGTGAAGTGGCCGCTTTCGTCGGCGTGCGTGGCCGGCGCGTCGTCCACCAGCACCCGCGCCATCCCCACCCCCTCGCCCGAGTGCGGATCCACCACGTGCCCCTGGATCACCCCGCCGAACTGCGCGCTTGCCGGCCGCGCGGCGGAGAGGATGGCGACCACGGCGGCCAGGACGAGCGGCGGGGTGAGGCGCATGGAAGGGCCTTCGGGCGGTTGGGGAGGCGTGACTGCCCCGCATGCTGGCGACGCACGAAAGGTGTCGCAAGGCGGAACGGGGCCGCGTCTACTCTACCGGCGGAGGGGGACGAGTGTTTCACCGGACGCATCCCTACGGCGGGCCCGCGCCCGGTCCGGAAAACTCCCACCAAGGTTCTTCCGAACCCTGACGAGCGATCCCCCACAAAATCCGTTGTTTGAATGCGTGGCGGTGAAGGTCTCCGGGAGGACCCGGTTCACCATGGGGAACGGACGATGACGGCGAACGAGATGATGGCCCTGGGCGCGCGGCTGGTGCTGCCGGGGCATGCGGATACGGTGGCGCGGGTGGACGTGGACGCGGTGTCGTTCGGCGCGCGGGTCACGCGGACGATGATGATGGGCGCGGCGTGGGGGACCATCACCACGGCGGTGTTCCTGATCACCCTGTTCGATCCCTTCATGACCAGCCTTCCCGCGCTGGTGGGATCGATGTCGGTGTACCGCAGCTGGCGGGGCCGCTTCCAGGTGCGCTCCTTCCGCGGCGGGTGCCCGCGCTGCGGCGCCGAGATCCAGCTGAAGCCCAACAGCCGCGTGAGCGCGCCGCACCCGCTGGTGTGCTACGCCTGCCACCACGAGCCCAAGCTGGTGTTCGTCGAGGCCTGAGCGCGCGGCGGGCTTCCACCGATGTGCCGAAGTGAACACGGAGCCACGGGGAGCACGGAAGGCACGATCGCGGCAGACGCGCGACCGTGCCCTCCGTGCTCCGTGTTCACTTCTTCAGCGCCCGTCCATCACACGGACACCTCAGACGACGCGGGATGCCGCGGCGTGCGGTCAGGCGGGAACGCCGGGCTTCGCCTCGCGCGCCCAGTTGCGGTGCTGCTTCATCGCGTCGATGAAGGGTGCCGCGACGTCGTCCGCCGTGTCGCCGGTGACCACGGCCGCGTCGCCGCCGTCCAGCGCGCCCGCCGCCTCCAGCGCCGTGGCGCGGAGGAACTCGAGGCCGTCGCCGCTGGCCGCCACGGCCTTGCAGTGCTTGAACGCCTCGTTCACGAAGTGGATCGCGTCGGGGATCGCGGCGAGCGCGGTGGCGCTCTCCCCGCCGCCGGGTACGTAGACGGCGTCGAAGAGCACCGAGGCGGCATTGAGGATCGACATGTCCACCATCACCCCCTTCCCGTCGGCCGTGCGGATGGCGCCCAGCCGCGGGCCGATCACCTTCGCCTTCGCGCCCTCCGCCTCCAGGGCGGCCTTGAGCGCGGCCACGTCGGCCGCGTCCACGCCGTCGGCGGCGAGCACGGCCACCTTGCGGGTGCGGATGGTGTCCTTGGGCGTGTTGTCCATCGACAGCGCCGGCGAGGGCGGCATGTCGTGCTTCGGCCGCGGCTGGTAGCGCTCCGGGTCGGCATCCGCCGGGTACCCCATGTTCAGCGGCAGCTCCAGGTCGTCCGCCGAGGGCACGGCGAGCCCCAGGTTGGCGGCCACCGTGGCGGCCAGCCCGGCGTCCACGTTGGAGAGGTGCACCAGCATCCGCTTGCGGATGTCGACCGTCTCCACCATCCCCAGCTCGAAGCTGAGCGCCTTCGCGATGTGCGCCTGCTCGTGCGGGGCCTGGCTGTTGTAGAAGAGCGCCGCCTGCGAGTAGTGGTCGAAGAAGCTCTCGCTCCGCTCGCGCACCTTGCGCGCGTCGATGCGCTCGCCGTAGGTGACGAAGCCGCCGTCGGCCGCCTTCGCCTGGAAGGGGCAGCCGCGCGCAAGCTGGTTGGGCTCGTAGCTCACCCGGCCGCGGTTGATGGTCTGCCGCATGTGGCCGTCGCGCTGGTTGTTGTGCACCGGCGCCACGGGGCGGTTGATGGGGATCTCGTGGAAGTTGGGGCCGCCCAGCCGCTTCAGCTGCGTGTCGGTGTACGAGAAGAGCCGCCCCTGCATCAGCGGGTCGTTGGTGAAGTCGATCCCCGGCACCACGTGCGCCACGTGGAAGGCCACCTGCTCGGTCTCGGCGAAGAAGTTGTCGGGGTTGCGGTTCAGCACCAGCTTGCCGATCCGCCGCACCGGCACCACCTCTTCGGGGATGATCTTGGTGGGGTCCAGCAGGTCGAAGTCGTACTTGTGCTCGTCCTCTTCCGGAACCACCTGGATCCCCAGCTCCCACTCGGGGAAGTCGCCCCCCTCGATCGCCTCCCACAGGTCGCCGCGGTGGAAGTCGGGCGACTTGCCGGAGATCTTCTGCGCCTCGTCCCACACCACCGCGTGCGTGCCCAGCACCGGCTTCCAGTGGAACTTCACGAAGTGCGACACGCCCTCCTCGTTCACCAGCCGGAAGGTGTGCACGCCGAAGCCTTCCATCATCCGGTAGCTGCGCGGGATCGCCCGGTCCGACATGACCCACATGATCATGTGCATGCTCTCCGGCATCAGCGAGATGAAGTCCCAGAAGGTGTCGTGCGCCGAGGCGGCCTGGGGGATCTCGTTGTGCGGCTCGGGCTTCACCGCGTGCACCAGGTCCGGGAACTTCTGGGCGTCCTGGATGAAGAACACGGGGATGTTGTTCCCCACCAGGTCGAAGTTCCCCTCCTCGGTGTAGAACTTCACCGCGAAGCCGCGCACGTCGCGCGCGAGGTCGGTGGAGCCGCGCGAGCCGGCCACGGTGCTGAAGCGCACGAACACCGGCGTCTGGACGGACGGGTCCTGCAGGAACTTCGCGCGGGTGAGGCCGGCGAGCGGCTCGTACACCTGGAAGTAGCCGTGCGCCCCGGCGCCTCGCGCGTGCACGATGCGCTCGGGAATGCGCTCGTGGTCGAAGTGCGTCATCTTCTCGCGGAAGATGAAGTCCTCCAGCAGCGTGGGCCCGCGCTCGCCCGCCTTCAGCGAGTTCTGGTTGTCGTTGATGCGGACGCCCTGGTTGGTGGTCAGCACCTCGCCCGCGCCGTCTTCGGTGAACGGCTGGAGCGCCTCGGTCTTCGCGGTCTCTTCCCTGGGTCCCGGGGCGGCGTCGTTGCCGCCCGCGGGCGTCTTGCTGGCAGTGCTCATCACGGTCCTCGGGCTTGGATCCACGCGGAAGGGCGGCGCCCATCGCCCAGGAGCCCGGGAGGGGGTCGCGCGCACCAGCACGCACCTCGGCAGCGGATGCGTGTGACACGACCCTGGCGCAAGAATCGGGGCGCCGCGAACGAAGCCCCTCTCGCGCCGGCGACCCGTAAAAATGAACACGGAAGCACGGAGGAGCACGGAGCCACGGAGAACAGCGCTGGGATTGCCCCGATTTGATGGACACCTCGGATCCTGTAGGTTAACAGAGAAGGAGGTGAACCATGGCAGAGAAGCGCAGGCAGTTCACGCGAGAGTTCAAGCTGGAAGCCGTGCGGATGATCACGT